>WNFX01004278.1_pt1 | contig 14054 bp, 10 predicted proteins | sample 5400111 | NCBI WGS metagenome assembly WNFX01 (sample SAMN13153363, study PRJNA577476) | soil metagenome | isolation source: 40 cm soil or saprolite under grassland replicate 1 | place: USA:California | collected 2016-06-15
GAGCGTTTCCCCTGGCTTCAATTGAGTGAGGCGGGCTTTGAACTCTTGGGAGAGGGGGGGTATACATGCGATCATTGAGTTCCTGCTCGGGCGTCTGCATCGAATAGTGAACAGAGGCGGCTTTGAGTATATCTTCGTTGATGCCGCTGCGAAACTGTCCGGCGCCGAAGAGGACAATGCCGCGATCCCTGGTCGTGCGAGCGAGTTGCGAGAGGTATTCCCCAATCCCACTGTTGCCATCTCGCGGGGCAAGGCGATTTAATTCGTCGGCGAAGACAATAATATGGTCTACCCCGCACTTCCCCTGTGTCATTGCCTCAGTGAGCTGTTTTAGGACGAAGGCGGTGATAATCTTAATGGCGCTTTCTGCAACTTCTGGGTCGCGGGGATTGGCCATAATACGCTCAATGTCAACCACGACCATATCGTAGGGTTGCAGGTCCGCTAGCCTATGAAGACCATAGCCCCTTCCGGTCACATCGATCAAGCCGCTGAGAGTTGCTGGAAGTGAGCTAAAACGCTGTGCAACGGCCTGGATCGTAGATGCGTTGTACTCCTTCCACGGCTCTTCTCGATCCGCTTTTGATAGCTTGATCTTCGTTTTGAAGAGATGCAAAACATCAGCAAGTGTGAAGCCATCTTCATCTTGTGTTTCCCTGAAGTATTCTGCGATCTCTGCGAGTAGACTCATCATTCCCGTCGAGCGTTTATCAAAAAACAGGTCAAGGTACGGCCAGAGGTCTAGAATCCCGAGTGTAAACTCGCGAGTCTCACTATTACCTGGAATATCAGCTGCGGGATTGGAGCGCAGGGAATTACGGTTAAAGCCATCTTCCTGAAGCGGAACATAGACAAGAACGCGCCCAAAGGGCGGTTTATCCACGCTAACCCCGGCAGCTTTCCACATTTTGTAGTCGCGCTCCTCTAATTCAGAGGAATCGGTATGATCCAGATAAAGGAGGTCAGCCCCTTTCACATTGATCGCGACTGTAGCTACCCTTGGAACACTATACTTCCTCATCAGAATCTCCTTCCTCCAGGCTTCGCAGTTGAGCGTAGAGCGAGATGGTGAGTGTCAGAAACAAGGAGGTCTTCCCTGCCCCGGGCAGTCCGCTCAGGATCACATGCCCTTGCTTTGGCCCAAGGACACGAGATCTCTCTTCTGCAAAGAGGCCGTATTCCCCGTGAGCATCCTCATAGAAGCCGGTCAGCAAGTAATCGGGGGCGAGCCACGAAGCGCAGTCTTTCTTGTGAACGCTGGCAAGCTCGTCAGCCTGAACGGGGTAGACAGGACCACTGAGTACAGGTCGGTGCGCCATATGAGTGGAAGCAAGGACCTTCGCACGGTAGTTAACGATGGGGCGCCTGGAGCTGGGGGCAGGAAGTATGCTCTCAAGCGGGGGACGCGCATCTTGTTCATAGACGTGAATGGCATAATCATCCAAACCGAGTGTGCTTCCCTCCGTATCGATCACAATGGCATACGTGTCTACGGTTTGCTGACCGTAGGAAGTGTGCCGGACGATAGAGCCAATGCCGAGGGATATCTCTTCAGCAGGCGCCCAGAACTGAAAGGTATCGCTATACGATGCGGCGTTACGAGCATTGCTCACATAGCCGATAGGGGCACCTTCCTGTTGCCTCTGGGCCGACATCTGCTCGCGAGCAGCTTGTACGAGCGCTTCAATTTCTTTCTCGTCCTCATCAGCAACGTTGTCACCTTGATCTTCCGGGTAGAAAGGCACTTCGAGTACCTCCGTATCGCTGGCCGCCTCCTGATTATCGGTTGAGGAGGTTTGTGACTGAGCGCGAAAGCTCTCTAATAAGCGCTGCAAATCATCATCCATGTTGCCTTTGTTCCTCTCTCCGTTTCACCTTAACTGCGCAAGCAAGAGCTCGCCAGGTAGTTGTTGCGCCTTCAAAAACTGTTCACAATCGTAGATGCCGAATGGCATAACATCGTATCGTGGATCCGGCATGGCCGAGATACCATAAAATTCGTCCAGGATGGCCCAACTTATCTCATCTACCCACCGCTGCCAGTCAGTGAAAGCCGCGATGTCTAGCCGGACAATCCCGCTCATATGATTGGAGCTGTGCCGGAGAGGTGGACGAACGCGCAAATACCAGGAAACTATGGGCCTATGTGCCTGTTCAAGCGTGCATTTTTGTTGGGCCTCTCGGCTGGGCCGAGGAAGAAAGGCAACACTACGTTGACCCACTTCCAACTGCATAGTTTTTCGCTCCCCTTCAACGCCAAAGAAAGGGACAGGGTGCGTTTTAACGCAGGAGACGATGTTCCTGAGCAATTCAGGTTGATGAAGGTATTCTCTTTTAAACTGGAAGAGAGAACCATCTTTCAGGAGCCAATTCGATCCAGCCTGATCTTGTTCTCTTAACAATCTTGCCCCTGCCATCGACGTTACCTGCTCGGACAAGTCAAGCAAATGCCTGGCTCTGCGTCGAGCTCTACTTTGCCATGCGAGATTCCCCATTTTCTGCATGTCTGATGGTGTGGGCCCGTATTCCTCACCCTCTGAGCCTGTCCAGCAAAGGTCAGCGAGACGGTAAGGGTACAGTTTCAAACGCTCATAAGCGCCGCGAATGGATGAAGGGAATAGATCGAAAGGCGCAAGTAACGTTGCTTGATGCCGCTGAAAGTGATACATGCTGGTGTGAAAACCCGTTGCACCCTCACGTGCACGTACGACCGAAGCATTGCGGGTATACAAGATCGGATAAATATCTTCGTACCCTAAAGAGTACGTCGAACGAATACCATCACAATATGCTTTAATCGTGACACTCTTCCGCCGTGGGGCCAGGGCTCGTATCTCGAAAGGGGCGTCTTCATTTGGTTCGAGGACGAGTCCCTGTTCGATGCTGCTTTCAAAGGCATCTTGCGGTTCAAACTGTTCATGCGATGTTGGATTAGGGCGCAGTATCAATGTGTTATCACCCCTGGCCTTTCGTCCATCTGCTAAGGCACGTAAAGTGCGAAGTAGATCATCATCTGCCACCAATCTAGTAGTTCCTCCTACTTTGTACACAATTTGTGTACAAAGTCAATAGAGAACAAATATTCTATCGATATAGACCATATGTTCTACTGTGAATAAAGACATTTCTCTCGTGATGAGGAACTAAACCCTGTTTACATTCTTCCCACAAATGAAGTATACAGGTTTTCGGCAGCTAATGCCGAACCAGTCGCCTTTGAGCGACCAGGGTTAGATGCGGACGGCTTTGCGAAAAAAGGTCCATTCGGTTTGCAATAAGCAGATCCAAATTACTGGGCAGGGTTTCAAGTGATAGGTTGGTAGAGTCAGTTTAGGCTAACCGCTGCATATCCTATTGTGAACGTGAAGATGAGTGAATTCGTGCCTGTTCAACAAGCTGTCTCAACTCTTCTACTGGCATGGGAGCATTCTTTTCTCGATGTATCATTCGATGACAATTCGAGCAAACAGGTACTACATTTTGAAGCGCTTGTTCAAGAAACTTAGCCGTATCCTGCTCTTCATATTGAAAAATCGGTTTTTGGTGATGGATCTCTATGTATCCCCTGCCCCTCTCGCCGTAGACTGTTGAAAAATCAAAAGAGCAAACCGAACACGCTAGATGACCATTGATCGTGTAACGGCTTATAGCCGCCTCTCGCAACTTTTTCGAGCGTTCATATACTTGAGCGTTCCTTACACGTCTGGTGCCTTCTTCGATTACGAGATTCTCGTCGTAGATCAGTATCCTTTGCTTCTGTTCGCCTATCTTTGTGAGATCAACAAAACTGCTCTGCACATCATCATAATTAAAGTCGCCGCTAAACAAGTACTCCAATGCATCTATGTTCATTCGCAAGAAAGCCATTCCTGCTTCGGTGATGGTATGGACGCCGTCCCTACCTACTTTCCGATACTCGCCATAACCTCGCCCCTCTAAGGTACGATGGGAAACGAGATTCCTCACTTTTTGCTCGAAATACGTATCTGATCTATTTTTAGCTATCTCAGCATCTTTTCCCGTCGGTCTTAGAAGATCGACCAAAAGTGACTTTAGCCTGGACGTGGTTATACCGGGTTCTCTGTTGATGAAGTATAGGGCTGGGAGCAGCAACTCCGTTTCACTGACACGCTTATCAGCCATCGCCCCTCCTCAATAATTCGTTATGATCAAGTGCTCTGCGTCTCGGTTATTGCGGTCTTGGAAACTCACGAGGTATTTCTTATCGAACGCCTTGATATTGAGGACTGCATTTCCGTACAAGTCAAGGATGGTGGGCGTATTTTTAATGACGAGCATGAACTTCGCTCCACATCGCTTTAGAAGGTAGTTCGCAAGGCGTTCCTGGTCCCCCTTGCCAAACTCGTTTTGTGAGTAGGTACTAAATTCACTGTCGTAGGGAGGATCTAAGAAGACAAAATCTCCTTCCTGTGGGGGGTATTTTTGTAAGAAGGCTTCAAAGTCCATATTTTCGATTACCGTGTTTCTAAGGTGAAGCTCCACTTCTGGGGACTGTAGGTAAGCGACTTTACGTGCTAGATTTTTTCTATTGTACGCTATACCACCATACGGAACATTGAACTCGCCCTTGCCGTTGTAACGAAACATAGAAGCGTAAGCATTCTCTCTCACGAAGAAGAAAATTGCTGCGGCAAGGCTCGCGGGAATACGGTATTCACCGATCCTGTTGTATAAATATCTGAGGTGCATATAGTAAGCACTTTTTAACGCACACTCTATGTTCGCGATGACATCTGACTCTGGCAGCTTCCATTTTCTGTTCTCCAGTTTCTTCATACGCCCAGTTTTACTCAGTAAATTCCTCTTGATTTCTCGAATAAAGTTTCCAGTGTCTTTATCCAAGAAAATCTCAAATATGGAGTTAAACTCTGCTGTATGCTGCCGAATAAACTCAAACAAGCAGCGGTGCAACTCCTCTAGCGAACTCTCGTCCATCGAGTAAGCTTGATATGCATTGAGAAGGTCTGGAGCCGAGCCATCCACGATTTTACTCACACGTTGCCAACCAAGGAGTAATGTGTCCAGAGCACGAAAGAAATCTGCGTTTTGCTGTGCAGTCATGACATAAAAGTTGAACAGATCGGGAGATTTATCGTTGATGAACTTTCTTTGTGATTGTATGGAGAAAAAGATAGCTCCGCCACCAACAAAAGGCTCATAGTAAGCGTCAAAAGATGGGATCATGGGCAAAATATGCTTCAGTTCTTGCTCTTTCCCCCCGGCCCACTTGAGCAAAGGCGTCAGCCTTTTAGCCTTTAAGTCCGTCTCATCTGCCACCACATCAGGCCATAAAACCGTTTGACCATACTCAATCATATCTTGCTACACCTGTTCTAATTTGATAACTTTACTGTACCAGCATAAACGAGAAAAAGCAATTGTTTCTTGGCAAGATAACAGGGCTTCTCAAAAGTCGAGGACCCAGTCGAGCGCCTCGTGCGGGTGAGAAGCAAAACGCCGGAGTTGGCGAGCGACGTTAGGGATCTGATGCAAATCCATCAAGGAGAGCACCACGGTGTTGAGCACCGCGAGCATCTGGGCCACCGGCGGGAAGCGGACACCGCAGCCATCCTCCCCTAAGGTCACATCACGGCGCCAGTGGAGACGATTTTCCACGGCCCAATGCGCACGAATCAACTGTGCCAGACGCTCAGGGGAGCAGCGCTTTTGCGAAAGACTCGTCCAGCCATAGACCACCTCGACACTGTGCTTGTCTTTGCTTGTACGTTCGCGTTGCGCGCCGTCAGACCTGTCCCACCTCGCCCCAGTCACGGCGCGAGACGCGTCATTGAGATCCGGACTGGTAAGGATGTGGCGCCGAGGCATCCGGCCATGGCCTTTCTCCACTTGCTCAAAGGATTGCCAGGTACGCCGATCGGCTTGCTTGTCTTCAAAAAAGAGTTCCAGATCCGCTCGCGTGAGCGGGGTATTGTCTTTGACGAAGACGATCACGTCCCCTCCCGAACGCTTGACCAGGCGCCCATACTCGTGATAGCTTTGAGCCGCATCGCTGGTGAGAATGCGCCCTTGGCATAACACCTCGGGAAACTTCGGTTTGAGTGTACTCACTTCATTGTGCTCCAAAGCAATGGGACACTGCTGCAAGACAATGCCCGTTTGCGCTTCATACACATGCAAGACCTGCTTCTGTGGCTCCTCTCCCCCATACAGCTGCTTGCCGGTGCCTTTCAAGGCTTTGCCATCCACAGCCAGATGAACGTGCCGCTGGCTTGGCTGTGCCGCTAATCGGCTCGGTTCCTCTCCGCACCGGCTTTCTGCCTCCTTTCGCACAAACCAGGCCGCCAAAGTGGTATTGACCTGTTGACTGTCCAGACGAGCCAGCGCATAGCTGTACGTATTGGCACACGGCATGTGTTTCCACGACAACTGCAACCTCTGGCGGAGCACGGTTTGCTGATCCTTGGCCCAGTCACTTGCCCCCAACACGCTCTTCATCCCTGCCAGCGTAGCCCGCACTAACACGACCAATAATCCCGCCAAATCATACTGTTTCCCTCGCGCCTCTCGCCCGTCCACCACCTGATGGCAGACCTCGTAGAGCGATTGTATCCCCTTTGGCGGCTGCTCTTGGCCTTCTTTGCTCTCAGCAATCAGTGTAGTATAGTCCATAACGAGTCTCTCCTGCATGAAAGTGTTTTTCGATGCCTTTCATTCTACAGGATGGACTCTCCTTTTTCACCTCCGACTTTTGAGAAGCCCTGGGCAAGATAAGAAGAAAGGTGAGTTTGTCTCAGTTTAATGGTAGAGGCAGACTTGAAATCAACTCCTCAACTCAATGAGGACGGAGAATGAGCAAGAACTCCCAAGGAACCTTTTCATTTTTCGAAACAAAAGGCTCCTTCTGTTCAGAGCTTTCTGTTACGAGTAAGTGGGATATAGTGTAGACATTCGAGAGAACCAATTCTGCAATCTCTTTGCCTCTTAGGAGGACGTTGTTATCCATCCTTTGCAAACTGCATGCACAACTGCCTGCGTTCGGTTCTCACAATTGAGCTTGGTCAGAATATGGGTCACATGCAGTTCTACCGTGCTCAGGGTGATTCCCAATGTCCTGGCGATCTCGTTGTTTGTCTTCCCTGCAGCAAGCAGCTGCAGTGTCTGCAGCTCTCGTGGCGTGAGTCCTCCCCCCACTTGACGTTGTTTTGCCAACGTTCTGCGCCGTTTCCGCTGTGCATCTAGCCGTGTTTGGGCTCTCAGTTGTTGCACAGATTCGGCTTGAATTGCAATCCCCAGTTGCTCATAGACGAGAGCGGCGTGGTAGAGGAATCCTTCAGCCTCCTCCCGCATATGTTGCCGCGTCTTGTGATCCAAGGTCTTCAGCTCACTCTGTTGCAACAGGAGTTCCGCAAGACGGTGTGCCGCCACAGCTTGACGATAGCGAAACTTGAGGGCTCCCCATGCCTGGATCGCTTGTCGTAATGCCTCAAGAGCGGGTTGGAGCTTCTTTTGCTGCGCCGCGATGATGCCCTGTGCTTCCAGCAGCGCGGCCTTCCCAACCGGGTTCTCTGTCATGCTCGTGACATGTTGGAGGTGGGTAAGCCAGTGCCTGGCTTGCTGGAAGTTGCCAATCTGCGCATAAAACGTGATGCCATCCAGCAGAATGGGCAGAATGGAAAGCGTATCATCTGTCATTTGCCAGCGTGCGAGCGTGCCTTCGTACCATTCCTGCGCTTGCACGGGTTTTCCTTGAGCCATGGATAGCTTGGCGAAGCCCCATCCCATCCAGAGCAGGAAAAGGGCCTCGTTCATGCGCTCGAGAATAGGTTGGGCTTGGGAGAGATACGCTTTGGCCTCCAGCAATTCTCCCCTGGCAATGAGTATATGAGCAAACACGACCTCATCAATAGCGAGAATACCTACCATGTGTTGTTGTTTCATACGCTCTCTGTTGTTGTTTAGGAGCTCAATTCCTTGCGCCCATCCCTCACCCGAGAAAAAGGAGAGCCAGAGAGCAGGGTAGGATGGATGCATCAGATCAGGAAGTTCCTCATACGCAATCGCTTCTTTCGAGATGTGCTCAGCTTCGTCGATGCGACCCATTCCAATCAGCAGCAGAAGCAGGGTTGCAGAAGCGAATAGCAGGACGTTAGGCAAGCTCTGTTGATGGGCGAATGTGAGGATCTTGCGTAACTCGGCAATGCTTTCTTCCACGAATGTGGCGTGCTGATTCGCCCTGACCCAGCAATATGCGATATTGCTAATCTGGATCGGCATGACTTTTCGTGGATCGGTCAGGGCGGCAAACAGCGTGTTGTTGCGTTCCACCAACTGGAAAATGCGCTGATGACGTCCACAAATACTGTGATAGATAGTCAGATAAGAGGAGGCTATGAGGACATACACATCGCGCTTTGTTAGATCGGCTTGGGCAAAGGCGCCCTCAACCTCACATTCCAGTTCATCGAGGATCCGCTGTTCAGCACTATCGGCCAAGGACCACGCAGAAAGGTGCATTGGAGCCAGGACCGCAAGAGCTTGTGAGGAATGTCCGCTGCGTAGATAGCCTTCCCGTGCCAGCGAGAGCCAATGCAAGGCGGCAGGAAAATCAAATATGCCGATGCTGGCGATCCCCATCCGTTCGAGCAGTTGCAGCCGTTCAGGACTCTCTTCAGGTAGGCTCTCCTGAGACACCTCCAGATAGAAGAGTTCCTCCCGAAAGGCCCCAAGCATGCTCGCCTGTTGAGCCACCTGTAACGCATAGGGACGCGCTTGGTCAAGCAGACCAGCCATCCGATAGTGGGTGACGAGGAGTGAAGCAACCCGGTCGAGTGAGGGGAACTGAACCGAACCCGATGAGGAAGGATGTGTATGGAGTCGTTCAATGGTTTCGGCAATGGTACGGTGACGAAGGCGGCATTCCGCCGTGTGGATCCGGTCGTAGATGGTCTCCCGGATGAGCGCGTGTCGAAAGTGGTACTGCACTGAGAGCGGCTCGACCAAGCCCAATGACGTGGTACTGGTGACTTCGCTTAAGAACTGTCTGCTGATGGCTCGACTGAGGACTCCCGCCAGCGCACGCTCATCGAGCTCACACACCGCAGCGAGCAATCGGAAATCGAAGGTGCGTCCAATGACCGAGGCCATCGTTAACACCTCCTGATCCACAGGCGGAAGACGCACAAAGCGTTCCAGAATGGCCGCGGTAATCGAGGCAGGGAGCGACGGCCTGCCCTGTTGAGGAAGGACCCACCCCTGCCTGTGCGGGTTCGCCTGCAGATAGCCTGTCGCAGCCATCGTTCCCAGGAATTCCTCGGTATAGAAGGGGTTGCCCTCATCCCACGTGAACAGGAAGTCGGCGAACTTCTCAGAAACAGCCTGATCAAGGATGGAGCTGACTATCCGCCTGTGGTCAATCACGCTGAGGGGAGCCAGGTGCAGTTCTGTGATGTGGCGTTGGGCTTGAAGATGCCACAGCATGCGCTGTAAGGCCGGGCTCTCAGCGAGCGCTTCGCTGCGGTAGGTACCCAGGATGAGGAGCGGAGTAGACCTCTCAGAAGAAGTGCTGTTCACGTCTACTCGTCTGGCAAGGTACGTGAGGAGTTCAAGACTGGTTTCGTCCGCCCACTGCAGGTCTTCCAGCACCAGGAGCAGGGTGCTCTGATGCAGCCCGGTCAGTGCCTGCAATCCCAGGAGTATGTCGTGGAAGAGCAACGATTGCCGCCGGGCAGGAGCAGGAAGATCGTCCAGCATGGACGTGGCCAGGTCAGGAAAGCGTCCTGCGAGTTCGGGTAAGAGATGAAGAAGAAACGCGAAAGAGGGGACGAGCGACTCATCCTGGAGAAGTAATGGGCTGGCAGAACGGTCAAACGAGCGGCGGAAGGCATCCAAGAACGGGCCAAGGGGGACCGCCTGGTCCTGGTGTAGGGCCCGACCCCAGAAGAAGAGGGGATGTTGTTCTCGGCTCAGGTGCAGGAACGCTCGGCAGAGTCGCGTTTTGCCCACCCCAGATTCTCCGGAGAGCAGCACGAACTGGGGATGACCCGCAGCCGCACGATGCAAAGCCTCGCCCAATTGATCGAGTTCACGTTCACGGCCCACCAGATCGCGGGACAACAACGGCGTGGGAGTTGAGATCTGCTGCATATTCCTCCCTTTGCTCATATTTTGCCAGACGTTCTGCTACATATCTAGGGGTTTTCCTATAGATGTGTATCTAATTGAGGCCTGGTCATAAATAAGAAGCCAAGCTGGGGGTTGCCCCAGCAAGGCGGTGCTCCTATTATTGTGGTAGTTAAAAGCTACAAGAATAGGAGGCACCCTCATGGTATTCCAAGACTCATTACTTGTCACGTTAGTCCAATTGGTTGATCGTGTGCCGATGCCAACGCCTCCCACGAAGCGTGGACGCGGGCATCCCAAGGTGTACCCCGATCGACTGTTCTTAAAGGCGTTAGTCATCATGATCGTGCGTCACTTACATACGGTTCACGAACTGCTATGCGTCTTAGCCCAACCCACCAGCGAAATGGTGACCCTACGGGCCTTGTTGACAGAGCAGGACCTTTTCCCGTCTCGTCGCACGTGGGAACGGCGCTTGAAAGCCATTCCCGAGACCTTGCCTGCACAAATTGGCTGTTTGGGCCGTCACCTGATCGACCTCATCCAGCCTTGGGCCAGTTCTGGGCGCGCTGTCGCCATCGATAGTACCCTGCTACAAGCCCGAGGAGGCGTCTGGCATCAGAAACATCGTGAGCAAGGGCTGGTGCCTCATACTTCCATTGATACCGAAGCCCACTGGACCAAATCGGGCTGGCATGGCTGGGTCTACGGCTGGAAACTGCACGTCGTCTCCCTTGTCGCAGGCATCTGGTTTCCCCTCGCGGCTCTGCTCACTCCCGCCAATGTCGCTGATAGTGAACCTGCCCCTGCCCTCTTGCGCGAAGTGCCCGCCGAAGTGCGTTTCGTGCTGGGGGATCGTCATTACAACACCCCTGAACTGCACGAGAACTGTGACCAGGCCGATCGGCTCCTCGTGACGACCAAATATGGACGTTATCCCCACACCGACGATGGGGTCGAAGTCCGGCGCATCTTTCACAAACTGCGTTCCATCGCGATGGAAAATTTTAATGAACATTTCAAAGGCATCTTTGATGGGCATGGACAAGTTCCCACCAAGGGCCTGATCGCTACCCAACGCTTTGCTTTAGGTGCCATCTTCGTCTATCAACTCGCGGTACTGTACCGCTTTGAGCACGACTTGCCACTCTGCGTCGGTCTCAAAGCCTTTCTCAAGGCGGCCTGATGATTTATGATCAGGCCTCATCTAATTAAGTATAGATTACCTGAAAATGCACAAGAATTGCGTCAGTAGAAATACCTATCTCCATTCCTCACTTGCAGAAAAACCGCATAACATACCACACACGCATACTTCTCTTTTGGCAGTAACCTTCTTCGGCGTAGCCATGGTAGACGTTCCCCTCGGCTTTGGTTCATTTACTAGAGAGTCGCTACAGTGGAACATCGTCCAGATCCGCAGGTACGGGTGTAGCTGACATCCCGTCTGGCTCTTTCAGATAAGACAGTACAAGCCATTTTTCACATATCTAGGGGTTTTCCTCTATAAGACTGCACAACTAGAGGAACTTCTCTCCAAAAGAAGATTTTTGCTCTTTCTTTAAAATAGGAGTTTCCTTCGATGCGTAAGGGAGAAAAATCGGCTATGCTTAATGCAGAGTTGCGAGCGATGGCAAGTTGAGTTCACTCAGTTGGAAAGAAAGAGCGACAAAGCGGGGGAAACGGGAGACCATTCAAATTAGGGAGCTGATGAGCGATTGTAGAGATGGAAAGGCCACGGCCGTTGGCATTGGAATTAACTCTTAATATATTGTTTCGACGAAGTGCAACGCTAGTGACACTGTGTAGCGATCATTGAGGCCAACACCGTCATTCAGCGTAGTGATGAAGCGAGGAGAGGAGCATATGTATCAGGCAATCTATCTAGCAATTGAGCATACGATGAAGCACGTTGGGCAGCATCTTATAGCACATCTTGTGCAGCACGGACCCCGTTTTATCGAAGATGTTACCGAGAAATATGACGACAGGCGTCGAGGGAGAGCCTCATCAGAGAGCAAAGAACTCTCCCCGGAAGTCCGCAAGCTTTTAGACAAATAGAAGGCCGAACAGGAGGAGCAAGCTAGAAAAGGTGAGTAGCCCTTGGTTTGAGAAATGCATGAAAGATACGGTAAAACCGCTTTTATAACACTTCTCCTGAAGAGTATCGTATATCACAGAGGGGAGATGGAAATGGACAAGGAACAACAGCACCCTCGTTCGCATCTGTTTACGGTCCAACTCTGGCAGGAGGAGTTGAGCAAGGGGCAGACAGAGTGGCGTGGCAAAGCGCAACATCTCTCCAGTGGGCAGGTCCACTACTTTCGAGAATGGCCGAAGCTCATCCTCTTCCTGCAGACAATGCTGTCCACTCTAGAGCCCGACACGCAGAGCGAGCAGGAGCAAAACTAACTCCAGATTATGCTTAAGGGATTCGTAAGAGTTGGGGGAGAATGAACGTCGTATCAGGGTGTAAGACAAAGTGAGTTTTGCTTCTGTAGACTGGGACGGAAGCGTCTTCTCCAAGGAGTGAAGCTTTTTTCCAGTTGGCACAGCTAAACCGGGATTGGCCAGGTGGCATTGCCAAACAGAAGACGGTTGATAGCAGCGCAGTCTCCTCGCTTTCTCAGCTTCATCTCAGCCTTTTCACAGTTCAACTCACAGAGTTATGATACGCCTGTATTTGATGAGTCTAAATAGAGGATCCGGCAACCGCTTTTTCAAAAGCACGGCGAGACTCGGAGAAGGACCCCTTTCAGCATGAGCAACAGCCCTCATCTCATGCTTGTTGTGCTGATAGCAGTTCCTTGCCAAAAACCTTGCTAAGCTGGTACACATCAGAGCAACAGTCGTTGGCTTTGGCTATAGTCTTTATAGCCCTTTGCACGAAAAACCGGTATTAATACTTACCTGAGGCAACCCCACAAAACAAGAATGGAAACGTCTATCGTAAGGAAGACCATAACATAGGCAACAACGACAGATAAAGTGCGATCTTAGTGAGGGTCGCAGATGAGCAAGACAAGAGGTATGTACATGTCCAACGCATGACGGGTGAGAACTGCGGATCTTTACCCTAACAAGGGCATTGGTGGATGAACGCATCCAAACCACATGCGACGAAAAAGGGTATGAGTCAGCAACGGGTCAATCACGAGGAGCTGATCGTTCACCCGCAATTCTATCTCAGCGAGGGATCGCTGTTTACTGTACCGCGTAAGACAACCACCCAGAGAAAATGCTGCATGTTGAGCGATGTGTCGCGCGAGGATCCCAATGACAACGAGAGACGAGATACCACAGCCAGTTCTTTCTGAGTCCTCACGAGGGCCTCTTGCACCGCCTACTCCCATCGTTGGAAGACAGCGCGAGTTGACAGCGGTCATGACCTGCTATGAAGCCGCCAAAGGTGGGCGTGCGCGTGTGGTGTTGGTGACGGGGGAACCTGGGATGGGCAAGACCCGTCTCCTGAACGAAGTCGCTCTGCGCGCTGCGCAAGATGGGGCAGTCGTCCTGCGCGGTGAGGCCTCCGAGGCGGAGGGCATGCCACCGTTTCTGCCGTTTGTGGAGGCACTCGGTCGACATATCCGAGTGACCCAGGAAGACCAATTGTGCCGGCAGGTGGCCGCAGCACCCGAGGTGCTGGTCAGTCTGTTACCCGAGCTGGCCGTTTGCCTCCGTGAGCGTCCTGTCCCTCTACCGTTCCCTCCTGAGCAGGCACGCCTTCGGCTCTACGAAGCGCTCGGCACCTTCCTGGCGGGCATTGGCGCACCACATGCCTTGGTTCTCACCCTCGATGACCTCCACTGGGCGGATAGCGCGAGCCTGGACCTGCTCTGCCACCTGGCGCGCTCGCGATCGAACGCGCACCTGCTCGTGCTGGGTGCCTACCGCGAGAGCGAGATCGATGGCAATCCCGCCCTGGCCCGTACGGTCAGCGAACTCTCCCGTCA
>WNFX01038589.1_pt1 | contig 14053 bp, 17 predicted proteins | sample 5400111 | NCBI WGS metagenome assembly WNFX01 (sample SAMN13153363, study PRJNA577476) | soil metagenome | isolation source: 40 cm soil or saprolite under grassland replicate 1 | place: USA:California | collected 2016-06-15
CGCTCGTGGCTATCGGCTATGACAAAGAACGAGGTGAGTATCATCGATTTCGCTGGGTGTGTTCTTTTGCGCTCTTAGCGAACCGTCATCCGGCTGCCGAAGCGCTCTCTGCTTCTGTAATTGTCAACGTGTACGACCTGCTGGCTGATGTTGCCAGCCTTGGGCGAATTCGAGGGCGACGGACACTCATGCGACTCCAAAGATCGCTGTGCGACCTCGGTATTCTTGATGAACCAGCCCTTGTGGAAGCTACAGACAAAGCCTCCGTCTACTTGCCAGAGTTGTGGGAAAAGGACACCACTATCGACCCACGCTGGCTGGCATGGGTCCGGGCTTTCTATGATCAGACACCTGGTCGCCGTGAACAGAACCGTCGGGCCATCTGCTATTCACTGCTTATCGCAGGAAGGTGGCTGAAGTCGACCCATCCAGAAATCGCTGAACCCGAGCAGTGGACAGAGGTTCTTGCAAACGAGTATGTCTTGTATACTTGTCAGGCTTTGCGTGGGGATCAGGCACTTCCCTCATCGATGCGCTATGCAAGTTTTCGGAGAACGCCTCAGCAGCTCAGTCCTTCAAGCATCAGTCATCGCTTGAAGGGGCTGCGAACCTTCTTTTCTCATCTGCAAAGGCAGGCCTACACCGTGGAGGGGAAATCTCGTCCCAAACTGTACTTGACCTGGCTACCGCAGGAGGCATTCAAAACCCCGGAGCATATCAGAGCCAGGCTCCAACCCAATCCAAGAGATATTGCTGAAGATGCATGGTTTAAGTTGATCTGGGCAGCCTGTACGCTCAAAAAAGAACACTTACAGGCTGCACGCATTTCGATCTATCCCTTGGCCTATTATCGAGCGGCCAGTCTGATTTGGGTGACAGCGGCGAGACGATCAGATGAAATTCGGCGGCTCCAGGTGGGATGTGTGCGTCGAGAATGGGCACCGGAGATGCGTGATGAACAGGGTGTGCCTATCGAGCCAGAAGCAGAGCTTGCTTATCTACGTATACCCGTGAACAAAATGAGAGGCGATTTTTATGTGCCGGTCCCGCTCTACGTGGCAGATGCCATTGAGGTCTGGGAAAGTGTACGACCACCAAACCAAAGGGCATTGCTTGATCGCAAGACAGGAAAGCCAACACACTACCTCTTCCAATACCGCGACGAATTGATGGGACAACATTTCCTCAATGTGAGCGTGATTCCACTGTTGTGCAAGCTGGCCGGAGTCAATCAGACCGATGTGGTGGGACGCATTACTTCTCATCGGGCGCGAGCCACCACGGCGACCTGGATGCACAAAATGGGCATGGCTCCTGCAGATATTGGCAAGCTCCTGGGACATACTGATCCGCTCCGGTCGCTGCCGTGGTATCTGCGGGAAGATAAGCATCATCTCGGGCGAGCCTACCGCAAGGCCAACCCGCTTGAACGCTATGTCGCCGCCATTCTGGATACCAATGCTCATGCCAGGCAAGAGCCCTGCGTCTTCTACTACCTCTCTGATGGGCCTGATGGTCGCCCTCGAATGTGCGGCAATCCGCACTTCTCGCGCTGTATCCATCAACTCCAGTGTATTGAATGTGAAGCCTTCATTGACCATGAGCAGGCTGAGGCGATTGAAAAGCGTGAGGGAGCCATCGTCATCTCGGTGCCGATCCCGCTTCCGCCCCAGATGGTGGCTGAATTGAACGAACAGGATGAGGCAGGTAGTGACGCCAGGCTGAGGCTAGAAACACTCCCACCGCCAACACTGCCTGGCCCAGCCTTTCATTTCAACAAAAAAGTGCCCCTGCGTTCCGCACCGAATGGGGCAGAGGACCTGCATGCCCGATTAGCGCAGGTGGAGGCACAGATCGCCAAGAAACAAGGCAAGGTGGATCAACGGAGCGCCTCGCTGCAAGCGCTGGTGCGAGAACGTGCTGATCTGCAAGCTCGTCTTGAAGCGCAGAAGGAGAGCCCGTAGTACCACTCGGTCGGGGGACAAGGGGCCTTGCTGCTGGAGTCGCCGGACGGTCCCCTCGTTTCCTCATTATGCCGACCATGAGCCAGCACTGCGGTGGTGTATCTGCCGTCTGCCGCAGCCTGCTCCGCGTCCCCTCCGGGCGGGCCACTTGTCACGCACCACGGGATGTCAAGGCCGCGCAGGTGGCGTGCGGGGTGTGGGGGCGCGCTCGTCTTGGCCTTGACATCCCGTGGTAGACTTGGCGGGCCCGTCCGGGAGGCAGCATCTTCTCTCGTCGCTATTGACAGGGTTGACAGGGACGGATTTATCCCTCATAACTTAAAGTTAATTAGGAATCACTTCCCAAAGATAGTGGGGTCGGCATAAATGGCCGAAAATGAGCGAAGCTGTCATGGGTTGTTTTTTACCCTGATAGCAGACAATGCCACCCCTCCCCATTCTGTGAGCTCTATACGCTCCCGCCCGCTCTTCCAAGTGTACCACACGTCCTCGACATTTCAAGGCCAAGACGAGTTGCGCCCCCGCCACCAGAAGCCAACCCCACCGCGCAAGCCTTGAAATGTCTGCGGACGCGTGGTTTGCGTCGAGCGAGGGCGGTAAGGTACGCCGCCCCGCTAGTTCGTTTGCTTGTTCTGTTGTCCGATTGAGACCCGGCACCAGAACGAAGCGAGAAAGGATCAAAGCAATGCAGTCAGATCAAGAGGTCATGTTGACCAGCGTAGAGCAGTATCGGAGTGAAGTGCTGAGTTTGCCCCGCCTTACACGCAGCCAGGAGCGCGATCTAGTGAGCCGTGCGCGTTCTGGTGACGAGTTGGCTAAGGGAGCGTTGATCGAAAGCTGTTTGCAGTATGTTGCGTCTGTTGCCTGGAGGTATGCTCGCTACTTGCGGCATGACGACTACCTGGACCTCGTGGGTGTCGGGAATGTCGCAATTGTCGAGTGCGTGGAGAAAGCTCTTGCAGTCGATAACCCCGCTGCTTACCTCCGTGGAGTAGCGAAGCTGGCAATGAAGCACTATTGCTTCAAGCACGCAGGCATGATTACACGAGGGCCATGCCAGAATGCAGTGCAGGTTGGCAGTTTGGATGCTCCATACGGTGATAGCGATGTGTGTTACGCGGATGTTCTGCCAGCTCCAACGTCAGAACCGGCGAGGGAGCAGAAGCAGGAGCAACCGAATTACGATGCGCTGTATCAAGCGATCAATGCGCTGACCGAAAAGCAGTGCCACGTGATTATGCGCCACTTTGGACTGGACGGAGAGGCTCCCCAGTCAATTGGAACTATCAGTCAGAAGCTTTCTGCCAACCCTAAAATGACCTGCTCGCAACCGTTTCAACCTCGCCATCAGGCACTTACGTCGTCTGCTTGCGGCACAATAAGCAGTACAGCACCGGAGTGGGTACACCGACAAGGTGTATCCACTCTCTTTTTTTGGTTGGTCCTCACGGCGATAAAAATGCAGCCCTACCGATTTTGAGACCCGTCAGGCTGCATCTTCCCTCTCGCGAGGATTGCGGATTGAGCCGCACCTCCAGTATACCACATCTGAAAGACCAGGTGTCAGCTACTGTGACACTCACGGCATGTTCGTAACCAACGCACTTATTATGGTTCTCTCAAAGAGGGTGAAGCCCTGTATTGCCCCCTTTATTAACGCTACGATATCACAGTTGGAGGGGAGAAGTACAGTGGCCCCCGTTTGCAGCACCAGGCTGTCGACCACCCGCTCGGTGGTTTCCTCGTAGCTCCACCTGTACAGGTGTTTGCACAGCAGCAGGCGCAGGATGACTTCCACCGGGGTGGAGTGCCGCCCATGCACCAGCGTGAAGGGATAGCGCTTCCCTAGATCGGCTCGCACCTCTCGCACCTGGCAATATAACCACCGACAAAAAGGAACACCGACGGAAAATCCTTGAGGGAGTATTCAAGCGCCGGAAGCTCATACATAAGCAGTACAACCTTAGAAAATCTCTGGCATACTACCAACATCGCAAAAATTCACCCGATTTTGATTGACTTTCCGCATCCCCATTCGTATACTTTGAATATGCTGGATATTTCGCATATCCGACATACTCTGAAACGGGGTTGTTATTAGATGCCAACACTCAAAGAATTGAGGCTTAGGGCGCGGCTTTCGGCAGAAGGATTAGGGAGACTTGCAAATGTATCTGGAAAAACAGTCACCAGAGCAGAAGAGGGACTACCTATTCAGGAAGTGAAAGCAGTTGCCATTGTTGAAGCACTAGGACAGGCTTTAGGCATCACTCTGCGAGTAGAAGACATTGAAGACTTGAACATCTATGACTAGTAGGTTTCTTCGTATTCCTTGTGTTTTCCTGATTGTTGCATAGCCTGAAAGGAGATGATGCCTATGCACGCAAGAAGCGTCCAGACGGCCATCTGAACGCTTCCAGAGACCTTTTTTCGTTTGTTGCGTACTGCGCGGCATTCCAAACTTAAACAGTACCAACATTGCAAGTACCAGTCCCGTTTTCAGTAGTTCGTACAGAGGCAGTACAAGCATAGCGTCATGCTGTGTTTGTGCTGCCAGGACAGGCTAAAGGTCTATGAACAGTATACAAACATAGATCGTGCCTGTCAATTCAGGAGAGGGGAGCCATGCAACAACCCGATAATTTTGCCTACATTGTGCTTGTTGAAAGCACCTACCACACGAAAGATGCTCCATTCTGTTTTGCTGATGACCATTGCCCCTGCCATGAGAATCAGGAAGCAATACAGCGCGTTTGGCAATGGGTACAAGAGGGCTTGATGACTGAGGAAGAAGCGACCAACTTTATCTTAGGCCGAACATTTTGAGAGGGGGGTACAATGACAGAGACATTATGGGGCACCAGGACGAAACAGCGCAGCCGGAGAAGAAAACGCAACACAGGCGCCCATACCTCAACAATACCATACTCAATCACAGGCGGCGACGATTGCTTGATATTAGGCCACGCGCCGAACCATTTTGACCTTGCAGGTTGCACGACCTGTATAGATTGCGGAGCGCGAATATTTTGTCCTCAGTGCACCACAAGACACCCCCAGGATGAAAAAGCGATCCCCGTACTGTGTGAGCGGCACGAACAGGAAAGCGAGGGAAGACATGCCCTACAGTGACGAGTACGTACAGTATTTGGAGGCGAGGCTTGCCGACTGGCAAAACCAGAGAAAAACCGGCCATAGAGACGTGCAACGGCTTACCAACACAACCGGCAACGCGCCTATACCCCACGCCAGCAGACAGCAGACGCGCAGCGCCAGGCAGAAATATTAGCCAGGCAGCGAAACCTACGCAGTCACATGACGGTACACCCAAACGGACTTTCGAGAGGCATACACGCGACTAGAACGGGCCAGGATGAAGGCGAGGGGGAATATGATGATGTATGGCCCCCGCGCCAGCACACAAGCTCAGTGCGATATGATGCTGGCACATACGCGGGGCTGGCACCGGGGATATATAGGCAAGGAGATTCGACAGTGAGATATCACGGCGACTTGCCAATAGATCAGTCTCCCGGCACATACATACCCCCCAGGGCACACGCGGCACAATACCAGCTTCCCCCGGTACACCAACAAGACATCTACACCGATGATGAAGCAGAGGAACCGGAGACCCAACGGCCCCAGGCGGAACGCAGAAGAGGGAGGCAAAAAATTACCTGGCATCCGCTCTGGTGGCTCGGACTCGGCGGGATTGCCATGCTTCTCCTTTGGGGACTGTTTACAAGCCTTACTTCCTGGTGGCAGATCCAACGGGACGATTGGGCATACCAGCGCCCCCGGACGTTTCAAATTGACGCGGTAGTAGGACACGGTGACAGCCAACAAAACCCATCTCACTTTATCGCTATTAATCTCAACCGCCATATCATCATCATCGAAATCCCCGGAGGGGATACCTCAAAAATGCGGGTCTACAATGGCCCAACGCTATTTGGGGATGGTCAAGACCTCACACCCATCACCCTCAGTTTTAAGGATGTGACGGGAAATGGCAAGCTTGACATGCTGATCCACGTGAGAAATCAACCAACAGAACAAATCCTCGTGATGATAAATGAAAACGGTCGGTTTAGAGCGCAAAAGCCGGGAGACAAGGTACACTTGTAGCCCGACGTGAAGGGGGGATGTATCCCCCCATACCAATACTCAGGGAGTGATACAATGAGGCAAATTCCTAAATACCGTGAAGAGGTTGATAAAATCTTGGTAGAGCTTGAGGGAGAAGAGAACACAAAGCCTGAAAAGGACACCGAGATACCCCCGGCCCAAGATATAAGAGAACCGGACGCGCCACAGCCGGAAGAAAAAATCTACGATGTCTGGACTGTTCCATTTGGGAACGGGAAGGTAGGCGTTCTTACTGTGCGGGCAGATGACAACGAGATAGTGTATGACAGCACACTCGTCGAAGCGGATACAGAGATACCGCAAGGCCCTATCATTCAAACGACCCTTGAGGAAGAAATACTTGCGGCGCAACGTGGGGAGAAGACAAGCAGGCAAGCAGGGCTTCACACCATGAGCTTTTTTATATTCCTCTGCCTTGCGTGCCTTGCAGTGCAAATACACTTTATAATCAGCCCGCCGGTCGCCACAATAACCATTATCCCGAAATCACAGACCGTTACTTTGTCAGCCTCTTTGCTTATCGGACGGATACTTAATCCCATCACCCTTAGCCAATCGGCAACAACGCCAACAACGGGGAGAGGACACCAGGACGCCCGATCTGCGACAGGATTAGTTACGTTTTATAACGGCTCATTTACACCGCAAACCATTATTGCCGGAACGGTGTACACAGGTGCGGACGGCGTACAGATAGCAACAGATCAAGCAGTCACGATCCCCGCTGCAAGCCCAGGCAGCCCGCCGCAATTCGGTCAAGCGTCCGTTTCCGCACATGCCATCAATACGGGGGCAAGCGGCAATGTACAGGCCGGAGACATTAGCATCAACGGCAAGCCATTTAAAAGATACCATCAATCAAAGTATGCAGGGAGCGTTAGCCGGGGAACTAAAAAGTGGTGAAATGTTAGTTTCTCCCACCTGCACGAATAGCGTTACCTCCAATCACCAACCGGGCGCGGAAGCGGCAACAGTACAGGTCACAGCAGCGCAGACCTGTAGCGCCATTGCGTACAACGAAAATACGCTCCAACAACAAGCAACGCAGCTTCTCACACAAAAGGCTTTACAAACACTTGGATCGGGGTATAGCTTGTTCGGGACGATCCAGGTCACCGTTAATCACGCGCTCCTCACCCACACCACACCGACCCTGGTGCTTTCTCTTACCGGCACATGGGCCTATGCCATATCCGACACAGAGCAGGAACGTATTAAGCGCCTCATCACAGGACGCACATACCAGGACGCGCTGCGGATTTTACACTCCCTGCCAGGCATTGAGAACGTGTCAATTGCCTGGGATGAGAACACAAAACTTCCCAAAGACCCGAAATACATTCACCTCATTCTTATCACCGGTGTTTAGCTTACACCTGGAAAAAAGCCATGCAAGAAGCAATGAAGCGAGCGGTTGATATCGCGCACCGTGCAAAAGGGTTTGCTGAAAAGCTTCACCAGGAAGGCTTTATCCGACGAGGAGATATTGTTCTGGATGCCAGAGAGCACATTTTACGCCTTGAGACCGAGAACTACCCGGAGTCTGTCATAACAGCAACTCTTGAGACGGCGGAGGTTTTAAAACGGATGCTGGATAAAGCAAACTTCGACTCAGGCGAGCGGAAGTATGCAAGAAACCTTTCAGTTGAGCAGTTCTGAGAAGTACAAAAGGGTGGGCGTATGGAATTGATCTTGGCAATGCTGCAAGCATTCTTCGATCAGATAGAGGTTACCCCTGAAAGTATTAGCGAGGTAGAGATTTTGCCGGAGGGATCGCCTGGCGAATGGTGCATTCATGTCCAGCTGGAGCAATCCTGGTTTGCAGTGGTGCACTATCTGACAGGTCATTCGGGGCCTGGTTTCGCTTTCTAGAAGAAATCCAAGCAAACCAGTAGTACTACCCTCTAGAAAGGCAATTACTTTTTTGATAGTGGAGCGGCAAAGCATCATCTAAAGGGTAGTATAACTAGTAGGCTAAATGGTCGTGAATCGGCCTGTAGAGGGGTTTTACCCCTTGACAATCGGAATTGTGGCGCGTACATTTTTTTAGCGATAGCTTCGATCATTGGACAGTTCAGAGTAGTTGAACACAACAGAAATGTTGACAGGTTGAGCAGACGACAGGAGTACAAACCATGACATCAGTCAAAAGCGCAAGACCGGCAATATCGGTAGTGTTTGACAGAATATCAGTAGATGCAGCAAAAGCAATAAGGGAGAGTGGCGGCACCATTGAGCCTTACTATGGACGCTACCTCTACAAGCCACATTTTCCTAGATGCCGATGGGGAGGAGTGCTCCACAGGCAGACCATGAAACTACCTAACGGGAGAAAAGTTGTGTGTATCCCTCACGATCAGAGCGTTGAATTAGCCCTAGTCTAGTTACTCACACAGTGAAAGGAGTCAGCACCATGATGTTTAGCCAGTACGAAGAGTACAAAGGTATGCGCGTATTGCTTATGACCCGCGTTTCAACCCCCAAGCAGGAAGAAGGGTACGGGCACCCCGCACAAGAGCAGGCATGTCGTGAAAAGCTCATAGAGCCACTTGGGTTAAAGGTCGTTCGTATTATCAGAGATACCTACTCAGGTTTAGAGTTTGAGGAAAGGAAAGCATTAGACGAAATCTTGCAAAGCGCAAGGTACAAAGAGTTCGATCTATTGGTTGTAGATGTGTTAGACCGTTTGGGCAGAAAAGGGCTAGAGCGGGAATTATGGCGTATGCGGTTACGAGCAACGGGCGCAAGAATACTGACCACTGAACCCGCCGATCATGCAGACGACGACACACTAACTGGAGAACTGGTACGCCTCATTAACGGTCATGGCTCAGAGCAAGAGGTAAACAATACCAGACGACGCACCATGAACGGGAGAAGGGCAAAGGCAGAAGGAAGGCTGAAAGATGGAACTATAGGGCCTAAAAAAGTAATAGGCCAGGGACGCCGACCCTATGGCTATCATTTCGTAACTGACGATAAGGGCTATAGAATCGGCCTCAGACTCAATTATGAGGTGATCTATGTTGACCAGGATGGCGTAGAATGGACAGAGGTAAAGGTGGTAACAGTCATCTTTGAACTAGCCGCAGACGGTGTAGCCTTACCCAACATTACAGCGTACCTAAACAAGAGAGGCATCCCATCACCGGCAGCTAGCGACCCTCCGTTCGGATTATTGGGGGGAACGCCAGGAGTTCAAGACCAGGACACTCTCAAAGATACCAGGACAGAAGACACACCCACAACGGGCGACGAGCGAAGCGGAGCGGGTAACTATAGCCGTACCCGCTATCGTCACGAAAGAACTTGCAGAAAGGGCGCATAAGTGGCTAGAACAAAACAAAAAGCGAGCGAGCAGAAATAACCCTCATCCTGAAGATGCATTGTTGCGTGCTGGACCTGCAAAATGCGGTCATTGTGGCGCGACTATGACCGCTAGCCGCAGCTACTCACCAGAAGCAAGAAATGAACTAGGGTACTATGTGAGATATAGTTGTGGTGGATATAACCTTGTAGGCAAATGCAAAGGGTGTACTATTGTCGCTCATCTCATAGACGATGCAGCATGGCAGAAAGTAATAGAAGTGGTAAAAGACCCGTCAAATCTGGCAGAGAGCATACTTGACCGAAAGCCAGAAGACCCGACCACAGAGAACCGCAAGAACATCAATAAGAAGCTGGCTGACATCAAAAAGAGAAAAGCCCATTTCCAGACGCAGTTATCAGAGCTTATGATGGAGGGGAAACTAGACCATCAGACAAAGGAGTTTCTTATGAGCGAGTTACACCAGTTGAACGACCAGGAACAACAATGGACAACACAGCTAGCCAAAGTCGGAGAGGTACATGATAAGTGGAAAAAGGTACAGGACAAGTTAGAGGAATTGCGCAATGAGTGCGCTAGAATGAGAGAGCATATACACGATCCTAACTATACTCTATCGTACAAAACAAAGCGAGATTTTGTCGAATACTTGGGGATAACCGCTATCGTTTGGCGACCAGGACATAAGCCACATTTTAAGATAGAGTGTAATCCCCCCGACATTGCTACCCTGATTGCGTCCACTTATTCTGGAACAGTATGATGAGTTGGGCCGGAGGATGGTTCTTCCTGATGGCATCCGAGCAACTCACAATAGGGGGTCGTTCTTTCCAACTGCCGGGGCTTGGCTCCTACTTGCAGGCTGCTGCCAACGCGGGCAATACCGGGGCCATATTGCTTGGACTTGCCGCGCTCGTCGCGCTCATCGTCCTGCTTGATCTCCTTTTCTGGCGCCCATTGGTGGCCTGGGCCGACAAATTCAAGGTTGAGTTGAGTAGCGGGGCAGATACACCGCATTCACCTGTACTCGATGCTCTGCGGCGCTCCGCGCTCATCGCGCTTGTCAACCGCAAGGTGGTCCATGGTGCAGTTGCTCGTACAGGTTAATCTGGGAACCTGGGGCACATTGCTGCTGGCAGCCTTTGCCACCTGGCTGCGCACCCTTGCCGCTTTGCTGATTGGTGTCGCCTGGACGGTGCCGGCTGGGGTCGCCATTGGCCTCTCGCCAAAGTGGTCTCGCCGCCTGCAACCGGTAGTGCAGGTGATTGCCTCCATTCCGGCCACCGCGGTCTTTCCGGTGCTGCTACTGGCCCTGGTAGGCCTGCCAGGTGGACTCTCGTGGGCAGCCGTCCTGCTGATGCTGCTGGGAACCCAGTGGTACATTCTCTTCAATGTGATCGCCGGTGCAATGGCGATTCCCAGCGATCTACGCGAAGCCACCACTGTCTACCATGTGTCGGGCTGGCGGCGCTGGCGCACGCTCATACTCCCCGCCATTTTTCCCTACCTGGTGACTGGTATGCTCACAGCAAGCGGTGGGGCCTGGAACGCCAGTATCGTCTCGGAGTACGTCCAATTCCAGGGCCACATCACGAGCACGTTCGGCCTGGGAGCCAGTATCGCTTCGGCGGCAGCGGCAGCTAACTTCCCCGTGCTCCTGGCCGCAACAGTGCTGATGGCCGCCTTTGTTGTTATTCTCAATCGTCTCGCCTGGAAGCGGCTGTATGCCCTTGCTGAGCGCCGCTATACGTTAGGATAGGAGGAACTTATGATGTCGCAGTTTGATCAGCCTCGCCCAGGGCAAGATGGAGCAACCTCGACAGCAGCAGCAGTACTGCTGGAGGCGAGGTTGTGCAGCAAGGTCTTTGAGACGGAAGGCAAACACCAAACAGGGGCACAGCCGATGCTGGTGCTGGACAAAATCCAGTTCCAGATTCACGAGGGCGAATTTGTGGCCTTGCTTGGACCGTCTGGGTCCGGCAAATCCACGCTGTTACGCATCCTCGCTGGCTTGCTAACGCCAACGAGTGGGCAGGTGCTCTTCAAGGGGGTACCTCAGCAGGGACCCAATCCGCATGTCGCCATCGTGTTCCAATCCTTTGCGCTCTTTCCCTGGCTAACTGTGCTGCAGAACGTAGAGCTGGGCCTGGAGGCGCAGCCGCTCGCACCAACCCAGCGGCTCAAGCGCGCGCTTTCCGCCATCGACCTGATTGGTCTGGACGGCTTTGAGGATGCCTATCCGAAGGAACTCTCGGGTGGAATGCGCCAGCGCGTGGGTTTTGCCCGTGCCCTGGTGGTCGAACCGGAATTGCTCTTTATGGACGAGCCCTTTAGCGCGCTCGACGTATTGACTGCTGCAAACCTGCGCAAAGAACTGCTGGGTTTGTGGCGAGAGCAAAATATGCCCACGCGAGCTATCTTAATGGTGACGCATAACATCGATGAAGCGGTGAGTATGGCAGATCGTATTCTGGTGATGGGAGCCAACCCTGGGCGCATCCGCGTCGAGTTGCCTGGCCTGCCCCTTGCGCAGCGCACGATCCAGAGCGAGGCGCATACAAATCTGGTGGATCTCATCTATCGCATCATGACCAGCCCCCAGGAGGATATCGCCACGTTGTTGCCCACCTATGCGCAAGTGGCCAAAACTGGGCCGCTTACGCCCACTGCGCCACATCCTTACCAGGTCTTGCCGCATGTCTCCATCGGCGATGTGACGGGGCTGATCGAGCTGGTTCATTCACGAGGAGGGCGTGAAGACCTGTACTGGCTTGGGCGGCATCTCCAGTTGGAACTCGACGATTTGCTCCCACTGGTAGAGGCAACCGATCTACTTGGCCTGGCGGATACAGTGGAGGGTGACCTGGTGTTGACCGAGGAGGGAAAGCGCTTTGCCGAGGCTGGCGTGCTCGAAGAAAAGCAAATCTTCCGCGAGCAAGCCCTCGCCCATGTCAGCATCCTACGCAAGATCGTACAAGCGTTGCAAGCCGCTCCGCGTCATGTGCTGCCAGAGGAGCATTTCTTACAATTACTTGAAACCCATTTTGGTGAGGAAGAGGCGCAAGCGCAATTAGAGACGGCCATTAACTGGGGACGCTACGCGGAACTCTTCACCTTTCAAGAGGATCGTGGCATGTTCCAATTGGAGGAAGAGGGAGCACCAGCAACACAGGCCTGAATGGGTGTGCTTTGCCAGGCATATACAATTGAGCCTAGACGATGTTCTGTTCCCTGTGTATGTGGTTCGATGAAAAGCGGCTGATCCGCAAAGGATCAATATTGATTGATTGTGCCTTCCCAGACATGATCTCCTCAGCGATCAGCCGCCCTACGGCTGGAGCCTGTTGCACACCATGCCCTGAAAAACCGGCAACATTGACCCAGTTCTCTGCGCCCGGCATCCGGCCAAGAATCGGATTGTGATCAGGCGTTACTTCATAGTATCCCCACCAGCAGGCCTGCTGATCCAGCCCTACATCAGCCAACCAGGGAAAGCGTTCCATCCCCACGCTTATCGTCGACTCGAACCAATCCCAATCCAGGCCCTCCGTAAATCCAGGCGGTTCGTCCGCATTTGAACGACCAAAAAGTATGCGATTACCCTCGCTCCGTAAGTAGAAACCACTCGTCAAATCGATAGTGAGGGGGTAGATATGCTGCCAGGCAGTCGCAGTGGTCGCATAAACTATGCGTCTTACCGGCTGAACGGGTACTTCCAGGCCAGCTCGCCTGGCTACTTCACCGGCCCACGACCCAGCGGCGTTGACAAGATAATCGGCCTCAAAGATACCATTTGGCGTTTCCACCTGCCAGCAATTACCTGCGCGGTTGGCCTTCATCAGAGGGGTTTCCAGGTAAATTGTAGCCCCTCTTTCTTTTGCCAGTCTGAGATAGGTGAAAGTAACACTGTGGGGATCAACGACCCCGTCAGCTAACCCATGCGTGGTGCCGACAATGCCTGCAGGATCAAATTGCACCAGGCTTTGAGCTTCTTCAACAGTAAGCACTCTCACCGGCGCACCTATACGCTCCTGTAAACGCACGCCGTCCATATGCACTGCCCAGCGTTCAGGAGGAACAAGGAACAGATAGCCAATTGGGCGATAACCGGCATCCTCCCCGTATAAGTCCTGGAAGTGTTGATATTCCTGGATGCTCTCCCAGGAGATACGAATATTGACCTCTTCGGTAAATTGTACTCGTACACCGGCGACACTGTAGCCGGTTGACCCCATAGCAGGTGATGTTTGTGCCTCCAGCACCGCCACGCTCATTCCCCGCTCGCTCAGGCGATAGGCACAGGAAGCGCCCATAATCCCCGCCCCGATGATCAACACATCAACCCTTACGCTTTGCGACATATGAGCCCCTTTTTCAATATGAACATCATTTGCTCAAGGCGGACCCGGCAAAAGGAACCTTAAACGGCCCTACTGCCAACATGTCAATTTCCATCAATCATGAGTAATTGCCCGCCGAACTCTCGTTGCCTCCTCATCGATCACATACAGTTCAGGCGGCCGCACAAGCTGGTCCCGGTTTCCCAGGTAGCGAATGACCACTCCGTAGTCGCGTTCCGCCGCCTCCAGCGACACGTAGCCGTTGACGA
>WNFX01004281.1_pt1 | contig 14049 bp, 17 predicted proteins | sample 5400111 | NCBI WGS metagenome assembly WNFX01 (sample SAMN13153363, study PRJNA577476) | soil metagenome | isolation source: 40 cm soil or saprolite under grassland replicate 1 | place: USA:California | collected 2016-06-15
GCAGCAGCGCTGATTTCCGGTTGCGCCGCCCTCGGCGACACGCGGCTCACCGACGGGGTCGCGCCCGTTTTCGATCCCGAGGTGCCGTATTTCCCGAGCACGGACGAAGCTGTACTGGGTATGCTCGAGCTCGCGCGCACCGGCCCGAAGGACGTGGTCTACGACCTGGGCTGCGGCGACGGGCGCATCGTCATCGCCGCGGCGAAGGACTTCGGCGCGCGCGGCGTCGGCGTCGAGATCGACCCCGCGCCGCTGCGCATGGCGGTGTACCAGGCGCGCCGCGCCGGGGTCGAAGACCGCGTGCGCTTCGTGCGCGGCGACCTGTTCGAAGCCGATATCGGCGAAGCCACGGTGGTGACGCTGTTCCTCTTCGAGACGCTCAACCGGCGCCTGCTGCCGAAGCTGCTGCGCGAGCTCGCGCCCGGAACGCGAATCGTCGCGCACCGCTACGGGTTCGGCGACGCCTGGCCGCCGGAGAGAACGGTGCAGGCGGGAGCGAGCACGCTCTATCTCTGGACGGTTCCGAAGCGCTAGCCTCCGGGAATGTAAGCTAAGCGACGACCGGAGACGCGGCCACTCGCCGGCACGTCTGGCAATGGCAGATCATGGTGTTCGTCGGCCGCCCGCTTACACGGTAGCGAATCGCCCCGCAGGCGCAGCCCCCCTCGGCAATCGTATTCGGCATTCCGACCCCCTTCCGTACAAGGTTCGCGCCAAGCGCGCGCTCAGGGCGCCGGTTCAGAGCGCGATTCGTACCAGCGCACGTATCCGTTCGCCCACTGCAGGCCCTTGGAATAGGAGTTCTCGGTTTCCCGCTCGTCATGGCGCACGAGCTCCTTCAGGCGGCGAACGACGGGCAGCCAAGCCAGGGCCGCGAGGATGCGCGAGACGCTCCGTACCCCCAGCGGCCTGCTTGCATCCAGGAGGCGCCTCGCGTAGCGGTATGCGGGCTCGTGCTCTCCGCGCTCGGCGTAGACGCCCGCCACGATTCTCAACGCGTAGAATTGGTCGGGCTCGACTTCGAGGGCCTGCAGCGCGACCGTCAGCGCGTCTTCGCGTCTCTGATTTCGCCAATACACCTCCGCCAGCACCGTCAGGGCCATCAGATCCCGCTGATCGGCCGCGAGCGCTTTGCTGCAGAGGGCCTCAACATTGTTGATCTCATTCCGCCCGAGGGCGCGGCTCAACGCAAACATCTTTCGCAGTTTCATGACGGCGATGTTCTACCGCGCCTCGGGTTTTGGAGGGCAGGCCCGGTTACCTTTGTCGAAAATGATGCGCCATTTCCCGGCGTCTTCCAACCGCCACACCGACGTGAAGGTGGCGATGAGCGCCCCCTTGGGGTCGCGAACGGGACCCGAGCTCAAGGCCAAAGTGCCGGAGTCGAGCACCTCGACCTCTTCGGGCTCCCACGAGAACGGCGCATCGGGGCCTTCGTAGTAGCGCTTCCACCAGTCGGCCACCTGTTGCGCGCCCCGAAGCGGCTTCTCACCGGAGAAGAACACGGCCTCCTGAGACAGAAACGAGCCGAAGGCCTTGTGATCCCGGGCCGCCATGGTTCGGGCGAAGGCGCGCTCCGTGTCCGCCACCTGCCGCTTGGCGGCGCTCACGTCGGGCCGCTCGGCGGGCCCTCCGGGCATGGAGCTCGTTGCGCAACCGACCAGCATGAGAACAACGATGACCGCGGCTCTCGAAATCATGGCGTTCCTTCATAGGTGGCGGGTTTCGGCGGGGGTGGACTTCCAGTCGTCATGGCGGCCGTCGGCGTACTGGATCGGCGCTTGCGCGAGTTCTTCGTCCGTTGCATCGTCCAGGCAGGCGATGTTGACCGCGTGAAATTCGCCGCCAAACGCGGGGAGCGAGCCGCCTTTGGTGAACGGCCTGACGCCGCACCGGCTGCAAAAGAGAAAATGGAGGAAGGGGGCGGGCTTCGACGGAGGGGTGTGCTGGTAGTCCGACAGGACATCGGCTCCCTGCAGCAGGCGAAATGCATCGCCCTTTGCGAAGGCCATCCAGAACCGAGCCTTGCGGCAGAACGTGCAATTGCAGCGCGTCGTGCCGGCGGACAGGTCGAGGTCGCACTCGAACCGAACCGCGCCGCAATGACAACTGCCTTTATAGGTTCTCTTCATTCGAAAGTCTCCTGTGAGGCCCATCATTGCTTGCTTGCTGCCAGCCGCAAGCCGAGAACGATAAAGAGGGCCCCCGACACTTGCGAGAGGCCGTGGAGCGCCCGCGGGCGACTGGCGAAGAAACTCCGCACACGCGAGGCACCGAGGGCCAGAACGAGGCACCAAGCGGTTCCGGTGGTGATGAACGTAAGCCCGAGGACGAGGAACGCGCCCACCTTCGTGGGGCTGTCCGGTTCGATGAATTGGGGCATCAGCGCAAGGAAAAATAGGGCAACTTTCGGATTGAGCACGTTGGTGAGCATGCCCTGGCGGAACGCTGTCCACGTATCGACCGAGTCTGCAATGTCCGTCGCCCCCAAAGCCGCCGTGCGCGCGAGCAGCATGCGAACGCCGAGGTAGACGAGATAGACCGCCCCGGCGACCTTCAGGATGAGAAACGCAGAGGCCGAGGTCGCGAGGACAGCCGACAATCCGAGCGCCGCGGCGAGCGTGTGGACGACCGAGCCGGCGCTGATGCCCAGAGCCGAGGCGAGGCCGATCCGCCGTCCCTGGGCGATGCTGCGGCCGAGAATGTACAAGGTATCCTGGCCGGGCGTGAGGTTCAACAACACCCCGGTTGCGACGAACAGCCAGTAATCGTGGATGCCGAGCATCGTCAATGACGCCTGAGGTTCGCGTGTAGGGGTGCCCCGCTTTCGACGTACTCCCAGGTGAGAGCGAAGGAGATGTTCCCGCAATGGCATTTGCCGTGGATCAGCAAGCTTGCAATCCTTTCACGTCACCTTTACGCCGCGCGCAAGCAGCAGTGTGCGCAGGACCGAGCGATGACAGCGTGATTCGTCCGCGCAATAGCAACCGACGGAGAAGTCGGTCTGATGGGAGAGGGCGGCGAGGAGGTCGAGCGTCGCGCTGCTCTCGGGGGTGGCCATCTCGGCGCGATACTTCTTCATGAAGCGGTCCCATTCGCGCTCGCTCTTCGCGCTCTGCGCAAGCTTGACCAGTCCGGCGCTCGGGGCGAGCGTCGGCAGCCAGACGTCGTAGAAGTTCTTGGACGCATACTCACTCTTCTTCACGCCGCGAGTAGGCTGCCTCACCGTGCCGATGCGAAGGCCCTCGCCCGGGGATCGATCAGAGCCGAGTCGAACAATTCGGACGGTCATTCTGGTTCCCGCTCCTGCGCGCTGTCGAAAGCGGGGCTGGACCGCTTCAGTCTGAGAACTACTCTGGCGCTGATAAACGCCGCGGCAGCCGAAGATACCAAGCTGCCGATCCCTACAATGAGCCATACGTAATAGGTAGTACCGCCCTCGGCCAACGCAAGGAACATGACGGAGCCGAGAAGGGCGATCGGTAAACAGACAACAGAGGTGATGATAATCCAGCGCCGAGGAAGAAACGCAGCAAACAACGCGGAAACGAATGCGAGTGCCAGGACGACAGAAGCCGCCACGAACACCGGACTGGCGCCCACGGGCGCTGTTCTTGCGGCCCAGAGCACGAATAAGGGAGCAAAGATCCCTACAGCCGCGGCAGCGGTGTAGGTGGCGTAGGTTTTAAGCATGGTCAGTCATCTTTGTCTTCTGTCTGTCTTTCAGCGATCGTCCACGACACCGCGCCGAGCACCCCTCCCACCGCGGCGAGAAAGCCCCAGAACCAGACGAAATCTCCAGCGCCGGACGCCTGCGCCGGGTCGGTGATGTCTGCGAGCGACTTGAACGCGTCGACTGCAAACCACAGGCATATCGCCGCGAACACGAACGAGAAGAGCGCAGCGAGCTTGACGGAGATCTGCATTGAGAACACGTCGCTACCCTTGGCGGGGTTCAGCGATGCGCCGAAGCACGCCGCTGGCCCTCCATCCATCGTCCGTCGGCAAGTATCCGCAATTCGTCTTTCGGCATATAGGGTTCGTGCCAGCGGTCGACCGGTATCACTCCGCGATAGGCCTGCGCAGCGTCGTTGACGATCGCCAGCATCGCTGCGAAATCCCCTTCAACGCTTTTTCGGATCAGCATCATTCGCTTCGAAGAACCCGACTTGCCACGCTCAAAACCGAACCTTCCCCGTCAGGATTTCCCACCAAAGACGCCAGTCGCCCATGAAGCTGAACCCGGGATACCTGAACGTCGCGGGTTTGTTGTGCTCGAAGAAGAAGTGGCCGACCCATGCGAACGCGTAGCCTTGGATCAGAGCCACCGCCACCAGCCACCACAGTTGCGTCCCCAAGGCGGTGATGAACAGTGCGAGGGCGATACTCGTACCGACGAAGTGTAGGCGGCGCGAGATCCGGTTGGTATGTTCGCTGAGATAAAACGGATAGAAATCAGCAAAGGTACGAAAGGGCTTCTCGTTGCTCACGTTCGCCTCCTCCCTACACCGCGCGCTGCGCCTTGTCCTTCTCGTTCTGCGCCTTGATCGTCGCGCGCGCCTTTTCCCAATCGGCGTCGGTCCAGGCGAAGAGCTCGTTGAACGAGCCGCCGTTGACGAGGCAGGCTGCGCCGTCGACGGCGATGGTCTGGCCGGTGAGGAACTCGCAGCCGTCCGCCATGAGGAAGGCGGCGAGGTTCTGCAGCTCTTCCATTTTCCCCGCGCGCCGCATCGGGTTGACCGCCGCGGCGTCCCTGCCCGCGTCGCGGCCGGGCGCGAGGCGCTTGCCGGCGCCTTCGGTCGGGAAGATCCCCGGGGCGATGGCGTTGACGCGGATCCCGTGGCGGCCCCATTCGACGGCGAGCGACTGCGTCATGACGTGCACGCCCGCCTTCGACATCGCGGAAGGCACGACGAATGGGGACCCCGTCCACACCCAGGTGACGACGATCGAGACGACCGAGCCCTTGTGGCCGCCCGCGATCCAGCGCTTGCCGACCGCGTGCGTGACGTAGAAGGTGCCGTGCAGCACGGTGTTGGCGATGGCGTCGAAGCCGCGCGGGGAGAGGTCCTCGGTGCGCGAGATGAAGTTGCCGGCGGCGTTGTTGAGAAGGCCGGTGAGCGGCCCGCCGTCCTCCCAGATCGCCTGCACCATCGCGTCCACGCCTTCTGCGTCGCGGATGTCCGCGGTGTGGAATTTGACCGAGCCGCCGTGTCTGCCCGTGAGCTCCGCGGCCGTCCTTTCGAGCGGCTCCCTGCGCCGCCCGCAGATGTGGAGCTCGGCGCCGAGCTCGAGGTACTTCGCCGCCATCTCGCGTCCGAGCCCCGTGCCGCCGCCCGTGACGAGGATGCGCTTGCCCTTGAGGAGGTCTTTGCGGAACATGGGCTAGACGGTCAATACGATCTTGCCGATGTGCCGGCTCGATTCCATCAGCTCGTGCGCTTTCGCGGCTTCGGCGAGCGGGAGGGTCTTGTAGACGACCGCCTTGATCCTGCCGGCTTCGATCAGCGGCCAGACTTTCTCGCGAAGGTTCCTCGCGATCGCCCCCTTGAACTCGACCGGGCGCGGGCGCAGCGCCGAGCCCGTCACCGTCAAGCGCCGGCGCAGGATGTCGCTGAGGAAGACTGTCGCCTTGCTGCCGCCGAGGAAGGCGATGATGACGATGCGGCCGTCGTCGGCGAGGCATTTCAGCTCGCGGTCGATGTAGTCGCCCCCGACCATGTCGAGGATCACATCGACGCCACGGCCGGCCGTAGCTTCCTTCACCGCGGCGGCGAAATCCTCGGTCTTGTAGTTGATGGCGCGGTCGGCGCCCAGCTTCACGCAGGCCTCGCATTTCTCAGCGCTGCCGGCCGTCGCGAACACCTGGTGGCCGAAGGCTTTCACGATTTGGATCGCAGCGACGCCGATGCCGGAAGATCCTCCCTGCACGAGGAAGGACTCGCCGGGTTTGATCCCGGCGCGATCGAATACGTTGCTCCACACGGTGAAGAAGGTCTCGGGTAAAGAGGCGGCTTCGACTAGCGACATGCCGCGGGGGAGCGGCAGGCACTGCGGAGCGGGCGCCGTGCAGTACTCGGCGTAGCCGCCGCCCTGGACGAGCGCGGTCACCCTATCGCCGACGCGCCATCTCGCGACGCCTTCGCCGATTGCCGCGATGCTGCCCGCGAGCTCCAGCCCCGGAATGTCAGACGCGCCCGGCGGCACCGGATAGTTGCCGGCGCGCTGCATGGTGTCGGGGCGGTTGACGCCGGCGGCGGCGACCTTGACGAGGAGCTCGCCCTTTTTCGGCTGCGGAACGGGGCGCGTGCCGATTCTCAGAACCTCCGGTCCTCCCGGCTGGGTGATCTCGACCGCGCGCATGGTTTCCGGGATCGTCATGTCCGGACCCTGAAAGGAAGCGCGATTATCGCATTTCGCTAGAATGCGAACCGAGGGAAAGGACATCCTGGGAGGACATCATGAAAGCATTCGTTTCGATGTTGCTGCTGCCGTGGAGCCTCGCGGTAGGCCCCACGTTCGCCCAGGCCTATCCGCCCAACGAGGCGGGCGTGACGATGGGCCACTGGCATCTCAACTCGCAGCAGGTGGAGGCCAACAAGAAGCTGTTTGTAGCGCTCGGCGGGACCGCGATAAAGCCCGGCGACTTCGAGATTGTCCGCTTCCCCGGCGTCGCCGTGTTCCTGCATCAGGGGCCGGGCACGCCGCCGCCGGCGGGCGGCACCGAGGGCACCGTGATCAATCACGTCGGCTTCATCGTCCCCAACGTGGCCGAGGCGGTCGCCCAATGGAAGGCCGCCGGCGTCGCGGTGGCACCCGGCGCCGAGGGCCGCACGGACCAAGCTTGGATCATGACGGGCGAGGGCCTGAAGGTCGAGATCCTGGAGGACAAGAGCCAGACGATCCCGATCCAGCACCACCACCTGCACTTCTTCGTGGCCGAGAGCATGATCCCCGAGATGCAGGCGTGGTACGCCCAGCACTTCGGGGCCAAGCCGGGTAAGCGCGGGCGCAACCAGGCCGCCGACGTTCCGGGCGCCAACTTGACATTCACCAAGAGCGACAAGCCGACCATCCCGACCAGGGGCCGCCACCTCGATCACGTCGGCTTCGACGTGAAGGATCTCGTCGCCTTCGCAAAGAAGCTCGAGGCCGCGGGCGTTCCGCTCGAAGGACAGATCGTAGCGCGCCCGGACGGTTCCAAGCTGGCGTTCATCAAAGACCCTTGGGGCACCCGGATCGAGCTCAACGAGCGGTCGAAGCCGCTTTGACGCCGACTGATTTGACTCAGCCGCCGCTACCATAGGGACGTGATTGAGCCGCACTTAAGATTGCAATGGAGGAGACCCAATGAAACGAACCCAGACGACCCTTCTGAGTTGCGGCCTCGTGTTCGCCGCGCTCGCGCCGGTGGGCGCAGAGCCGCCAAGACTTCCCGTGCCTGCGTTCGATCAGTCCGCGGTCGCCGCGCGCGGCTATTTCTACGTCGGCGGGACCTATGTCGGCGAGCCCGGCAAGGAGATCATGCAGGGCCAGATCTACGTGGAGGTGGTGGCACCGAAGGACGTCCGCCGGCCGTATCCGCTCGTGCTCATCCATGGCGCCGCGCAGACCGCGACCAATTGGATGGGAACGCCGGACGGACGCAAGGGCTGGACCGACTATTTCGTCGAACAGGGCTATATCGTCTACATGATCGACCAGCCCATGCGCGGCCGCTCCGCCTGGCATCCGAGTAACGGCGCAACGCGCATGTTCACCGCGCAGCAGGAAGAGTTCCAGTTCACCGCCAACGCGGTCGCGGGGACTTGGCCGCAAGCGAAGAAGCACACGCAATGGCCGGGCGACGGGGAGAACAAGGGACGCAAGGGCAATGCGGTATTCGACGCTTTCTACGCCACACAGGTCGAAACCGTCATCTCGAACGAGGAGACGCAACACCGTAACCAGGCGGCCGGCGCCGCGCTGCTCGACAAGATCGGACCGGCGATCGTACTGACGCATTCCCAGTCGGGCGCATTCGGGTGGTTGATTGCGGATGCGCGACCGGCGCTAGTCAAAGGCATTATCGCGATCGAGCCGTCCGGGCCGCCGTTCGAAGCGACCATCATCGGGACCGGGAAAGCGCGCCGCTGGGGCCCAACCGACGTCGCCATCACGTACGACCCGCCGGTCAAGGACGCGAGCGAGATCGCGGTCGAGCGCGAGGCCGCGGCCGATGGACCCGATCTGTTCGTGTGCTGGATGCAGAAGGCGCCGGCACGCCAGCTCGTGAATCTAAAGAACATTCCGGTGATGGTCATGGCAGCCGAAGCCTCCTATCACCAAAATTACGACCACTGCACCGCGAAGTATCTCAACCAGGCAGGCGTGAAGACCGAGTACGTCCGGCTCCAGGACAAGGGTATCCGTGGTAACGGCCACATGGTGATGATCGAGAAGAACAATCTGGAGATCGCGCGATTCGTGGACGCATGGGTCCAGAAAAACGTGAAGTGACGGCGTCGACGAACAAGTAGCGCCTAACAAACGCATTAAGCGGTCCGGCTATCGGCTGGGCAATTGCAATCGGCGCGCTAGAATGGCGGCGCCATGCCGCCGCCCCCTCACGCCTCGATCGGAATCGCCCTCGACGAGGTCGATACGCCTGCGCTCGTTCTCGATCTGGACGCGCTCGAGCGCAACGTCCTGCGCATGACAGACGCGGTGAAGGGCAGCGGCGTGCGCCTGCGCCCGCACGCGAAGAGCCACAAGTGCGCCGAGATCGCGCGAGCGCAGATCGCCGCGGGCGCGGTCGGCGTGTGCTGCCAGAAGGTGAGCGAGGCCGAGGCGCTGGTCGCGGGCGGTGTCGCCGACGTGCTCGTTACGAACGAGATCGTGGGAAAGCAGAAGCTCGCCTGCCTCGCCCGGCTTGTGCGCGAGGCCAAGGTCGGCGTCCTCGCCGACGACGCAGGCAACGTCGCCGAACTGGACGCCGCAGCGCGCGCCGAAGACGTGCGGCTCGACGTGCTGGTCGAAATCGACGTCGGTGCGCACCGTTGCGGCATCGCGCCGGGTGAGCCCGCGCTCGCGCTCGCGCGCCGCGTCGCTTCCTGCCGCGGCCTGCGCTTCGCCGGCCTGCACGCCTATCACGGGTCTGTTCAGCACGTTCGCGATCCCCGGGAACGCCGCGCGGCGATCGCCGCCGCCACCGAAAAAGCGCGGCTCACGAAAACCCTGATCGAAAACTCGGGGATCGCCTGCGAAACGGTCACCGGCGCGGGAACGGGCACTTTCATGCTGGAGAGCGCGAGCCGCGTCTACAACGAGATCCAGCCGGGCTCCTACGTGTTCATGGACGCCGACTACAACCGCAACGTCTGGGAGGAGGGCTGGCCGCGCTTCGAGCAGAGCCTTTTCGTGCTCGCCACGGTGATGAGCGCGCCTTCGCCCGGCCACGCGGTGCTCGATGCCGGGCTCAAGGCTTCGAGCGTGGACTCGGGCATGCCGCAGGTGCACAACTGGCCTGGGGTGGAGTATGAAAAGGCGTCCGACGAGCACGGCGTGCTGAGAATTGCCGCGGGAGCAAAAGCGCCGAAGCTCGGCGAGAAACTGCTGCTCGTGCCCGGACACTGCGACCCGACCGTGAATCTCTACGACTGGTTCGTTTGCGTGCGCAAGGAAAAGGTCGAGGCGCTGTGGCCGGTCACGGCGAGAGGGGCTGTCTGGTAATCAGCCCCAGACACTTTTTGAAACTTCCAGGACCAGCCCGAGCTTGCGCCACTGGTCGTCGGCGGTGAGTTTGTTGCCGTGGTGGGTGCTGGAGAACCCGCACTGCGGTGAGAGGCACAGGTTCTCAAGCGGCACGAATTTCGCCGCGGCGTCGATGCGGCGCCTGAGCTCGTCCTTCTTCTCCAGCTCCGGCACCTTGGAGCTGACGAGGCCGAGCACGACGGTCTTCCCCTTTGGCACGTAGCGCAGCGGCTCGAATCCGCCGGCGCGCTCGGTGTCGTACTCGAGGAAGAAGGCGTCGACCTCGAGGCCGGTGAACACGCGCTCGGCGACGAAATCGGCGTACGCGCCGCTCGCAAGCCAGGTGCTCTTGAAGTTGCCGCGGCAGGTGTGGATCGCGACCGTCATGTCCTCGGGCACGTCGTGGATCGCGGCGTTCACCGCGTCGGCGTATATCGCCGCGTCCCTCTTCGGGTCGTCGCCGAGCTTCTTGAACTGCTCCTGGACCTTCGGGTCGCCCCACATGGCGATCGTCGTGTCGTCGATCTGCAGGTAGCGGCAACCCGCCTTGTACAGGTCGGCGATTTCCTCGCGGTACGCCCGGGTGAGGTCGGACCAGAACTCGTCGAGGTCGGGATAGGTCTTCTTGAGCGAGGCGCGGTCTCCGCGCGCGTGCAGCATCGCGGGCGAAGGCATGGTGAACTTGGGCGTTCGCTTCGCGACCGACTTCAGGAACTTGAAGTGCTCGAGCATGGAGGGTTTCGCGCGCCGGATCCTGCTCTTCACCGTCATGAAGGGCGGCTGCTCCTCGGTGTTCTTGAACTTCGCGTCGCCGTAGGCGTCGCCCGCGGCGAGCTCCACGCCGTCGAAGCCGTGGATGAAATCGATGTGCCACCAGTCGCGGCGGAACTCGCCGTCGGTGACGAGCTGCATGCCGACCGATTCCTGTTTCGCCACCGCCTCGCGGATGTGCTTGTCCTGCAGGGCGCGGAGCGCTTCCGCGCTCATCTCGCCGCGCTTCGCCTTGACGCGCGCCTCGTGCAGCTCGGCGGGGCGCAAGAGACTTCCGACGTGGTCGGCGCGAAAGGGTGGGGCGGTGCGTTGTGCCATGGTGACTCCCGGCGGGTGCTGCAGGGGACTGGGGAAAGGAATTTGAGGCGAAGCGCCGCGCGCTGTCAACCTTTTTCCAGCGCAACGCGAAAGTGAGGCGAGAGTGGGACGCGCGCCCGGCCGGGCCCGGCTGCAATCACGCTACAATACCCACGATGCACGGCGTCATTTTCCGAATCGGCCTCGCGGCATGCGCGGTCCTGCCTGCGTCCGGCGCGCTGGCGCAGGCCTATCCGTCCCAGCCGATCAAGGTCATCGTTCCGTTCACGCCGGGCACCGGCATGGACATGATTGCGCGCAGCGTCGGACCGAAGCTCTCCGAGCGTCTGGGACAGCCCATCGTCATAGAGAACAAGCCCGGGGCGAGCGGGAATATCGGCGCCGAGATGGTCGCGCGCTCCGCGCCGGACGGGCACACGGTGATGATCACGGCGAACACCATGCTGATCGCGGCCACCCTGTACCGCAACGTTCCCTACGACCCGCTCACCGACTTCTCGCCCATCTCGCTCGCCGCCTGGGGCACGCTGCTCCTCACCGCCAATCCCAAGGCGAACATCAATTCGGTCGCCGATCTGATCGCGCAGGCGAAGGCGAGCCCGGGCAAGCTCACGTACGCCTCTCCGGGCGTGGGCACGCCGCATCACATGTCGATGGAGCTCTTCAAGGACCTGACCGGAACGAACCTGCTGCACGTGCCCTACAAGGGCAGCGCCGGCGCGCTCACCGACCTCCTCTCCGGAGAGGTCAACGTCGGTTTCGTCCCGATCCACGTCGCCATGCCTCACGTCAAGGCCGGCAGGCTGAAGGCGCTCGCGGTGGGCAGCGCGAAACGCCACCCGAACGCACCGGATGTCCCCAGCCTGCAGGAGTCGGGGGTAAAGGGCGCGGACGTGGACATGTGGTACGCGTTCATGGCGCCCAAGGGCACGCCCGCCCCGGTCGTCGCCAAGCTCGACTCCGAGCTGCGCGCCATCCTCTCGCTTCCGGAAATCAGGTCGAACTTCGACAAGCAGGGCCTGGACGCGGCGTCTTCCTCCCCCGAGGAGCTGAGCGCCCTGATGCGGCGCGATCACGCGCGCTGGGCGGCGGTCATCCGGAAGAACAACATCACCGCCGATTAGCCCGGCGGTTCGGATCGACGGGGAGAGGGGATGGCGCGAGAGCGGATTCTCACCACGCACGCGGGGGCTCTGCCGCGGTCCACGGAGCTGCGCGAAATGATCTTTGCCCGGGCGGAAGGCAAGCCCTACGACAAGGACGCGCTCGCTTCGAAGCTGCGCGACGAAGTCGCCGGCGTGGTGCGCAAGCAGCTCGACTGCGGCGTCGACAGCGTCAACGACGGCGAGCTCGGCAAGACCAACTTCACCAATTACGTTCGCGAGCGCCTCGCCGGCTTCGAGATGCGCGACTACAGGCCGGGCGTGGATCCGGCGCCGCTCGACATCACCGCCCGCGACGCGAAGGATTTCCCCAGGTACTTCGCGGGCGGCAGGGGCGCGCTCACCGGCGCCGCGCAGCGCCGGCAGCTCGCGGTCTGCGTTGCGCCGCTCGAGTACGTGGGCCAGACCGCGCTCGAGGAGGATTTCGGGAATTTCAGGACGGCGCTGAAAGGCGCGAAGGCCGCGGAGGCCTTTCTTCCCGCGAATACCCCGGGAACGATCGAGCATTGGCTGCGGAACGAGTATTACCCGAGCGCAGAGGCCTTCGTCGGGGCCATCGCCGACGCGATGCGGGAGGAGTACAAGGCGATCGTCGACGCCGGGTTCCTCCTGCAGATCGACGACCCGGATCTCCCCGACGGGTGGCAGATGTACCCGGACATGAGCGTGCGCGAGTACCGCAAGTACGCGACGCTGCGCGTGGACGCGATCAACCACGCGCTGCGCGGCATTCCGCGGGAGAACGTGCGGCTGCACGTCTGCTGGGGGAGCTTCCACGGCCCGCACCGCAGCGATATTGCGCTGAAAGACATCATCGACATCATCTTCCGGGTGCGCGCCTCGAGCTACTCGATCGAGGCATCGAACCCGGTGCACGAGCACGAATGGCGCGTGTTCGAAGACGTGAAGCCGCCCGAGGGCGCGGTGCTCATTCCCGGCGTCGTCGGCCACTGCTGCGATTTCATCGAGCACCCGGAGCTCGTCGCCCAGCGGCTGCTCCGCTATGCGAAGCTCCTCGGCCGCGAGAACGTCATGGGCGGGACCGACTGCGGCCTCGGGCCGCGGGTGGGAAGCCCGGAGATCGCGTGGGCGAAGCTCGAGGCGCTCGCGCAAGGCGCGCGCCTGGCGAGCAGGCGATTGTGGATGCGCTCGCCGAAACCTCCGGGGAAGCGCACAGTGGTACGAAAAAAGCAGGCGCGAAAGAAGAAGGCCGAACGGGGCTAGTCGGCCTTGATGTTGGCGGCCTTCGCCACCGCCGTCCACTTGGCGATGTCCCTTGCGATGATCCCGCGGAATTCCTCGGGTGTATTGCCCGAGGGAACGATCGCCATCTGATCCAGCCGCTCCTTGATCTCGGGGAGCTTCACCACGCGCGCCAATTCCTGCTGCAGCCGCTTCACGATCGCGCTCGGCGTGGCTGCGGGTGCGAGAAACCCCGTGAAGAGGCGGATTTCGACGTCCGGAACGCCGGCCTCGGCAAGCGTCGGCAAGTCCGGCATGCGCGGGTCGCGCGAGGCCGAAGTCACTGCGAGCCCGCGCACCTTGCCGCCCTTCAGCGGGCCGATCGCCGGAGGCGGGTCCATGATGGTCATGGTCACCTGCCCCGACATCACCGCGCCGACCGATTCGCCGCTGCTCTTGTAGGGAATGTGGACGAATTTCGTCCCCGTTTTCTGATTGAAGAGCTCGGCCGCGAGCTGGAAGGGCGCGGCGCTCGCCGCGTAGTTCACCTTGTCCGGCCGCGCCTTGGCGTAGGCGATCAGCTCCTTCACCGAATTCGCCGGGAGCGACGCGCTCACCACCAGGATCAGCGGAAAATCCCCGATCATCGAGATCGGAGCGAAATCCTTGAGCGGCGCGTACGGGAGCTTCGAATAGATCGCCGGGTTCATGGTCATGGGGCCGCTCGGCCCCATGAGCAGCGTGTAGCCGTCGGGCGCGGACTTGGCGACGTATTCGCAGGAGATGATCCCCTGCGCGCCGGGCTTGTTCTCGATGATCACCGGCTGCCCCAGGCCCTCGGACATCTTCGGCGCCACCACGCGCACGATGATGTCGTTGCCGC
>WNFX01004282.1_pt1 | contig 14049 bp, 11 predicted proteins | sample 5400111 | NCBI WGS metagenome assembly WNFX01 (sample SAMN13153363, study PRJNA577476) | soil metagenome | isolation source: 40 cm soil or saprolite under grassland replicate 1 | place: USA:California | collected 2016-06-15
GCTATCGAGCGAAATCCGGGAAACCAAAATGATGAGGCAAACGATTGCCCCCGCGATTACGCGGAGCCAGACATAGGCGCGCCGTTCAGTGACAATTCGCGCGATGAGATCACTGATCCGCATGGTTGGCTAGTCTTCTGCAAGAGCGGCGGCTTTACAACGGCTGAGCCGAATTGGCCTTTCAGTGGACGGCCAAAGAAATAGGAGCCATCAAGTATTGACAGGTCCCCACCAAAACCCCATTAGTTAGTGGCTGCAAATGACCACAACAACGATCAAAGAAATTGCGCTGACCGCACTGCTGGCATCCTTGGGTTGTGGAGCGGTGTTCGCCCAACAGATTGCCCCGGCCGAATCCGGCCAGGTAGTGGTCCCTTATCGAGAAGTGAACGCTCCGGACGCCGAAGGGATTATCTTTTCGAACCTGGATTCAACTCCGGGCGATCGTTACAATAGCGATCCCTTTGATGCATTCACTGTCGCGGGGAAAAGTGCGAACGGCGTGATAGGGACGTGGATTGCGATTGCCTTCATTCCAAAAGTGGACGTGCGGGCCAAAGAGTTGTCGGCGGCGATCGGCTACATTTCCGGCACGAAGATGGTCAATCTGGGAATCTATAGCGACAACGGCAGTGGAACTGTCGGCGAATTGCTGCCAGGAGCGCAGGGCAGTACAACGCAAATTCCAGACATTGGAACCTGTTGCCAGATGGCCAAAGTGACCCTTCCCGGAGCGGGTGTTGCACTGACTAGGGGAACTAAATACTGGCTGGTCGCGAGCCCGGACGATGTAAACGCTCCTACGTTTAGTGGTGGTTGGCACATGTCAAACCTTTCTGCGTACAGTTCACTTGCCCCACCTAGTCCATGGCACGACTTTGCTGGCCAATGGCCAGCTGGCGAGGTCCGGGGCACCAAAGCACAAAGTTTCGGGCCAGACGAGCTAACCAGAAATGCCGTTCCTTCTGCCCATTCGAGCGTTCCCGCTGCGAATGTCACAATCTTCACAAATTTGGGCCCGACCTCCACAGATCGTTACGGTGCCGGCTCCGGATTCCTCGTTACGGGAAGCAGTGTCCCCCTCGAAGCGGAGCAGTGGGAAGCGGTAGCCTTCACCGCGAAAGCGAACTCACACGCCACGACGCTGGCTGCGGCAATTGGGTACGTGTCTGGCACGAAGAAGGTGAACTTGGGAATCTACAGCGACAACGGCGGAACTGTGGGAACGCTGCTGCCGGGGGGGGAGGGGAGTACCACTGAGATCCCGGATTCTGGAGAGTGTTGTGAGCTGGCGCAAGTCAGCCTCCCCGGAATAGGCGTTGCCCTCACCGCCGGGACCCGGTATTGGCTCGTGGCTAGCCCCGATGACATAAATGCTCCAAGCTTTCAGGGTTCCTGGCAACTTTCTAACCTTGCCGTAAGCGCTTATCAGCAGCCGTACTACCCGTATTTTATTAACTGGACCAGTTTTTGGGGCGACTGGTTGGCTGCGGAAATCCGAGGCATTACTCCGTGAGCAGCGCTCGAACGTATCGAGTTTGAGATTCGTTGCGCTCGCGCAGAGCTGCTGCGCAAGCTCGCGCTTTCGCGGCACCCGCGACCTGCTGAACGCCCGGAATCGTTCTTGGACCATCGGCTCGTTGGGACGGGTGTAAGCACGTAGCGCAGAAAGTTGCCCAGCCAAGTTCGCAAGGAGACCCCGGACGGGCAAAAATTTTAAAAAAGGCTTGTGCTCATTTGTCGCAGGCAATAAACCCGTGTCGTGAAACCTCTACTGCCCCCAAAATCCCACAGTAATATTAGCCGAAAAGTCGCGCGTTCTTCGCGCGACTTCGTGGCCGGTTGGATGACTCTGGCGGCCGTCATTCTGGCCGCGCCAAGCACCAACGCAATCAACCATCCGCCATTTGTTTCCTGGATCCCTGATCAACGTATCATGAGCGGAGGATTTGCAACACAATATTTCCGGATATTTAACTACGATCCGGTGTCGTTCTCGATCATGAAGCAATCAACTTCGACCTTTTATTCTACCAATAACGTGATCGTCCAACAGTGTGGCCCAGGAGACATCGGGTGCGCACAGGACGGCACAGGTTATAAGGTCTCGTTTAATGCGAGCCCCACTGGTGACGGCGTCACCACTATAATACTCAGAGCGAATGAGAGCGGCACCGGCGGCCTGATCGGATACACGTCGTTTACTCTCCGTCAAGATTCAGCCGGGAATAACCCGCCGAGCATCGGAGCTCTTCCAAACCAATCCATTCAACTACCTTCTCCTATTGCTTCGGCTACGTACACGACCATGTTTGTTGTTGGCGACTTGGACGAGAGTAACGTCGAAGATGTTGTGGATGCAAACGGTAACTCACGACTAACTTTCAGCCCTCCGCCCACTTCCAGTAACCATAACGTTCTTCTCGATAGCGGGATTACTCTCGCGCTAATGCCGCCGGATGGTATCTCCATTATGGAAGGCCCTCGTAGTTACTCGCTCACCGCGACGACGGTGGCCGGTGCAATAGGCGCAACGACCGTTACGGTAAACCTGACGGACCCAGACGGTAACACAACAAGCACTTCGTTTGTTCTTCAGGTCGCCGCTAACGCCAACGTGCCCCCGTCGTTTGGTGCCAGCAGTGATGGACTTTATCTGGTGTGCCCGGTCCCTACTCCAAACCCCACGCCGCCGCAGTATCATTTTACGGTAGCTTCTAACGACATCACCAGCGCGCAGGACCTCAGGGTTACAGCGATCTCCTCCAATACTAATCTTGTACCCAATGATTCTACTCATCTCGTCTGTAGCGCCCCTGATGGAACCGGTGCTGGCACTGTCACAATTATACCGATTCTCCCATTGCCGTCGCCATCGCCGGGAGTGCCACAGACTTCCACCATCACCCTGTCGGTCACGGACGACGCGTATACTCGCCAGAGCACGCTCCTTTATCTGGTGAGCGATCCAAGTTCTCCAGCGCTCTCATTCAGCCGGCCCAGCGGCGTCTATTTATTGGACCCGAATCTATTTCAACACCGTATGAACGATACATTCCTCACTGGAGAGATGCATCGTATCAGTTGGGCCGCCATTGAGACAGCACAGGATGTATTCAATTGGAACGCGGTTAACGACGTAATCGATGCCGTGCCCACGAACCAGGATGTCTCCATGAATCTGACAGAGGAACCGTGCTACATCGCGCAGCATTTAGGTGTCAGCACTTGGTGCGACACGAATTCTTCAGCGCAGCAGACGGATTGCGGCGCTGTCACACCGTGCCCCAATGGCGTTTTACGCGCTGTGCCTTGGGACAGTTTTCTTCGGACAAGGCGAGACAATTTCCTGCAACTGTTGGCGCAAAATGTGGGGACCGACAGAATGGCGAGGATTTCCATCATCAACACAAATTTGCCAGGTGGCGATACTGGAATTCGAAATGTAACCGTAGATTTTGACTCCATGCCTGGCTACAGCCGAGAAGCACTCCTAGGAGCGGTGCAAGACGAGCTGCGCCAGACGCAGAACAACTTCCCGGGCAAGCTTGTGCAGATTGGTTTTTTCCCGGCCACGGACAACAATAGCGCCCCGCCACTGTGGCAATGGCTTTATCGCGATGCGAGCAATTCGACTGACGCGAATGGCGTGCACTTGGTTGCATTGGCTGACGAATTCAACGGGATCAAGCGTCCCCGGGTGAGTTTCTTTCAGGAAAACCTGGCCGCGACGCGGACAAGCGATACAGTTTCTCGTAGTAGTTCGCCTATCTATCTCACCCCGCCACTAACAACCGCCTACACGTTTACCCCTAATCCTTCGTTCGTGCCCTCCTTCGCCTATTACAGTGTGCCTAGCAACGACGAGTACAACAACGGGATCACGTTTCAGGCGAACACGCCATGGTCGAACCCGTTCCTACAGCCTGATGGTCAGAAGCTGATTAAGACTCTCAATGGATCGCCGAACGATGGGATGGAAGCAGCTTTTAACGCTTATCTCAGTCAGTATTTGGAAGTGTACCCACCAGATGTCGATCAGGCGGCTCCACAAACGCCCCCTCCGACCTTGAATGCCGTGCTTTGGGCAGGCGAGCTCCAATCCTGGAAATTCTATACCGACTATCTCCGATCGCTTGCCCCGATCGAACCGCCGGCCGGGCTGACCGTGGTTCGAAGCAGCTCTACCAGTAACCTGATAAGCTGGTATGCTGTTTACGGTGCTACTTCCTACCAACTACAACGGAGAGATCTTGGCACGCTGTCTCCTGACTGGGTGGTGGATACTCCTAACTGCGACCCCGCAGCGACGCAGTGCACCGATACCACGGCAACCGGATCACAGTACGCTTATCGAGTCCGGGCGACCAACGGGACGAATACCACTCCCTGGACAAACGTCGCAGTGTTTCTTTCTGAGAACGCGTATGACGGCTATGTCCAGAAAACCGGCACAAACAACTACTTCGCTTTCAATAATGCTGCTCAGCCGGGCATCCGCGCTGGAGAGGGCGCCGGGATGCCGCTAAAGCACTGGAAAGGCTTTTTGTCATTCAATACGGGCGCGCTGGGTTCGACCACCACAGTCCTTGCCGCCAAGGTTCGCTTGAACCAAGCCACTACCGGGACCAATTTTGGCGCGCTCGGCCCATGCATGGTCGATATTAAGAAGGGCAGCTTCAACAATGATCCGACGCTGCAGGGATCGGACTACAACAGCATGGACCAGACGACCTTGAATGCCTTTCCGGTCATTAACGTCGGCCAAAACAACTGGTTCCAGACAGAGCTGATCCCTTCTTCTGCTATGACCAACATCAGCAATACCGATCACACGCAATTCCGGATTTACTTTGCTCAGGGAAGTATCGCGAACAGGTATGAGGGTTGGTATTCGGGCGAAAGCAGTGACAACAACAGTCAGCCGCAGTTGATCGTGCAGTATAAGGAATAGCCGGTTTATAAGAAGGTATGTTGCGGCGGGTTCGTGTTTCCCGAAGCGTTAGCTAGCGTTAACCAGCCGAGTGGTGTGCAAAGCTTGGCATGCCTGCGTGCCACACCTCCAACGCGCAGGCATGACTTTACTTGCTCTTTGTAGCTTGAGGTCTGCGAATTTGGAGAAGTCAGATAGCCGAGGCTCGAAGTTCGTTAAACGCTGTCCCTAGATGGTCGAGCACATCGCGGGCAAGGAGCGATTGCTCGCTTTGCCCATCATTAAAAACGGCGATTTCTGCCGCGCGTCCGCACACCCACGCGCCGAGACGGGCAGCATCGTAAAAGGACAAACCTTGTCCAGCCAGTCCAGCACACACGCCGGTCAAGATATCGCCCATTCCGCCGCTCGCCATTCCAGGATTTCCAGTTGTATTAAAACTGAGCGGCCGGTTGCGCTCGGCGACGATGGTGCGGCTGCCCTTTAACAAGAGCGTCACCGGGAATTTTTCGCAGAAATTTCTGGCCGCTTCCGCGCGCGACATTTTTCCGACTTCAAACAACCGCTCCATTTCGCCAGGATGCGGGGTGAGCAACCGCGGAGCGCGACAATGTCCCAAGATGTCGATCTTGTCCGCGAGAATGTTCAATCCATCGGCATCGACAACCATCGGTTGTTCCGCGCACTTGATTAGATCCAGAGTGTCCGGCGCGTGCGATTTTCCCAAACCGGGCCCGAGCGCCCAGATGTCGATCTTCTCTTCAGCCAATTTACGATAGGAGCGCACTGGCTTGACCATCGCTTCCACTGGCGCGGCTGAGGCAACGATCGGATAAATTTCCTCCGGGACGAAAACCTCCACCAGTCCCGCGCCCGCGCGCAGCGCGCCGCTCGCGGTCATGAGCGCAGCGCCGACAAATCCCTTCGAACCAGCCACGATGCCGATGCGGCCAAATTGATTTTTGTAGGCGTTGAATTTTCGTTTTGGCAAAAGCGGGCTGAGGGAATGAGCGGTGCCGGCGAGTTCCTTTGGCGCTGTTACTTCCGGAGCAAGATCGACAAGTGGGACAACCTCGATTCGGCCAACGAAGTTGAGCGCGGGATCGACAATCAGGCCGTGCTTGGCAAAACCGATTGCGATCGTGAAATCGGCAATGACGCAATCCTCCGGATCGACTTCGCCGGAATCGGCGTCCAGACCGGTGGGAAGATCGACCGCAAAAACAAAAGCGTTGCGCGCGTGGCGCAGTTGATTAATTTCGCGAGCAGCTGCACGGATCGGTTCGCGAAGAAGTCGATCGGCGCCAAGGCCAAGCAAACCATCGAGGACAATGGTGTGGCATGGGCTGCCAGCCCGCGTTCCCTCGGCAGGATGCCGATGCAGAGTTTGCAGTTTCTTGCGCATTAGTTCGCCGCATTCGTTTTCAGGGAAGGCCAGGTGGATGTCGATCTTCCATCCGGCGCGCTTCAGATGTTCCGCGGCGACGAGCGCATCTCCGCCGTTGTGGCCCTTTCCGGCGTAAACGAAACACGTCCCTGGATGAGGAAAAAATTTACGAACTGCTCGCGCAATGCCCACGCCTGCTTCATCCATCAATGTTTCGACTTCGATCCCGCGCGCGAAGGCGGCTTCTTCCGCGTCTCTCATCTGCGCCGAATTTAAAATCGGCGAGTCCAATTAGTCCTCCGACTTTTCCGAAGTCGACCTTTTTGCCGTCGCGCTGCCGCCGCTTTTCGTTTTCTGAGCGGTCCTGTGATTCGAGGATTTCTTGCTCCGTGCCCCTTTCGAGCTTTTCCGATGCCGCGCAGTGGAGCGTTCCGGTGGTACTTTGATGAAATCGGTGCCGACATAGCTATTGAACGGCTGAGCTTCCGCTTCCGTGGCCGGAGGGTAGTAGCGTGACGCCGGCGCGCGCGCGACCAGGGCAGGTTTGCCCAAAATTCCGCGGGTAATTTCCTCGGCTAATTTGTCTCGATAGTCGGAGGTCAGGGCGAGCTGCCCTTCGGCGGGGTTGGTCAGAAATCCGCATTCCACCAGGACTCCTGGGCTGGTAGTTTTGCGCAAGACATAATAACCGCGACGGCGGATGCCGCGGTTCTCCGAAGGCGCGCCGGCGATGACATTTCGATGGATGTTGGCGGCGAGAGCCATAGCATCGCGGCGGTAGTAATAGGTCTCGACTCCGTTGGCTCCGGTGCGGGTAGCGGAATTGAAATGAATGCAGATGAAGATCGCGTTGCGGTTGAAGTTGGCAATCGCGACGCGCCCCGGCAGAGGGACGAAGACGTCGCTGTCGCGCGTCATGACCACGCGATAGCCAGCCGCCAGCAATTTCTTTCTTAGGCGTAGCGCGACGTCGAGCGTCATGTCTTTTTCCGCGATGCGCTGGCGGGGAATCCCGCCACGATCAAAACCGCCGTGGCCGGCATCGATCACGACAAGCGTAGAGGGGCGACTGGTTTGTGCGCTCGCTTCGCGACTTTTCGATTGCGCCGCGGAGCTCGGGCGGGGAGACGCGAGCGCGCATGCCAATCCGGCAACCGACACCCAGGTGATGACAAAACTGAGATGATAAAAACGGTGCGGCATGCTAGTCGTCCTTCGGCATCTCCGGCGGACGCTCCGACAATTTCGGAAGCAAGTCGCGCGCCGATTGTGCCGCCGGCGTCTCCAGCATTCCGCCGCGGACCGCGACCGTGCCTTCGGTGGTGTGAAAAAGGCGCGGTCGGGTCTTCGTTTCCATGAAAGAGGAACGCGCGATGAGCTCGCCATTCAACCCGACGCGCGAATAAGCCCAGCTGCGCGGCGCTGCACAATGCAGAATGTGCAGTTGATTCGAGCGGTCCAGTTCCGCCTGTGGTTCATCAAAAGCAATCATGCGGCCTAACGAATAAGTCGCATAAACGATACCGCTGTCCTTATCCTCCACCCGCACGTAGAGCGACGTGTGGTCGGGAAAACGATTGGTCAGGAGAGAGTAAGTGCGTGCGTTACCCGGGCCGCCGGCGCCGTCCGGCATACCGACTGTTCTTTGCCAGATCGGACGCGCCTCGGTCACCTCGAAAACCTTGGTCTGCGAATAAAAAAATTTGCTTAAATCTGCGAAGTAAATGTGGGCGCGGACATGATAAACGCCCAGGTCATGCACGGGGTAAAACGGCGTAAGATTGATTCGCTGCGTTACTTTTTTGCCGGCCTCGATCTTGAGCGGCGCCTGTTTGTTATCGGTGGTAACCGGCGCGATCGGTTGACCCTCGCTTCCAGTGATTTCCAATCCAAACCACGGCTGGCCCTCGGCGTCGTGAAGATCGACATCTCGCCCGGCAAGGTTGGTGATGCCGAGCGTAGCCACCACGGGTTCGTAAGCGATGTATTGCAATCGCTTCAATTTCAGCTCGACCTGAATTTGCCCGTGGGCTCCGGCGATAAACAGGAACACGCAAGCGACGGTCAGCAGCGGCTTCATGACGCCGTAGGATAACGCAAGTCGTCCCATAAAAAAGTGATCCGTTCCCGCGGGTTCGATTTGCTCAAGCTCGCCAGCCCGGCGCCTGAGCCAGTTTTTGCTGCTTATGTTGAGTAACGGCTTCGATCAATGCCTCGTCCCAGGGAATCGTGATTGTCTCAACCGGGGGACGGAAGGTACGGTCGTAAGCAAATTCGACAAATTTCCATGCGATGATTTCAAACAACGCTTCGTTGCCGCGTGCCGCTGCCGTTTCCGCATGAACGATCGCTCCATCACGCAAAAAAAAGATGCCACTCTGCTTTCCTTGCACGATCTGCACCGCTCCGTCCCGCCGGCTGAGACAACACATTTGCAGTACATCAACAACGTGAAACAAATCCGGCGCGCCCGCGGATGCCGTTTCCGCCCGCGCAATCGCGGCAAGCAAACCTTCCCCGTCAATTGGCTCCGGGAAAACTTTTGTGTCGGCAACTTCGAGTCGCCGTGCCGAAGCTGGATAGGCCGGAAGAAATAATGTCTGCAGCCCGGGAAAAATTTCGCTGAGCGAACCGCCCAAAACCAGGCCGTCAATTCCGTCATCCTCGACCTGGGTCAAGAGGAGAGCGCAGTGCGAGCGGCGCCGGCCCCAGTTGATCGCGGCGTCGTCGCTGCCGACAAGATCGCAATCGTGCGCGCTGTAATCCCGCACCATTTGCACCAGTTGGCCGCCCATCTCAGCGTCGTGGTGCACGATGAGCAATTGCATTACGGCGAAGCAGTAGGAGACGGCGGATAAAGTTTCAGCAGCCTGGGCGGCTCGGCCCGCACAGCTTGCAGCCGGTCATGATAATAAACGCGCACGATGTAGCCAAGATACTTCCGTTGCCCGCTTTCCGCACTGGAACCGGGTTTGCTCGTTCGACCTTTCTTTCCCGGATTGACCGACGCCGCAGCCGCGGCCAACGCGGCCTCGGATGAGAGTAATTTATTTTTTGGACGCAGATAAGTTACCGACAATATCTCCGGATTGGTATCGGCCCAATCGTGATTCGGCGTCAACCATTCGTAAGTGACGTCGGCATCCGTCAGCTTGATATCTTTGTCGTCAATCGTGTCGTAAAAGAAGACCTGGATCTTCACCTTGGTATGATCAACCACCGTCTTCGATTGTTTTCTTATTCCGACTCGAAGCATTAGATTCGTGTCGGCATCGGGGTCGGGTGTTTCGGTGACGGTGGCTTCGGTGATTCCAAGAGTCGACCCGTCCGAACCTGCATCCGCCGCGACGGGCGAACTACCGATATCAGGTCGTGACAGGCCAGGAGGACCAGCCTCGGCAACCCCAGGCGTTGGCACACCCATTTTCAGCCGCTTATCCGCCAGTTCGAAGGACGCGCCCGCCGAAGGGCCTATTTCCTGGATCTTACGCCAGGTTTCGTTCGAACGATCGATGTTTTGCATCGATTCATAAGTTTTCGCCAATTCTTCAAGAATCCTCGCATTCTTTGGATCCTGTCCTGACGCCTCCTGCAAGCGGGCGAGCGCGTTGGCCGTGTCACCTCGATCACGAAGTTCGACAGCTTCCTTCAAAAGTTGATCGGACAAGGACGGCGCGGCAGGTGAAGCTTCAGCCGCGGGAGATTCCCCTTTTCTGGCAGATGGAGTCGCCGCGAGCGCGGACGGAGTTCTGACGGCGGCGATGCTCGGCGGCGCCGCTGCGCTACCGGTGCGCGCTCGGCCAATGTAGTAATAGCCGACGCTGAAAATTTCCGCCGCGGCAAAGAAAATGACGACGCCCAATCCGATTTTGAAACTGCTATCGGATTTTAGCAAAGAGGAGAGTGTAAGGATTCGCATGGAGGCCAACGACACTTCTGTAAACGCGTTTTCGCAAAATTGTCAACCGACCCGAACCAACGTTGGATCGACAATTCCCTATCGGGAAATGTCGGATTGACTTAGAATCTTGAATCCTTCGCCAGTCAGGACCGACGAGGCGCACTCGGTATCGTCCACATGCAGGGCGAGCGCGGCCAGGCCGCGTGGCCGGGTCAGCAATGGATAAGTAAAGTGCACGTTCACCTCCGCCATGAGCAGAGCCGCGAAAAGTTTAGCCAGTTGCGTGGCGACCTCGCGCATTTCCACCACCACCACTTGGCAAACGCCGAAGGGAACTTCGTGCTCATGAAACAGTCGCTCGACGCGCCCGGGATCGCTGACCACGATACGCGCGATGGCTGAGTCGGTGGATTCCGAAACGCTGAGCGCCACCACATGCGTTTCATGTGCATTCAATAACTTCACGATCTCGAGCAGCGCGCCCACCTTGTTCGGGAGAAAGACCGAGAATTGCTTGACCAGCGGTCCTTCCATTTTCGAAGTTGTTTCCGGTAAATCGACAGGCATTTGAGGAGCGAAGCGGCGGCGAAAAACGGGCTGCTGCTCGCAGGAAGAATATCTCATTGTCGCTCTTTTCTTTGCAAACCAATATTGGTTACCAATTGAGGGATTTCTGCTGGTGGGGCGAGGCTCGGTAGTGTTCTAATTCAAATTGGGGAGACCACCCGAGGCTCGATCGAGCTGACCATGAGACAAAACGTGATTTGTTAAAAGATTACATCGTTACATCCGAGACTGTACCTTGTAACTTTTTTACCGATCTAACGCTTCTACCCATTACGCCTGTTTCAGGCTGTTCATTTTGCCGCGCCGCTTTACATTCGCTCGCCAAGGATGGACGAAGAGAATGAGCTGATCGGGTTACGGCGCAAAAAACTCGACGCGCTCCGTGCCCAGGGCGTCGAACCTTTCGGAAAAGCTTTCGCGACCGGCGGCGACATCTCCCAGATCCGCGCGAACTTTAAAGAAGGCGAAATCGTTCACGCCGCTGGACGCATCACCGCACATCGCGACATGGGCCAGAGCCATTTTCTCGATCTTCGCGACGCCAGCGGCCGCATTCAAATTTACATTCACGCCAGGGAAGTCGGGACCGAACTTGTTGATCTTTTCCACTTGCTAGATATCGGCGATTTTATTGGCGTCGAGGGAACGTGTTTTCTCACCAAAACTGGTGAGCCGACGTTGAAAGTGCGCACGTTCCAAATGCTGGCCAAGTCCCTGCGGCCGCTCCCGGAGAAATGGCACGGGCTGCAGGACATCGAGGCGCGCTATCGCCAGCGCTATCTCGATCTTCTCACCAACGAGCGCTCGCGGGAAAACTTTGAAAAACGCATCGCGATTGTTCGCGAGGCCCGGCGCTTTTTTGAGGACCGCGGGTTTTGGGAGGTGGAGACGCCGATACTGCAAACGATCGCCGGCGGCGCCGCCGCCGAACCGTTCAGCACGCACCACAAAGCGCTCGGTCTCGATCTTTATCTGCGCATTGCGCCCGAGCTTTATTTAAAACGTTTGCTCGTCGGCGGGTTCAACAAGGTTTTCGAGATCAATCGAAATTTCCGGAACGAAGGGATTTCACGAAAACACAATCCCGAGTTCACCATGCTTGAAGCATACTGGGCTTATGCCGATTTCGAAAAAATGGCGAACCTGGTCGAAGAATTGATTTGTCATCTCGCGGACAAAATTTGCGGCTCGCAACAAATCGAACACCGGGATGTCGATGGAAAAATCATCCGCACGATCAACTTGAAGCGACCGTGGCGGCACGCCCGCTATCGCGATCTGATCCGCGAAATCGATCCGGCCTGGTTCGAATATCCGAGCGAAAAACGGCGCGAGCGTTGCGCGGAATTGCAGGTCGAGATCAGTCCGCGCATGGCCGATTATGAAGTTACGCAGCAAGTCTTCGAGAAGTTAGTAGAAGAAGAGACCATCGATCCGCTCTTCGTCACGCATTGTCCGAAGGAGCTCGTGCCTCTGGCCAAGCAAAACAACGAGGACGATTCAGTTGTCGATGTTTTCGAGCTGATCATCAATGGCGTGGAGATTGCACCCGGTTACAGCGAGCTGAATGACCCTGATGTGCAGCGACAGCGTTTGCTCGAGCAAGCAGGCGAAGAAACCCAAAAGATCGATGAAGAATTTTTACTCGCGCTCGAGCATGGGATGCCCCCGGCGGGCGGCTTCGGCCTCGGCATCGATCGATTGTCAATGTTGCTCACCGGCGCGGAATCGATCCGCGACGTGATTCTTTTCCCCCTGCTCAAGCCAAAGCACGATTGAGCAGAGGGGAGATCCTCTGCGCTCAGCGCCGCGGTTTAGTCCGCTCGCTCTCCAGATCGAACGTGACTTTGGCGTTGATTCGGTAGCTACTGACTTTGCCGTTGTCCACTGCCGCGGTGAATTCCTTGATATAGATCGAACGGATATTACGCAACGTTTTCGAGGCTTCGTTTGCGGCGCTCTGCGCGGCATCCTCCCAGCTCTTTGACGATTCTGATAGCAGTTCGATAACTTTGACGACTTTGGCCATGGTTGATAATTCTCCTTTTCTTAATGATCGAAGAGCACCGTGGTTTCGGTTCCTTCGAATTCTTGCGATCTGATTTTTCCCGCCACCCAGTCTACGCGCCGCGCGCATCCATCCATTGCACTGCGAAACGAGCGACCTGGCGCGCGTTTTCGAGATTTAATTTCTCTTTGATATGAGCACGATGTGTCTCGACCGTTTTCGGACTCAAATGAAGTTCTTTCGCGATCACGCGCACTTCATGTCCTTTGCCGATCAATTCCAAAATCTCCAGTTCGCGGTCGCTTAACATGTCGGTCGATCCACCCTTGCCGTTGTCAGGCGCCTCAGCATACCTAACGATCAATTTCGCGGACATGGCCGGGCTCAGATAAGGGCGCCCGTCGAAGACCTGTTGGATCGCGGTGAGCACATTGGCGAGCGCTTCCTGTTTCATGACATAGCCCTGCGCGCCGGCGCGAAGAGAACGCAACGCATAAAGCGATTCATCGTGCATCGAGAGCACCAAAACCGGCAGTTTGGCAAATTCCGCGCGAATATTTTTGATCAACTCAATGCCATTGGCCCCGGGCAGGCTAACATCGACAATCACCAGGTCGGGCGTGATTCGCCGGATCACGTCCATCGCTTCGGCGGCGCTGCCGGCCTCTCCGCAAACGGCCAGGCCGTCATTTGAATTGATCAACTGTTCGAGGCCTTTTCGAAAAAGCGGATGATCATCCACGATCACAATGCGTTTCGCGCCCGGCCGATCGCATTTTGAATTTTTGTTCTCGAATTTGACGCGTTTCATTTGGTTTCGGGCAAGTAGCAAACAATACGCGTGCCGCCTCGCCTCGGAGATGCCACTTCCAAGTGACCGCCGGCGGCTCGAGCGCGGTAGTTCATAATGTGAAAACCCAGTCCTTGCGGCTTGTCCGGCTTGTTCTCACATCCGACGCCATCATCGCTCACGCTCAAGAAACTTCCTTTTTGTGTGCGGCCCAATTCGACCACAATTTCCCGAGCCTCGGCATGTTTGTTGGCGTTGATCACGGCTTCGCGGGCAATGCGATAGAGATGGGATGCAGCCGTGTCGTCATCGATATGAAACGATCCATCAATCTTCAGCCGGCAGGGTATCTTCCAGATTTCCCGGTCCACCAGGTCTTGCAGCGCGCCGGCCAGCCCGGCTGAATCGACATCGATGCGATGCAAGGCGCGGGAAACATTGCGCGTATCCGCCGCCGCGGCGT
>WNFX01008253.1_pt1 | contig 14047 bp, 13 predicted proteins | sample 5400111 | NCBI WGS metagenome assembly WNFX01 (sample SAMN13153363, study PRJNA577476) | soil metagenome | isolation source: 40 cm soil or saprolite under grassland replicate 1 | place: USA:California | collected 2016-06-15
GGCATCTACCAGTGGATGGAAGATCTACAAGGATACGACCTTTTCGTTCCAGTTCTCCGTGCCTCCTGGGTGGCGGGCAGGCTCGTTCAACGATGGCGGGAACGACTACATTGCCCAGGTTTTCCCGCCGGGCAGTACAACCCCATTTGGTATAGCAACAGCTGACCCGGAGCATTTTCAAATCTCAGTTCTCCTCGCTGGCACAGCAAGTGATCCAGCACACGACCCTAATTGGAAGCCAGAAGCAACTCCTATCACCATCAGTGGCACTAAGACAGCTCTCTACGATCGAACTTCGCCTGCCTGCGAAGAGGTGAATCGTATCGCGGTGGCTGATTTTGGCCAGCATCACTACACGTTCTTTATGACCTCAGTTCCAGACAAGGCGAAAAATGATTTAGCGCTCTTCCTCGGGATGTTACAGAGTTTTGTGTACACAGGTTAGGTTATCCTGAGGTATAGGTATATATCATGCGTTTTTGACGGGACAGTCTCAAGTTCGCCCGGTCACAATGGAACCAGAGGTCAGGATTTAGCTGTCTCCCCAGGACTCATTACGAATATAATGCTCAATCTCTGCCTCATTGTCATAAAAGTAACTGATGGCATCATAAACCTGGGCCAGGGAGATACGTTGACTATCGGCAATTTCTTCAGGGTCTTTGCCAGATTGGAAAAGCAGGATGATGTGACGAACGCCGGTACGTGTACCTTCAACAATGGGTTCTCCGCCATAGATGGTGGAATCGCGAATGATATACGGGTGGGTTGTACGTTCAATTGCCATGACCTGGGCTCCTTTCTGTATTTGTTGCTCTTATCTCGTAGTGTAGTCCTAAGTAGCCTCGGGCGTCAACTATGTCATTGATTGAGCAGGGAATTCTTCACCATGAGTCGTGTACATGAAAACTCTTTCACATAATTTTCACAACATTAAATATTAGCTGGCATCTTTTCCCAGGCCATTTTATATCATTCTCGCGCTCGCTTGGTTTAAGTGAATTTTCAGAAAAAGCTTGACAGCACAAGAAATGCAAGGTACAATATGCGCAATGAAAGGAGGTGGTGTGTAATGAACGAACATAGTCGCTGCACGGGCAGCATAGTGATTTCCCACACCTTCCAGATGAGAGGTTGTCGGCACTAGTGCCGCTCCAGGCTCACTGGTAGGTGGTAAATGTGAATCCCCCTGCCTGTGCAGCGTCCCCCCAGAGTGAGGGCACATTGAAACTTGCCTTCACTCTGGGGTTTTTATACACATGAACAAATTGAAAGCATCTCTGCAACGCCGCTGGCTTTACCTCTCATACAGTCGAGCAACGGCACTGCGTGTCTACCTACGGTCAGCTCGGCTGTAAGGAGTCGGCTACTCTTCGAGTCAGCAGAGATGAAAGGAAGACTTGAAAATTTCAGACGCCATATCTGAAATTGAGTGCCCACCTCGTGCCCCGGCTTAAACTTCTTGGTCGAATTTGAAATGGATGAAGTGCAGGTAAGTTTCTCTTCTGCTGAAGGGGAAACACTCGACGTTGAAGGCATACAACGTCAACTGGAAACTCGGTATTTTGGAATCGGAGATAAGCTTCTTTATCTACCAACCGTTACTTCAACTAATACGCTAGCAATGCAACTGGCCCATGAGCGGCCAGAAGAGGGGGTGGTGGTACTTACCGACAGTCAGACTGCCGGTAAAGGCAGGCAAGGTCGGCGCTGGGTGGATGTGCCTGGATGCAATGTACTTTCTTCTACATTGCTCCGGCCTCTTTTCCCACCTCACCTGTTGGTGATGATTGCCTCGCTTGCTGTCGTTGACACAATCGCTGAGATCTGTGGACTCACGGCAACCATTAAATGGCCCAACGATGTGCTCATTAGAGACCGCAAAGTTGCCGGTATCCTAATTGAAACGAGCCATGATCAGTATGGCCAATTGGTTGCTATCCTGGGTATAGGCGTAAATGTCAACGGGCGTATGCAAAATGTGCCTGGAGAAACATCCCTGGTGACTTGCCGAGCTGAGTACGGACAAGCGCAGGGAGTGCTGCTACAACAGGATCAGGCACCACTGTTTGCAACAGCGACAACTCTTGAAACCGAATATGGCCATGCCGTGAGCCGTGAAACATTTATTGTCCACCTATTGCGGCATATCGAGACAGATTATCTTGCGTTGCAACAGGAGACTGCGAACCCTTTTTCTACGGTGTATAGCCCTATCCCGGTCTCCCAATCGATCCGGGAACGGTGGCGAAAACAATTATCAACCCTTGGCCGCTCTATTCAGGTGCGGCAAGGAGATACCGTCACAAGCGGTATTGCTGAGGATGTGGATGGCAACGGAGAGCTGTTACTTCGTCGTCATTCAGGTGAATTAGTAAGTATTACCTGGGGAGATGTAGGATATCTAGCCAGATAATCACCTGTCTCATGTGAAGCAGCGGGTGAATCAGTCCTGGTCTGGGAAAAAGCAGTTAGCCCTTTCTCGGCCAGAGAAATGAAGGGAAACAGAGATGGAGACTCAAGACGTATTCCTCACCGATGACGGATGGCACCAAGCAGTCGCCCAGTTGGAATCACTGCGCACTGCTGGACGCGCTCAAGTTGCCCAATACCTTCATGATGCCAAAGAATCGGGCGATGTTATCGATAATGCCGCCTATGAAGAAGCGAAAAACCAACAGGCGCGGCTCGAAGGGCGCATTATCGAATTAGAACAAATGCTGGCGAAAGCCAAATTGATTAGCAAAGTAGATACAGGCATGGTCTCTTTGGGCTCTGTCGTGAATCTACGCAATAGCGATGAGCGCGAGTACCGCTATATGCTCGTTGGAGCTTACGAGGCCAATCCGAGCGCCGGGCGTATTTCTAACGAATCCCCGGTAGGGAAAGCGCTGCTGGGCCATAAGATAGGTGACCTGGTGCTTGTTTCTACCCCCGGTGGAGTAAAGGAGTATACTATCCTTACCATCGAATAACTTTCCCAAGAAGTAGCAGCAACCAACCGACCTGCGGCCTGAAGAGTGAGGAGCCGTAGGTCGGTTTTTTATGTATTTGGTGACTTATCAGGACTTCTCGGCCATTCTTGTGTGAGTTGTGGACTGGGCAGCTGTAGGCAGTGAGGGGTTAAGACGAAAGCAGGGTTGAAGAGTCACGTGTTTTTAAAGCGTGCTTCTTATCATGAGCTATCCAATGAATAAAAACAGTGTTACAATAAGTTGCAAAAGTTGCTATAAGGAGAAGAAGGACAAGTATGGCAGACGAACGGGAAATACGATTACGACGCATGCACACATTACGGGAACAAGGCATCAACCCTTACCCCAATCGCGTGCAGCGTACACATACCATCTCAGAAGTATTAGAACACTTTGACGAGTGGCAAGGGCCAGAGGGTTTGTTTACCCTTACGGGCCGCATTCGGCTCATGCGCGAAATGGGCAAGGTGGCCTTTTTCAAAATTGAAGATGGCACCGGCAGTATACAGGTTTACTTCCGTATTAACGATGTTGGGGAAGAGGCGTATCGAGCCCTCAAATTGCTGGACATTGGTGACTTCATCCAGGTCACCGGTTTTCTCTTTCTCACGCGCACGGGTGAGCGCACACTGCATGCGAGGGAATATCGTATCCTTGCCAAGGCTCTGCGCCCATTACCAGAAAAGTATCATGGGCTGGAGGATAAGGAGACGCGCCAGCGCAAGCGCTACCTTGATTTGATTGCCAACGCTGATGAAGTCAGGCACATCTTCGTGATCCGCAGTCGCACGATTACTGCAATGCGTCGTTACCTTGATGACCACGGCTTTATTGAGGTCGAGACCCCAATCCTGCAACCGCTGTATGGAGGTGCTACCGCGCGTCCTTTTATAACCCATCATAATGCCCTGGATCGTGATCTGTACCTGCGTATCGCTGAGGAACTCTATCTCAAGCGACTGATTGTGGGTGGGTTTGAGCGTGTTTATGAAATTGGGCGCAATTTCCGCAATGAGGGTATTGATCGCAGTCACAATCCTGAATTTACCATGATGGAGTGCTACCAGGCTTTTGCCAGCTATGAAGATATGATGAGACTCGTCGAAGAGATGATACACTTCATTGCTTTGGAAGTGAAGGGTACGCCGCGCATCACCTATCAGGGCACGGAGATCGACCTGACGCCTCCATGGATACGCATTCGCTTGCTCGACGCCATTGCCGAGTTCACAGGTATCGAGGTTGATCGCTTCCCCGACAAGGAAAGTTTAGCGGCTGAGATGCGCGCACGCGGCTATGAGGTGGATCCCGGAGTTGGACGTGGCCGTTTGATAGATGACCTTAAGTCAGCCATGTTCCGCAAGGGTATTCCTGAGCTGCGGCAAGCTCTCTTCCTGACAGACTATCCGCTTGATGTCTCGCCACTGGCAAAGCTTCATCCTGATTTTCCAGGGCTGGCCGAGCGTTTTCAGCCGTTTATTGGAGGTCTGGAGCTTGGTAATGCCTTCACAGAAGTGAATGACCCGCTAGATCAACGTGCGCGCTTCGAGGACCAGATGCGCCAGCGTGCACAGGGTGATCAAGAAGCCCAGGTGTTAGATGAAGATTTCCTGGAGGCCTTAGAGGTGGGTATGCCTCCAACCGGGGGTCTTGGCATCGGTGTTGACCGCCTGGTAATGCTGATGGCAGACCAGGAATCTATTCGCGATGTAAGAGGCCACTGGTTCGAGCCCAGTAGCGCCCATTCATTCCATACCTGTTCTGCTTTTCACCTTGACGCATGCTCTTCTACAACATACACTATACATAAGAATTTCCGTTTCGTATATCAGCTCTTACACACTATTGGTTCCTCCCTTTTGCTAGTTGATTTGATTGATACCGATGGCTCAAGACATTGAGGCGCAGCGCCAACAACTTATGGCTTCGCTCCGTAAAGCTGGCCTGCAAGATGAATCTATTCTTACAGCCCTGGCTAGTACTCCACGGGAATTTTTTGTTGATGAAGCCCAGAGAAGTATGGCCTATGCCGATCGTGCACTGCCCATTGGTATGGGCCAGACCATCTCACAGCCCCTGATGGTTGCTTTAATGACGCGAGCATTGCAACTCAGGGGACAGGAGCGGGTACTGGAAATAGGAACGGGCTCCGGCTACCAGACCGCCATTTTGGCCCGCCTGGCTGCCCATGTTTACAGCATCGAACGGTATCAACAACTCGCCTACCAGGCTGCGCAACGCCTCTTGCAATTAGAGCTGCGTAACGTCTCTCTCTACGTGAGTGATGGCTCATTAGGGTGGCCGGATGCAGCGCCCTATGACCGCATTTTGGTGACTGCCGCTGCACCTGAGATACCAACTCAACTTTTAGATCAGCTTGTAACGTGGGGTATGTTAGTCATACCGGTAGGGAGCCAGGAACGACAGGATTTACTCGTTGTTCACCGCGCACCCTGGGGCCCTGAAATACGCTCGTTAGGCAGCTGTGTTTTTGTGCCATTGGTGGGCGAAATGGGATGGCATGAATAAAAGTTGCCCATTACGCCAAAAATAATAGTATAATAGGTATTGGAAGTCGCTCTTTCCTGACCGAACTGAAATGCAGGGATGCGAGGAGATTTATACATGCCAGTTGTATTATCCGGCATACACGTTGCCAATTTGCTGAGCCTGGTGATATTCTTGGTGTTATGGATTGTCCTGTTTGAGTGTGCTCATGTACTGGTGACCGTGCTGCGACATGGTCCGCTGATCGGTTGGGCTGTCGGTCCGTTGGGAGTGACGGTTATGTTTCTGCAAGAGCCTTCCACATTATATATCTGGCTGAACGTACTCTTTCCCGCTTTAGTATCCGGTTTTGTCCTCTACTTCGGGCTTTTTACTTCCCTGTCCCCCATTAGTATACAGAACCGTCCTCTCATCAAGGTGGCTGTGATTGCGGTTGGAGTACTCCTCACGAGCACGGTTGATTTCGTCAACGCCTTGCGTGATGTGCGTTATCCCCTGTGGGGAGAAGCCCGCATTCTACGCAGCTTACAACTCATGCAGACAAGTTGGGCCAGGATTCACTTTACTCCCTTTGGCCTCTCGTACTTGCGCGACCACTTCGGCTCGAATCCGACCGATTTGCTCCAGGTAATGTGACAACTTTTTCATTGCAAATGAAATGTTTAGCTTGTTTGTGGTGTTCGAGGCAATGTGAATGAAAACGTACAACCGACCCCCTGGTTGTTAGTCACCCAAATACGCCCGCCGTGCCTCTCAATAATCGCCCTGGTCACGTATAAGCCCAGTCCAATACCTGAGTATTGACGGCTCGCCGAATTGCGCAGACGATAGAAGCGTTCAAAAATGTGGTCGAGATAGACTGGATTTATACCGATCCCCTGGTCAGTGATGTTTACAAGGTAATCACCGTCAAGCTCCCCTAATTGCACTGTCACTTGTCCCCCATTAGGAGAATACTTCACTGCATTGTCCAGTATATTTCCGATGACCTGACCTATACGTGTTTGATCGGCCACAATTTTCGTATCCTGAACCTGAATATCAAGGTAAATCGTATGTTGTTCTGCGCTCACTTGCGCTGAATATACACACTCAGCAAGCACATCGGCCAGGAAAAAACTCGTGTATTGGAGATTTAAATTTCCCCATTGGACACGTGAGAGATCGAGCAGGTCATTCACCAGCCGTTCCAGGTGTTCTGTCTGGCTCTGTACAATATGCAAACTGCGTAAGTCATAGCTCTCGGGAAGGTCCCCGGCACTGGCGATATTTTTCTGTTCCTGGTGCGCTTTGCGAAGGCGTCGATCAATACGTCGTATGAGGTGTTGTGTAAAGCCTTTAATAGATGTCAGGGGCGTACGTAGCTCATGCGAAACAACTGAGACAAATTCATCTTTGAGTTTTTCAATTTGCTTGTTCGAGGTAATATCGTTGAGTACAGCTACCACACCAATCGGGTATGACTGTAATTGGTTTGCTTCAAGTAAAGGAGCAGCACTAATACTCAAGGTCAGCGGAACGCTTTCTCCAATCTCACCCGCAATGATTTCCTGGTTCATCACGGTCTCTCCCGCCAGCGCCCTGTCAATGATCTCTGCCAGTTTGTCGAGCCAAGGTACGTCACTAGTAAGTGCCAGACTCCTTAAAGGGATATCTTGCTGTAGATCAATCTGAGCCTGGGCCAGTAAATGCTGCGCCGAGTAATTGAGAAGAGTAATCGCACCGCGAGCATCGGTGATGAGAAGTCCCTCGGCCATGCTGATGATAATCAGCTCCAGGCGCTGCCGTCCTAACTCAGCTTGTCGCCAGAGTGCAGTCTCCCGTTCACGCAAGCGGACATTTTCGAGCGCGACAGCCGCGTAATCAGCAATCATAGTCGTCAGTTTTAACAGCTCGGTATCGAAAGTTCCAACGTGTTCATCGAACAAGCTCAGCATGCCAACTATGCGATTCTCAACCGTGAGGGGAATATTGAGACAAGAGCCTATCTCAGAACCTGCTACAGTATCCTGTGCCAATGCTGTGGAAAGTTCATCAGGCGCATCGAGATAGGAAGTTACCGCCAGCTCTTCCACGTTTATGTGCGGAAAATCGATCACCCTGGCGGCGCTGGCAATACGCTGGACCACGGCCTGTAAAAATGCTTCGCTGAGGGGATAGCAGGGGATAATGGATAATTCGAAAGGATCACCTCTGAGTAAAATGGAACACGCGGAAAAACTATATAATTCTTGTAAAGCAGCGAGCAAAGCCCGATGTACTTGAAAGCGATCAATAGCAGCAACAAAGCGTTTCCCAATAGTGTTGAGGTATTCCATTTCCTGGCGAATGGCTGCTACGCGATCCACGTTTAGTATATGGGAAGAGTGAAACGCGCTATCTCTTAGCTCTGACTCTGAATGCACGATGCTCTCCATACGTCTTTTTCCTATTGTAGCTGCTGCAATTGGCGAGTCACTTCATCATATAGTGGTGGCGCGATGAGATCTCCGGTCAGTTCTTTGAGACCAGAAAAGCACTCCTGTAACAAGGCATCTAAGCCAGTAGCCAGTTCGGTGGGGGTAACTCCACTGAATTGCTCGTGTATTACCGCCGGAACGACATCGGTGTAGGGCATGTTTGCAAGAAAATGGAGGAATGGATATGTATTGCTTACTCGCCTGGCGGCACCTTGCACCAGGACACGAGTGGTGACTTTCCCTAAGAAGGGTGTGACTCGATCGTCAATCAACCGTATGACCTTCAGGTACGCCTCTGCAACTTGCTCACGGGAGACTGAAGAGGAGTAGTCGGACATATGTTGCATATGTTTCTCCCTTCACTGTATCGGCTTCTTCTCTCCGTAACTTATTATACCATAGTTTCATTGTATCTTGTAAGTGGGTAGTACTTGTTTTACATTAATTTAATTGCCTTGTAAGCGCTATTGTCTGCATAATAGAACGGTTAGAGGGACAACATTGTATCTACATGTGAGTAATTACCTGCATAGAATGTGAGGAATGACCCTTATTTATGTCAATCACCCCCAGCTAAAGCAGGGGGCTTGTGTCTATGCTCCACCGCAACTCAGAGTACCGACGAAGGCGCTCTACTTTGGCTTCTTCGCACGACACATCAGGGGAGACTGACAAGCTCCCCGTCCTGGCCCAGTCTTGCCGGACCAAGAGCGTTCGCATCGTTACATGTCTTGCCCCGACCAAATCCGCATGGAGGGTATAGTGGCAATTCTGGCAGATGAACGACAACCCCTTGTTGGGGCGGTTCTCGGGGCAGGTATGCCCACACATCGGACAGGCTTGACTACTATAGTGGGCGTCAACCTTGACTGCCATCGAACTGTGCAAGAGAGCTTTATAGGCGATCATGCCTTGTAGTTCAGCAAACGACCACTTGGAGTAGGCAGCATTGGCCTTCCTCTGCTTGCTGCTTGCTTTCTTGCCATGCTTGCGACGGGTTCGCTCTCGTATGTCTGTCAAGTTCTCCAGACCGATAAGACTATGAGGGTGTCGGATCACGATGCGTTTGGAGACCACGTGATTGGCATCTTGCTTCAACCGTCTCTCTCGTCCGCTGATCGCTCTCAGGCGACGGGTAGCAGAGCGAGTGCCTTTCTTTTGCAGACGCTTTCTCAGTCTCGCATAATGGTTGGCTTTGGGGACTACTTTCTTCCCAGCATGGAAAGAACGGTCTCCCCTGGTAGTAGCAGTGACGGCCAGATAGCGGACTCCTACATCAACGCCAGCTACATCCGTATGGGTCTCTGGTGTCGGGTCTGCTATCTCCATCTCAAGAGAAACTAGCAGGTAGAATTGCTTCTTGGGCTTATCATACCAGAGTTTCGCGGCTGCGATCTCAGCACCTTTGTGAATAAGGGCGGTGTGCTCATCATAGCCTGTATAGGGGACGATGATACGGCCTTCCAGAGTCAGGATGGAGAGGTGCTGCTCGCGCTTGAAGCTGTAGTCCTTCTTATACTGGTAGGTCAGAGTGGGAGAGACATACTTGGGAGCCTTGTCCAATCCCTTGTAGCGTTTCTTGGTATGTCCGGCTTTCCGCTGTGCTGCATTCTGCTTGACCTTGGTCCACAATGCTTTGTAGGTGGCTCCCACTTGACGGGGAACGCTACAGGCCATTTGGGAAGGGAGATGAAAACGGGCTCGGATATCATCATAGGTTCCATCCTGCAAAGCCACTCGGTTACTCATTTTGCCATGCTCAAAAGCATAGTGACTCACAAAATTGAGCGAGTCACGATAGGCCAGTTGAGTCGCTCGCAATGCCGCGAACTGTTCTGGCGTGGTCTTCAGTTTGAGTTTGGCAGTTATCACCGTTTTCATACTTCCTATTGTATTAAATATTCAACGGCATGTCAAGAAAGAAAAATAGGTGAACGAACAAGGCTTGACCAAGCCCCCAATAAGGAAGACCTGCTTCCTCCCCTGGAGACGAGCACATCGGCAACCCCCGCTTCTTCCAGGAAGAAGAAAAACACCTCGCCAAAGCGCAACGCAAGCTGTCTAAAGCAAGGAGTAAAACGCCCGAAAGCGGAAGAAGCTGCGCGACAAGTCTTGAAAGTGCCGCCCGCATATACGTCGCAAACCTGCTCGGCCTGTGGTCACCGTCAAGAGAAGCCCCAGGCTTGTAGCCGTGAGGAGTCGTCACGATGGTACCAATCCAAAGAGTCGTGCTAACCAGAGGCGGAACCCCCTTAATGGCGGTTTCCCATCCGTGCTATAGTTGCTAGCCATTTCAATCAGGCGTTGACGCCCTTCCTCTCGTCGTGATATAGTTTCCTCTGCCTCTGCCTGGACAGCGTAGCGTTCGCGTTGTTCATCGATAGCGCGAGCAAAATGCTCAGGGCGAATCAGGAAACGAGTGTTAGGTAGTGCAGGGAAGGAGTCTTCCTTTGCCGTCTCTGTCTTTGTCTCTGCTTTTATTTCTGCTTCTGTCTCCGCTGTACTTGATGGCTCATTGCCTTCTGTCTCTTCCGTGACCTGAACGCGCCCCACGCTAAGCCTAGGAGCAATCCATTCGCGCAGAGCGAGCAGAGAAGCACGTCGACAAATTGCCTCAATATCGGCCCCGCTGCGTCCTGGAGTCAGCTGTGCCAACTCTTGCATGGTAATCTCAGGCACAAGCGGTTTGCCGCGAGTATGCACAGCAAAAATTGCAGACCGTTCTTCCTCGGTGGGGTACTCCAGCTCAACGACGAGGTCAAAGCGCCCAGGACGCAGCAAGGCTGGATCAATCAGTTCAGATCGATTGGTAGCTGCCAGCACGATTACCCCTTCGCGTCCCTCGATGCCATCCATCTCTGTGAGTAGCTGTGCAATTACTCGATTTCCCACCTGTCCATCTAGCTCACCGCCAGCGCGACGAGGTGCCAGGGCATCGAGTTCGTCAAAAAAGACAATGCAAGGAGCAGCCTGTTTTGCCCGCCGGAAGACTTCACGGATCCCTTTCTCAGACTCACCAACCCACTTGGAAAGTAACTCTGGCCCTTTAATAGAAATGAAGTTTGCTTCACATTGATTGGCCAGGGCGCGAGCAATGAGTGTTTTACCCGATCCAGGAGGACCTGACAAGAGTACGCCGCGTGGAGCTTCTACTTTTGCATTGGCATAGATCTCCGGGAAGCGTAAGGGCCACTCAACGCCCTCCGTGAGCATAGCTTTGGTCTTTTCTAACCCGCCAATATCATTCCAGGTCGTTTCGCTGAACTCGACATAGACCTCGCGGGTCGTCGATGGCTCAACCTCACGTAATGCTGCCTGGAAATCGGCCATGGTGATATTCAGGTTCACCAGCGTTTCGTAGGGGATGTAAGCGCGCTGGTAGTCAATATGAGGCAGCACGCGGCGAAGAGCGATCATAGCCGCCTCGCGACAGAGAGCCTCCAGGTCTGCACCAACGAAGCCCGGTGTGAGTTGCGCTAAGCGGGCAAAGTCGATATCATTGCCCAGCGCTGCATCTTTACTATGGATACGCAATATTTCCGTACGTCCGCGAACATCTGGCACACGCAGCGCAATCTCGCGGTCAAAGCGGCCTGGACGCCGCAAGGCAGGATCAAGGGCATTTGGTTGGTTCGTTGCACCAATTAGCACGACCTGGCCTCGCGAAGCCATACCGTCCATCAAGGCAAGCAATTGCCCTACAATACGCCGCTCAACTTCTCCGCCTATCTCAGTGCGTTTAGGTGCCAGAGCATCCAGTTCGTCAATGAAGATGATGCTAGGCGCTCGTCGCTGCGCCTCCTGGAACACGCTGCGCAGGCGTGACTCGCTTTCGCCATAGAATTTATTGATGATTTCGGGGCCGTTAATGATGAAGAATGCCGCGTTGGTCTCTGCTGCCACCACGCGAGCAATCAGCGTCTTACCGGTACCAGGAGGGCCATAGAGCAGCACTCCCTTGGGTGGCTCAACACCCAGACGATCAAAGACGGCGGGATATTTCAGAGGTAACTCGATCATTTCCCTGATGCGCTGCAGTTCCTTGCCCAATCCACCGATGTCCTCATAGCTTACCCGCCCAGGTGCGCCATTCGTCGCGCCTCTTGCCTGCGCCCGCACAATCGTCCCTGGCTGTACCAGCACTGCCTCGACATCTGTTATAGGCTGTGGCTGCACGGGAGGAATGATAGCATTGAGATCGCCGCTATTGCGCTTTTGGATCGTATAGCTGGGCGTAGCAGGAGTAGTGCTAATAATGAGAAATTCTCGTGGAGCCGCCCCTGGCGTCCCAACCCGTAACAGGTCTCCAATGGTGACTGGTAATCCTATCAGGTAGCGGGTAATATATTGCAGATCAGTCTCCTGAATGGGAGCGCCGCCGCTCAGTGGCAAAAGCGTGACCTTTTCTGCTGTGCGTACCCTGGCCTTATGAATGGTAATGCGCTCTCCCAGGCCTGACGCGCTGTTCTGGCGCACCTGGCTATCCATCTGGATTGTCTGCTGACCACGATCAACAATCGCGCTCGGCACGACCTTCGCCGCCGTCGTACGCGCACCCGTAATCATGATGATATCGCCCGGCTGGCAACCCAACTTCGCCATATCGCTGGGATCTATGCGTGCCACACCTCGCCCAACCTGAAATCCCTCGATCACCACAAGCTGCAGGCTATCAACCCTATAGGGTGTAGAACTTTGCCCGTCATTAGTAGCGGTAGGTTGATTTGTATTATCGGCAGTATTCTCCGGTGGAAGTTTACTGGTGGTTCCCCTGGTGCTGGTTGTTGCTACTGGTTCGTTGCTACCTGTGCCGAGTGACTCCTCCATATATACCCTCTTCCCTTCATGCTAATTGAAATGAATATACTTTCTTTATGCATACCTTATCACATCTACGAAAGGAATGGGAGAAAGTTGAAGGAACAGGACATAATGAGAGGTGTCACGTTTTTCTTTGCTGGACGTATTCTTTATAGAGGAATTGCTTTGGAAACAAGTGGAAACTGCATAAAACAAGAGGAGAAGAAACATGCCGAAGAGACATCAACAGCGACCGGCTAAAGAGATACATGGTCGCAATAAAGCAGAGAAGAGCACTGTGATTACCACCGGGACATATAAGAAGAAAGAGACCTATGAAGAGCAAGCGCGAGCGCACGAGAACCCGGCCAAATTGCCGCAGAAAGCCAAAGTTCCTCCAAAAAGAGTGATTCCCCCGGAGGTGACGACAAAGGAACAGGACTCGGAGGCCATGATGGAAGAGGGGGAGCGTCGGAGTGGCAGTGACTCGAACGCGCGCGGACCCCGAAAGGATGAAAGGCTGCATGAGAAAGCAGAGAGGCAGCCAGAACCTCATCCTGCCCAATCCGACGACTTTGAAGAGGATCTGAGGCCGGATAACTTTAAGGGAGCGAACTACGGTCTGGGCTCTGAGCCGCTAGATGTAGGGCTTCGGGCGAGTGATATCAAGGAGCTGTACGGCAAGCTGGCTGATCTGACCGATGACGAACTGCGCAATATCGTGATTGTGCCTCTAGGAGAGCACCTGGAGCAAGGGGCAAAGTACATCGATCTGCTGCACCTGGAGCAGGGTGAGTTCGTTGCTACGGCTGATATGATTTCTGACGAGGATCACTACTATGTCCCGAAGAAGCACACCGATTATGTGCTCTGGAATCGCCTCAGACAGGTAAGCAACCCGGCACGTCTCGATGAGTCGGAAGCACAGGGTGGGTAATACATCCAATGCCTATTACCGCCTCCCTGTTGATGCCCTCTCATCCTTGTGTACACGGTAACGATTGCCTCACATTTCCCTCAACTGATGATGCACAAGGCATGGAGAAGCTCTGTCAGAGGGGAAGTGTGAGCTCTTCAGTCGCTCCCAGTGCGCGCAGCGAGGCTTTCTGCGCCTCGGTGAGTCCTTTCACTCCCGTGATATTGAGCCGCTCGTAGGGCCGGTCGCGCCGCAGCGTCCGCAGGAGTTCGGCGCTCTCCAGGTCCCACACCTGGATGGCACCGTCATCGCCGCAACTGGCGAGCAGACGACCATCAGGGCTGATCCTAAGCGCTTGGACCGCTCCCTGATGCCCTTCTCGCATCCTT
>WNFX01008763.1_pt1 | contig 14045 bp, 12 predicted proteins | sample 5400111 | NCBI WGS metagenome assembly WNFX01 (sample SAMN13153363, study PRJNA577476) | soil metagenome | isolation source: 40 cm soil or saprolite under grassland replicate 1 | place: USA:California | collected 2016-06-15
TACCTCGAGGAAGAGCCCGTTCTGGAGGAGGAAAGAAGCGCTGGATGATGGACATTTACTGTTCAGGCTCTCGCCTGGTTAGAAACACGCAATAGTGAACTGTATCTTTGAAATGAAAGGAGTAACTCATGGCCACTCATCATCTCGACGACACTCAACCTCATCCTTTTTGGGACAATAGTCTTCCGCCTCGCGTACGCATCCAACCTGGCGATAGCGTTGTGTTCGAGACACTTGAAGCTTCAGCCGGGCAAGTTTTCCCTGGTTGCTCGTCAGAGGCAGTCCGTGCACTCGATTTCAGCCTCATTCATCCACTTACCGGTCCAGTGTACGTGGAGGGAGCGGAACCAGGCGATGCTCTCGTGGTCGATGTCATCAGCATCAAACATAAAGGCTGGGGCTGGAACGCCGTTATCCCAGGCTTCGGATTGTTGGGCGGTGACTTCGCGGAGCCTTACGTGCACCACTACAAACTGGGCGAGACCACCTGTGAGTTCAGGCCGGATATTCAGATTCCCTATGAACCATTCTGCGGTGTGATGGGAGTCGGCCCGCGTGAAGCTGGGAGGTTTACGACCATCCCACCCCGCGAAAATGCTGGCAATATTGACATCCGCCATCTTTTCCCGGGCACAAGAGTCTTCTTTCCGGTCCTGGTTCCCGGCGCCCTTTTCTCCTGTGGCGACTGCCACTCGGCGCAAGGTGACGGCGAGGTCAATGGCACAGGCATTGAAACAATGATGTCGGTGACCCTGACCTTTAACTTGCAGAAAGGGGCAAACATTCCCGAACTGCGTTTCATCACACCTGCGGGTGAGAGGCTCACCGTTGCCGACGAGGGTGGCTATTTCGTTACCACTGCGCACGGCCCTGATCTCTTCAAGGACTCCCAGCAAGCTATACGCTACATGATCGATTACCTGTCCTCCGAATATAACATGACACGCGAGCAGGCTTATTGCCTGTGCGGTGCAGCTGTAGATTTGAAGATCAGCGAAATCGTGGACGCGCCCAACTGGATTGTCTCGGCATACCTGCCACTGAGTATCTTTAAGTAGGGCTAGCGGTCCCAGGACGGAACAAAACACGCTGCTGGGAAGTAGGAGCAAATAAGTTGGAGATCTTTGATGGTCCGAACTGGCTCATCTCGGCGTTTTTTCCATTGGACATTGTTGTGTTGAGATAAGTAGCCCTTTAATGTGGGTGTAATGAATGTTGCAATCACTATCATTACATCCACCTCTTAAGGCTAAGTTTATTCGTCTACTGTTTGCTGAACTTGTATCGCCTTGACTGGGCTAACCTGTGAAGAATATTTAATATTGCACTGATGCATTTTGAAATGATTGTCTATGATGATTTTGCGATGAAAATTGACTTCTGGCTGGAGAACACTCGCCTTATCACCTAGTTCTATGATGACAGTCCCTGCACATGGACATCCTTGTTTTGAACCAATAACCGGATAACCATTTTTGTCGGCCTGAACTTTAAGCTGCTGGACAACAGTGTTCCGAAGTTTCAGAACCGACTCCTGACATTGATCTGTTGCTTGTGTGCAAAGTACCCGAATATGGGGACGTTTAAAGAGTGCTGTAAAAACATGCTCGTGCGGATGCTTATACTTGTATCCTTCTGTACCTACTGATATGATGACAATGGCCGGTTGTATATTATCGAGTAGCTCTCCTACATCAGCATCTTTCCAGGCTCCGTGATGAGGGAACTTAAGTATATCACTCTGAATATCAGGATGATTAATTTGTAATTGTTGCCAGCCTTCGGGCTCAATGTCACCTGTGAGCAGTGCGCTGGAACCTGGACCTGTAATATGCAAAACAACTGATGTGTTGTTTAAACCCTTATTTTTCAATTCATTGTAATCGGCATGATATGGATGCAGTAAATGAAGGCTTTTCGCCAATGTTCCCTCAAAAGGTAATGATCTCCGTTCCACTTTGATCTCTGCGCACTTCAACTTGTGCTGTTTGCACCAGACAACCAAGTTCGCTAAAGAGGTGGGAGACAACTTTTTCCCTCCCACAGAAGGTTGTTCATAAGTAGAAGAATGCTCATCAGCATCTGGACTTAGTTTTTGAAGATTTCTCTGCTTTGAAATCTCATTACAAGCCAATACTTCACATTCTTGCATGTTAGGAACTAAATGATAGTTATTCAATAGAGCTGCAACTCCGGCATAATGATCAGCATGTAAATGGGAAATAATTATGCCACGTAGATGTGTAATCTGTTCTTGTTTTAGATAGTTTAGTACTACCTTAGCGTCAACACAGTCAATAACAATCGCTTCGTGTGTCTCAGGACAAGAAATGACGATGGTATCCCCTTGACCTACATCAAGAAACGCTATCTTTATGACGGGTATCTTCTCATCCAATTCTGTATTTGTCATCTTCATGTAGGAGGTTTGAGAGTTCTGCAAGTAGTTCCTCTTCACGCATATATGTGTAGGGCTGAGGCAGGAAATTTCCCCAATCAACTGCCCCAGGATCAATCCTATCTTCATCAACATAAGCATCTGGAATTCTTGTACGAAAAGCTGCACCAAGACGTAACATCCAGCCAGGCATCGATGGTACTATCTGTACCGTTTGCAATTCATGAAATCCCTCCAGCCAAAGGGTAATAGTTCCCTCTTCTGCATGCATGCTATCAACGACACCGCTAAGAATCCAGGTAGCATTATTCTGGTCTGGTTGAACGTCAAGGGTAATGTGAGGCTTACTATCCCATTCAATAATTTTGCGTAAACGTTCAAATGTAACATCATCAAGGTGGTATGCAGCTTTGAGAATGGTATCTATGGTTTGGGTCGCTTCTGACGGAGCCTCTTTATTAAGTGAGGCAGCTTCTTCGAGTTTCCAAACTGCCTCGGTGAGATCTTTACAGTCATTCTCACTTAAATCTTCAGGAAATGGGATAGTATTCATAGCACGCTTAGGAATGGCCGGACTTTTTAAATGTTCTACGATCCATGCATTGCTCACATCCCAATTCAGTACTGCTGCGAATACCTCACAAGTAATGCCCTTTATTTGGGCAAAAGCATTAGGTACTACAACCCAAAAGCCGTCAGAAACATAGTGGTTTTTCCGCTCTATAGCAAGTTTATTCCGTTTCCCCCAGGTGGTATCCAAGTCATATGCCACTACTACCTTCTTTCCTGCGAGTATATGCTCTTTGTCTTGTTTAAGATTCTTACTTTTCCGAGGTTCTTCTAAGTCATTTGGATAGGTAATAGTTGTAGCTTGAGAATAATCTATAAAAAATGGTCTTTTTATTACCTCCTTTACACCTGTGAGCCAGGGAACTTGCTGAGGAAAAGGATAATCTGTCCATCTTTTATTTTCAGGTTTTTGTCCAACAATAGCTCCTCTAATAATTTGAGAGTACTTTTGTAGATTAGCATTTTGAGAAGCTATTGTTTGCCATGTATATTCTGGTAAGATTATTTGATAACTCATGATGTGTGTGTTTTTAGAACCTTTTGATTTGCGTGCCTCTTCATTCCAGACAGATTGACTGGTTAACATACTCGAAGCGGTAAACGTACCTGAGTTTTCAAAATCCTTGCGAGTACGCGCCTGGACGGTACGTATTCTTACAGGGTCATGTATCTGACTGCCAAAGTCAGCTTTTTTCTGAGCAAATATAACAACTGTACGCGCTGTAGCTTCAAATATCCCGGTTGGCAGTTCCCACATCTCCAGCACATCACATGTCTCAAGAAGTTGTTTACGAAGCTCTGGTGAAGCCTCTGCTGCTGTAAAGGAACGTGGCATCAACATAGCTAAATAACCGTTCGGAGCTAACCGCTCAATAGCATGTTTGAAGAATATATTCGCTTTTTCGTGCCGCTTCTTTTCATCAGCAGAAGATTTCTTACGATCAGCCTCAAAGGGGGGATTACCAACAATAATATTGGGTCGGTGCGTTTCTAACCAACTCCAACTCAAAGCATCTTCGTCATCGATATACCAGCTATCCTCAGAAGTAGAGAGCAGCAATCCCAATCCGGCTAACCGTGCTGTAGAGTAATCAATATCGTTTCCCCGAAGCTGTTCACGTAAGGAAACCTTTGCGTCGCCAAGGTTAGAAAGTCGCTCATGTCCAGCAACTAAAAAGCTACCCCAACCACAAGTCATATCTGCTGTGTAACGTTGATCGGGAGGAAGGTACTCCACTGGAATGTTCTCCCAAATGCGTCGAGTGAGATAGAGCGGCGTATCGTAACGGCCCAACTTCTTGCGTTGTTCAGCACTGTAAGCTGCCTTGTAAATTTCACTGAGCATATCGGGTACAAATCCAGCATAGCGTATTTGCCTCAGTATTTGATATGCTTCTTCTGCGGCTTCCCAATAAGTATCAATAAGCTCTGGTTGAAAGTAACGATCAAACTGGGAATGAGCCGTCTCGATAAGTTGTTTCAATGAAACAGCATTGAGACGCATCTTATTACCAAGTACTCCAGTGTCAGCTAGAATAAGTGCTCCGAGAAGCTGTACTGCAAGCGATGTGACAGATGCATCATATGCGCCTGTATCAAGCCTCTGTCTTGTATGCTTGCGCAGTATATCTACAGCGAGAGCAAAGTGTTTTACTAGCAGCTTGCTCGTTACATCTGTTGCCCAAAATGATAATTGTAGAGGTTGTATATTGTCTCGAAAGATTGGAAGGGTAAATGTTTCTCTGCCTTGTTTGACATTTATAATGCGTTGGGGATTGAGATCAGCAGCATAGTTGTTGAGTACCTCATCGAGCTGATCATAGGAAATGCCAGACTTGATGTGGAAAGGTTCAGGCTGGTTGTTCTTGACAGAACTTGCCCAAAAAGAAAACCGATTATCCCGATGTATAATATGAAAAGGTGCTGCTGATTCTGCTAAAATTGAGACTATTGCTTCATCCCTCTGACCATTTACAGCGTTGTATAGGGTGAAGCTGGCATACTCAGCAGGGTTACGATGAATTGGATGGGCAAAAGCTAGTGCATTGATTTTGATAGTATGATCTTTATTCCGAGAGGAAATGCTATATTCGTTTAGGATAGCCTCTTCTGGAAAGTCTCTCTTCAAGAGACTTAAACGAGCAGCATCATATGCCGCCTTTGGAAGTGGCGCGTAAGGTAGATCAAAGTTTTGAAATATATTTGGACTTTGCATCTTTTTTTCTATTTACCGCAAAATACTCTAGGATTCACTATCAGCACATCACGGTTTGAATTCATTCAGAGACTACCGTTTCGGTAGCATCTGCGGCAAGACGCTCTGTTTCTTCCCTTAGAGCCTCTAAGAATATCCACATTACCTGCTGCCCACTGGGATCAAGGATATCGAGTATAATGCGCTCTCCTTCCTTTGTCTTGCAGATGGCAAGAATTGTATCCGCTCCATTAATTAGAACTGCTTTTTGTAAACTATTTGGGTCGCCCATTACGTCACGTAGTCTAGTGATAGCTTCACGAATTTTTTGCAAAGACCAACCGTGGTTTGTAAGCTGACGAATGAAGCGCAATTGCAAGAGGTCGTCAAAGCTATAACGCCTACGTGTTCCTGACCCATGAGCCTGTTGGATACTTGGAACGATAATCCCTTGCTTTACCCAATAGCTTATCTGACGTACTGAGAAGCCACTCAAATAAGCGATCTCAATAGTTGAGTAGGTACGAGTAGTTATGTCTTGTTCAAACATTTTGACATACCTTTCATTTACAGCATACCCTACTTAAAAGACAAAGTCAATTATTTTTTGTCATTTATCTTGGATAAAGATTCATCAGCACTCCATGACGTGAGCGCAACGTAATCAACATCTCAGGCTCAACAGGATACCAGGGTAAAAGAGACAAGCAGTAGCAGTGAGCTACCGTGGCGAATCCATCATGGCAAAATTGCTACCGATACACATGCGGGTCGCACCGAATGAAACATAGGCATAGCAAGAATGGCTCGCAACCTGCTTGACGACTACCTTCTAATATGATATTCTTCTCCTCGTCAACGATGGGCAACTAGCTCAATGGCAGAGCAAGCGACTCTTAATCGCTAGGTTCAGGGTTCGAGTCCCTGGTTGCCCACTTAATCAATATGGCACCCCTTAAAACAAGGGGTGCCATACTTTTTTCTTGTTACCTTGACAACAGGGGCTGCACCGGGTACTATATAAACAAAGGTTTATGAAATCTTTGTTTATATGACGAACATATCGCCGTTAGGGAGTGGCATGAACGACTGGCGTGAACTTAAAATTATGGTCAAGGCATTGGGAGACGTAGCTCGTCTGAGCATTGTCTATCATTTAGCCCACCAGCACGAAATTACGGTCACTGCCCTGACGGACATGTTAGGGCTTAGCCAGCCACTTGTCTCATGGCATCTTCGTAAGCTGCGTCGTGCCGGTATGATCCACACACGCCGCGTTGGACGCCAGGTCTACTGTTCCCTGGACAAATCCCGCTATCAATATTGTCTCCAACGCCTGGAGACACTTGTTGATCCCGCCGTCCAGCTAGAGTCGTTTCCAATTGGTGAATTCCTCATTGAAGCAGAAGCAGTGGCAGAGGATTGAGTATCATCGATCTATCGAGCTTCGCTTGCCTGGCCGATTTTTCCTGGAAAGTAGAATCGGGATATTTATCTTGAACAATGGGTGATCTTTCGCCCATTTGGAAGATCTGAAGAATTGTCAAGAAGGAGTCGTATGACTACGAGCGAACACAGTATGGTGACGAGTATTCCTGAAAGTGCTTGTATGGGGACTGCGATGTTGAGCAAACACAAACAGATGACGCAGCAACAGGCGCATTACTCAGGTAAGTTGGGTAAGGCCGATCTGCATATGCATAGTACGTACAGTGATGGTATTGCCACAATTGAGCAAATTTTTCATCAGGTGCAGCATTATACAAATTTGGATGTAATTGCCCTGACCGATCATGATGTCATAGAAGGCTCCTTGCGGGCGCGTGACCTTTGGACCAGGGGAAACTACCGCTTCGACTTTATCGTAGGTGAAGAGATCAGTACGCGAGAAGGTCACATGCTGGCTCTTTTCATCGAGAAACGCATTCAGCCGGGATTAAGCATGGAACGCTCTATTGAACTCGTCCATGAGCAGGGGGGGCTTGCCATTGTGGCCCATCCGCTTAACCCCATCTTTCGTCATAGTTGCCAGCGTGAAGTACTAGACCGCATTTATGCCAACAATGATGTCTGGCTTGATGGTATCGAGACCTGGAACGCCAGCTTTTGCGGTATCCGTGCTAATCGCATAGCAATGCGCCTCAACCGCGAGGTATATGGCTGGGCGGAGGTTGGCAATAGCGATGCGCATACATTGGGTTCGATTGGCCGTGGCTGTACGTGGTTTGAGGGGAAAAGCGCACAGGATGTACGTACTACTATCGAAGCTGGTCTCAGCGCACCAGGCGGAAGACTATGGGACGTAAACGACTACCTGCTTTGGGTCCGGCACCGTATAGGCAAAAATAGTAAAATTGCTCGTAAACTTCGTGCCGCTTAATAAGACTGCAAGAAAAGAGCTAGTCCTGACGGACTAAGTATGATACAATAGAGGTATGTTTAGCAGACGCATTCAGCAACGAGCCAGGCATTTAGTAACTCTGCTCATAAAACCATTGGCACGACTAGGAGTAACTCCGAATACGTTGACCGCAATAGGACTGCTGCTCAGTATATTGGCAGCCGTAGTAATTGCCCAAGGACTTTTGGTAGCTGGCGGTTTGTTGGTGCTGTTTGCTGGAATCTTTGACATGTTTGATGGGGCGATGGCGCGTGTTCTTCACGCGGCTACTACCTTTGGCGCATTCTTTGACTCGACGCTTGACCGCTATTCGGAAAGTATCATTCTGCTGGGATTGCTCTTATATACTTTGCAACGGCCAGACCTCCATGATGCGATATGGCCTTTTGCGAATGAGCAGCGCTGGATGATTACACTCATTTTTATAGCTGTGGTCGGCTCGTTGATGGTAAGTTACACAAAAGCCCGGGCTGAAGGGCTAGGTTTAGAATGCAAAACTGGTCTACTTGCTCGCCCTGAACGTGTCGTTATACTGGCTATTGGACTCTTATCTGGCACAACTATCCTGGCAGTCTTCCTGCTGGCTATTCTTTCGCAGGTGACTGCCATAGAGCGCATCGTCTATGTCTGGCGTATTACCATTACCAGCCAGACGTTACAAACGAGCAAAGCAGATGTAGGAGCATCCCTCACGGAAACCCTTTCCGGGGGAAAGACAACCCAATCTGAGACGGACGACCACAAGGGCCGTCCGTACGCATCCGATGCGCTCAGTAAAGCAAAAGATACGAGTGCAGACAATCTCCATGTGCCAGCAACAAAACTAGGGACGGACGAGGTGAGAGAGCCCTCTGTTCTCCCTGTGCCCACCAGCGTTCCGCCGTTCAATAATGGTGTGCATCAAGAGTGAAGACAACGGCGTAGACAAACGAGATAAGACGGACTGGATCAAACATATAGCGTAGTGCAAGAAAACTGCCCGGGATAAGGTATGTAGAGCTTTAGCCATCTTCAGTCGAACATTCTCTGTGGCGATCACCTGCGCTCCGGTCCGTAATACTGAGACTGGAGATCTTAGTGACAAAACAAAATACTCATTCTGAGCAAAGCGACGTTGACATTTCCGTCGTGGAGCATTCACCTGCCTCCGAGACCGGGGCCTTCTCATCAGTTTCTGATGAGGCGGCAGCAACATCCCCCGGCATGGATACGGGAAGCTCGCCTGGGGGACAACCAGAACTGCAAATGTCTCAAAAAGAAGAGCAAAACCTGGCTTCTGCTGAAGTAAACCAGAACGTTCAGGAGGATTTGCCTTCTAAACCTGCCGGGGACCCCTTCGCAGGAATCCTCTCCGAGGGACGGGTCGAACCTGAAATAAGCATGCCTGATTCTACTGAGGAAAGCGCCATCGCCTTCTCTACTGTAGAAGCGGCCCTTGTATCTCCCATCGTTGATGCCCTCGTTGAGGAAGAAGAGGTCCGACCTTTTACCGATTTTATCGAGGAATTTCGTCAAGCAGAGGCGCGCTTTAATTCTTCGCTGGAGGCCTATCAAGCGGAATCTCTTTCTTTGCCTACGTCCTCTGCTGAAGATGTACCAATTGGGACCGCAGCAGATCTTGCAACCGAAGAAGGTACTCTAGTAGAGGCATCACAAGAAGAGGTGCAGGTTTCGACACCAACCCCGGAGCAAGTGGAAGAGGGAGAAACTCAGCTTCCAGGTGAAAGTCCTGCGCGACAAAGCGGTCCGGCAGCATCAACAGCGACTGCATCATCTCAGGTACAGCTTCACCCTGAAGATAACAAAGACGTATCGGAGCGTGGTATTGCAGCTGTACCTCCAGTATCCCCGCGTTCAGATAATGGGCCGGGTCCCAATGGTATTAATGGGCAGACAGGTGAGAAGGAAGTACAGGCACCTCCACAAACGAAACAGCCAGGCAATAGAGGTGAGTTGCCTGAACAGGGCATACTCAGGCAATCTGCTGTCCAGGAACCTCCGGTGGAGAGTGGCACTGCTTCTGTAACGGCACCGGCCCAGGCACCAGCACAAGAGCAAGAGCGCCGCCGCCGTCATGGTCAAGACCGGCAGCGTGGAAAAGAGCAGCCTGTTTCTACTCCTGCTCCGCGGCTCCCAGTGTTCCTGCTGTCCCTGTGGTGGAAGCTGCTGCAAACATCACAGAGCCGGCTTCTCCTGAGCAGAAAGAGGTAAATCCAGAGGACCTGCCCCCGCTGGAATACTCGGAATTACAAAAAGCCAGTACTACCCGTCGCCGTCGTCGACGCCACGCGGGAAGTCCTGGAAGTCCGGCAGCTCCTGCTGCGGCCAGTACTACGCCAATAGCAGCCAAAGCGACTACGCCGGAGATTCCACCAGTATCACCGGCACCAACGCAGGTTCCCGCTAATACTGTCGCCCCAGCAAGTCCGTACACAATCACTTCTGGCTACACAGTGAACCAGATGAATCGCGGCCACGATAGCTCTAGCCCGTTCATGGGCCCCGACCCATCCCCAGCTCGCGGTAGTACAGCAGCACAGCATGTGCGTTCCATTCGTACCGATGCCCAGCGTACGCCGGTCTATCCTGTACGCACCACCGAGGCTACCTCGGCTTCAGTACACCAGCTTGCCAACATTGTATCCCAGGCAATTCAGACGCAAACAGATCGCCTGGCCGCTGAACTACGGCGCGCAAACCAGACCCCGACGAACATCTCTGTCACCATGCCGCCGTTTCCGTCAACTGAGCGCGTAGGCGTCTTCGTGGATGTGGCTAACCTCCTCTACTCTGCGCGCACCTTACGTATGACGGTAGACTTTGGAAAGCTGTTGGACTTCTTGCGCGGCAATCGTCGCCTCGTAAGGGCGCAGGCTTACTGTCCCACCAGCCCACAGCCAGGGGACGAGCAAATGTTCTTACAGGCGGTCAAAGGCCTGGGTTATCGCATTACTACGAAGAACTACAAAACCTTCTCCAGTGGTGCAAAAAAGGCCGATCTCGATCTCGACCTCTGTATGGATGTCGTGCGTCTTGTGGATGGTAGAGCGGTTGATTGTATCGTACTGGTCAGCGGCGATAGCGACTTCATGCCTATGCTCGACTACTGTTCAGACCATGGCGTGCGCGTCGAGGTGGCGGCCTTCGACGAATCGATGTCCGCTACTCTACGCCAGAGTTGCGATCTATTCATCAACCTTTCCATGCTTGACGAGATCCGGGCATAAAACGACCAGGAACAAGACCACATGTGGCGAAACCACATGTGGTCTTGTTCCTTTTCTGGTTGGTCACTCCCTTTAGCCGCCAGGTAGCGCTAAATGGGAGGTCAAACAAATCGAGTTGGATAAGAGGGCGACATTTGATCTGGATCATTCAACTCGGCGCCGTGGGGAGCAATAATCGGTCCATGAAGCAAGGGATCAGAGGTGGCGCTCATCCATTGGTCAAGCCTATCGCGCATCTCTTCCAAAACGATAGCATTGGATAAGTCATTGGCCACGTTAGAGGCTTCGTTGGGATCAAAGATCAGGTCGTAAAGCTGCTCTAAAGGCCTTGAGCGTTCTTTCCAGCCATTTTGTATCAGCACATCCTTGCTTGGGCTGTCATCACAATTAGGCAGCACCGGCCCAAGATGGTGATCAAAGCGACGAATATATTTCCAGCGTTGTGTGCGAACCGCTCGTTGTGGCTCGTAAGCAGCATGGTAGGTGACCTCTGCAAAAATTGCGTCATGAATGCGTTCGGTCTCACCTCGAATTAAAGGCAGAATAGACTTACCTTGCAGCCACCCTGGACGATCAATATTCAAGAGATCACAAATGGTTGGAAAGAGATCGTTGTGTGAAACCAGGGAATCAGAGACTTTCCCACCTGTAAAGCCTCCTGGTCCTCGCATGATGAGCATTACTCCTATACCATGGTCGGTCAGATTGCCCTTCATGCGTGGAAAAGCAATTCCGTGATCCGTTGTGCAGATGACCAGGGTATTGCCAGCGAGACCATTGGCCTCCAGCGCCTCGAGTACAGCGCCGATCCCCTGATCTAAATCCCACGCACTCACTTTAAAGGCGCCCATATCGAGCCGTGTCCGCGGAGTATCAGGCAATGGTGCTGGCGGCAAAGAGTAATTGGCATCCTTTATTGAGCTAGGCTTCAAAAATTCCCGGTGAGTTTCAAAAAATCCGACGGAGAGAAAAAAAGGCTGAGGGAGTCCATCGCTAAGCATATCAATCGCGGTAGGTGCAACTATATCAGCCTGGTAGCCTTCTAACTTAGAAACTCGATCATAGCCCATAGTCGTCGGATATTTTGAGAGATGTTCCTCGCCGATCAATGCCGTATAGTACCCCGCTTTGTTTAGCGTGTGAAGAATATGTTGCCTATGATCGTAAATGGAAAAGCCTCGGTGAGCCAGGCCGAGCATACCTGTGCAGTGCGCATATTGGCCTGTGAGGAGACTGGCACGGCTTGGAGAGCACGTCGGAGCAGCGCAAAAGGCCTTACGGAATAAAATCCCCTGTTCAGCAAGACGTTGGATATTAGGTGTTGGAATAGCGTGACCATAGGGCTGGACATAGCGGCCGGTGTCATGGGAGTGAACATAGAGAATATTTGGTCGATCCAGGTACATCAAAATACTCCTTTTAGATAGCTTCAGTTAACAATCCCGCTTAAGTTAATGCCAGAGGGTGTATCCATACTTTTTAGTATAGCTTATTTAATATAACTCAAGGGAATAAGCTAAATAATTTGAAAGAATGGGGAAAATATGGTATTGTCTACCTGATACAAAGATTTTTAGTGATATAGCGATCCTTCTAGACTTCTGACTACTCATTGAGGAGGCTCACCGGTGCAGCCAAATACCTCCTACCTCGTTTGTGCAACCCCTCGCAGCGGAAGCACTCTTTTATGTGAAGCCCTGACAAATACAGGCATTGCTGGACAACCAAAAGAGTACTTTGAAGCTCTGAAAGATACAGGACTCCCCAGGCGGCCAAAGGAGTATTTTGAGGGCCTGGAAAATACGGATATTATGGAACTATTGGGAGATTACTTCAGGTTAGACGATGGCCCCACTGAATTAGAGCTTTGGGGTACTTCAAGTTATGCTGATTACCTTGCCAGGGTCATTGAGCAGAATACCACATCCAATGGCGTCTTTGGCGCGAAGTTGATGTGGGGTTATTTCGATGACTTTATCAGCCACCTGCGACAAATTCCCGGGCGTAGAGAGATGGCAGTTCCCGATCTCCTGTCAACGATCTTTCCCAACCTGCACTACATCTGGGTCACTCGTCAAGACAAGGTACGGCAGGCAGTATCCCTTTGGAAGGCCATCCAGACGTCGACCTGGAGAATGGATGAATCTCCACTTGCAAAAGACCACTCCCCGCCAGGGGAACTCATCTTTCACTTCGAGGCGATTGATCACCTGGTGCAACGGATCGTGGCAGATGAAGTGGCCTGGCGGCAGTACTTCGATGCATGCAAGGTTCAGCCATTCACCGTTGTATACGAGGACTTGACAGTAGCATATGAGGCAACGGCGCTGAACATTCTCCGGTACCTGCATATATCCATTCCTGAGAATCTGAAGTTTGCAGAACGCCGTATGAAGCGACAAGCTGATGCATTGTCCGAAGAATGGGTTCAACGATATCACAACCTCAAGGGAGAACGAGAGGCTCTTTCTCAAATATGATAACCCAGGCAAATGTAAAAAATAACTTGTTGGAATGATTCTTCTCAGAAGTATACAGATATTTTATAACAAAACGGAATGAAATAAATAACTTGAAAGAATGGAATAAATATGTTATGGTTCTCCTGCAAGGCTGAGATTCTGAAAAACTTCGTTTACCGCAGGCCAGTTATCTCACGGTTGCAGATGGAAAGGAGTAACCATGTCGGAAAGCAACGGATATGTCCATCCAGAGGTCCTGGTAGATACAGAGTGGGTCGAGGCACATCTGAACGATCCCACGGTACGCATCATCGAGGTAGATGTTGATACCGCAGCCTACGCTAATGAGGGCCACATTCCTGGTGCAGCTGGTTTCAATTGGCAGAAAGACCTGCAAGACCAGCTCATACGTGCCCCACTGCTGGGCACGTACCTGGAAGAGCTGCTGGGACGTACAGGTGTAAGTAATGATACGACGATCGTATTGTATGGCGACAACAATAATTGGTTTGCTGCCTGGGCATTCTGGATTCTCACCTTCTACGGCCACAAGGATGTACGTCTCCTCGATGGTGGTCGCGTTAAATGGCTTCTTGAGAAGCGCGAGATCACCACGCAAGTACCCTCTTATCCTCACACCACGTATCATGCCAGGGTAACGAACACCGAGATACGTGCCCTCCGTGATCATATTCTGAGCCAGTTGGGCCAGGGTTATATCGCCCTGGTCGATGTCCGATCCCCTGGCGAATACAGTGGCGAGCTGCTCGCTCCTGCAAACCTGCCACAGGAA
>WNFX01010760.1_pt1 | contig 14044 bp, 14 predicted proteins | sample 5400111 | NCBI WGS metagenome assembly WNFX01 (sample SAMN13153363, study PRJNA577476) | soil metagenome | isolation source: 40 cm soil or saprolite under grassland replicate 1 | place: USA:California | collected 2016-06-15
CGACTCAGAGACCGGCCACGGCGTTCATCACCCTGCGGGCGACCAGCAGGATGCCACGCCTGGGGCGGGTCTCGCGCCTGCGGGCGGCAGCGGCGAGCCGGGCCCGGTCCGCCATCTCGCGCAGCTCGCGCTGCCGCTCGCGTATCAACTCCAGATCACTCTCCGTTGGCCACAGCACTGCGCACACCTCCTGATGACCCGCGAGCGGGTCTGCGGGGACGAAAAAAGGGGCCTGGCTTCCGGCCAGGCCCCTCGATCGGGTTCGCCTTCTGAGCGGGTGTTGGAGCGCCCTAGCCAGCTCCCTCCCGCGGCGAGATCGATGCCCGGCCCTGGCCGGTGACGGCCACGGCGGGAATCCAGCCATGGCCGACGAGCCCGATGGGCTCCCGGCAGGTCGCCTGCTCGAACCGCTGGCGGATTGCTGACATGGCCCCGAAAGCCTAGCACGCCGGCGGCAATACGCGCAACTGACAATTCGCCAGCTGGTCAGGACCGAGGTCCTCCGAATGCCGTTTCCCGGGCCGCCGCCAGGCCCGCGAAACGAGGTGCACGGAGGCGTCCTGCCTCACGTATGCTGTGAGAGCCGCTGGCCGTCAGCGGTTCTCGCCGTGGTCGTGTTTCCGTTGGTTCCTCGAACGAGCGCGGGCGTCGATCTTCTTCGAGGAACCAGGGGAAAGTAGATGGCAGAGGGGACCATCAAGAAGATCGTGGCCGACCGCGGTTTTGGATTCATCTCGGGGGAGGACGGGAAGGAGTACTTCTTCCACCGCAGCGCCATCGCGAACTTCGATTCGCTGCGTGGCGGTGAGCGCGTCTCGTTCGAGACCGAGCCGAGCGCCAAGGGACCGCGTGCGGGTCGCGTCCGGGTGATCTGAGGCCGGCGGGCATCGCCGTCGCCCGGGAGGCGTGGCACGAGCGGGTGCCACGCCTTCTTCGCGTTCTTCGTCGCCTCGTGTTCGCCGTGGTCTAGCCTTACGCCTGTGAGCGCCCCGACGGCCGCGGCGACGATGCGCCTGACCCGCCCGCTCGACCTGACGCCGTCGCCCGTCGCGCACCCGGGTCGTGGGGCCCATGCCGCCGCGCCGCACCGGCGACGGCGTTCACCGGGCCCGGGTGCTCCGCCTCCCGGTCGGTGCGGGTATCATGCCGCCACGTCGTGGCCCACGCCTGCCGCTCCACCACGTCGCGCGCACGTGATGCACGGGTCCGCCGCTGTGCCCTGCGGCGGGCATGGATGACTGATTAGCAGGGTTGGCCGAACCAACGTACCGGAGGGACGCGGATCGAAGCCGGCAGGCGATCCTCGACGCGGCCGAGCAGCTGTTCGCGGAGCTCGGCTTCGAGGCCGTCAGCATGGAGCGGATCGGCCGTGCCGCCGGCCTGTCGCGGGGAGCGCCCGGCTACTTCTTCGGAGCCAAGGAGTCGCTGTACCGCGCGGTCCTGGAGCGGCTGTTCGAGAGCACCGAGCAGCTGGTCGAGCTGACGCGCCTGCAGCTCGCCGCGGTGCCGGCCGGCGACCTCGACCGCGCGCTCGAGATCGTGGTGGGCAACCTGCTCGAGTTCCTCTACGAGCGGCCCACCTTCCTCACCCTGGTGGAGCGGGAGGCGCTGCGCCGGTCCGGGGTGATGGAAGGCTCCCGCGCGCATCTCAGCCTGCTGCGGGCGGTGGTCGCGATCGCGGACGACTTCGAGACCGCCTCGTCGGTGGACCCCAAGCAGCTGCTGCTCAGCCTGCTCGGCCTGTGCTGGTTCCCGCTCGCGGTTCCTGGACGCGCGGAAGCGCCACGTGGTCGCCCTGCTCCGGGCCGGCCTGCGCAGCGGCGCCCAGCCCTGACGGCGCTCCCGCCGGTCCCCAGCCCTGACGTTCTAGCCGACGGGCAGCCAGGGGTCGCGGCGCGACTCGTAGGCCGCGATCGCGTCCCCGTGGAGGAGCGTCCGTCCGACGTCGTCCCAGCCGTTGAGCAGGCACTCCCTGGTGAACGGGTCGAGGTCGAACCGCTCGCCGAACCCGGCGGCGCTGACCGTCCGCGCCTCCAGGTCCACGGTCGCCATCGTCTCGGGGTCCTCGGCGGCCAGCTCCAGCAGGCGCCTGACCGATCCCTCCGGCAGCTGCACCGGCAGGAGCCCGATCTTGAGGCAGTTGCTGCGGAAGATGTCGGCGAAGCTGGGCGCGATCACCACGCGGAACCCGGCGTCCTCCAGCGACCACGGCGCGTGCTCGCGGGACGAGCCGCAGCCGAAGTTGGGGCCGGTGACCAGGATCGACGCCCCCCGGTGCTCCGGTCGATCGAGCACGAAGTCGGGGTCGCTGCGCCGCCAGTCGTGGAAGAGGAACGGCCCGAAGCCCGAGCGCTCGATGCGCTTCAGGAACTGCTTGGGGATGATCTGGTCGGTGTCCACGTTGGCCCGGTCGAGCGGCGCCATGCGGCCCTGGTGGCGGCGGAACGGCTCCATCAGCCCACCACCTCGGGCACGCCGAGCTCGCGGACGTCCACGAGGTGGCCGGCGACGGCCGCGGCGGCCGCCATCGGCGGCGAGAGCAGGTGGGTCCGCCCGCCGGCGCCCTGCCGGCCCTCGAAGTTGCGGTTCGAGGTGGAGGCGCAGCGCTCGCCGGGCTGCAGCACGTCTGCGTTCATGCCCAGGCACATGGAGCAGCCGGCGTCGCGCCACTCGAAGCCGGCCGCCGTGAACACGCGGTCCAGGCCCTGGGCCTCGGCCAGCAGCTTGACGTGGGCGGAGCCGGGCACCACCATCGCCCGGACCTCCGGGTGCACCCGGCGGCCGCGGACGACGGCGGCCGCCGCCTGCAGGTCCTCGAGGCGTGAGTTGGTGCAGGAGCCGATGAACACCCGGTCGATGGCGATGTCCTGGATCGCGGTGCCCGGCCGCAGCGCCATGTAGCGGAGGGCGCGCGCCTCGTTCTCGTCGGTTGGCTCGGGCACGCGGCCGCTCACCGGCGCCGCCTGGCCCGGGTTGGTGCCCCAAGTCACGAACGGCTCCAGCGCGGCCGCGTCGAGCCGGATCTCGGCGTCGAACGCGGCGTCCGGGTCGGTCGGCAGGGAGCGCCAGTGGTCGAGGGCTCGCTCCCAGTCGGCGCCCCGCGGCGCGTGCTTGCGGCCCTCCAGGTACGCGAACGTGGTGTCGTCCGGCGCCACCATGCCCACGCGGGCACCCCACTCGATCGACATGTTGCAGATCGTCATCCGGCCTTCCATGGAGAGTTCCCGGATCGTCGAGCCGCGGTACTCCACGGCGCAGCCCTGTCCGCCGGCGATGCCGGTGGCGGCGACCAGGCCGAGCACGACGTCCTTGGCCACCACGCCGACCGGGAGCTGGCCGTCCACCGTGACGGAGAGGTCGCGGGGCCGGCGCTGGGGAAGACACTGGGTGGCGAGGACGTGCTCCACCTCGGAGGTGCCGATGCCGAACGCGACGGCGCCGACGGCGCCGTGCGTGGACGTGTGCGAGTCGCCGCAGACGATGACCATGCCGGGCTGGGTGAGACCGAGCTCCGGTCCGATCACGTGCACGATCCCCTGGTGCCGGCTGCCCAGCTCGTAGAGCCGGATGCCGGCCCACCGGCAGTTCTCCTCGAGGGCGTCGAGCTGCCGCCGGCCGATCTCGTCCGCGGCGCCGCGGCCGCCGAGCGTCGGCGTGTTGTGGTCCATGGTGGCGACCGTCAGGTCGGGCCTACGCACGGTGCGTCCGGCCATCCGGAGCGACTCGAACGCCTGCGGCGTGGTGACCTCGTGGATGAGGTGGAGGTCCACGTAGAGCAGGTCGGGCTCACCGGGCGCGGTGCGGACGACGTGGCGGTCCCAGATCTTCTGGGCGAGCGTCTTGGGCATGGGCAAGTCCCACACGATACCGCGCCGCCGCCACCCGTGATGGTGCATCCGATCAAAAAATGACGCGCTGCGTTTGTGGGTGGGCAACTACACCGGCCCCGCTCATTGGCCTAAACTCGGGTTCGAGATGTTGCGCGAAGTCGTGACCCTGGACCTCCTTCTCCTTCTCGGCCTTCCCAGGGTGGGGGCTCGCGCGGCCTGACGGCAGAATCGAGACGAGCGCAGCAAGCCCCCGCCAAACGGCGGGGGCTTTCGTTTTTTTGGAACCGAGCTTGGAGTGACTATGACTGGAGCCGACATCGTCCTGGAGGCCCTGCAACGCGAGGGTGTGGACCTGATCTTCGGGTATCCCGGCGGGGCCAATCTCCCGATCTACCAGCAGCTTCCCAGACATCCAGAGCTGCGCCACGTCCTGGTCCGGCACGAGCAGGGCGCGGCCCACATGGCCGATGGCTACGCGCGTGCCAGCGGCCGGCCCGGGGTCGTCTTCGCCACCAGCGGCCCCGGCGCGCTGAACCTGATCACCGGCCTCGCGACGGCGTTCATGGACTCGGTCCCGCTCGTCGCGATCACGGGCCAGCAGAACACGAACCTGGTCGGCCGCGACGCCTTCCAGGAGTCCGACGTGATCGGATGCAGCATGCCCGTGACCAAGCACAACTACATGGTCACCCGTCCCCAGGACATCGCCCGGGTCGTCCGCGAGGCGTTCCACATCGCGACCACGGGGCGGCCCGGCCCGGTGCTGATCGACATCTGCAAGGACGTGCAGCAGGCGTCCTGCGAGCCGGAGTGGTCGAACGAGGTGGACCTGCCGGGCTACCGCCCGGCGTTCACGCCCGACCTGCGCCGCGTCGAGGAGGCGGCGGTCGCGCTGGCCAGGGCGGAGCGGCCGGTGATCCTGGCCGGACACGGCGTGATCCTGAGCGGGGGGGAGGAGGAGCTGATCTCGCTGGCCGAGAAGAGCATCACGCCGACGGGCACGACCCTGCTCGGCGTGGGCGCGTTCCCTGTCAGGCACCCCCTGTCGCTGCACATGACCGGCTTCATGGGCACCGGCTGGAACCTGAAGGCGGTGCAGAACGCCGACCTGCTGATGATGGTCGGGATGCGGGTGGACGACCGCGTCACCGCCAAGCTGTCCGAGTGGGCGCCGCGCTGCGAGACGTTCATCCACGTGGACATCGACCCCGCCGAGATGGGCAAGAACGTGCGTCCGCACCTGGAGGTGGTGGCCGACGCGAGGACGGCGCTGCGGGAGCTGCTGCCCCACGTCCAGACGCCAGCGCCGCAGCTGCGCCGGCCGTGGCTGACGCAGATCGATCGCTGGCGCGAGGAGCACCCGCTGAAGTACACGCAGTCCAACGGTCACCTGCAGCCGCAGGACGTGATAATCGAGATGTACCGCCGCTGCGAGAACGAGGCGATCGTGGTCGCGGACGTCGGCCAGAACCAGATCTGGGCGGCGCTCTGGTGGAACTACATCCGCCCCGGGCTGTTCATCAACTCCGGCGGCGCGGGCACGATGGGGTTCGCCTTTCCGGCCGCCATCGGCGCGAAGTTCGCACGGCCGGAGAAGACCGTCTGGTGCGTGGCCGGCGAGGGCGGGTTCGTGATGACGGCGCAGGAGCTGTCGGTCGCCGTCAAGCACCGGCTGGGCGTGAAGATCGTGCTCCTGAACAACTTCTCGCTGGGCATGGTCCGCCAGTTCCAGGACGACTTCTACGGTGGCGTGCGCTCCGAGGTGGACCTCACGGAGATGCCCGACTTCGTCAAGCTGGCCGACGCGTACGGCCTGTCCGGCGTCCTGGTGGAGCGCCTGGACCAGGTCAAGGACGCGTTCGACTTCGCCGAGCGGACGCCCGGTCCGGTGCTGATCGACTTCCGCATCGACCCCCAGGCCAACGTGTATCCGATCGTGCCCCTCGGCAGGGGACTGAACGACTTCTGGGAGCTGCCCGATGAGTACGTCTAGCCCGGTGTCGCCGCATCCCGCGCCGGCCCCACCCGCGGCGAAGGAGGAGGTCTCGCGGCTGCGGGTGCTGACCGCGGTGGTGGTGGACCATCCCGGCGTCCTGACCCGGGTGAGCGGCATGATCCGGCGGCGCGGCTTCAACATCCAGAGCCTGTCGGTCGGCCCCACGGACGAGCGGGGCCGGTCGCGGCTGACCCTGACCGTGGACGCCGGCCATGCCGAGGTAGACCAGGTCCAGAAGCAGCTCGACCGGCTGATCGAGGTGATCGCGGTCGAGGACCTGACCGAGATGTCCAAGCTGAGCCGGGAGCTGGCGCTGGTCAAGCTGGCGGTGGACGGCCCCCGGCGGGACCTCGCCGTGGCCGAGGTGGACCGCTTCGGCGGCCGCGTCGTGGACGTGGGCGCCGAGCACGTGATCGTGGAGGTGTCCGGCGAGTTCGACCGTGTCGAGCGCTTCCTGGAGCTGCTGCGGCCCTACGGGATCGCGGAGCTGGCGCGCTCCGGCCCTGTAGCCATGTCAAGAGAGGTGACGACGCGATGACCGGTGAGGACGGCACTGCCGTAGGCACGAGGCGGGCGTGGGACGACGACCGCGTCTACATCTTCGACACGACGCTGCGGGACGGCGAGCAGTCGCCCGGCTTCGGCCTCGACGGCGAGTCCAAGCTCGTGCTCGCCAAGCAGCTCGAATGCCTCGGCGCCGACGTCATCGAGGCCGGCTTCCCGATCTCCTCACCGGGCGACTTCGAGGCCTGCCAGCGCATCGCCCGCGAGGTGCGGGCGTGCTCGGTCACGGCGCTGGCCCGCGCGGTCAGGGCGGACATCGACGCCGTCTGGGGCGCGATCAAGGACGCGGAGCGGCCTCAGATCCACATCGTGCTCTCCGTGTCCGACATCCACATCGAGCGCAAGCTGGGGCTCAGCCGTGACGAGGTGATCCGGCGCGGCGTCGAGGCCGTCAAGTACGCGCGCAGCCTGTGCGACGAGGTCGAGTACTCGCCCGAGGACGCGGGCCGCGCCGACCGCGACTACCTGGTCGAGACGGTGGAGGCCATGATCGACGCCGGCGCGACGGTGATCAACATCCCGGACACCACTGGCTACTGCCTGCCCCAGGAGTTCGGCGGCCTGATCGCCCACGTCGTGGGCAGCGCGCGCAACGGGGACCGGGCCATATTCTCGGTGCACTGCCACAACGACCTGGGCCTGGCGACGGCGAACACGATGGCCGGCATCATGGGCGGCGCCCGCCGCGTCGAGTGCACGATCAACGGCATCGGCGAGCGGGCGGGCAACACCTCGCTGGAGGAGGTGGTGATGCTGCTGCGGGTGCGCCAGCCGGCGCTCGGCCTGGAGACGGCGGTGGACACGACGCAGATCGTGCCCACGTCGCGCATGCTGACGGAGCTGACCGGCGTGCCGGTGCAGCCGAACAAGGCGATCGTGGGCGCCAACGCGTTCGCGCACGCCTCGGGCATCCACCAGGACGGGGTCCTGAAGGACCGGCTGAACTACGAGATCATGCGCCCCGAGGACGTGGGCCTGGACGACAACCGCATCGTCCTGACCGCCCGTTCGGGGCGGCACGCGTTCAAGCACCGCCTCGCCGCCCTGGGCCTGCAGGTGGCCGATGAGCGGATGCAGGAGGCGTGGGAGCAGTTCCTGCGCCTGGCCGACACCAGGAAGGAGGTCACGGACGCCGACCTCCGCACGCTGGTGATGGCCGGGGTCTCCTAGAGCGGCGCTCTAGGCTCGGTCTCCCTCCCCCCTCGCGGGGGAGGGCTGGGGTGGGGGGTATCGGGAGGTGCCCGCTGGCCGGTCTCCGATCGGTCCCCCCACCCTTCAGTCCGCGGGGACGCCGGCCAGCGTCTCCCGGCAGAGGTGGTCCACGACCTCGGCCAGGCTGCCGCCCTCGCGCCGGACGCGCAGCTGCCGGTCCGCGCTGGTTCCGTCCCAGAGGATGGTGTGCACGTGCTCGACCGCCCTGCGCGAGCCGAGCTCGTCCACCACGTCGTCCACGAACTCCAGCAGCTCGATTGCCAGCTGGCGCATCGGCACCTCCGTCCGCTTCCCGAAATCGATCAGCCGGCCGTCCAGCCCGTAGCGCATCGCCCGCCACTTGTTCTCGGCGATCAGCGCCGGCATGTACTTGCGGAAGCCGAGGTTCCGCTCGCGAAGCCGGAGCAGCTTGGCGCAGATCGCCTGCGCGAGCGCGGCGATGCAGATCGTCTCGTCCAGCCGGGTCGTCTGGTCGCAGCACCGGAACTCGAGGGTCGGATGGTAGGGATGCGCGCGCAGGTCCCACCAGATCTTCTTGCCGTCGTCCACGGAGCCGGTGCGGACGAGCATGTCCAGGTAGTACTCGTACTCGGGGTGCGACGCGAAGTCGGGTGGGATGCCGGTGCGCGGGAAGCGCGACCAGACGACGCTCCGGTAGGAGCGGAGCCCGGTGTCACGTCCGGCCCAGAACGGGCTGGAGGTGGACAGGGCGAGCAGGTGGGGGAGGAAGTACCTGGCCTCGTTCATCACCTCGATCCGGCGCTCCGGGTCGTGGATGGCGACGTGCACGTGGAGGCCGAAGATCAGGATCGAGCGGACGACGTCCTGCATCTCCTCCTCGAGCATCTTGTAGCGGTCCTGGTCGGTGATGACCTGCTCCTCCCAGCGGGAGAAGGGGTGGGTGCCGGCGCAGGCGATGCGCAGGTCGTCCCGGCGCAGGATCCGGGCCAGCAGCGCGCGCAGCTTCGCCAGCTGGTCGCGCGCCTGGTCCACCGTCTCGCAGATGCCGGTGCCGGCCTCGACCACCGACTGGATCATCTCGGCCCGGACCGAGTCCGCCATCGTCTCGCCGGCGGTGGCCGAGAGCAGCGGCTCGATGTGCGGCTTCAGCTCGCCGGTCGGGTCCACGATCTGGTACTCCTCCTCGATCCCGATGGTCAGCGGTCGCTCGGTCATGCGGTCCCCTCCACCAGGAACGTCGGGACGATGCTGCCCGCGCCGGCGGTGACGTTCAGCAGCGCCGTCGAGCTGAGCCGCGTCAGGCAGCCGCCGGGCCTGCCGTCGAAGAGGTAGGGGTCGAGGTCCACGGAGAGGTCGAGCATCCGCACGTCGTGGAGCGCGACGGGGAACGGCTCGCGCGGCACCTCCACGGCCTCCTGGACCACGTATGACTGGGTCAGCGCCACGCCCAGGGCCTGCTCCCACTCGGGCTGGCCGACCGTCCAGCCCAGGACGACGCCCCTGCCGCCGTACTCGTCGTTCGGCTTCAGCACCAGCTCCGGGCGGCGTGCCGCGCAGTGCTCCACCAGGTCGGCGACCGGCCTGCCGTGGCGCGTGGCCGGGCCGTCGGCGACCCTGCGCGTCCAGGGCACGTGCCGCTCGATGGCCCCCCGCTGGGCGGCCGTGTACAGGTGGGCGTTCCGCTCGTCCGAGAGGAGGGCCAGGCTCATCTTCTTGTGCAGGAGCTTGGCCCGAAAGGTGTTGACGACGCAGGCGGCGCCCGAGCTGTAGGCGTCGAGCAGCGCGCGCGTCTCGTCGCGCTTGGCGAGGAGCTCGCTGGTGAGCACGCGCCGGTAGACGAGGTTGACCGCGCGGCCGCCGGCGTGCAGCCGGCCCCGCCGCACCTCCAGCTCGCGCGGGTCGCAGATCACCGTGGGCACGCCCTTCGACTCGAAGAACTCGCGGAAGAGCTCGAACTCGGTCGCCGTCGGCAGGCCGACCCAGTCCACGATCGCGATCACCGGCCGCTCGGCGCCACCCCACTGCCGGAACGCCCGCAGCATCGTGGCCAGCTGGCGCCCACGCACGGGCAGCGGGCGGACGCGGAACCGCCGCCGGAAGGCCCGCATGACCGGCAGGTCGCGGAAGACTCGGGCGAGGTTGTCCTCGTAGGCCATCCCGGCGGGGGACTCCGCATTGTACTCGACGAACCGGACCCGATCGGCGAAGAAGCTGTCCAGCCGGGCCGAGGGCGAGGACGAGCGGCAGCCGGGGTCCGCCAGGGCGAGCCGCTCCTCGTCGGGGTCGAGGTCCAGCTCCGCCCGCAGGCGGGAGTCGGCCAGGAGGGCCCGCTCGAGGGCGGCGAGCGCACCGTGCACGGTCGCCGCCGCGGTCACGGCCTCCGCGTGGCGCCGGCGCGTCAGCAGGTTGGGCCGGAGCGAGATGGAGAGCGGCCGAGCATGGCCCGCTCCTGGCGCTCTCGCAGACGCTCCTCGCTGGCGGCGGCCAGCCCCTCGTCCTCGAGCAGCGCGTTGTACACGGCGATCGGGTCCCCGCCGTCGGAGGGGTGGTCCGCCCCGGCTTCAGGTGATGGCCCGCGCCTGGCTGACATATCTCCACCATCGGTGCTCACCCCGCCAGGGCGGCTCGGCGGCGCCCAGCGCGTAGCCGATGACGAGCTCGCTCATGCGGTCGAGCACCCAGCGGAACGCCTCCTGCTTGATCGAGAAGTCGTCGAAGTCCGGTGCGGGGTTGAGGAAGTCGATCGCGTAGAGCGTGCCGTCCTTGACGGCGAACTCGACGGTGTCCATGTCGTAGCCCAGCGCCTGCACCAGCGTCCGGGCGTCGGCGACGGCCCGGCGCCGGAGCTCTCCCTCGGGAGGCCGGTCGATCATGTAGCGGTGCTCGAACGGGGCCCTGGGCTCGTAGCGCAGCGGCAGGACGTGCTCCCGGCCGATGCAGATGCAGCGCACGTAGTCGTCCCAGTCGATGAACTCCTGCAGGATCATCGTCTTCTGGCCGCTGCGGTCGTAGGCCTGCATCAGCTCCGGGAGGGAGCCCACCACCGAGACGTCCTTCCAGCCGCCGCCGGTGTTCGGCTTCAGGACCGCCGGCAGGCCGGTGTGGCGGACGATCGCCTCCCAGTCCAGCGGGTAGCGCAGGTTGCGGAGGGAGGTCGCGTGGTCGATGTCGGGGATGTACTCCTTGTTCGGCAGCACGACCGTCCGGGGGACGGCGACCCCCAGCCGCCGGGCGAGCGTGCACTCGAAGAACTTCTCGTCGGCCTCCCACCAGAAGGGGTCGTTGACCACGACCGTGCCCAGCAGCGCCGCGCTCTTCAGGTGGGCGCGGTAGTAGGGGATCTCGTGCGAGATCCGGTCCACGATCACGGCGTGGGCAGGCTCCTCGAGCTCGGCGGTTCCGCCCAGGATCGCGATCTCGGCGGTCACCCCGTGCTCGCGCCCGCGCCGGTTGACCTGGTCCAGGAACGGCTGGGGAAAGGTGTTCTCGCGCCCGACCACCAGGCCGACACGCCGCGAAGCAGGCTGCCGCATCTCAGAACGGCAACTTACTGCAAGACGCGCCCCGCCGCCAGGGGTCGGCCCCTTCCGCAGGGGTTCGGGAAGGGGAACCCTGGTTCCCCTTGCATCTCACAGGTAGTGGTCGAGCATCCGCTGCCAGTAGGGCCAGTCGTGCTGCCAGCCCGGCCACAGGTCGAGGCGGACCTCGATCCCCTTGGCGCGCAGCTGCTCGCCCAGCGTCACGGAGTCCTGGACGTTGGCGTCCTCGCTGCCCGTCGCCAGCACCATGGGCCTCATGGCCCGAAGCGGTCCCAGCAGGCGCTCGTCGGCCAGGCCCGGCACGAAGGCGACCGGGTTGGTGAAGTAGGTCTCGTCCGCCTGGTAGCCGCCGAGCCAGGGGCTGTTGTCGAACACGCCGGACATGGCGATCCAGCCCCGGAACCGATCCGGGTGGCGCAGGCAGAAGAGCACGGCGTGGAACGCGCCGAAGGACGTGCCGGTCAGCACCGGGGGCTCGGGCACCTGCGGCAGCAGCTCGTCGAGCACGTAGCGCTCGTACTCCAGGTGGCGGCTGACCCGGTCCTCGGGCGCGCGCTCGGACGAGTACCACGACTCGCTGTCCACGCTGTCCACGCACCACAGGCGGACCGCGCCCCCGGCGATGCGTGCGGCGAGCGACCCGACCATGCCGAAGTCCTCCCACTGGAAGAACCGGCCCATCGAGGTGGGGAACGCCAGCACCGGCACGCCCGCGTGCCCGAAGTGGAGCAGCTCCATCTCGCGGCCCAGGGCCCGGCTCCAGCTGCGCACGTAGTCCCGTTCCATGCCTCGCCGCCGAGAGTGTAGCGGCCGCACCTACAATCAATCCTGACGCGGTGCGGCATTCCGCCGTGCCGCCGCCAGGAGGTGTTGCGATGCCGGAAGCAGTCATCGTCGCGGCGGGCCGGTCGCCGATCGGTCGTGCCTTCAAGGGCCACCTCGTCGAGGTGCGACCGGACGACCTGGCCGCCCACGTCCTCACGAAGGTGCTGGAGAAGGTGCCCGAGCTGGAGCCAGCCATGATCGACGACCTGATGTGCGGCTGCGGCCTGCCGGGCGGGGAGCAGGGCTTCAACCTGGGCCGCGTGGTCAGCATCCTGGCCCGGCTCGACACTCCCGGCTGCACCGTCACGCGCTACTGCTCCTCGTCGCTCCAGACCACCCGGATGGCCTACCACGCGATCAAGGCAGGCGAGGGGGACGTCTTCGTCTCGGTGGGCGTGGAGTGCGTCTCCCGCTTCGGCAACGGCAGCTCCGACATCCCGACCGCGCGCAACCCGAGGCTGCTGCCTGGCAGCGGCGAGGAGTACCCGGACGTCTACATCGCGATGGGCCAGACGGCCGAGAACGTGGCCGACCGGGAGAACGTCACCCGCGAGGAGATGGACCGCTTCGCGGTCAAGTCGCAGACGGCGGCCGTGAAGGCGCGCGACGACGGCTTCTTCGACCGGGAGATCGTCCCGGTGCCGCTCCCCGACGGCCAGGTGTTCGCGAAGGACGACGGGCCGCGGCCCGGCACCAGCATGGAGGTGCTGGCGACGCTGCAGCCGGCCTTCCGCGAGGACGGCCGGGTCACCGCCGGCAACTCGTGCCCGCTGAACGACGGGGCGGCAGCGGTAGTGGTGATGTCCGACACGAGGGCGAAGGAGCTCGGCGTCCGGCCGCTGGCCCGGATCGTCTCGACCGGCGTGACGGCTCTGGAGCCCGAGATCATGGGCCTGGGCCCGATCGAGGCGAGCAAGCAGGCGCTGCGGCGCGCCGGGATGACCATCGACGACATCGACGTGGTCGAGCTCAACGAGGCGTTCGCGGCCCAGGCGATCCCCAGCGCCCGCGGCCTGGGCGTGGACCCATTCAGCGACAAGCTGAACCCGCACGGTGGCGCCATCGCCCTCGGCCATCCGTTCGGGATGACCGGCGCCCGCATCCTGTGCACGCTCCTCAACGACCTCCAGACGCTCGACGCGACCTACGGCCTGGAGACGATGTGCGTGGGCGGTGGGCAGGGCATGGCGATGATCGTCGAGCGCCTGTGAGAGGGGAGCCAGGGTCCATCCCCCCGAAGCCGGCCGGGGAGGAACGATGACGACCATCGCCGAGGTCCGTACCGCCCTGGAGGCTGCCGGGACGAGAGACCAGCTCGTCCATTCGCTCAACGGCGTGCGCTTGCCGACGCCCATACCGGCCCCGATCGGAGTGGACTGCCCGGATCATCCGACGTTCCCTCTGGTCGTCGAGGACGGGAGCGCCTGGTGCCGACGCGGTCGGCATGGCGTGGTGACCGATGCCGAACCGGGCGACAGGTGTCTGTGACCTGACTCCCCAGAGCCGTCCGTTATAACCGACAACCTGGGTTTGATGGTGGTGGTTTGGCCGGTCCGGTGGTACGGTTTGACGCGATGGCAGGTCGAGCTCCTGGACCGCTGGCGCTGGTCCAGGACTTCGTGAACACACTGGACGTCGAGGAGCAGACGGAGCTGATCGGCACGCCGGAAGCGCTCGGCGCCTGGCTGGGCGAGCGCGGGCTCGGCGGCGGGAGCCGGGTGACCCCGGCCGACCAGGTCCGCGCCATCGAGCTCCGTGAGGCGCTCCGGCGGCTGCTGGTCGCCAACAACGGCGGCCAGCGGCGCGAGGCGGACCTCGGGCTGCTGAACCTGGTGGCGACTGAGAGCGGGCTGCGGCCGCAGTTCACGGCCGAAGGCGGCGTTCGTCTGCTGCCGAGCGCGCCCGGCGTGCCCGGCTCACTGGGCAGTCTCCTGGCCGCCGTCTCGGAGGCGATGACCCAGGGCACCTGGCACCGGCTCAAGGCCTGCGCCGAGCACGGCTGCCACTGGGCCTTCTACGACCGTTCCAAGAACCGGTCGGGCCACTGGTGCTCGATGGAGGTATGCGGCAACCGGGCCAAGGCCCGGCAGTTCCGTGAGCGCCGGCGCGGCGAGGGG
>WNFX01004289.1_pt1 | contig 14036 bp, 12 predicted proteins | sample 5400111 | NCBI WGS metagenome assembly WNFX01 (sample SAMN13153363, study PRJNA577476) | soil metagenome | isolation source: 40 cm soil or saprolite under grassland replicate 1 | place: USA:California | collected 2016-06-15
GCGCGCTCGCAATGGGCGGTACCCGTCTGTATGAGGCGGAGGTGCGCAGGCTGCGCGCGGAGTTCCTGGCGGCGCTTGGCGCCTCATCGCAGGACATCGAGGCGGAGCTGGGACGCGCCCTGGAGGTCGCGTGCCGCCAGGGAGCGAAGATGTTCGAGCTCAGGACCCTGGTCAGCCTCCTCCGCCATCGGATCGAGCGCGGCGACAGTCGTGGAGCAAGTGAGGCGCGCGCCCGCCTGGCCGCCCTCGTCGAGGCGCTCCATGAGGGACGGGACACCCCGGATGTACGCGAGGCCACTACGCTCCTCACCCAAACGTGAGGCGCGGAACTCCACAAGGATTCTTTCAGGAACGCTTCACGGAACGCTTAAGGAACGGTGCCTCGGCTATCCTTAGATCGGAAACTAGTCGCTGGACGCGAGGAGGCAAGGACAGATGGAGAGCAACGAACGGACAGCCGGTGATGGAGCGCACGAGGCGGCGAGACCGAGCTCCTACCTTTTCACCGTCCGCCTTTGGAAGCAGCCAGTAGCTGGTGGGTCGGAATACCGCGGGAACGTGCGGGAAGTCATCAGCGGAGCGAACCGCAACTTCCGGGAGTGGTCGGAGTTGGCTTCCTTCATGATGGCGCAGATGGAGGAGGACGAGAGCCCTCTGACGGGGTGGACGGAAGAAGGAACGTAATGGCGCTATCAGGCGCGAACGTCGATGGGAGGCGTTCGGGGAGCTGAGCGCGCTTCCGGGATGTGCTGCTGCGTCCGATGGAGGAAGGCTCCAATGAGGCCCGCCAGATTCAGGTACACCATCTCAAGGCTATCCCGATCTCCGCGCATGTTGTCGTTTTCCTGGCAGCGTTCATCTCTCTGGTAAGAGCAAGCTGCCCCAACCTACAACTGAGAAAGAAGGTACAAGCATGTCCATGTTGGAAAAAAAGAGTTTCAGCGCTCCCGATGAAACGCGCTCCCTCCCCAAAACCAAACTCGAAGTCGTCACCTTTGGCGATATGAGCGCCGCGAAAGGGACGTTTGAACCAGGCTGGAGGTGGTCGGAACATGTGAAGCCGAAAGCTGGCACTGAAAGCTGCCAGGTATTCCACTTTGGGTACGTCCTTTCTGGACGCCAGCATGTCGTGATGGATGATGGGACGGAAGCAGAATTCGGCCCAGGCGATGTCGTGGTGGTCTCACCAGGCCACGATGCCTGGGTCGTCGGAGATGAACCGTATGTTGCGCTTGACTTTCAAGGGGGAAAAACCTACGCCCAGTAAGGGAACGGGTGACCATCTCCAAGGCGAGCCTTCGCATCCAGAGTTCGGAAAGGAGTCTACGATGTACGACGCGATTGTGGTTGGCGCCCGCTGCGCCGGGGCGCCGACAGCCATGTTACTTGCACGCCTGGGCTACCGGGTCTTGCTGCTGGACAAGGCCGGTTTTCCCAGCGACACGCTCTCAAGTCATTACATTCAGCAGCCTGGCGTGGCCCGGCTCAAGCAGTGGGGCCTCCTGGACAAGGTGGTGGCGTCGAATTGTCCACCGACCTGCCAGATCGTCTTCGATGTGGGCCCTTTCGCCCTTACTGGGACGCCCCCACCTGCCGACGGGGTCGCCTGCGGCTATGGCCCACGCCGCCGCGTGCTCGATACTATCCTGGTCGAGGCGGCGGCGGAAGCTGGCGCGCAGGTGCGCGAACACTTCACCGTGACCGAGCTGCTCATGGACAGCGACCGCGTCAGGGGCATCCGCGGCCACACCACTGGCGGCGCACCGGTCACCGAGGAAGCCCGCATGGTCATCGGTGCCGATGGGCTGCGCTCGTTGGTGGCCAGAGCCGTCCAGGCCCCGACCTACCATGAGCGGTCGGCCCTCACCTGCGCGTATTACACCTACTGGAGCAATGTGCCGATTGTGGGCGCGGAGCTGTATCCACGGCCAGAGCGGATGATCATCGCTTTGCCCACCAACGATGGGCAAACCCTGACGATTGGCATGTGGCCCCACGCCGCGTTTCACGAGGTGCGCGCCGACATCGAAGGCCACTTCATGCAGACTCTGGACCTCGCACCGCAGCTTGCCGAGCGGATACGCAACGGCAAACGCAGCGAGCGTTTCTACGGCACGGCGGACCTGCCGTTCTTCTTCCGCAAGCCGTATGGCCCCGGCTGGGCACTGGTGGGCGATGCGGGCTATCATAAAGACCCGATCACGGCGCAGGGCATCAGCGACGCCTTCCGCGATGCCGAGCTGGTGACTGAGGCGATTGACGCCGGACTCAGTGGAAAGCAACCGCTCGAAGAGGCACTGGTCGATTACGAGCGGCAGCGCAACGAGGCGGTGATGCCGATGTACGAGTTCACACACCAACTCGCCGCCCTGGAGCCACCTCCGCCTGAGATGCAGCAGCTCTTCGCCGCTCTGCGCCACAATCAGGAGCAAACCAACCGCTTCATTGGCACTGTCGTCGGGACCGTCCCCATCCCGGAGTTCTTCGCGCCGGAGAACCTGGGGCGGATCATGGGTGCCGCAGCAGAAACCACAGCCTGAGCGTGCTCCCCTGGTCGCCTCCGATGCGGGAGACGTGGGTCGCATGGGCTGCGCATAGCAAGAAGGAGAGAGAGCACCCGCGAGGGCGGCCGGGTGCTCTCAGGTGGGAAGACGTGCCCGTGCCAGGCGCTGGATGATGGTCCGCTTGACGGAAAACCCTCCCCACCCAGAGCCACGTTCTTGTCTTACAATCGACCGTTTGATGAGACAAACTGTTCCGCTTTTTCAGGAGCATCTCGCCTCTCCTGTGCGAGCGTATGGCTGACCCTTGACGAATCTCAAAACTTATCTCATAATCAAAATCTCAAAACCTTATCATCCACATAATTTTCAAAATTCCGCTTATAGAATTCCAAAATTTACAACATGGAAGATTAGATATCGATGCAATCGAATGTTACCAGGATCTTAACTGAAATGGACGAAATCATGGAGCAGGCGATCCAAGAAGGGGTTTTCCCAGGAGCAGCACTCTGGATTGGTTGGCGTGGTGAAACCATAAAGTGTTCTTCTTTTGGAAGAACCGCAGATAAAAGATACGACACGTATAGCCCAACTCCAGTAACCACCAAAACACTCTATGATCTGGCATCTTTGACCAAGGTGACTGCAACCACGTGGGCGATCATGCACTTAGTGGAGCGAGGATTGCTCAGACTCACAGACTCAATCTCAACATACATTCCGCAGTTTGGATTTGATCAGCAGAAGGCCTCCGTGACGATCTGGCATCTTCTTACCCACACTTCTGGGCTACCAGGTCCGCTTCCTCTTTACAAGCAGTATCGAGGCAAAGACAATATAATTGAAGCCATCTGCCGTCAAAATCTGTTATTCCCCCCTGGAACTCAGCACTTGTACTGCGATATAGGATTTATTCTGCTTGGGGAAATTATACATATCCTGAGTTCGTTGGAACTTGACAAATATACCCAGCGGTACCTGTTCGAGCCACTCGGGATGGAAAACACAATGTTCAACCCACCAGAAACTATATGGGATCAGATTGCTCCTACTGAGTACGTGGAGTGGAGAGGAGGACTTCTCCATGGTCGAGTTCATGATGAAAACGCCTGGACTATGGGTGGAGTAGCGGGACATGCCGGTCTATTCTCAACCATTGGGGATTTAGCAAAATTTTGCATGATGCTTCTTGGATTCGGCAAATACGCAGGTAAAAGAGTACTCAGGATCAGGAGCATCATTGAAATGACATCACCACAAGGCACTTATTCCAATGAACCATTTGGTTTTGGTTGGATGATAAACAGGCCTTATTTTATGGGACAGCTATCTAATGATAAGACCCTTGGGCATACCGGCTTTACTGGAACTTCAATTGTGATCAGTCCACAACAAGGCCTGGCCACTGTTTTGTTGTCCAACCGAGTGTGCCCTACTCGAAATGGGCCAGATATTAATCCCTATCGGCGAAGAATAGGCGATGCACTGTCAAAACTTTGCTAACATGGGTATCTACCTATCAAATCGGGTAGGATACAGCAACATTTTGAAGCTTTTGTCCAGGGTCTATAATATCGGGTAAGAGCTTGTATTTTGCGTCAAACAATGAATATGCTCTTCTTTGTGGGACGCCCAAAGCCACTCTATAATTAGAGAAAGCTAAATGCCAGTCTTGCTACTGGCTAAAGGTCTCAGGTGGGAGTTTTATTCCTCCACCTGAGACCTGCACAATTATGCAGTACACGGGTTCTGCGAAAGGACCTGACGGAAATCGTTAAAGCGGGTGGTTGGTCCACCACCGATTGTTGTGTAGGTCAGATTGAGCAATGAACCGTATTGAGCGTTCTGACCGAAGTCATTGGTGCTCCTCGGGATATGGTTGCCTTCTTGCCAGACGCATCCACCACCTCTGTTAGCTGTACTGAAGAATGGATAAAAAACGGCAGGCTCAGGGGCGCCACTGGGTCCCAGATCATCAGTTGTCGGGATCAGCGTGCAGCCAGACCCTGTAAAGCGATCACACGGTGGGTTCTCAATGCGAGGCAGATTCGTTTCGAAAGCAGTACGGCTGTACTGCACATTATAGCCGCTTCCGGTCAAAGGGCTGGTGAATAAGATCGGCGTTGGGTGCAACCTGGTATTCCCATCGGGCCAGAGATCCTGATAGGGGGTACCGTCAAAGCCCTGGTTGATTGCTGCTGGATTGACACAGCCTGTTACCTTAACCAGCAATGATGCAGAGGCGGGCTGACAGACCACATCGTCAGCATCGGCGGGTTCCTGGTCGTTCTTGATACCCTCGATTCCCGTGCATTTTCCACCAGGAGCTGAGATGGCGGTACAGATGTCAAAGTGACCGATCTCGTCTGAGAACGCAATGTTATAGGAATGTGCTGCCCACGTCACGCGAGTCCTCTCAGACGAGGTGCTGTACATTGGATGGAAGTTGTAGGGAATATTGACGCATGAGGTACCTGTCGGGTCGAATTTCACCTGACCAAATCCATTGGCAGCGCTGGAGGTCATCGAGCCGTTCTGCCCGGTTGTCTGATCATCAATGACGATCTTGAGACCATGATTTGTATCATGCATCGTGACAGTTAACCTATCTCCAGAGTTCATGAACAGGTCTTTTGTTGGATCAGGTGTAAATGTGGCGGAAGTCGCATTTACTGGACTTGCTGGTGCTTGCGATGTACCGCTGAGAGTAATGAAAGCGAAGTTTACATACTCAAGCCCAGCAATGCCTTGACAGGTAGTATTCTGCATTTGCCCCGTGACAGGGTTTTCTGAAAGGCTATCGATGTTGAGCGCAGCACACCACTTTGTCTTGTCACAACTGATACCACCGGCCTGAGGGAAAAATACCCATCCTGGTGGGTAGAACTGCATCTCCATGAAGGCTACACCAGGGTGACGTGGGCTAATCGCAGGATCAACAATATTCTTGTCGCTGTCAGGTGTGCAGTTCTTGAGTAGTTCAGGATAGGACTGTGTGTCGCACATCGCCATGCCAAACCAGAACGCCGGGTGCAATTCAAAGTTGAAGGATTTGCCGGGTGACAGTGGTGCTGATGGCGAGGGGTCCCTGGGGAGTGTGAGCTGATACCTCATCTGGTTGCCTGATCCAGGCACATTAGAGTAGAAGAGGTTGGATGGCTCGTCGTGTCCGACGTAGATTCCCTGGCCAAAAACCTTTTCGGAGTCCCATACTTCAGTACAGGTGATGACTCCCCCAGCACAGTCCAGATGGACATGGGCCGTAGCTGCACGTGCAGTAGATGCTGAGACACGAAAGCCTCCCATCGTTAATAAACCTGCAACCAGGATAGTAAGAACGACGAGTGAGAACGGGATTCTCACCTTTGAGCGAAGAGAGAAGCGCATGAGATTGACTCACTTTCTATCATGAAAGCTGTTGCGAAACAGGTCATAGAAATGGGTGTGGATCAGGCATCCTTCCTTTTCTTTCACTGAATCGCCACTTGTCATTGAACATCAATCACTTTGGAGATTATTACTATATGCAACTTCCTACAGAGGTGTTTCGAACATGTTTGTTGAAGCTGTGTCATGTAAAAGACGAAGTACGAATGCGACAACAATAGCTCATGCTCAGAGGATATGGGAAAAACGTGTTTCTTTTTTATTTCACCTTCCTTTCTTTCTATCGACAAACCTACGTGAATTAACCAAGTTAACCATGCCTAGTCAATGAGTAGTTTTTCCCCAAGTCATGTCTGCTCAATCAACCCTGAATATTTTACCAAAAACTTTACTTAGGTTGCAATGTAAAGTGCTCATTTTTACAAAAGAAAACCAGGCAAAGACGGAGGTAATTTAACCATAGAATTCAATAGCGTGCCCTGTCAGATGAAACGTTTTTCATCATCTATGGGAGATTATGGCTCTAAAGATGAGAAAAGAATACTACTTAAATCCTTCGTTGTGCGCTTCTCTTTAGTCTATTGCAACGGAAGAACAAGTAGTATTACAGAAAGAAACGTTGAGTTGTGATGAATAGTTCCCTCTTTCTTTCCAAATTCACTCTCATTTATTTCTGCTTTGAAAAAAAGGTGTATGAGCTACATCGTAAACGTACAGCAAAGTGCTACCCTTCGCCTGCACACCTTCTTTAGGGGAACTTTTACGGTAGCTAGAACGTCTTGATCCTGGATAGGCTTTCACATCCGCTAATATAGATGTAAAAAAGGAGAGGAGGTACTAGCAATGTTTGCAATGCACGTTCTTCGGCAAAAAAAGTTTTTGTTGATCATGTTCTTCGTCGTGATCTTTGCGTTCTTCCTTACGGCTTGTGGATCAAGCAGTAGCACAGGAGTATCTTCTACTCCCTCACCAACCCCTACATTCGCCACTGTACCAGGTTCAGGTTCTGCATACGGCTGTCCAAGCGATGTGGTGGTAAGCTCTGTACTGGCTGCACCAAATGTCACTATACAGCCGAAACAAGGCGCTACACCTATCAACGTCCATAAAGGCGATGTGCTGGAAGTACAGATGCCATTTGGAGTGATGTGGCAAGGTCCAACAACGTCTCAAGGTGTGCTCCAACTGCAACAGCCTGCTGGGTATGCCTGGAAGCAGAGTAACTCCTGTATCTGGCGATTTGTCGCCGAGCAAACTGGTACTGTCGAGTTACACTTCTTCGGGAGAGCCATCTGTAAAAAGGTCTACCTCTGTGTGCCTTCTGTTTTGGACACATCATTTACCATTAAAGTAGGCTAACGAACAGGATCATCTTTTTCCCTACCCCCTTACGAGCAAATCCAGCAAAATCGGGTAGGATACAGCGACGTTTTGAAGCTTTTGTCCAGGGTCTATAATGTCGTGTAAGAGCTTGTATTTCGCTTCAAATTCGTATTTGCCCAGCTGTTTCAACCCATTGGTTTGCCAGTTTTTTGCAACCTGTAGAGGAATTTTATTGTTTACAGCAGGGTCTGCGGCATTGGTAATGACAAGGACCGATTGTGCCGCGGCACTTGTCTTCTTTGAAGTATCATAAATGGAGAAGCCGAAGCGCATCATCTCCCCCAATCCTCGGGTGGCAAATCCCAGGTAATTATGGTCAGGGCCATCCTTGAAAGGCCTGATGCGCTGCGTCATAATGTTGGGGAGAATAAGAAATAGGCGCATTATAACCTTGCTTAAACCAACTCCTAAACGTGGACCTATTGTGAACGAGGGCGCGATTATTACAGCTTTGTTGACATCGCCGCGGTATTGGGCTACCCAGGCAGCCATCAAACCTCCAACTGACAGGCCTAAAAAGGTGATATGGTTACCCAGGCCATGCGCAATATCTACCATTGCATTGCAGCAATCACGAAGTTCGGCAGCCTTGAGATATCTGAGATCATCAGTGTCGAGGTCAGCCAACCCGTTATGAGGCATACGCGGGATAAGAACATTATAGCCTTGCTCATAGAATATGGGAGCAAGATTAACAAACTGCTGGGGACAGTTTGTCATGCCATGCATCATGACGATGACATGCTCTGTCTTGCTTCCATGTGTAAGCAGCTTTGAGCAGCAGACTGGATTGAGAGTCCCATCCGCTTCTTCTCGAGCTTGTACTTGAGCAAAACGTGACATAGCAGTCTCATAGTCTGTGGCTGGATCGATTGAGTGCGATGCAAGTGCATCATTCGAGGAACGATTAGATGCTTTTAGAACAAGCCCCGTAATCGCCAATGCGGCTCCTGCACCAAACGCCACTTTCAATATGCCACTACGTGTTCTCCTTTTTTGCATGCCATGTCTCCAAATCTACATGAACCCGTGAAACTTTTGCGGGAAAATAAAAGGAATATAGGTGCGGAGTCGCTAGTGTATCAGCCCAGTGCACTAGCGACTCCGCACCTATATCTCGCCAACTGCGACGATTCCGTAACCACCGGGCGAGTAATTATTGAACTTGACTAGTGGATGATTCAGTCCACACCAAAGTGTACTCTTGCATAGTGCGCCATTGTGCCAAAAAGCCAATGACCGCCAACACGATCGCCACGATACTCCAGAACCACGAAGCTCTGACCAGAGCTACGGCGTCGCCGTATTGCAGGTAAGCCACTTTGACCTGTCCGAACAGGATTAAGAGACCTGCTAGCATAGCTACGGCACCACCCAGCGCTGTGAACACCATGATGAGTAGTTTGGGCAGGTTGAAGAGCAGGATCACGAGGGCAAAAACGACGGCGAGCGCGACTCCAACTATCACGGCTATGAAGCCGGGGTTATTGAGACCGATGGCCCCTATAAAGCCGCTGCCGAGATCATATCCTGCCGTTGCGCCCAATAACACTACGGCAAAGTAATAGAAGAAGTAAGCCAGCAGGGCAAAGACCACGCCTATCACAAGTCCGAGAACAATGCCAGTTGTCGTTCCGAGGAAGGCATTATTAAAGAGAGCCGTCATTGCCGCGGTACCGAGATTGAACCCGGCGAAAAAGCCCCAAATAGCTATCAGAATCCGAAAGAATCGATAGCCGGCAAAACAGAAAGCTGCGCCTATTAACAAGACCAGCGCGCCAATAAGAAAATCCATGATACCTCCTAACAAAAAACTTTGAAAAATTACATTGAGGTGGGATACTTGCTGTTCGTTCAGTGAACACCTCGTTTAAGTTATCTGTTAAGAATGTGTCCACTAAAACTCACTTTAGATTCCAACTCTACTATTGCTGATTATAACATAGGTTTGCTTCTATGTGTACAAGCAAATGATGTGCCGGCTACAGCTTTGTAAATTTGTAAGTATAATATAAGCAGTGTTATGAGGAGAGATGTTCTCTTTGATAGTTCCAAAGCCAAAGCACACTACAAAGAGTCCGTTCATAGTTTAACTTGATAAGGAGAAATCAAAGGATGGAACCTGTCGTATCGAATTTGAGTTGGCTCTCCTGGATTGTCTTCGGGGCACTCGCAGGTTGGATTGCCAGCATACTTACCGGAAGCAATTCCCGGATGGGGTGCTTGAGTAATATTATCGTAGGTATTGTTGGGGCGTTCCTTGGTGGATGGATCTATTCATTAATTACGGGTCACACGCTCTTTGTCAGCTGGAATTTGACGGCTTTTATTGTTGCGGTGCTTGGCGCAGTAGTGCTGCTAGCAGTACTCAATTTGTTGTTTGGCCGCCGGGGAACTTAAAAACTCACTTTTGATTCAGATTAGCAGAAGATCCAACGAAGGCCGATACATTGGCCCTATGGGTAGTTGTGTGATGGCGTTCGTTTGTATGATCAAAAAGTTACGATGTGATTAACGTGCATCTCCTGCATTATTCTTGAGTTGGTTTTTCGATGGCGATCTCCGTACAGGGGAGGTTGAGTCCGTTTTGGCTTGAGGCTCCTGCTGTTCCTGTATGATATCACGCATCAAGAATGCTCGAGCAATGTCGGTTGCGCCACCACTGCCTACCTGTACCACCGCGTGTGTATTGCTCGCCAACCCTTTAGCTACTCCCAGTTGCTCGCCAGCCCAGTCCCACTCTGCTGCTTCCTTGTACTTCTCCAACCGTTCCTGCAGCCTTGCCAGGCGCAAATCTTCCGCCTGTGCCTCTAACTCAACTACCTGCTTACGCACCTCCGCTTGCTGGATCTGCAGTTGCAACTCTTCCCGTTCACGCTGTATCTTTGCTATCACCGCTTGCCTGGACAACGCATCTGCATCGGTCTGCTTGCGTAACGCCAACGACTGTTGTTCGGCTTGCTCCGCCTGCTGCAATAACGCCAACTGCCGCGCTTCCTGAGAGCGTACAAAGTCTGCTGGGGGATGGGCAAAGATAATATTCACGTGCTCAATGCTGACACCATAAGGCTCACTGGCTGCGTTGAGCGTCTCACGTAACATGCTAGTATCCTGGCGTGTCAAATTATTGACCTCGTCGGAGCTGATCTGTCGCACCATTGCTCTGAAAGTGTTTTGACAGGCAGCCTGGAAGACCTGGTCGAAATCGCTTGCGGAGATGTGATACACGAACTGGTAGGGATAGCTGATCGAGAAGGTGACCAACGCCTGGACGGTTGAACGCACATTGTCCTGAGTAGGGGCCTCATTGATTGGTACCTCAAAGGGAATGATGCGTCGTGTTACCACGTGAGAGACAACAATCCATGGTGGTAGAATCTGTGTTCCACTTTCAATCGTGCGCAAGTATTTACCCCGTTGTTGCAGTAGTCCGGAGGTTCCCTCAGGAATGCGCACCAGGAAACTGCGGAAAATGGCCAAAACCACAAAAATGAGGAATAGAGGTACTGCGGCACCACCTAGCAGAGGATTGCCTGACACCACCGCCCATACGATCCCACCCACCAGGATGACGATGCCAATCAGCAAGAGCACATTGTTAATGCGATTTTGACGCTGGGTTAACACCACAATTGGCGTGCGCCCACTCGCATCCTGGCTCAACAGGGCATCACCCGCCTGTTCCAGTGGCACACGCGCAGAGGTCAGCTGGATATATTCAGTTGTCGGTACACCACTTGACTGATCAATAGCCATCGTGAACTCCTTTCTTTTCTATTGAATGGTATTTGATTTTTTGCTCAACTTACCTTTTCAGGTGGCAGCGGCACGTTGTTCTGTGAAGCATTGCTGGTTGGGAATGGAACCATCATACGCTTGTTCGTACCTATTTCACGAGTTGTAGGAAGAGGCTCCCCTGGCATCAAGCCTGCAGGCCGGGGCGGATCGCTTACACGTCCGTAGACATAACGATACAGATCGTAGGTGATTTGAGCCAGGGGTGCGCCCAGAAAGAGCCAGATCAGCCCGAACTGGCTGGCGATGACCAGGATCACTACCAAAATGGCCGGATGGATTTTCACACTGTCACTTGCGAATAAGGGTGAGAGCAGCCTGTTCCGCAGGAAATGAATTGCAATATAAAGCACTAGAATGGCCAGAGATGTCTGCCAGGATCCATTGAGCAGGCCAAAGAGTACTGCTGGGATCGTCCCCAGGAGAAAGCCAATTGAAGGGATGAAATCGGTGAAGCCTGCCAACATTGCCAGAAGTATCGGGAATGGAATGCCCTGCACGCCCAAACGCTCCAAAAGTACCAGACCCGCATAAGTGACAATGCCAACTGCAAAAGCCATGACGACCAGTTCACGGAAATAGACGCGAAAAGTGCGATCAAGAATATGTGTCACAGCCCAGAAATCGGGTCGTAACCAATCTGGCAAGATGCGATCGATGGCCTTTACTCCTTTGTGCTGATCGTTGAGAACCGCGAAAATCCAGGTCGGGATCACCAGCAGACCGAGCAAGAAGCTGAAAGCGGTCAGCAAACCAAGAACCCCTCTGAGCGTAGCGGAGATGAGGTTCACAATGTATTGAGAGAAGTTGTTCTGTACTCTGGCTGCAGTTGTCTGCAACCCGCCCTGGAGGAAAACACGCACTGGCTCAGGCCAGGCATGCGTCCGTTGGGCGAGTTGGTTGAAATAAGCACGTAATTGATCAGGTTTAGGCAGGTATTGCACAAAACGTTGTATCTCCTGTACCACGGCTGGAATGAGCAAGGCGAGAAAGACCCCGACAAGGGCGATCTCGCCAATGATGACCAGCAGTACGGCCAGCCAGCGTGGTAAGAAGCGGTCTAGCCAGTCAACGATGGGCAGGGTGATGTATGCGATCATGATGCCAATGATGAAGGTGGCCAATGATTGGAAGGCGTTGGTAATCAACCAGATCAATCCAGCCAACGCGATCAGCACGAGTAAGAAACGCACCAGGCCCCTGGGGGTAATGCTCTGCATTCGCAGCCATAACCGCTGCCATGCTTGCCGCGCAGTGCGTTGTGATGCCACAAGCCGCTCCTGTTGCTTCGCTGAAGTTTCGTCGGTAACTTTTGCGCCATTGGTGTCCATAGAATCCTCTTTTCTCTAGAAGACCGCCTATCACATGTGAATCCTGCTATCGGAACGGTTACCATAGTTAAATGGGCTTGTATTAGCATGAAGTATATGACATTGTGCCTGGATATATTTCACGTAACCATGTGAATCAAATCTGAACAATTTGGAATTAGTACTCTATCACCTGATTGGTAATGAGGTCAAGCAGTTATACGAGAACTGAAAAAACCAAGTATAGTGAATCCCCTTTCCTTCACTGTAACGCAGCAGTCAGGCGAGAGATATTCTCAAAGAGCTTCTCCTTAATAGTGCGGGTTTTCCATTCACCAAAGAACACCTGCCTTGACTTACATATATATGCTGACTCGATCTGTCGCAGATCTGCAACTACGCCTGCATCATAGCATACAAGTGTTACCTCGAGGTTGAGTTGGAATGAGCGAATATCAAGGTTGCTCGAACCGATGACTGCAATATCGTCATCGACGCTAATAAGCTTCGAGTGAAGGAGAATTGGTGGGTTATAGTGAAAGATCTGTACTCCAGCGTTGAGCAGATCCTCGTAGTATGAGCGTTCAGCGTGACTGACAAAGAACTGGTCAGAGACTGCTGAGTTCAATAGCGTGACATCCACACCTCGTAGTGCAGCGCTTGTGATAGCGATCATCAAAGCATCATCTGGGACGAAGTACGGGTTTGTTATTACGAGCTTACGTTTTGCGGCATGGATTAACGAGGTGAACAATCTGAGATTGTTTTCATTCTCGAAACCTGAACCGCTGGGCAAGACCTGGCAGAGCACATTCCCCCCTATGAACGGCTCCATATAGGTTTCGGGTGCGTTCTGACTATTCAGCAGATAGCCAGTTTCAGAGTACCAGTCGGTGACGAAGGCAGCCTCGAACTGGGCAGCAATAGGACCTTTAACCAGCGCCACAAGTTCATCATAGTAAATAGCATCCTTGCGGAAGTAGTTACGCTTGATAAGGTTCTGTGAGCCGGTGAAAGCAACCTGCCCATCAATAACGACAATCTTACGATGGTTGCGCAAGTCAGGCCGCGTGTATTTAGAGCCGAAGAAGTGAAGCTGCAGCATCAAGTGATTCTCGATGCCTGCCGCCGTCAATTGCGCACGCATCTTCTTGAAGTTGGGATATTTGCGTGAACCAAGATGATCCATCAGCACACGTACCTTAATACCACGACTCACAGCCCGCTCCATGGCAGCAAAGACACACTCGGTCTCCTTGTCACGGTTCAGGGCAAAATACTCGATATGAACGAATTTTTTAGCGGCATCAATTTCTTCAGCGATGCGCTGGAAGACATCATTATAATTAGGAAGTAGTTCTACGCTATTGCCACCAAAAGCTGGGAGAAAGCCAAGGTTCGTATTAAGTGTAACAAATGGCTCGTAGCGGGGTGGAATAAGGGGCTGTAGCAGTTCTGTTAGCTCAATTTGTTGTTCAGCTTCAGCAATGGCTCTGCTAATGAGACTATCCATAGTATGCTGCTGGGCGCGACGACGCCTTGAGAGTTTGGGGCTGCCAATGAGCAGAAAGATGATCAAACCTATATAAGGTAGTAGGAAAATCAGCATGAGCCAGGCAGTGGCCGACGAGGGCTTGCGATTGACCGGGACAAAGAA
>WNFX01004294.1_pt1 | contig 14032 bp, 12 predicted proteins | sample 5400111 | NCBI WGS metagenome assembly WNFX01 (sample SAMN13153363, study PRJNA577476) | soil metagenome | isolation source: 40 cm soil or saprolite under grassland replicate 1 | place: USA:California | collected 2016-06-15
TGGGGTGCATCTACTGGTTTCTATGCCGGCTTCGTCGCGGCCTTCGCGGACGCCGCGGGCTCCAGCGGCCCGTGGTCCTCGGCTGCTCGATGGGCGGGGAGATCGTCCTGGAGCTGGCGCTTCGCCGCGCCGGCCGCTTCCGCGCCGTGATCGGCTGCGAGGCGTTCGGAGCGGGTCACGGGCCGGTGGATCGGTTGGACGAATCACGAACGTCAGCGCCGTCCGGTCGGCGGCCGTAGTCGGCCAGGCCGGCCGGTGTCACGAATTCCTCTTCCAGATCCCGCCTGATCTCCTTGGCCGATCGCTCCGCAGGGTCGCCATATCCTGATCCGCCTGCCAGTTCGATCGTGAGGACCTGCCCCGGCCGCCGGAGCTCAGCCAGGCCACCGAGCTCGGCATGGTCCCTGACCAGCCCGTCCTCCTCGAGCCTGATGTCTGCCCGCCGACCCGGCCGTCCGCCGAACAGCCCAGGGGTCTCCACCTCGATGCCCTGGGGGTGCAGCCCGATGAAGGCCGGCTGCCCGTCGTCATACAGCTTTCGCACCCGCACTCGCTGGCCCAGCCCGCCTCGGTGACGACCGGGGCCCCCCGAATCCGCGATCAGTTCCTTGCACTCCACCAGCATCGGGGTGCGCGTCTCGAACATCTCGACGGAAGTGTTCGCGGCAGAGGTTGGAAACAGCAGTGCGGACTTGCCGTCGCCGGCCTCGCCCGCCCCCTGACCGCCGCCCTGGAACAGGTGGTCGTTGAAGGCCCGGCCATCGCGTTCGCGGCCATAGACGCCGGCCCCCATCGGCATGCCGGTGAAGCCCTGCACCCGCCTCGGCAGCGCCGGAGCCAGCGCTCCGAACACGGCCGGAGCGCAGTACCAGCCGGTCATCGTCCTGACGTTGACGGCGGCCGGGTACGTGCAGCTGAGGATGGACCCCTCGGGTGCGCTGATGTGAATCGGCCGGAAGTCGCCAGCGTTGGAGGGGATCTCCGGCGTGAGCATGCATTTCAGCGCGTAGGCCGTGTGGGCCGCGGTGTAGCTGTACGTGCAGTTGATGCCGCCGCGCTCCACCTGCGGCGGCGCGCCCTCCCAGTCCACGAAGAGCTCGTCGTCCCGCACCTCGATACGCACCGGAAGGCCCAGCTTGCGGTCGATCGCCTCGAACTCGACCTCGGGGCGGTAGACGCCGTCGGGCACGGCTCGGATCGCGTCCCGCATCGCCTGCTCGGCCCGGTCCTGGATCGTCGTGGCCAGCTCGGTCAGGTCCTCCAGTCCGTATTCGTCCATGAAGCGCAGGAGCCGATCGACACCCACGTTGTTGGCGGAGATCTGTGCGCGCAGATCTCCGATCACCATGTCGCCCTTGCGAACATTGGCTCGAATCAGCTCGTAGACCTCGAGATTGGGAACGCCGGCACGGTGCAGCCTGACCGGAGGGAGCTGAACGCCCTCCTCGTAGATCTCGCGGACGCCGAGCGCGTCGAGCGATCCCCCGACATCCGAACAGTGGGCGATCGAGCCGACCAGCCCGACCAGGCGCTCCCCTCTGAACGCGGGGGTCACCAGCGCGATGTCGTAGAGATGGCCGGCGCAGATCCAGGGGTCGTTGGTGGCCAGGAGATCCCCTGGCTGCAGCGTGTCGGGCGGGAAGCGCTCCAGAAGGGCGTTGACCGCTCGCGGCAAGGTCAGGTTGAAGACCGGCATCGAGCGCGGGGAGTGCGCGAGCGACTCACCGCGCGCGTCGAGAAGCTCGCAGCCGAAGTCCTGCGCCTCGCCGATGATCATCGAGAACGCGGTGCGCCAGATGGTCACCCAGCACTCCTCGGTGATGTTCACCAGGCGGCTCCAGAGGATCTCCAGTGTGACCGGGTCGAACTCAGTAGCCAAGGCTGACCCTCAGGTTGCCGAGCTCATCGACGCGCAGCCGCTCTCGGGGACCGAGGACCGTGGTCGATTCGCGCTCCTCGATGATGGCAGGGCCGGTGATCTGGGCGCCGACTCCAAGCCGGTAGCGGTCGTAGACGGGAGTTGGAACGAAGCCGCCATTCTCCGGGAAGTAGGCAGGCCGACTCCGGCGGAGGGCGCCGTCTGCCACCCCCGCCAGGCCCGGCAGTCGGACCTCGGGTTGAGGCCCGACCGCGCGAAGGCGCCAGTTCAGGACCAGCGGCTCGTAGTCCGCGAGGACGTCGTGATAGAGGCGCGCGTACTCGCGCTCGAAGTCCTCTCGCAGCTCCATCGGACCGCCTCTGATCGGGACGACGATGTCGTGGAACTGCCCGGACAGCCGCATCGCCGCTTCACGCTCGAAGCGGACCTCGTCCACGCCGGCAGTCCGCAGGTGCAGCCGCGACTGCTCCTCCATGTCGCGGTAGAGCGCCTCGGCATCTTCCCACTCGAGGGAGCGCAGCTCGGTGGGAGAGGAACGGGAGAACTCGAAGCTGATCGGGGCTACCAGGAATCCCAGGGCCGCTGCGACTCCCGACACCGGCGGGACGATGATCTCCGGCGCTCCCAGCGACCTCGCCACTCGCACGGCGTGCAGCGGCCCCGCCCCACCGTACGCGACGATCGGAAACCGGCGAGGGTCGAGGCCCTTCTCGATGATGTGGACGCGAGCGGCGCCCGCCATGTTCTCGCAGACGACGCTGTAGACGCCCGGCGCGGTCTCGTCGGTCAGGCCGAGCGCCTGGCCGAGCCGGGCCAGAACGGCATCGGCGGCGGCGACGTCGAGCGGCATCTCGCCTCCGAGGAAGTAGGCAGGGTCGAGGTAGCCGAGCCTCAAGCAGGCATCGGTCACCGTGGGCTCATGGCCGCCCCGTCCGTAACAGGCGGGGCCGGGGTCGGCGCCCGCGCTCCTGGGACCGACCTGGAGCAGGCCGAGCCGGTTGGGAAAGGCGATCGAACCGCCTCCGGCGCCGATCTCCATCAGGTCCAGGACGGGGGTCTTGATAGGAAGGCCGGAGCCCTTCTTGAACCGATGGACCCGGCCCGCCTCCATCTCGGCGGCCAGCCCTGGACGGCCGTCCCGGATCACACAGATCTTTGCGGTGGTACCGCCCATGTCGAACGCGATGAGATCGCGCAGGCCGAGCAGCCGCCCGAGATACGCGCCGACCATGGCCCCACCGGCCGGACCCGACTCGAGCAGCCGCACGGGATACTTTCGCGCGGTCTCGAGACCGGCCAGGCCGCCGCTCGACTGCATCAGGTAGAAGCGGCCGTGGAACCCTCGCTCCTCCAGCTCTCGCTCCAGCCGGCCGAGGTAGCGGTCGACGAGCGGCTGCACGTAGGCGTTGGCAACGGTTGTGGACGCGCGCTCGAATTCTCGGATCTCCGGAACGACCTCGTGCGCGACCGAGACCCGAAGCCTCGGCACCTCCCTCCGGATCAGTTCGGCGACCGCCTTCTCGTGGGCCGGGTTGAGGTAGGAGTGCAGGAAGCAGATGGCGACGGCCTCCATGCCGGCCGCGGCGATCTCCCGGACCTGACTCCGGATGGCCTCCAGGTCAGCCGGCCGGAGCGGCTTGCCGTCCCGGTCCACCCGTTCGTCCACCTCCATCCGCCAGCGCCGGTGGACCAGGGGCTCGGGGTACTGGAGGAAGAGGTCGTAGATGTCGTAGCGCTGCTCGCGCCCCATCTCGAGAATGTCGCGGAAGCCCATGGTGGTCAGCAGCGCAGTCGGGGCCCCGCGGCGCTCGATGACAGCATTCGTGACCAGCGTCGTGCCGTGGACGAGCACGCTGCAGTCGCCAAGATCGAGGCCGCTCTTCTGCATCAGCTCCTGGAGACCGAGCAGTGCGCCCTCGGCGGGATCGGTCGGGGTCGTGAGCCGCTTGTGGAGGAGCAGCTCGCCGCTCCCATCCTCGAGCAGCACGTAGTCGGTGAACGTGCCGCCGATGTCCATCCCGACCCGGAAGCTCATCCGGCAATCTCCGCAATCAGCCGGGCGGCCATGGAGCGGGCCAGAATGACCGGGCCGGCAAACTCCGCGGCCGCCGTCGCGCGCATGGAGAGGTCGAAGCCGAAGCAGTCCATGAAGAGGACGCTGGCATGGAACTCGTTCGCCTCCCGCGCCGCCTCGGCCACGCTCCGGTGCGGATCCGGGCCATAGGGGTCGGCGGTGACCACGGCCACGTCCTCGACCCCCATGACCGCCCACTCATGGGCGGCCATCGACGCCTGCTCGGGAAGAGGCGGCATCGTGGCGACGCGACGTCCGCCGGCGATGCCCCTGACCACTCCGTGGAGCGCTGCCTGGGGCAGGAGTAGCGGGCGGCGATGGTCGAAGTCGGGGAAACGGCCGGTGCACGCCAGCAGCGTGGCATCGACCTCGTCCTCCCCTTCCAATCGCGCGACCTGCTCCTGCAGAGGGGCCAGGATCGCTCGCTTCCCGACCTGCACGGGAGTGCCGTCGGCGAGGAGCGTGACGAGCGGCCCATCGTCCTCCGCGGGCTCCAGGCGTGCGACCCGCTCCGCTCCAAGGCCGTCGAGCGCGCCGCGCTCGACCACCTCGAACCGGTCCCCGAGGACGATGGCAACCTCGCGCGCGAGCGCGTCGGCACGCGGCGCCTGCCCGATGGTCAGGATCCCGATCTTCGTCATCGGCCTCCCCAGTAGAGCGACTCCAGCCCGACCAGGCGCTCGGTCACGACCACCACCAGGAAGGCCATGGCGATGGAGATGGTGCCCACCACGGCCGCCGTGGGATCGAAGCTGAAGCGCAGGAAGTCGAAGAGCTGGATCGGCAGCGGGACGGTGTCCACCCCGCTCAGCAGGAGCGAGATGTTGAACTCGTCGAAGCTGGTGATGAAAGCGAAGATGGCGCCCGAGATGACACCGCCCTTGACGATCGGCAGCGTCACGCGCCAGAAGGCGGTGAACGGCCCCGCTCCCAGGTTCCGGGCCGCCTCGACCAGGCTCGGATCGAGCCCGACCAGGACCGCGGAAACGACCAGGAAGACGTACGGGAGGCAGATCAGGGTGTGGCCGATGATCATCGGCGGCCAGCCCTTGGTGGCGAAGCCGGTCGCATAGAAGAAGAGGAGCAGCGCGATTCCGGTCAGGATCCCGGGCACCGGCAGCGGCGCGATCATGAGGATGCGCACCAGGTTCAGCAGACGGTCCCGGCTGCGGGCGACGTAGATGGCGGCGCCGCTGCCGATCAGCGTCGCGAGCATGGTCGCGATGGCCGCCAGCTCGATGCTGAAGATGAAGCTTCGGGTGAAGGGACGGCTGTGGAAGAAGGCTCCGAACCAGCGCAGCGAGACGCCCTCCGGAGGGAACGTCAGGTAGGCGCCCGAGTTGAAGGCGGCCAGGACCACGATCACGATCGGCGCCAGCAGGAAGAAGTAGATCAGGATTGCCACGATACGGAGCGTCACTGGAGCCTCCGCAGCGGGCGCCGGACCAGCTCGAGGAAGGCCCACACGACGCCCAGGGTGATGGCGAAGAAGAGCAGGGCAAAGGCGCTTCCGACGGGCCAGTTGAACAGCTCCGTGATCGTACGGATCACCAGGATCGGCACGGTGAGCACCGTGAACCCGCCGAGCAGGCTGGGGATCACGTACGAGCTCTCAGCGAGTACGAAGACGAGGACGACGCCGCTGACCACGCCGGGCAGGCTGAGGGGCCAGGTCACCCGCCAGAAAGTGCGCCAGCCGCCGGCGCCGAGGGAGCGGCTGGCCCGCGCCAGGTCCGGATCGATCCCCTGGATGGAGCCCACGAGGCTCAGCACCATGAACGGGATGAAGACGTGGACCAGGCCGATGATGACGCCGAGGTCGTTGTACATCAGCTGCAGCTCCGGCCCATGGAGCCGCTGCACGAGCTGGTTGATGAGTCCGGTGTCGGCCAGTACGATCATCCATCCATAGGTCCGAATCACAACCCCGACCAGGAGCGGGGAGATGATCAGCATGATCATCAGCCCCTTGATTCGAGAGCTGGAGCGGGCCAGCAGGTAGGCGAGCGGGTAGCTGAGCAACAGTGTGACGGCGGTCGTCAGTGCCCCGATCCAGAACGTGTGCCAGATCACCTGCCAGGTGAACCGGTCGAGGATGATGGCGCGGTAGTTGTCGAGCGTCAGCTGCCGGACGTAGGCCGCGTGGTGACTCGGCTGATAGAAGCTGATCACGGCCAGGTTCATGTAGGGGATGACGAAGAACACGGTGAGAATCGCCAGTGCGGGCACGGCGAGCCACAGGCGCGCCCTCATCGCCGCATCCCCCATGCGGCTGCGGGATCGAAGCCGACCGTGACCTGGTCGCCCTCGCGGTGCGGCACCCCCGGCTGTGCCTGGACCCTGAGCATCGTCCCCCCGGCGGCCTCGACGCGGTAGTCCGCAATGTTGCCCAGGAACGCGCGGGCCCTCACCGTCCCGCTGATGTGGTTCCCGTGATCCCGCCGTCCCAGCTCGAGATCCTCCGGCCGGATCGAGAGCCAGCCTTCGTCGCCCGGCCGCATCCCACCGCCGCACCGGGCCCTCAAGAGCCCGACCGCGGTCTCGAGCGCGACCTCGGTGCCGTCGAGCGACTTGACGGTGCCGGGCAGGAGGTTGGTGACGCCGACGAAGTCCGCCACGTCGGCTGAAGCCGGGCGCCGGTACAGCTCCTCGGCGGCCCCCAGCTGCCGCAGCGTCCCGTCCATCATGACCGCGATCCGGTCGGCGAGCACCATCGCTTCCGCCTGATCGTGCGTCACATAGATCGTCGTGATGTTGAACTCGCGCTGGAGCTGCCGGACATAGAAGCGCATCTCCTCGCGCAGCTTGGCGTCCAGATTGGCGAGCGGCTCGTCGAGGAGGAGCACGGCCGGGCCGATGACGAGGGCGCGCGCAAGGGCCGTCCGCTGCTGCTGGCCGCCCGAGAGCTGGCGCGGCCGCCGGCCCTCCATTCCCTTCAGGCCGACCTTCTCGATGATGCGGTCGGCGCGTTCTCTGATCTCCGACCTCCGGAGCCCGCGCATCTCGAGGCCGAAGGCAACGTTCTCCCGCACCGTGAGGTGCGGAAAGAGCGCGTAGTTCTGGAAGACCATGCCGCAGTCGCGCTTCTCCGGCGGCAGCCCGGTGACATCCCGTTCTCCAATCCGAATCGAGCCTGCGGTCGGCGGCTCGAAACCGGCGATCATGCGCAGGGTCGTCGTCTTGCCGCAGCCGGACGGGCCCAGGAGCGCCATGAGCTCTCCCTCCGCGATCAGGAGGGAGAGGGCGTCCACGGCGAGAACCTCCCCAAACCGCTTCGTCAGGGAGCTCAGTGTGATGCCGGACAAGCTCGTGTCCCGGACGCCTGGCTCAGCAGTGGCCCGTCATCCTCTGGTTCCAAATCTTCACCATGTCATCGCGTGCCCCGGAGGTGTTCAGCCAGATGTAGTCCCACTTGGGGATCTGGCCCAGCGTGTCCTGCGTGACCGGTACCAGCTGTGCCAGCTGCCCGCTGATCTTCACGTTCTTGTTGGCGGGCGTCCACCAGAACTGCTCGGCCCACTTGCGCTGGACCGCCTCACTCAGCCAGTAGTCGATGAACGCGAAGCCCAGGTCCTTCACCTTGCTGCCCTTGGTGACGTTCATGTCCTGCTCGAACATGCCGCCCCACCCCTCCTTGGGCTTTACGAACCCGACGGGCAGGCCCTTGTTCTTGAGCAGCGCCCAGTCGGGGGAGTCGATGAACCCCGCCCACACCTCACCCTGCTCGAGCTGCGTCTGCATGGTGCCGCTGAAGTCGTCCTGCTTGGCGCCACACAGGTTCTTGGCGATCCAGTCCATGCCCGGCTGCCAGTTCTTCGGGTCGCCCGTCAGGATCTTGGCCATGAGCATCACGTGCTGTGGCTCGCCGGAGTTCCCGATGGTGTAGATGGCGGACTTGCCGCCGTACTTTGCCAGGTCGAGGAAGGAGTTCGGCTTCTCCGAGATCTTGTCGGTTCGGTAGCCGATGCCGAACGGGCCGACCAGTCCGAGGACCCCGTTGTCATTCGGCATCCGGAGCGCCGGAACGACGTTGGCCAGGTTCGGGACCTTGTCCTTGGCCAGCGGGATGAAGAAGCCCTCCTGGCGGAGCTGGGCGACGTACGTCTCGTTGGCGACGAAGACGTCGTAGGGCGGGTTGTCGGTTCCCGCGGCTCGTATCTTCGCGAACCAGTCCTTCGCCAGGCCGACGGCAAGCTCGACCTTGGCGGCGGTCTTGTCCTCGAACTCGGGTATGTGACTGGACTCCATGAACTGCTGCCAGGTTCCGCCGTAGCTGGTGACCACCAGGGTCTGGCCCTTGAAGCGCTGGCTGGAACCGGAAGACGATGGAGCAGGGCTCTCGCCGCCGCATGCCTCCAGTACCTGGATCGCGGTCGGCACGCTCAGGCCGAGCACGACCATCTTGGCGATCGCCTCGCGCCGGCTCAGCTTGCCCTTGGACCACCCCTCGGCCAGCCACGAGACCTCGTCTTCGACGCCTCGCCGCCTGGTATGCATGCTCTTGTCCCTCCCTGCCACTCCTGCCAGTCGATTGGGCTGGCGGGCCATTCCTCATGTCAGGTTTGGCCGACCATTGCGGGAAGACTACACCCTGATTGCGTGGGATGGCGGCTCCACGAACGTGAGTGGCCGGCCCGGCCCACGGCGTCGGGGCGCTGGCCGTTCGCGCAGGCTAACCCTGGGGAGGTTCACGCCGGCGCAGGCCGGCTCTGGGCATCGCGACAGGGGCTGATCACCCGCCGCGTGTCGACGGACACGCCAGAACTTCGTGTCCATTGACACCGCGATCAGCTCACGGGACCTCGGGTTTCACGCGCGGTCGGCCCAGAGGACAGCGGGAGCGCCAGCGCCAGAACAGGCGCCAGCCCTTACGATGCCAGCGGAGCACAGTCTCGGGCCGGACCAAGAGGAGGTGGCGTTTCCAGTTCCGGTGGAGGCGACGGACGATGAGCCAGAAGAGCCTGTCCCGAGCGCGGAGGCGAGGCCGGCGCCGGGAGCGGAGGGCGACCTGGAGCTGCTGGCGGAGGAGCAGGTTCTCGATCAGGAGGCGTTGGCGGCTGTGGAGAGCGCCAACAAGGGTGGCCAGGAGCAGGCGAAGGAGTTCGATCATCCGAGGCAGGATCGCCGATCGTCACCACCCCCGGCAGGGCCGGCGTGACTTTTGCCCCCCTACAGCCGCGAGCTGACCGACTCGGGTTAACGGCACACCTCAGCCGTCAGGCGAGGCTCCGTCTTCGTGCATCGGTCGGTCGGAGCTCGAAGAGTGGATGGCGTCGAGCTTCGGCGATGTACTCCTCGAGCGTGTCATCGACGCGGATCCGCAACCGCCACAGGACACCGATGGGTGGCCTGAAGTGTGGTCCTAGCAGCGCACGCAAGACGCGCGACCGCCGGAACCGCTGGAGTGCTTGCCGCAGCACAGCTCCCCCTTCCTCGGGCGAGAGCTCGATGGCCTGCACCGGTATGCGACGGCCGCCCGGATGGGTGAGGGTGGCCTCGCCGTCCGCCCGCAGGTTGGCGACCCAGCCGATCTCGCCGTAGGACGCCTGCACGAACGAGCGACCGTCGAGCTCGATCATGCCGATCGGTACCGTGCGAAGCTTGCCGGACCGCCGGCCGCGCATCGTGAGGAGCACGTTCGGAGCACCGGTCGGGAGGCCGGCCGAGATGAACCTACGGGTGATGGGATTGAAGACGCGCAGCATCCGCCCGGCCAGCCGATTCCGGACATCCAGCCGGGGGGACGCGCGATGACCAGTCATGAAATCACCATAGACCTCTGCGCCACTCGCCGCATTAGCAGCAGCTGCTATAGGTGACCGGTCGCGGCGCAGTCGCGGATCAGTCTCCAAACGCTGGTTTAGGAGGTGGCGCGGCGGTTCAAATAGCGTGTGCGGTTAACCCCGGTGCGTCAGGAGGACGGCTTCGAGGTCGTCGGCGAGTGCGAGGACGGTTCGACCGTTCTCGATGCTGTGGGCCGGCTGGCGGTGGACATCGTGCTTCTGGATCTCCTGATGCCCAACGTCGAAGGGATCAGCGTTCTGAGACAGCTGCAGCGCGAGGCGCCGCACGTTCGTGTGCTGATCCTGACCTCGCTACGCTCCGACGATCGCGTTCATCAAGCACTGTCTGCGGGGGCCCCGGGGTATCTCCTCAAGACGGCCGGGGTGGAGGAGGTCATCAGTACGCTGCGGGCGGTGGCCGCCGGTGGGGTGGTCCTAGACGGGGCAGTCGCAACTCGAGCGTTCCGACGTACGGAGTCGGTCATCGAACGGCTCTCCGCTCGCGAGCTGGAGGTACTCCGGGCCGTCGGCCGCGGGTGCTCGAACAAGGAGATCTCGCATGAGCTCGGCATTCGTGAGGAGACGGTGAAGACCCACGTCATCAACGTGCTCGCCAAGCTTGGTCTCCAGGACCGAACGCAGGCGGCGATCTTCGCTGTTCGGGAGGGTTTGGTCCCCCTGTCGGACGAAACCAGTTGGTGATGAAGGCTGAGTCGATAATGCCGCCTACGAGATGTGGCCCGTCAAGAATCGGGGTCAACCGTGGGCATGTAGGCGCGGATCACACCCAGGACGGGACGGTCACTGGCAACCGGGGAGGCGGGATCTGAACTTCAAAGACGGCCGGCTGGCTGCGTAGCGTTCGCCGGACGATCGGGTGTGCCCAGTCTCCTTGCCGCTTCGGCAGTCCGCCGACGACCCAGCCTCCGCCGCCATCTCGAGGCGCGCATGGAGCAACAGCACGCAGGCCAGAGGCCGAGGCTGCTCGACATGAGGGTCGTGCTCCTCACAGCAGGAGAGGCACGGTTCCCGATCGGCGATCGCACTTGGTAGGGCCGACCGTGCGTACCGGGAGACGGCCCCCCTGTCCAGCTTCAGCTCACGTGCGATCCGTCGGTGGCTCCAGCCGAGCTGAAGAAGCCACATGATCTCCCCTTGGGTCGATGTCTTGAGCAGGTTCGCCATCTCGCTTCTTTGATACGAAAATCGCGTCCCGGCGTCGAGCCACTCGGTGGCCGGCCGCGTCGCGTCCTCCGGCCCGTAGTAGCTGCGATCGGTCGCTCGTGGACGGATTGCAACGAGAGGCCGGCGGCGGCGCCCAGTGTGCGGAACTCGCTCAGGATCCGCTCCCGGCCACCGCAGGCGGGCCCACCTGGCGGCCTTCGTGAGAGTCTTTGGTTGCTGTGCTACAATGTGCTGCATTGTGGAACAGCGAGAGCATTTCTCCCTCCGGCTGCACCCGGCTACCCTGCGCCGGCTGATCGCCCAGGCCAGGCGGAGGGGCGTTCCCAAGACCAGGGTCGCCGAGCAGTACCTCGAAGAGGCCGTCCGCATGGCCGATCACCCCGGGATCGTCTTCCGGGACGGGGCTGGCGGGCGCCGGGCCGCGCTGGCCGGCCATCGGCTCGACGTCTGGCAGGTGATCGAGACGATCGGCCAGGAGAGCGGCAGCGTGGAGGCGGCTGCCGAGTACCTGGGGATCAGCCCTGGACTGCTCGGCGCCGCGGTGGGCTACTACGCGGACTACCGTGCCGAGATCGATGACTGGATCCAGCGCAACGCGGTGATGGCGCAGGAGACCGAGGAGGCCTGGCGCCGGCGTCAGGCGGCGTTGGGGACGTGAGGCTGGTCCTGGACGAGCACTTCTCGTTCAGGATCGCCGAGCAGCTGCGAGGGAAGGGCTTCGACGTGCTGGCGGTCGCGGAGCGGAACGAGCTGCGACAGATGAGCGATGAGGACCTGCTGCGGTGGGCGCGGGCCAACCAGAGGACGCTGGTCACCGAGAACGTCCAGGACTTCATGCCGCTCCATGGTGAGTTCCTGACTCACGGGGAGCCGCATGCTGGCATCGTCCTGACCTCGTCGAGCAAGTTCCCGCGTTCCACGGCGGGCATCGGGCCGCTGGTCACGGCTCTGGCAGGCCTGTCGAAGGAACGTGCTGACAGGGGGTTCCTGGAGTCCGACGTGCTGTGGTTGTGAGCGCCGGACGGTCAAGGGGCTTTCTCTGAGATGAGCGGTCTCTGCTATACCTGGACCTGCGAAGGGAACTGGAGGACCCGCGCATCCAGCGTGCATCGCCGTACACCAGGCGGCTTTCGTCCACCATTTCCGAGTAATCAGCCTGGGCCAGCTCGATGAAGAATTCGTCGGCTGGATACGCGAGGCATACGACGTCGGTGCCGGCGCACACATGCAGGACTGATTCACACCCTTGACCTTTCCGTAGGTCGTGCAGCGCGGCCTCGAAGCGTCGGCCTTACGGCGCCGCAGGTGAGCATGGCGAGCGCGATCATGGCGTGCCGAGCGGTTCGCCTCGATCGTCGCGCCGACGCTGGTGCCGACCGGCGGCAACAGGCCCCGTTGTCTGCAGGCGAGCACGCGCGCGGTCGAGACCGCGCTTCCGACGCACGGCACCTGACCCTGGACGGCCAGGATCACGGCGCGGCGCCGGTGATCCTCGTTCCCGTGCTGGTGGACTTCTTCATCGGCTGACGGGCGGCCCGGGGAGGGGCTGGTTGTGAAATCGGGCTCAGGTGGATGCCGCGCGGGAGGCGTAGATCGCTCGCTCGAACTGCTCGAACAGGTGGAGGGCCTTCTCGTCGGCGAAGGGAAGGATCTGCGTCAGCAGCACACCGGCGACGCGCTTGGTGGGGTCGAGCCAGTAATACGTATTGGCTAGGCCCGCCCACGCCAGGCTGCCGCCACTCCTCCCGGTCTGCGCGTCCTCCGTGGTGATCATGAAGCCGAGGCCCCACCGCTTGACCATGCCGGGGAAGAACTCGGCGTCGTTCGAGCTGGTCGGGATGGCGGTCTGGAGCATGCCGACCGAGAGATCGCCGATGTGGTTCCTTCCCATCTCATCGACCGTCTCGGGCCGCAGCACCTGGGCGCCGCCGAGGCTGCCCCCGTGCAGCAGCATCCGGAGGAAGGCCAGGTAGTCCCCTCCGGTCGAGTAGAGCCCGCCGCCGCCCATGAAGAACTCGGGCTGCTGGGGGACCTCGAACGGGATCGCCTGGAGCGACCCGTCGGGGTTGCGCAGGTGCATGCCGGCCAGCCGCGTGCGCTGGTCCGGCCCGATCACGAACGCCGTGTCCCGCATGCCGAGCCGCCCGCAGACGTGCTCTCGCAGGTACTCCTCCAGGGACAGGCCGCTCACCTTCTCGACCGCCTTGCCGACCCAGTCGAGATTGATACCGTACTCCCAGCGATCGCCGGGGTCGGCGACCAGCGGCGTGGCGAGGGTGACGTTCCTGCACTCGATGACGCCCGGGAGGCCGTGGTGCTCCATGTACCGAACCATGTCGGCGTTCCAGATGTCGTACGTGAAGCCTGCGGTGTGCGTCAGCAGGTGCCGCAGGGTGATCGGCCGCCTCGCCGTGCGCAGCCTCGGGGTCCCGTCCTCCTCGAACCCGTCCAGCACCTGCACCGAGGCCAGCTCCGGCAGGACCTCGCCCAGCGGCTGGTCGAGCTCGAGTTTGCCCTGCTCCACGAGCTGCATGGCCGCCACGGAGGTCACGGCCTTCGTCATCGACGCGATCCAGAAGACCGTGTCAAGCGTCATCTCCTGGTCCCGCCCGATCTCGCGCTTCCCGAACGCGCCCTCGTAGACGACGCCCCCGTCGTCGGCCGCCAGCGCGACAACGCCCGGCACGTCCCCTGCGTCAACGGCGCGCTCCAGCGCCTGGTCCATTTCCGTCCTGACGTCCATGGCCCCTCCTTCGAGACGCGGACGACCACCGGTCCAGGTGGCTCGCCGTGTCAACTCGACCCGACCATTGTCGCGCTCCCCGGCGCGGATGGGGCGCTCGACCAGCAGCTCGAGCACAAGGGGGACCTGATCCCGCGCGGGCTCAACCGGCTGCTGGTGGAGTGGGACGCGACCACGTAGCAGGGGTTTCGAACCTCGCCGCGATCGTGAAGGACAGGCTGTCAACGATGGGTGCGGCTCCGATGCAGTGACGTCAGGGCTTCACCCGGGCCTCACCTCTTGCCGGAGGCAAGAACCAGTTGATGCGGGTGGGAAGAGCAAGGCGATAGGCGCGTAGCCGAGGATGGAGCGCCCCCGTTGGGGCAGGT
>WNFX01004295.1_pt1 | contig 14029 bp, 11 predicted proteins | sample 5400111 | NCBI WGS metagenome assembly WNFX01 (sample SAMN13153363, study PRJNA577476) | soil metagenome | isolation source: 40 cm soil or saprolite under grassland replicate 1 | place: USA:California | collected 2016-06-15
AACGGCGTTGCCCTTCTGCGTAAAGCGTATCGAAGGCAAGTGAGGATTTGCCCGAGCCGCTCAAGCCGGTAATGACGACCAACTTCTCGCGGGGAATCTCCAGGTGGAGGTTCTTCAGGTTGTGCTGGCGTGCACCACTGATTTTAATTACTTGCGCAGGCATTCTGACGACAACAGTCGAACCTAAAAGTTAAGCACAGCCGCTCCTCGGTGTCGAGTTGGCGCGCGTCTTTAGTGGCGCTCTGTGCGCAAGTTTATGGGGCTTTGTCACCGATGCCGATGCGCGTTATACACGCTCTGCGACAAGCGTGTATAACTTTTGCGGTCCCGCTCTGTGCTTGTAAAAGCCCGATGTATTGCTGATAATCCTGAACCCTTTCAGCGCCAGAAACCGCAGATAAACTTCCGCCGTCATTTGCCACCATGTCCACCCGCCATGGGGTGTGCGCCGGCTCTTGTCTGGCATGAAATATGCCAGGGGCAGATGTTGCAGATCCTTACCAATGAAGTGAGGAACAGCATCGGTGATAATAACGGATTTACCGGTAAAGCTTATGGCATTCTCAAGCGCTCCGAGCGGATCGCGCAAATGAAGTAGGATTGCGGCGAGTGTGACGACGTCGAATCTGCCGACTTCATTGGGCACATCGTAAGCTGTCCCATGGACTAATCTGGCTTTGGAACCGCGCTGTTCGTGAGCATACCAAAAGCCGTTGTTGAGACGCCGCATCGTTTCAGACATAACGCGCACCATCTCCGAGAGATTATCCTCGGGCCCAACTAAAGTGTCCCACGACGTTCTGGTAACGTCCGGAGAAAGATCTACGGCGACCACCTCGGCGCCTTGCTGTTCCATCCAAAAGGTCAGGCCGCCGTTTGCAGGACCAAATTCAAGGACGCGTTTACCGTTAAAATCGTAATTGCCAAGATAGGAATCCTCCTGGCTCCGGAGGTCCCATTGCCATTCCTGATCCTCCAGTCCGGGAAGATCGATCCGATGGTAAATCTTAGTATCTTGCGGATCGACGCCCCGTTTTGGTGCTACAAACGGTGCCGTGTCGTGCGCGGACGAATCTGGCGGGTTATCCGGTGGTCGTGTTTTTTGCGGGAATATCATGGACAGATTTTGGGCGCATGAGGTATTGCCCGCCTCTTGGTCGCACAATCTTTTCTTCAAGACACAAACGGTCGAAGAGCATCAAAATTTCAAATAGAGCTTTGGTATCTTCGTTTTCCAGATATGCCGCGCGAGTGCCGCGCGGTACAACAAGATTTAGGAATGCATCAAACTCCCTCTTCCATTCGATCGTAAACCAGCGTTCAAACACCGGGACGATCTCGCCCGATCGAATCTGTTCAAATGGCGAACAAAGTTGCCCTGGCTCGCGACGTTTAATCGCAGTTAATTGGCCGTTAATCTTATTTCTGCGAAATTTCTCGGGGAGGATCGCCAGAATCCGATTTATTATGGAGAGACGCTTGGGGTCATATTGTGCCTGCGTTTCTCCCACGAGATCATGAATCCAGAGATAACCATCGCTTTTCAGCGAACGCCATGCCTGTTCCGCGACATGCTCGAGAAAAAGAATGTGATGGAGCGTTGTCTGCGCGGCGACCAGATCGAATGTTTTCTCGGGTAGCTTGACGGAATTCAGGTCGGCCACTTCATAAGTGAGCGGAAGCTTCTCCTCTTCCGCAATCTCGCGCGCCGCGGCAACGGCCTTTTCCGAGATATCGATTCCATGAAAACTCCGGCAAATGCCCCAGCGTAAGAGTTCACGCTCGAGTCTACCCGCGCCGCATCCGAGTACCAGGCCGTGCTCAAACCTGAGTTTCTTTCCCACCGCGACCCCGATCAACGACAAAGTGTGACGGTCGATGCGAAGCGTCGCACTTGCTTCTGCGTCCTCAATTGCTGCTTCGGAACGCTCCAAATCGGGCAAAATTTCCCCCCACACCTCTTTTTCGCGCGCGGCCATCGCGTCGTACACGTCCCGGTCGGCCATCGCCCGTTTAATAATCTCCTCAGCTTTGTTCGCACTCATGAATGAACCAAGGCGCCGCTTCGTGAAAGTGAGAAACGTGCCTCATCGGCTCTTCAGCCGCAAGGCGTATCTCGCGAAATGGGCTAGCAACAGACCGTCGGGCAGCGAACGTCGAATGGAGTGAGCGCTGCCGCCTTTACTTCGATGTTCGGTGTTGGATGTTCGATGTTCTGGTTGCCGCGCAAGCCGCGCCAGGCAGTAATGAAGTACAACCTTGAACGGCGCAGGAATTGAGGGAAGCTGCGGCTGCCCTGCAGTGGGTCGGCAAAAGGAGATCTGCAACCAAGGTGGTATCGACTACGGCAGTATGGAAGCTGTTCTAAACGAGTGCCAGGCGAATAGAGAGGTCTGGGGACCAGCCGCCCTTGAGCAAAGGCGCGAACGTACGCGCAAGCATCTGGCGGGCATTGCTTCCCGGCGCGAAGTCTGGATTAAGCGCAACAGATACTATTACGAACTGCTAGGCCGGCTTCTTCGATTTCTGGTCGAGCCACAGAAAAGGGTGCTATCAGTTCGCTGCGACATCGGCAATCTTTTAGCCGCCGTTAAGCCAAGCGAGGGCAAAGGTATCGACATTTGCGCCGAGATAGTCGAAATCGCGCAGCAACGGAATCCAACCTTCAATTTTGCAGTCGCGTTCCCGGACAAAGATGAGATCCGGAAGGTTTTCAGTCGGGACAAGAAGTTCGATTACATCCTCTTCAACGATATCGGCGACACCGTGGATGTGCTTCAAGCGCTGCGCAATTTAAAGCCTCTTTGCTCGCGGCATACTCGTCTACTGGTTACAACTTACAACCATCTTTGGCAACCGCTTGTCACCTTTGCGGAGTGGATTGGGATGAAGGTCCCGCGCACCGAGCAGAACTGGCTTTCCACGGTCGACATCCGAAACCTGATGAAACTGGCCGGTTTCGAAGCCCTCGAGACGCACTGGATTGTGCTGTTACCCAAGTATGTGCCGCTCCTATCGGCTTTCCTAAATCGATTTTGCGCGCGCCTGCCATTTTTTAAAAGGTTCTCCATGACGCAGGTCGTTGTCGCCAGGGCACTGCCTCCGTCAGTTCTCAACGAAGAACTGTCCGTCTCGGTGATCATTCCCTGTAAAGACGAGAAAGGAAACGTGGAGGATGCCGTCCGGCGCATGCCGCAGTTAGGTGGCCAGACAGAAATAATTTTCTGCGACGATCAATCCACTGACGGCACTGCTGAGGAGGTACGCCGGGTGGCGTCCTGTTATCCGGAACGGCATATCCGACTTGAGCACGGACCGGGAATTTGCAAATCCAAAAACGTCTGGACCGGGTTCGACGCAGCGAGGGGTGATATCGTGATGATTCTCGATGCCGATTTGACGACGATGCCAGAGGAACTCGTTTATTTTATGGATGTCATTGTTTCGGGTCAGGCGGAGTTTGTGAATGGTTCCCGGCTGATCTATCCAGTGCCAAAAGGAGCGATGAACGAAGTAAACATGCTGGGCAACAAATTTTTCAGCGTCGCTTTTACCTATCTGCTCGGTCAAAGGGTGAAAGACACCCTGTGCGGCACGAAGGTCCTCTGGCGAAGCGACTGGGAGCGGATCAGGCCAATGCTGGGAAGCTGGGGGACCGAAGACCGTTGGGGCGATTATGAACTCTTATTTGGCGCCGCGAAGTTAAGCCTCAAGATTTTGGATTTGCCGGTGCATTACCAGGAGCGCATTTACGGTTCCACCAAAATGACCAAAGTGTTTCATCACGGACTGATCATGCTGAAAATGTGCTGGCATGGATTCTTGAAGCTGAAACTCGGTTACTAGGTTTGGTTCACCCTGCAATATTTCAACAGGCTGCTGGCGCGATGACCAAATGAGAACCGAGGATTGCCACTGTCTTGGAAATCGCCGATGACAAACCGGATTACCAAGGAGATTCAACATGGGCGTTTCCTGGCGAAGCACGGGGCAGGGGAGATTTGGAATTGGGAGAGTCCGGCTGGCAGACAGCGCTGGAAGCGGCGCGTGCAAATGCTTAGCGGTCACCTGAGACCGGGAATGACCATTCTTGAGATTGGCTGTGGCACTGGCTACTTCACTCGCGAGCTGACACAGCGCGGGGCAGACATCATCGCGATCGATGTCTCACCTGACCTGTTGGAAATCGCGAAAGCGAAATATTCTGCGCCAAATGTTCGTTACGAAATCCAAAACGCCTACGCGCTGAGTTATGCTGACGCAATGTTTGATTCCGTTGTGGGCAGCTCGATTCTACATCACCTCGAAATCGAAGAGGCATTGCGGGACATTTATCGGGTATTGAAACCCGGCGGCACTATTTACTTTACCGAGCCAAACATGCTGAATCCCCAGATCGCAATGCAGAAGAACATCCCCTGGATCAAACGCAGGCTCGGCGATTCACCGGATGAGACAGCATTTTTCCGGTGGCCGCTCCGCCGGCTGCTTGAACAAACAGGCTATCGTGATGTTCGGATCGATCCCTTTGATTTCTTGCATCCAAAAACGCCTGTTGCTCTGATCGATCGATTGAACGCGCTCGGCCATTTTCTTGAGAACGTGCCGGTCATCTCGGAGTTTGCCGGCTCGCTTTACATCCGTGCAGTCAAATGAGCAGCGCGACCGCCTGGGCGAGTGAAAAGGCGAAAGACCGTGCGGCAACTTTGCGCAATCGGGCTCGTCTCGGCGCCAATAGAAATCTCCTTTTCTGGTATCGCGAACTTTATCGTGATCAGTTCAAGGACTTTCCCGATCCCGCGACGCTCTCGATTCTCGAGATAGGAAGCGGCACCTCGCCCCTGAAACAATTTCACTCGAACATCGTCACGAGTGATGTTCTCGATCTTGACTATCTCGATCTGGTGTTTGACTGCCACGAGATCGACAAATTGGACGCCATAAAAAACAACAGCCTTGATGTGATTACGCTCACCAACGTGTTGCATCATCTGAAAAGCCCAATTGCGTTTCTTAACTGTGCGGCTGGCAAGCTGAAACCCGGCGGCAAAGTGATTGCGACGGAGCCGTTTTTTTCAGTGCTATCGACTGCCATCTTTAAGTATTTGCACCACGAACCGGTCGATTTCAGGATTTCCGAGCCGGAACTGGGCGAAGTGCAGGGGCCGCTGGCATCGGCTAACATCGCATTGCCATGGCTGATTTTTTTCCGGAGGCGCGATTGGTTGCAACGCTTGAATGAGAACTTCGACATCGGGGGCCGCTCCATTCGACCTTTTAGCGCCCAGTCCTATATGGCTACTGGCGGAATATCGCACAAGCTGCCGGTACCACGTTTTCTTTACCGCGCATTATTTCCAATTGACCTCGCGCTGAGCCGCTATTTCCCGCGGTTGTGTGCGTCGTTCTTTACGGTAACTCTGACACGGCGCTAGGAGCCTAATGTCAGCAGTTTCCCTTCTTCGTCGTGCTGGAAACAAGCTGTACGAACACGCTTTTCCAATCTACCGGCCGCTTTACGCCGCTTACAAAGCATACGCCGACCGCGCGGAGCGCGAGCTACTCAGGCAGGTCTTATTTCCGGGCGCTGTCGTCGTGGATGCCGGTGCGAATATCGGTATTTATTCCCAGTTTCTCTCCCGCTGTGTTGGGACGACCGGGGTTGTCCATTCATTCGAGCCTTCGCCCGAAAATTTCGAGCGACTGCGTTCTGCGACCCACAGACTTTCAAATGTGCGCCTCTCCCAGTCTGCGGTTGGGGAGCGTAGCGGCAACTCCGAGCTTTATCTTTCGGATAAGCTAAACGTTGATCATCGCGCTTATATGGCTGGTAGAGATTCGCGCCGCACGATTCCAATCGAAATGGTCGCGCTCGACGACTACTTCAAACCCGGAGAACGAGTGGACCTGATCAAAATGGATATTCAAGGATATGAGCTTCGTGCCTTGCAAGGAGCCACTCGCGTTTTGGCGGATAATCCGGATATAAAGGTTCTCCTTGAGTTTTGGCCCTACGGCCTGAAACAGGCCGGAGCGAACTGGATCGATGTGATTACAGCCCTGGAGGGGAGAGGCATGGTTATCCAGCAAGTATCGACCGGTGGCCTCATTCCATTCCACTCCGAGTCTGCGAGCGAGACCGGGGACTGGTATGTGAATTTATTCGCGTCGCGAATGTAGGATCTGCGGCTGAATTATTAGCGCCGACGCATGCAGAGCAGTCCTTTATCTTGCACTCTTTGGCGCTGCGCCATTTGGCACCATCAATACCAAACCGCCCGCTTCCAAAACGCGATGCCAGCGTGGATCGATCGATTGAAGCGTCGCCAGCACCCTTGCGCTTTCCGATTCCGGAGCAGCAACAGCATTCGCGCGATCGCTTTCTATCACTACCCGAAATCGGGCGGCCAGCCATTCAATCCGTTTGGGACTGGCATTCTTTTCTCCCTCGACGAAGACTTGCGCCTGCCGACGAATAACGCCCTCTGTGGCATTGCCCGCAATCGCGAAATAATGAGTGACGAACCGGGGAGCGACGACTTTCATGTGCGGGAAGAGAAGCGGTAACTCGCAACTAGCTGTCCAACCTGGAGCGAGGAGTTTGCTATGTGCAATATATCTACCCGCAACGCGAGCAAAGTCCGTATCGGCTTTAAGGAGCTGATATTCTCCCGGCGATTTCCAGGCCACCTGTTCGGTCTGCGGCATGATCGACAGTGCGCGATAACTGTGAAAGAAACTGATGATAACTACCAAGAGCCCTCCTATAAGCAGAAGTCGATCTCTGAGAGAACCGCCCGGCTGCTTCTCAAACCGAGGACCTGCCGCTGTCAACATCGCGCAGAGCAATGGCAATGGGAAGAGGTAAACAAGACGAAAATAGCTTAACGCCAGAATATTTTCCATCCAGCGGTGCGCTAACAAAGGATTTAAACAAAACAACCACACGCCGCAGATATAGAAGAACACGAAAAGTCCTCTCTTGCCGCCAACAATGAGCAGGGGTATCGCAACCATTAACACAATATTGCGCATATGCTCTGCGGGTCCTCCGACCACATAACCCATACCCTCGCGCCATGGCACATATTTTGGGCCAAAGCCGCGTAGGTCGATTGGTTTTGGAATGACGTTGAACTTCAATAATGCCAGCATGGTAACCGGGTAGGCGAGAGGTACTGCCAATAGCAGACAACGACGCAATTGCCTCCAGAAATGGTCTCGCCCCCTGGGATCTAGGGCTTCAACACCGAGAAAAGAAAGGCAAGAGCATCCGATGACCGCTGGAACCAGGTAAAGCGCCGTGCTGCTCTGACCTACACCAGCAATCGCCAAGAGAACAAGCCATACGAAGTCGCTGCGATTCCCGCCGCACAAAAATCGATAAGTGAGGGATAGGGCAATTGGCAAAAATAAAATCCAAACGATCGCCTTTCCCTGCCACATTTTGCCAAGAACGACGTTCCCGAACGAGGCAGGTCCGGCACTGTCGAGGAGTAGAAATCCTATCCCGAGGAGCGCTCCTACGGCGGCGGGCCAACGATTCAATCCAAATCTTCGCACGCACCAATACAGAACGAATGGAATCGAAAACGCGGTAAAGACGTGGCCGACTACCTGATAAAAATACAGAGGATCGATTCGAAGATAATGGCCTAACAGTGCCATGAGCATCTCATGACTGGTGGCCAGATGGACTGGTGAAAACACCGCGGCGTCCATATCGACACTTGTCTGACGGAGAAAGATCGGCTGGTCGAGCGCCGAGAGTTGGGTCAGAGCTCGGTGAAAGTAAACCACGTCATCCTGACTCGGCCGCCGGATGAAGAGAACCGTAATCGCGCAGGCGGCAGCCATGATGAACAGGAGAATTTGGGACGGATGGAATCGATATCCATAGCCAGGCGTGGCGTTAGCCTTCTTCCAGAGGCATGTCAGAAAAAACAAACCAGAAACAGCAAGAATTGCGAAGCACCACACTACGGCGTGCGCCGGCCAGCGAGCTACGAGGACCAGCTGATAAGCAAGAGTCCAAAACGCAGCCAGCGCGATCGGCAGCAAAAGAACATCTCCTGCTCGGGATTCGGCTGGCATCTCCCTCGTTTACGGTTTTGCGGGATTGGTCATCCCAACCACAGGAATCTTCTCCTCCGAAAGAGTCCGATCATCCGCGCTGCGGACCGCGTAATGGAGCTGCGGATTGTAATCACGTATGTAACCCAGAAATTCATTCCTCTGAATTTTACCCAGGTAAAACGCGCGATTAATGAACCGACTTGTCGTTGAACAGCGCGCCACTCCGCGGACCACTCCAGTGGGATCAACTATCACCAGCGTCTTCGGAACGCGGCCTCCATGCCTTGACGCCTGACCTACAACTCGCGCTGCTGGGGCGCCGTTATCGCAGTGAACTAAGGCGGTAACGGCGCATCGACCCTTTAGTTTCTCAGGCTTGTGCCGTCCGCCAAACAAATTCGCTTCCCCAAGACCGATCCAATCCTGCAAGCCGTCCGCGAACATGTCCAATCGACGCACGCGCAATTGCTCCGCCACACGATAACCCAGTTCCAGGTAGCCGAACACCGGTCTCGCTAGCTGCTCGTCGCGGACTCCGTTAATCAAGCTGGTGGCGGCGGATTCGGTCAACTGTCTCGCGAATCTAAGGTTCAACCCATCCCTGTAGTGCGCGGGAAAAGCCAGAATGGGCAATGCGAGAGCAACGAGATATACTGGCCATCGTAGCCACTGGCTTGATTCGGCGAATTGAATGGCCATTAGGAGCAGACCTGTCCAGAAAAGTGTGCTCCAGAAGAGGAAACGCGGTCCGGCAACTTCAAGGGGCTGCGCGAGAAAACGATCTGCTCGACCGACGACAATGAGGGCCATTGCGACAAAGTTAAAGGTCACCAGGGCCATCCCAATAAGCTTGAGGTTGCTTTTAATGAGATCCCGGCGAATCATTGTCGAAAACATTGCAACCACGGCGATTGCCAACCCCACGCCGCCCCACCAGAGCGGCAACGCCGAAGACTGGAATTCTTCAATGGGGAGCCGCTTCGGGTGCCAGCCCGACACGGCATAAAAAAATGGGCTGCCAGCCAGTCTGCAAAACGGGGCGACCAGAGCTGCTCCGGCAGAGCCGGCCGCTTCGAATGCCTTGAAATGCGCTAAATTTGTGGGGAGCTGCTGGTAGATGATAGTTGCTGCGACGGCGGCAACGCCAAGTGACAAAAACGCCCGCCAAGGAAGCCGCAAGCCCCAGGCAAGAAAGAGCAGTGCTGGCCAAATCGCCAGGCCGGTACCGAAGCTAAAAAAGGCGACAAACCCGGCACACACCACGATCAGGGTTGCTGATGAGAACCAGGTCGAGCTGCCGCACATCTTCGGCACGAGGAGAAATGCCACCGCGGCGCCCGCCATTACCAGAGAGTAGATCACGTTAAACCCCGCCGACGCCGTGATAGAGCCTCGGGCCATCCAAAAATTGCCCACGATTACGACGAGAGTAGCCATGGCCTTGGCGGTGAGACCAACCGTCTCATCCCGCCAAACAAGCATCAGTATCAGCGTCACAGTGATGGAGAGCAGTACGATCCCGGCAAAGAAGAGCAGTAGCTGGTCGCCATGAAAGAAACGGAGATCAGTCAGCCAGAAAAAGCTCGGGAAGAACAGCGAGTGATGCTGGTCTTTAAGCATGGCGCTTTCGAGCCACGTGTGATTGAGGCCGAAATCGTAGAAGCGCCAGAAATCATGCATAATCACAGTCCAGGGTCCCAGAGAGAGATAAACGACGCCCGAAATCAAGAAGATGAACGCCGCCAGGGCCGCGAATATCTGGACACTCCTCTCGGCGACGGCGACAAGCTTATCCATGCGGTTAATTGCGCACCTTACCCCAAGCGAGGATGGACGTACCAAACGGCATCGGGCACGGCAACGCCATCTCGATGTTCTTCATGCCGTGCAGCAACAGTCGCGATATTGCGTTTGGTGGCAGGAAACCAGCCCGAATGGCACCGGCTGTTTTCCCCCTGCACAGGAGCGCCTTGCGTGCAAATAGCAGGGGGACCATGAGGAATCCCCATGCCTGAATAGCCTGAGTTTCCACGCCGCAATGCGCCAGTAAGCGTGCCAGACTGCCCTGCGTATAGCGTCTCACGTGACCGGCCGCTCTGTCGTAATCGCTAAACAGCAACCGACTCGCCGGTACGTTGACAACCAAGAGTCCGCCCGGCCGCAAATGCCGCAACGCGGCGACAAGAAACGATGTGTCATCCTGAATGTGTTCGATCACGTCCAGCAAAAAAACAGCATCGTAATGCCCGAGCATCGACGGTTCCTGGTCGAATATGTCGTACACAAAAAGCCTGCCCTTACCGGGTTGCGCCATTTCCAAAGCCGTTCGATTCAGATCACAGCCGTCCACCGGAAAACTGCAATCGCGCTCCAGCATATTCCGGGCGACTCCGTGTCCACACCCGATTTCCAACGCGCGCTGCACCCGGCCGCCAGCGCGTTTGAGCGCTCGGACGAGCACGCGGTGTCGCCATTGCATCCAAAAATGGTCCGCAGTCGCTAACTGGAACCACTCGTCTGCCATCGAAACTGCTTGAGGTTGGGAAAGAGTTTCAATCTGGCTCATCGATCTCCGCATGTTCAATATTTATTGTGCGCTCAATGAGGAAAGATGGGCGCTTTCACTTCCATGAACATCTGGCCGGATGTACTCACCAAGAATCCCCAAGTATAGGAAGATTCAATCCATTGGAGAAGAGCAGAATGATCACCAGCGTCGAGAACCCAGGTGCTGCGAGGTGAATATCGGTAAACAAAGCAATCGCAAGATAAATGAGCGCACCGATAACGGCACCGAGACAAAGAACACTGCCGCACACAATCCCACCCTCAATGGCCTTGTTGAAAAGGACGTTAGCCCAGAGAAAGCCAGCTTCGTCAGCTTCGGCAACGAATACTGGGAAGAGCCCGCCGCGCGGGCCGGGCGCGAAATGGGAAATGGCTTCGACGGCAATCCAACCCAAGCTCGTAATCCCCGCACGAAACGCAGCTTTTCTGGAAGACTTAGCAGCAAGTGAACGGCACGGCGGCTCATCAGGCAAAAATCGCCCGCGTCGATCTGGACAGGGCTATCGGCCAAAAAGAGGTAGAGCCGGTAAAAAACGAAGTAAAAGAACCGTTTGAGTTTCGTCTCGCGCCGGCTAGTTCGCACGGCGTAAACCACATCGACTTTCTCCGTCAGCAACACCTGATACATCTCCAGGAGAACGTCTGGTTCGTCCTGCAAATCCGCGTCCATAATTCCGACGCACTTTCCCGATGCGAACGAGAGACCGGCGGAGATCGCACTTTGATGGCCGAAGTTCCGCGTTAGCACGACCAGTTTTACAGATGGAGTGGCCTCAGTCCACGCCTCGATGAATTTTGTGCTTCCATCGGTGGATCCATCGCTCACAAAAAGCAGTTCCCAAGCGGCTGGCCTATTTCGTATCTTTTCCAATCGCTCGCGCAGCAATGGCAAAACCTGTTCCTCGTTCAGGAAAGGAATCACGATACTCAATTCAGGCTGGCTCATCGCGCTTATAAACGGAATCTTCTACCATACTGAGAAGATTTGCGAGTAATACGCAGTTCTCACCAAAGAGCAGGTATTGTCCAGCCCGGAACGCGACTCTCCGACAATTAAACCAGCCCGCTGAAACGTCGCAAACATGCTTTCCCGCGACGCCCTGGGATTGTCCATGCCGATAAATAGCTAGCTGCCAAGCTGATCGGGAGATTGTCTCTTGCTGCTGCTATAGTCCGCGCACTTCGGACAACCGCAAGAATCACAAAAAGCAGCAGCAATACGATTGTGATTCGATTCAATGCCATCAGGACCCGGAATAGTATGGGACGATACTCGAACTCGACCCGATTTTTCCCAGCGGGCAGGAGAACACCTGTTTGCCACTGGTTTACACGCAAAACCGTCTGATTTCTGCCATTCACCCGCACCTTCCAGGCTGGCGTAAACCATTCGTTCAAAACCAGGACCGAAGGCGAATCAGATTCAACCGCCGAATAACTGCGATTCGCTTGATCGACGATCTTTGTGATACGGTCCTGAGGATGTGGTAACATCTGGGCGCCATCCAGGAAGTATTGAGTCGATTCGAAGTCGTGAGCGGTTACGTAAGCTTCGGAAAAGTAATCAAACCTTTGCCGCCTTTCTCGCGGCAAATATTAAGCCAACCCAAAGCGCCGCCCCTTCTACCTGGCAGGTGATTACCTTAATTGCCTCGCAGTTTAGAAGAGCCCGGGATCACGGCGCTTGAGCTGGGATGTGGCGCTGGCCTATTTAGCTCCGGAATTGGCATCCTGCGGAAGCATCTCCTTCGGGACGTCATAGACCAATAACGAATAGGCGATGTGGTCCACAGGGCTAAAATGCTCCCTCAACCACCGGTACTCCTCAGGATTTCGATTGACCCCGACCAAGGCGTTAACAGGCACGATAATTCGACCTGCTTGCGGTTTGCGAGGATCTAGAATGACCCCAGGGTGATGGCGGATATATTCTATCAGGTACCAATAGTTTCCGCTCCAATCCAGGTTCGAATCTGCAAGATGTCGATAGGCCAGCCTTCTGTCCCGGACAAATTCATTAAAATACGATATAAAATGCGGATAATATGAAAGCGTCGACGCAGCAACCCAGGCGGCTAGAATCACTCCGGTATATCGTCGGAGTTTAGATTCGGGAGTGGCTAAAAACCTGCCGCAAAAGATGGTAGCCAGAGTGAATACAGGTAATACATAACGAATGCCGATCTGCGTGTTAAAGAAAAAATTGAAATACACCCAGTAAACCAAAATCGGAACTACCAGGAAAATCTCCTCGCGGCGAAGAGCGCTCGTCATTGTCTGGCCACGCCTTGAAAAATACCCGAACAATGCCACCAAAAATATAACTTGCTTCGCAATCGGCACCTTGAAGAAGGCCGCGTAGAAGTAATACCCCGGGAAGCCGTGAAGTGTCCCGTCATGATGATTCACTCGAAGTTTCCCTGCCATGTAAATGTTTCCCCAAGCTAGTCCCATCCTCTCCTCGGACTTGACTAGATCCAGGCCTTGGACATAAGGCACCGGCAGTGGAAGCGGCAGGTTGCCGACGATCGGCGTCGCCTGGAGTTTCTTGAAAACTGGGTCGTTCAAGGTATACCCTGACAAGGGCGTTCCAATTCCATTGAAGCCGAATCCAAGATTGATCATCAGGATGCTCACTGCAGCGAAAAACGCCGTTACACCAGTCCAGCAGAGCAATACGCAAAGCAGGCGGGGCCACCGACTGGGCCTTACAGCTTCGGCTGCTGGCGTAGAGCGACAATAAATCGCCGCAATCACCAAAAAGATAGGATACAGGTAAATACACGAGTATTTGGCGAGTTGGCTTAAACCGAGAGTCACTGCGCTCAAAAGCGCTCTTCTTTTGCCGCCTAATTTGAGGAACTGCCAAAAGTGGTAGAGTGCCACGGTTATCATCAACGCTGCCGGCAGGTCGGCCGTTACCAATTGACCGTGTCCCAGCAGATTGGGATCGAAGACGTAAAGACTCAGCGAAAGAAGAGCACCGTTACGGCCGTAGAGTTCGTAACTCCATTTCAACACATACAACGCCAGCAATAGCGAAAGAGCAATGGTCGCGTACCGGCCCCGCTTTACCTGACCGTTCGGCGACATGTCTGCCGGAATCCCGACCGTCCGGGCAATTACAGCCAGAGTTCCGCTCGTCATGGCATGCACACCTGAAAACGGCATAGTGCTACTATCGATCGCGCCTGTTCGTCGCGGCATGCCATGCAACACGCGATAGCCGTAATGGTAATGGAGAGGCTCATCGGTAGTAAGCTCCTTGTGGCGCAGACTAGTGATGTGTATCAGCAGCAATACAGCCAACAGTGCGCCGACAACAATAAGCCGCCAACGCATGGCCATCCATTGCCACAATCGATTACTCATCGGGTAGTCTGCG
>WNFX01007945.1_pt1 | contig 14029 bp, 5 predicted proteins | sample 5400111 | NCBI WGS metagenome assembly WNFX01 (sample SAMN13153363, study PRJNA577476) | soil metagenome | isolation source: 40 cm soil or saprolite under grassland replicate 1 | place: USA:California | collected 2016-06-15
GACGTACGGCATCGAGCAAAGCGGGCCCCACGCCCGACACACTGTCGAGCCGCTCGAGGCTCCCGAACGCGCCGTGTTCAGCGCGCCAGGCCACGATGCGCTGCGCCAGCGCCGGTCCGACGCGCGGCAGACGCGTGATCTCCGTCACGTCGGCGCGGTCCAAGTCGATCCGCTCGCCGGGCGCGAGCGGGCGGGCGAGACTCGCGGCGCGCCGCGCCGTCTCGCGCAAGTCGGCGCCGCGAGAAGGAGACGGAGACTGAAGTTGGACGTCGCCCGGGGGCGATTGCGGCGAGGGTGAGAGCAGGAAACGCACGCCCGCCCCAGCCAATGCGAGCGAGGCAAGCAGTAGAGCGGCGCGTTTGTCATTCATCCTCCGACGCTAACCGCGCCGGGCGATTCTACCGTACCGAATTCACGCGGACATCAACGAACGAGCGCGACCGCCACATCCCCCACGATTTGCAGCGAAGCGGCGCTCACTTTGTCGATCGTGTCCTCGGTCGTGTGCCAAAACGGATAGTCGAAGTCCACGACGTCGATCGCGTGGATACCGGCGCGCTGTAACGAGACGTGGTCGTCGGTGAGCGTCTGCCCCGGGCTGGGCAGGAACACCCGCCCGTAGCCGAGATCCGCCGCCACCTGCCACACCCGCTGCACCACCTCCGGCGCGACGGCGAGCGAGTTGCCTTCCTGATAGATCTGCAGGTCCTTGTCCCCCACCATGTCGAAGAGCACCGCGTAGAGGGGCTGGTACCCGGGCGGCTGGTGAGCCGCGAACCAGCGCGTTCCGATCAGCACCTCGTTCGTGTCGGCGAAGTTGCCGAAGTCCTCCCCGTCGTCGAACAGCAGGTCCACACCCACGGCGGGCGCGCGCTGCTTGAGGGCGTCGGCGACGCCGAGCAGCACGGCCACGCCGGACGCCCCGTCGTTCGCCCCGGGGACTGGGAGGCGCTGTTGCCCCAGGTTCTGGCTCTGGTCGGCGTGGGGACGGGTGTCCCAGTGCGCGAGGAACAGCACGCGATCGGTGGCTGTGGGCTGGAACCGGGCGATGAAGTTGCGCAGCTGCAGCGTCTGGCCGTTCTTGGCGACGTGACGGATCTCTTGCACGATCACGGTGTCGGCGCGGGTACGTAGCTGCGACAGGATCCAGTCTCCAGTCGCGCGATGCGCGGGCGTCCCGGGGATGCGGGGGCCGAACGCCATTTGCCGCTCGACATAGGTGAACGCCGTCTTGCCGTCGAACGCGCCTGCGGAGGGTCCTCGCCTCGCACCGCCGCCGGCGCGTGCTTGGCAGGCCAGCACGACCACAGCGACGCACCACACACCACGCACCACGCACGATTTCATCGCAGCTGCCCCACGCTGGTCGCGAGCTGCACGAACGCCGTGATCACGATCTGGCGGACCTTGCGATTGGTCTGCCGCTCTTCGCTCAGCAGGTAGGCCATCTGGAGCCCCGCGCTCATGTTGGGTGGTAGTTCGGTGTCCATCGTAAGCTGGGCCTGAACCTGGCGGCTGTCCACGAACGGTACGCAGTCGCCTTGGCCCGCGCTGCGGAGGCAGGTCGTGTTGCCGGTCAGGGAATACCGGAATGTGGTGCGGATGTTCGACCGCCAGTGGCCCAACGCCGTGGGCGGTCGGAACGCGAACGCTACCGTCGCGTTCTGCTGACTGCGCTCGTCCTTGAACAGGTTCGCGGCGGAGAGCAGCTCGCTCCGGCCCTGCGACGCATCGAAGCTGGTGAGGACGCCGCCGATCCACGTCAGGGAGAGGGACGGGGTGAGGGCGCGCTCGGTAGTGCGGGTGAGCGAGACGCTCGTCCCCAAGCCGAAGGTGGCCTGCTCGTTCGCGGCCTCGGTACGGCGGTACGTCGCCTGGGCGGTGAGGCTCGAGAGGACGCGACCGATGTTGCGGCGGGACGGGAGCAGCGACCAGCTGAGCGTACCGCTCGGCCAATCGCGGGTGCTGGTGCGGATGGGGACCTGCTGATCGGCGCGCAGCGCCCAGCTCACGCCGCTCGTATGGCGGTAGGTCGCGTTCAGGCGCAGGCCGAGGGGCAGCGTCGCCGACCCGCCGCTGGTGAGGGTGGTGTTTTCGTTGGCCGAGGCGGCGGCGAGCCCCGTGGTGCTCCGGAAGGCGTCCATGCCGCCCAGGCCGAGCTGGTAGCCGAACGCGGGGAGGTCGCCCGCGCGGTTGAAGCTGGAGGTCCGCTGCCGGGTGTAGGACACGTCGACGTTGCCCAGTCGGCTGAGCCAGCGGGCCACGAACGAGGAGTCACCGAATGCGGCCTGCGCGAGCCGGCGCGGGTCGAGCTGCGCGCCGGCCTCCATGCGGCGCAAGTTGGTGAACGCGGCGGGGACGTGGAATGCGCCGGCGGTGTCGCCGATCTCGCGCACCGGTTGGCGGGCGTTGGGGTCGCGGGTGAATGAGAAGGACGATGCCAGCGACGCCCGCGGCCGGATCCAGGGGCCGAGCCGCGGCGTCACGTTGAGGTTGGTGGTGAACGTCCGCTGCGTCTCGACCCCGATGTCCTGCCCGAAGAGCGACCTCCGTCCCTGATGGATCAGCCGGCCGAGCGTGGTCGAGTCGCCGTAGTCGCGCAGGTCGCGGGTCGAGGAAACGTCGACGCGCATCTGGACGCCGGTGACGGGGAGCAGATCGATCGAACCCGCGTTGCGCCACTGCCGCGTGCGGGACAGCGCCGGCGGGAGGGTGTCGGTGGGGCGAAACACGGGAACGTCGTAGGTGAAGCGTTCGGCATCCGACCCCACGAAGCCCGATCGCAGCCGGATCGCCGACGGGGTGAGGCGGATGCGCCGCCCGGCGATGCCCACCGTCGCGGCACCCGGCAGCAGATTGTAGTCGAGGTTCAACGTGAAGCTCGACGTCGTGGCCTGCGACAGGTCGGAGCGCGCGTCCCCCGACGTGTAGGTCCCCGACAGAGCCAGCGGGTCGAAAAGCAAACGGCCCAGGTTGCCGTCGGAGCGCCGCACGTGCCGCGCCGCGAAGCTGTAGCTCCCGCCGGACGCCCGCGGCGTCCGCAAACCCGCGATGGCGTCGGCGCGCAGGTCGGTGGCGCGCAGGTAGAATGGCTCACTCGTGGTCGTCGTGCGGCGTAAGGTGACGGGCACGGAGAGTCCCCAGCGCTCGGGGAGAAAGCGGTCGAGCCGCAGGGTCGCCGCCAGGCTCGCGGCGTTGTCGGTGTTGTAGGACGGATCTTCGCCGAGTTGACGGAATTGGCCGTCGCGGCGCGACACGCTCAACGCGAGGTCCGCGACGTCGGCGGCGGCGAGGGTGACGTCCACCGCGCCGGCCGCGCCGATCTCTTGCACGACGTCGCTCACGCGGATGTCGTCCACCCACACCTCCGCCTGGTCGACGAAGACGCGGTCGTTCACGCGCCAGATGCCGGCGGCGATCTCCTGCACGCGCGCGAGGTTCGGCGGCGCGGTGCCGGGATCGCGCACGTGCACGATGTAGGGGCCGTCGCACATGACAAACGAGGAGTCGGGAGCCAGGAGGGTGGAGTCGGGGCAGCCGGGATAGACCTGCGCCGAGTCGCCCCGCAGCCAGGCCTGCTCGATGTGGGCGCGCAGGATCAGCCAGGGCTCGAAGTCCACCACGACCTCCGGCTCCCACGACGCGGTGCGGGCGGGCGCGTGATACAGGTAGAAGTTGTCCTGGTCCTTGCCGGCCTTGATGAAGAACTCGAGGTCGCCGTCCTCCCAGCCGGGGCCGCGGCCGCGCGCCCACACGCGCAGCTTCTTGTACTTGAGGAAGTTCTTGTCCCCCTCGGTCGTGAACCGCAGATACGCCTCGGCGCGCTCGCCCCGCCCCAGACCGCGGGCCAGCAAACGCATCGAGCGCTCGTTGATCTGCGTGGCGCCGAGCTGGAAACCGGCGTCGCGACGCCCCGCCGCGTCGGTGACGCCGGGCGGCGGCGTGTAGCCGAGGTCCCGGTTCTCGGTGCTGACGACGGACGCGACAACCTCCCCGACTCCCGTGCCCCGATCACCGCCGAGCCCCGGGATCGGCGTCTCGGCGCGCTTCACCCAGGAGCTGCCGATGAGCTGCACCCGGGCCAGGGCGAAGTACACTTGCGGATCGGGCTGCCCCGGGGCCGCGGTGGCTGGTGTGACGACGGTGATCCGCAGCCCCCGACGCGCAGCGTGTCGGTGCGGAACGGAATGCGGTACAGGCGCCACCCGGCGGCGCCACCGCCGGCGGGGTCCGGGGTCATCCCGCCGTCGCGGACGTAGGTGCGGTCGTCGCCGATCGGGAAGACGTAGCGCACGAAGCTCTCGGCGGTCTTGACCCCGGCGGCCGAGTCGAGCGCGAAATCGCCGTCCTGATCCTCGGTGTCCACGAACCCATTGTGGCGACCGCAGCGCGAGCGCAAGTCGCCGAAGGCACGGGGGACGAAATCGCCGTGCTCCGTCGCGCTGCACAAGGGGAGCGTGTCGATGAGCACGCCGCTGGTCGCGTTCTTGATGCCGTCCACGACCCGGTCGGAGAGGATCCCTTCGTCGTTGAGGGTCGCGCTCCAGGTCTTGGTGCGGGGGTCGCGCTCGGTGTCGAGCCGTCCCTCCCCGGCGCGGCGAATGCCATAGTAGGTCGTGTCCCCGCTCGCATCCACGGTGAAGGAATCCGGCACGAACGCGAGCGCGTCCTCGAACACCGACCCGAAGTCGAACAGGATCGCGGTCTGGTTGGCCTTGGCGACGCGCGCCGCGTCTTCCCAGACCCAGAACTCCAGGAACTCGACGCGCGAGAGATCGATGCCCGTGGGCGACAGCGTTTGGGTGATCGAGCGCCAGCGCGGGGCGTTCTGGGCCGGCCGCACCCAGTTGGGGAGGCCGGTACGGCTGTTGGCGAGTCCCATCACGGTATCGGGCTTGAGCAAGAGCCACAGGACCGGCTCCGCCGATTGCGTCTGGCCGGTGAGCCGGATCGTCGGGTCGATCTCCTGCGGCAGGAACTGGATCTGCTCGTAGCGGTTGTTGCGCACGTTGTACGGCAGCCCTTGCCAGGTGAGGAACGCGGCGTTGACCGGGTCGAATGCGCCGACGATGCCGTACGGCTCGGCGCCGCGCACGGCGGTGGGGACGCTGCCCCAATGCCAGGCGTTCTCGACCAGCGAGATGAACCGCCCCGCTTCCGATTCGAACTCCTCGAGATACGCTTGACCCAGACGGTTGGGGCTGGGCTTCGAGACGGCCAGTTCCCCCGAGACGTTCAGGAACGAAGGCGCCTCGGTCCGCACCCCGGGGAGGGCGTCGACGGCGCGCGTCAGCCACGTCGGCTGGAATCTCAGCTCGGTCGAGATCCCGCCGATGAAGCTCGACGACGGCTCGAACCCGAGCGGCGGGCGGGTGAAAGTGCTCTGCTCCTTCTGAAACAGGCCGGTGAGGTTCACCTGGCCCGTCGTGCCGAGATCGTAGTGCGCGGCGAGGCCGTAGATCGACGTCGGCGCGACGCTGAAGGCGGCGCGCTCCTCGAATTGCGCCCGTACCTGCGTGACGCCGCCCTGGAACAGGGAGTCGGCGTTCTTGAACTGCACCTGGCCGGTGGCGTAGTCGATCGTGTAGTCCGTCCCGGCGGTCAGGAGCGTGTTGCCCACGTAGATCCGCTCGCTCCCCTCGCGGATCTGGAAACTGTTGAGCGCGAGCACCGAGCGGTCGGACGCGGCGGCGTCCACGTGCAGGCGCAGCGCGAACACCGACGGCGGCCCCTGCGTCGCGAGGTAGGCCCGCGGGGTGCGATACAACGAGTCGTTGCGCTCGGGGGCGGAGAGCCGAGCGGAGTCGGCGAACGGGGCCAGGTGCGGCAGGATCGCGAAGAAATCGCGCACCGGCGCCCCGCCGTTCGGGTCGCGGACCCGCGGGAACAGCCGGTTGTACTGGTCGAACTTATTCTCGTCGTTCTCGAGCGCGAGGCCGAGCAGCGCGAGGTACGTCTGGCCCGAGGGCGAGCGCTCGCGCCGGTTCACGCTCAACGCGAGCGCCACCGATTCGCGATCGATCTCCGTCCCGCCGATGCGGTACGCGCTGCGGATCTCGAACCGGAACGACGGCGACGCGGCGGTCACGCCGGGCTTGGGGTCGTACACGAGCCGCAGCGTGTCGATCACGGCCGTGTCGCCGGTGGCCTCGACGGGGAACGTGCCGATCGAATCGGCGCCGCTCGCCGTGATGTAGGAAACCGCGAGGTAGTCGCTCTGGTCGAGACGATTCGCGAGCGCGAACCAGGTGCCCGTGGGGTCGACGTAGTAGTCCTTGCCCTCCTGGAGGATCGCCCACTCGAACGGGCCCTCGCGCTGTGAACAGTCGACCTTCACGCCGGCGCCGGCGGCGCCGGCTCCACAGGCGACGGCGCGCACGCCGCCGGCATTCTGATTGCTGGAGGAGCCCGGCAGGATGGCGCGGCGCCGATAGACGTGCAGGCTGCCCACGGTCAGCGGGTCGGGCCGCGTCGTTTGATCGAGGGTCAGGATGTCGATCGCCGGGTACCCCTGGAGCGACGCGGGGTCGATCACGAAAAAGAAACGCCCGGGTTCGTAGTCGAGGTCGCGCGCTTCGCGGTCGATCGGTTGGCTCGTGGTCTCGCCGACCGTGTACAGCCGGTCTTTGACGACGTTGCCCTTCTGCTGGGCGAAGATGCCGCGCAACTCGACGGGGCCCACCTGGGCGATCGCCTGGACGCCGAAGTTGTTCGCCGGGATCGCGGCGCTGATGAAGCGCGACGCGGGTGCCTGAAACGTGACGTTGCCGGCCTCGACGCGACGCAAGACCTCGTCCTCGAGACCCTCGTACCACACCTGCAGATTGTTGTTGGCGTCGAACTCCCGCTGGCTGTCGAAGTCGACATTGATGTGCAGCCGCCGTCCCACGACACCCGCCGTGCGGAGCGCGTACTGCGGATTGGGACTGATCGTCGGGAAGCCCCCGGAGCAGCCCGACAATGCGACTTGCCGCTCCACCGACGTGCAGCGCAGGTTGCGGAACTGGTCGGCCTTGAGCTCGAAGCGGAGGTTCAGCTGCATGCCGAGGTCGGCGTACGGGCCGAGCAGGCCGCCTTTGCCCGCGGCCTGGAAGGTCGACGGAGCGCCGGGAGCGGGCGGCGTCTCGGCGAGCGCGGGAGGGCCCGGTGACGGTGGCAGCGTCGCCGCTGACAGACCGGAGCGCCGCGCCGCGAGCAGCGCGTCGGCCCACGCGGCGGCCACGAGCGCGGGCGGCACGCGCGAGCCCAACCGCCCGCCGGGCGCCAACGCCGCGTGGTGCGGCGCGACCAACGCGGGCACGTCGAAGCGCGCTCGAAACGCAGGCGAGGGAGCGGGCTCCTGCGCAGCGACTTGGGGTACGACGAGCGTGAGAACGAGACAACCGGCTAGGGCGGGGCGCCGCATCCCTTGTAGAGACTTGGAGTTCCGAATATAATGGCGCGACCCACTGTGCGCATCCTCAGCCGCTACATCCTGCGGCAGCACCTCCAGCCGCTCGGATTCGCGCTCGCCGCTCTCACCTGCGCGATGCTCGTCAACCAGGTGGCCAAGCAGTTCGGCAACCTGGTCGGCAAGGGTCTTCCCTGGGGCGTGATCCTCGAAGTGTTCGTCCTGACGATCCCGTTCATCGTGGCGATGACGCTGCCGATGGCCGTGCTCGTCGCGGTGTTGTACGCCTTCAGTCATCTCGCCGCCGACAACGAAGTCACCGCGATGAAGGCGAGCGGCGTGAGTATCGGGCGGCTGCTGGCGCCGGTCCTGGGCGGCGCGACGCTCGTCGGCGTCATTGCGCTCCTCTGGAACGACCAGCTGCTGCCGCGGTCGAATCACGTGTTGCGCACCCTGCTCGTCGACATCCAGCGCAAGAAGCCGACCTTTCAACTGAAGGAACAGGTCATCAACGAGGTCGTGCCGGGGCAGTTCTTCCTGCGCGCCGCGCGCATCGATCCGGCCTCGAACAAGCTCAAGGATGTGACGATTTACGACTTGGAGGACGCAGAGCGGCGCCGCATCATTACCGCCGACTCCGGCCGCATGGCTTATACCCCCGGCGGAACGGATTTGTACCTCACGCTGCTCGACGGAGAAATCGAGGAAGTGAAGCGCGCGGAGCCCAGCCAGTTCAATCGCACGTTCTACGGCACCAACCGCATCAAGGTCGTCGGCGTCGGCAACACGTTCGAGAAGACACTCGAGGACACCTACCGGGGCGACCGGGAGATGACCATCTGCGCGATGGCGCAGGTCGTGGCGCAGGCGGACCAGGACGCCCAGCGGGCGCGACGCGATGCCCACGATGCGGTGGTGGCCGACCTGCGGCGCCTGATCCGGCTGGCGCCGTACGCGCCGGCGGCGACCACGACGACGCCGGCGACGCAGCCGATCACGACCGAAGGCGATCCCTTGCGGGTTGCGGCTGCGGCACCGCCGGGTCTTTATTGTCGTGCACTGACCACGCTCGCTCGGTGGGTCCTACCCGCCGACGCTCAGGCGGCGGCGGCTCGGCCCGCGCAGGTGCCGTCGCCACCGACGATCCTGACACCGGGCGCCACCGCCGCCGTGGAGCAGCGCGTGCGCGCGGCCCGGCAGCGGGCCGCGATCTACGAGGTCGAGATCCAGAAGAAGCTCGCGATCTCGGCGGCGTGCGTGATCTTCGCCGTGCTCGGCGTGCCGCTCGCGATCCGGTATCCGCGCGGCGGGGTGGGCCTGGTGATCGGCACGAGCCTGGCGGTGTTCTCGGTTTACTACGTCGGCCTGATCGGCGGCGAGGAGCTGGGCGACCGGCTCGTCGTGTCTCCCTTCATGGCGATGTGGACGCCGAATCTGATCTTCGCGGCGGTGGGACTCGCCTTGTTGTGGGTGGTGCGGCGTGAAGGCGGCAGCGCGCACGGCGGCGACTGGGACGACTTGAAGCACGCGCTGCTGGGGTGGCTCCCGAGGCGGCGGCGCGCATGAGGACCCTCGACCGCTACCTGCTGCGCGAGTGGCTGCGCGTCTGCCTGATCACGCTGCTCGGCTTCCCGATCCTCGTGATCGTCATCGACCTGACCGACAAGCTCGACCGCTACATGAGCCGCGGGATCACCAAGGGCGCCGTCGCGCTGTCGTACGTCTACGACCTCCCCGAAAAGATGTTCCTGGTGCTGCCGGTCGCGGTGCTGTTCGCGACCGTGTTCACGGTCGGCGCGCTGGGGCGCCACTCGGAGCTGACCGCCGCGAAGGCCTCCGGGATCTCGTTTCACCGCCTGGTGCGGCCGCTGTTCCTGGCGGCGGCGGGGGCGTTTCTCGTGGGGCTGGTGCTGGGCGAGTTGGCGCCGGTGGTGACGGCTCGGCGGCTCGAGCTGCTGGGGGAGCGGGCGATTCGCTCGAGCACGGGGCGGTACAACTTCGTGTACCGGGCGGACGGCGGCTGGGTGTATGCGATCCGCTCGCTCGAGCTGTCGACCCGGGAGATGCGCGACTTGATCCTGCAGCGGGAGGGGACGGGGGCCGCGTATCCGACGATCGTGCTCGCGGCGCAGCGCGCCGTATACAGCGACACGACGCGCCACTGGACGCTGCACGCCGGCGCGCTGCGCTACCTGGGGGGGCCGCTCGAGGAATTCGCCTTCCAATTCGACTCGCTGCGCGCGCGCAGCCTGGTGCGCGAGCGGCCGGTGGACCTGCTCGCCGAGCCCAAGGCCCCGGACGAGATGCGGTACGCGGAGTTGGGCCGCTACATCGACGCGCTGTCGCGCAGCGGCTCGGACGTGCGCAAGCTGCGCGTCGAGCGGGCGCTCAAGATCGCGATCCCTTTCATTTGTCTGTTGATCGCGCTGTTCGGCGCGCCGCTCGCCATTTCGTCGCCGCGCAGCGGGGCCGCGTGGGGGGTGGCCGTCAGTCTCGCCACCACGTTCATCGTGCTGCTGATGTTCCAGCTGTCGAAGGCGGTGGGCGCGGGAGGCGTGCTGCCGCCGGTGTTGGCGGCGTGGACGCCGAACCTGCTGGTGGGTGTCGCGGCTGTGTATCTGTTGCGTAAAGCGCAGACGTAGACGCGTTCTTGACGGGCTCCCGCCCGCGGGCCAGTTTTGAGCGTCGTGACGAGCTACGCTCACCCTACCAAGTGCCCGTATTCCTAAGGAGAGATCCCACCATGCGCTGGATGGTTCGTTTGTCGTACGCGCTTGCGGCCGCGGCGGCGTTCTCGGCAGTCACGAGCAGGATCGAGGCCCAGGGAGTCACCACCGCGGCGATTACCGGAACGGTGACCGATTCCAGCGGCGTCCGGCTGGACGGCGCTCGCGTGGTGGCGGTACACGGGCCGTCGGGAACGACGTACACGGCGACGACGCGGGCGGACGGCCGGTTTACCATCCCCGGCATGCGCGTGGGCGGGCCGTATAAGGTGAGCGCCGCCCTCGTAGGCTACCGTCAGGAGGTGCAGGACGGAATCAACCTGACGCTCGGTGTGACGGCCGATCTGCGATTCCAGCTGCGGCAGGTGAGCGTGCAATTGGAGGCGATCACCGTCACCGCGACGACCAGCTCGGTGTTCAGCTCCGAGCGCACCGGGGCCGCGACGACCATTGCGAGCGGCCAGATCGCAAAGCTCCCCAGCATCAGCCGCCGGGTGGAGGATCTGCTCCGACTCACGCCCCAATACAGTCCCATGTCGTTCGGATTTTCGTTCGCCGGCCAGGATAACCGGTTGAACAACATGACGATCGACGGCTCCTACTTCAACAATTCGTTCGGCCTGGCCGGGCAGCCGGGCGACCGGACCGGCGTGTCGCCCATTTCGCTGGATGCCCTCGAGCAGCTCCAGGTGAACATCGCGCCCTACGACGTGCGCCAGGGCAATTTCGTGGGCGCGGGCATCAACATGGTCACGAAGAGCGGGACCAACGACTTTACCGGCTCGATGTTCTACAACACACGCAACAACGACTTCGTCGGGACGCAGGCGGGGCCGAACACGTTCAATCCGGGCACCTTCAAGTATCACGACATCGGCGTCGACCTCGGCGGACCGATCATCCGCAACCGCCTCTTCTTCTTCGCCAGCTTCGAGAACGACGGCCAGACCTTGCCGGGCACCACGTTCCACGCGAGAGCGTCGCTCACCGATTCCGTCCGCGGCACCACCACCCGCGTGCTCGCATCGGACCTGGACGCGCTGAGCGCGTACCTGCAGACGAACTTCAACTACACCACGGGTCCGTATCAGGGCTACGATTTCAAGGTGCCGTCCACGCGGTTCCTCACGCGGCTCGACTACAACGTGAATGACCGCAACAAGCTCAGCCTGCGCTACAACCTGCTGAACTCGAGCTCCGATATCTTGGTCTCCAACTCCACCTCCCTTGGCTTCGGAAACCGGCGTAGCAGCCTGGATGCCCTGAACTTCGCGAACTCGAACTACGCCATCCTCGAGAACATCCGCTCCATCGTGGGCGAGTGGAATTCGTCCGTGGGCAGCAACAAGTCCAACAACCTGATCATCGGGTACAACTCGAGCGACGAGAGCCGCAGGAACAACAGCCCGCCGTGGTTCCCGGAGGTGGAGATTCTTCAGGCGGGCAGGAGCTACACGACGTTCGGGTTCGAGCCATTCACGCCGTTGAACCAGCTGTACTACCACAGCTACCAGCTGCAGGACAACTTCAGCATCTATCTGCCGAAGCACTCCCTGACGTTCGGCGTGAGCGTGGAGAAGTATCACTCCACGAATGTGTTCTTCCAGGGGGCGCAAAGCATTTACGTCTTCGACTCGCTGGCGGACTTCTACAGGGACGCCAACGACTACCTGGCCAACCCCACGCGCACCGTCTCGCCCGTAAGACTGCGCCGCTTCCAGGTCGGATACTCGAACGTGGTGGGGCAGTCCGAGCCGATCCAACCCCTGGATGTATTGTATTCCGGTGCGTACGTGCAGGACGAATGGCGACCGATTCGCAACCTGACGCTGACCGGCGGATTACGGATTGACGCACCCAAGTTCAAGAACACCGCGTACGACAATCCGATCGCCGACACCATGACGTTCCGCGCTCCGAGCGGCGCGGCGGTGCACTACAACAGCGGCAGCCTCCCGGGAATCAACCTGCTGTTCTCGCCACGGTTCGGCTTTAACTACGACGTCCGTGGTGAGCAGCAGACCCAGATTCGGGGAGGCACCGGCATCTTCACCGGTCGCCCCGCCTACGTGTGGATCTCGAACCAGATCGGCAACACCGGAGTGCTCACCGGCTTCATTCAGGCGGACACGACGACCGCGTATCCATTCAACCCGAACCCCGATGCCCACAAGCCCGCGGCGACGGGAGCGCCGGCGGCGAACTTCGCGCTCGCGCTCACCGATCCGAACTTCAAGTTCCCGCAGGTGTGGCGCAGCAACATCGCGGTCGACCAGCGGCTACCGTGGGGGCTCACGGGCACCGCCGAATTCCTTTATTCCAAGGACGTGAACGGGATCGCCTACTTCAACGCCAACCTCCCCGCTGCGCAGGCGACCTTCACAGGCCCCGACGGCCGCCCGCGCTGGACCGTGCCTGTGGGGTTCGCGAGCCGGATCCGTCAGAACGTCAGCACCGCCGTCGTGCTTACCAATCAGGGGCTCGGCCATTCGTGGAACCTCGCCTTCTCGCTCGAGCGGGCGTTCCAAAACGGCGTGTTCGCGAAGGCCGGGTACACCTACGGCGTGAGCAAGAACACCGTGGACGCGGGGTCCATCGCGGCGGGCTCGTGGACGGGGAACCTCATCGCAGTCGACCCGAACAACCCGGCGGCGGCGAACTCACAGTTCGCTCCCGGCCCCCGCGTCTTCGCGGCGTTCACGTACAGCCGCGACTTCTTCGGCGCCGGCGCGACGAGCGTCAGCGTGTATTTTGACGGGCGCTCCGCCGGCAACAGCACCTACAGGTTCTCGAACGACATGAATGGCGACGGCGCCTCGAACGATCTGATCTACGTGCCGCGCAACCAGAGCGAGATGAATTTCGTTCCGATCACCGGCGCGACCCCCTTCACCGCCGCGCAACAGGCAGCGGCGTGGGATGCATTCATCAATCAGGATCCGTATCTGAGCAAGCGCCGCGGCGGGTACGCAGAGCGCAACGCCGTTTTCCTCCCGATGGTCTACCGCGCCGACATGAGCATCTCGCAAGACGTCGGCCGCAACATCGCGGGCCGTGCCAACCAGCTCCAGATCCGGCTCGACATCCTGAACGTCACCAACCTGCTGGACAAAGACTGGGGCGTCGGCCAGGGCTTCGTGACGACCACGCCGCTGTCATCCGCGGGGGTCGACGCGTTCGGTGCCCCGACGTACCGCCTGGCGACCGTCGGCGGTCAGCTGATCACCAAGTCGTTCCAGAAGGTGGTCAACACGGCGGACGTTTGGCGCATGCAGCTCGGCGTGCGCTACATGCTCAACTGGTAAGACCGCCGCCGTGATTCGCTGAGGGCCGCCCTCCCTACCGGGAGGGCGGCCTCGTTTTTAGGGGTTCGGTGACCGCCGCTGCGAGGCGCGCAGGATCGCGTACACCGGCACCCCCGACAGGATGATCCCGATGTCGATCGCAAAGGCACGGGTCTCGGACACGAGGTAGTTACCGAGTAACAACAGCGCCCCCGCCAGGAAGAGGAGCGGCACGACCGGGAACCCCCAGGTGCGGTACGGCCGCTCGAGATCGGGACGCGTGCGCCGCAGCACGAACACGCCGGCGACCGCCAGCGCATAGAACGGCCAGATGCCGATGATGAACTGATCGGCGAGCTCGGTGAACGTGCGGATCAGAATGAAGATCATGCCCATCACGGTCATCAGCAGAACGGCGGCGGTGGGCGCGTGGGTGTGCGGATCCACCCGCGCGATGGCCTTGGGGAACACGCCGTCCTCGGCCGCCGCAAAGAAGATGCGCGGCGCCGTCATCATCGAGCCGTTGAGCGTCCCGAACGTGCTCACCGCGATGGCGGCCGAGACGATGACCACGCCGGCGGGCCCGATCACGAGCCGTGCCACGTCCGCCGCGACGAGCTCGGCGTGCT
>WNFX01008906.1_pt1 | contig 14029 bp, 11 predicted proteins | sample 5400111 | NCBI WGS metagenome assembly WNFX01 (sample SAMN13153363, study PRJNA577476) | soil metagenome | isolation source: 40 cm soil or saprolite under grassland replicate 1 | place: USA:California | collected 2016-06-15
CCACACGAGCCCGGGATGCTGGCTGTGCTGTCGCGCTCGCCCGATCGGCGGTTCAGCGATCCGGACATCGACTCGCTCGAGGATGTCGTGGGCGGGACGCGACCGGCCCTCGAGTCGTCGCTCGCGCTCCGCGAGCCCGATCCCGTACCCGAGCTCGATCCGTTGACCGAGCTGTACGACCGCCGGGCATTCCAGGCGTTGCTCGACCGTGAGATCGGGCGGGCCCGGCTGGGCGGGCGGCCGCTGGCGCTGCTCATGCTGGACGTCGACCGCCTGACGACGCTCAACGCGCGGATCGGCCATCTCGCCGCAGACGGTGTGCTCGCGGAGATCTCCTCGCGCCTGCGCGAGGTCGCCGGGCGGGACGACCTTCCGTGCCGGATCGGCGGCGGACGCTTCGGCGTCCTCTTGCCCGGATCCGACGGCCACGACGCCGAGCACCTCTTCGAGCGGCTGCGGAATCACCTGCACACGAGGGCCGTTGCGGACGCCGGCACCGTGACGGTTTCGGGCGGAGCGGCCGAGCTGCTCTCCAGCGACGACGCCGCGGCCCTGCTCGGACGAACGGACGCGGCGCTTGGGCTCGCCAAGGGCTCCGGGCGCGACCGGCTCGTCACCGCGGGGCGCACGATCGCGCGAGAACGCTTCAGGGACTAGGGAGGGCGAATCAGGCCCCGAAGAGAGAGACGGCGCAAGACAGTCCCAGGTAGCAGAACGTCGTAAAGGCGTTGTCGCGAAAGAAGGTCAGGGCCGTCGTTCGTTATGCGGCTGCACAACGAACGACGACCCTGACCTGTGCTCGACTACTCCTCTTCGGCCTGCTCGGCCGGTGTCTCGAGCTCCGCGGCTCCCGTGTCGCCGTCGATCGACGGTTCTTCGAACGGGAGCCCGAGGGCGTCGAGGTCGAAGCCGTCTCCTTCGCCGATCTCCTCGAGAGCGGCGAGCAACTCGGCCTCGGCTTCCGGATGCGCGAAGGTCACCGGGAGCGGCTCGGTCGGCTCGATTGTGATCTGTCGGTACTGCTTGAGACCCGTCGCGGCCGGGATGAGCTTGCCGATGATCACGTTCTCCTTCAGGCCGTGGAGCCGGTCGATCTTGCCCTCGATCGCTGCGTCGGTGAGCACCTTCGTCGTCTCCTGGAAGGATGCAGCCGAGAGGAAGGACTCGGTAGCGAGCGACGCCTTCGTGATACCGAGGATGATCGGCTCGTACGTCGCCTGCTCGCCCTTCTGCTTCTTGACTCGCGCGTTCTCCCGCTCGAGCGCGACGCGGTCCGCGAGCTGGCCCGGCAGCAGCTCAGTGTCGCCGTTCGTGTCGACGCGAATCTTCTTCAGCATCTGGCGGACGATGAGCTCGATGTGCTTGTCGTGGATCTCGACGCCCTGGGACTTGTAGACCTTCTGCACCTCGCCGATGAGGTACAGCTCGGTCGGCGTCGCGCCCTTGAGCAGAAGCAGCTCCGCCGGGTTGAGGGAGCCGTCGTTCAGCGGATCGCCCGCCTCGACGACTTGCCCCTTGGTGACGCGCAGCCGGGTGCGCCGCGGGAACGCGTACTCCTTTGGTTGAGGAAGCTCGCCGCTCTCGTCGAGCTCGGTCGGCGTCACGGTTACCTTGATCGTGCGCTCCGAATCGTCGATGTCGATCTTCCCGGGGAACTCGGCAAGAGTTGCCGCACCCTTCGGGTTGCGGGCCTCGAAGATAGGTCCGCATCGTGAGCTGGGTGCCCGGCTCGCCGATCGACTGCGCCGCGATGATGCCGACGGCGTCACCGATCTCCGTGAGACCGCCGGTCGCGAGGAACGTTCCGTAACAGAGGCGGCAGAGCCCGTACTCGCTGCGGCACTTGAGAACCGAGCGCACTGCGATCGTCGCACTGTCCGCGAACTCGCCGAACTCCTCCACGATCCGCCGGAGGTGGATCATGCTGATCTCGGCGCCCTGCTCGACGATGACCGTCTTGCCCGGCCTTCCGTCCTTGAGCGGCTTCCGGATGTCGGCCGCCGCGGTCCGTCCGGCGACGCTCTTGTTCGGAGTACCGTCGAGGATCAGCGGCAGCTCGATGTGCTCCGTCGTCCCGCAGTCGTCCTCGCGGACGATGACGTCCTGCGAGACGTCGACCAACCGGCGCGTGAGGTACCCGGAGTCCGCCGTCCGAAGGGCAGTGTCCGCGAGCCCCTTGCGGGCGCCGTGCGTCGAGATGAAGTACTCGAGAACCGTCAGGCCCTCCATGAAGTTCGCCTTGATCGGCCGCTCGATGATCTCGCCCTTCGGGTTGGCCATGAGCCCACGCATGCCCGCGAGCTGGCGGATCTGGTTGAACGATCCGCGCGCGCCCGAGTTGGCCATCATGTAGATCGGGTTGACCTTGGACAGCGTCTCGACCATCCGGTCCGCCACCGCGTCAGTCGCCTCTGTCCAGATGGCGACGATGCGCTCGTGGCGCTCCTCCTCGGTCATCAGGCCGCGGTCGTACTCCCGCTCGACGCTCGCGACAGCGTTCTCGAAGCTCGCGAGGATCGCCTCCTTGTCTTCCGGGATGACGATGTCGTTCTTCGAGATCGTGATTCCGGCACGGGTTGCGAAGCGGAAGGTCAGCGACTTGATTACGTCGAGCGCGGCCGCGATCGTATTCGGCCCGTAGTGCTCGACGAGATCGCCGATGAACTGGTCGAGCTCTCGCTTCGAGAGCGTCAGGTTCAAGAACGGGTGCTCGCCGGCGTCCGGAACGCCCGCCTCGGCGAGCGCACGCTCGACCTCAGCGTTGAAGATCACGCGACCCGGGGTCGTGAGCAGTAGCTCGCCCCGCCAGAGGTACTCGATCGGATCCTGGTAGCCGACCTGTTCTGACTCGAGCGAGAACTCGACGTCCTCCTCGGTGCGGAAGCGGCGGAATCCCTTCTTCCCCAGCTTCTTCGCGAGGGCAGCGACCGAGGTCGCGGCGAGGTCGTACTCGCAGTAGGTGAGGAAGTACGCCCCGAGCACCATGTCCTGTGTCGGGGTCGCCAGCGGCCGGCCGCTCGCCGGAGAGAGGATGTTGTTTGCGGAGAGCATGAGCACCCGCGCCTCCGCCTGTGCCTCCGCGGAGAGCGGAAGGTGCACCGCCATCTGGTCGCCGTCGAAGTCGGCGTTGAAGGCGTGGCAGACGAGCGGATGGACCTGGATCGCCTTTCCCTCGACGAGCACCGGCTCGAAGGCCTGGATGCCCAGGCGGTGAAGCGTCGGAGCCCGGTTCAGCAGAACGGGGTGCTCGGCGATGACCTCCTCGAGGACGTCCCACACCTCGGGGATCATCGACTCGACCATCTTCTTCGCCGCCTTGATGTTCTGGACGGCTTTCCGCTCGACGAGCCGGCTCATGATGAACGGCTTGAAGAGTTCGAGCGCCATGAGCTTCGGCAGACCGCACTGGTGCAGCTTCAGGTTCGGCCCTGCGACGATCACCGAGCGGCCGGAGTAGTCGACGCGCTTCCCGAGCAGGTTCTGGCGGAAGCGACCCTGCTTCCCCTTGAGCATGTCGGAGAGCGACTTCAGCGGCCGGTTGCCCGGTCCCGTCACCGAACGCCCGCGCCGGCCGTTGTCGAAGAGGGCGTCGACCGCCTCCTGCAGCATTCGCTTCTCGTTGTTCACGATGATCTCGGGAGCACCGAGGTCGAGCAGCCGCTTCAGGCGGTTGTTGCGGTTGATGACGCGGCGGTAGAGATCGTTGAGATCGCTTGTCGCGAAGCGGCCACCGTCGAGCTGCACCATCGGGCGTAGCTCCGGCGGGATCACCGGGACGGCCTCCAGGATCATCCACTCGGGCTTGTTGCCCGACTTGATGAACGCCTCCACGACCTTGAGCCGCTTGATCGCGCGCTGCTGCTTCTGCCCCTTCGAGGTCTTGATCACCTCGCGGAGCGTCCGCGACTCGTCGTCGAGGTCGAGATCGCGGAGCAGGTCGCGCACCGCCTCGGCGCCCATTCCGCCCCGGAAGTAGATGCCGAATCCGTAGGGCGAGCCGAAGCGGTCCTTCAGCTCGCGGAAGATCTGCTCGTCGCCGACGATCATCTTCGGCTCCAGCTCCTTGAACAGCAGCCAGGTCTGCTCGAGCCGCCCGACGGCGTCGACCGCAGCCTCGCGGGTGTCCTCGCGACGGACGTCGATGTCTGCGACCATTTCGCGGACCTTGAGCGCCCACTGGGTTACCGCGTCCAGGTCCTCCTTGCGCGTCCCCTCGACGAGGCAGAGGTCGTAGGCGACCTCGCGTACCGCCGCCGCGTCCGCGTCCGGGTCGACGGCCGCGAGAACGTCTCCGAGCAGGCCGTTTCCGGCCTCGCGCGCGCGCTCGAGGTTCTTCTTGTCGACGGAAGCGACGAGCTCGGCGTTCTCCTGGCTCAGCTCGGCGCCGGCGAGGAGACCGTCCTGGATCCGCTTCAGGTGCTTCGTCACAGCGCCCTTCTTCGAGCCCGAGGACTTCTCGAGCTCGACTCGCAGCGGCTCGAGAGCCGCCTCGATCTGCACTGCCGCGGCTGCGACCGATTCGACCTCGCGAGGAGCCAGACGCCGGTCGTCACGCGTCGCCGTCTGCCGAACGAGCTCGCGAACGCGACGCGGGTCTTCGGAGGCGATGTTCTTGGCGAGGCGGCCGAAGACGCCGCCCCCGAGACCGCGCACGTCCTCGAGGGTGGGCAATCCTGCCTCCTCCGCCCAGTTCGAGAGCCCGCGCGCCCAGAAGTCGTCGTCCTCGTCGAAGTTCCGCTCCTTGCCCGCGGCGAAGTAGTCGCGTCTGCGGGCGAGCCGGTCGTCGAGCGCGGAGAGCGCCTCGTCGCGGTCGAGGTAGATCCGCTCGCTCTCGCCGGCCACCTTGTCCTCGATGTCGGCGAGGTCCTCCTGCCGCTTCTCGGCGTCCACTCCGGTGACGATCGAGGCCGCGAAGTAGAGCACCTTCTCGAGCTCGCGCGGAGCGATGTCGAGCAGGTAGCCGATCCGGCTCGGGACCCCCTTGAAGAACCAGATGTGCGAGACGGGGGCGGCAAGATCGATGTGGCCCATGCGCTCGCGGCGCACCTTCTGACGCGTGACCTCGACGCCGCAACGCTCGCAGATGATGCCCTTGTAGCGAACCCGCTTGTACTTCCCGCAGTAGCACTCCCAGTCCTTGGTCGGACCGAAGATGCGCTCGCAGAAGAGACCGTCACGCTCGGGCTTGAGCGTGCGGTAGTTGATCGTCTCGGGCTTGGTGACCTCTCCGGAGGACCAGTCCCGGATCTGCTTGCTCGACGCGAGACCGATCCGGATCGCGTCGAAATCGTTGATGTCGATCACGTGCTAGCGCCTCTTTCTCTTCGCGTGGTTTCGCGTTCTCAGTCTTCGACCTCGACGTCGGCGGTCTCCTCGAGTGCAACCTCGACGGGCGGCTCTTCGCCTTCGACGTCGCCGAGCTGCTCGTCGGCCGCGACGACGAGCTCGCCTTCCTCGTCCCCGCGCTCGCCGCCCTCCTCGACCTCCTCGACCGTCGGCTCACGGGCTGCAGCGCGCAGCGAGCCGGGCGAGAGATCGATGCCGAGCTCCTCCGCCGCGCGCAAGAGCTCGTCGTCCTCCTCCCGTACCTCGACCTCGCGGCCCTCGTCGGAGAGCACCTGCACGTCGAGCGCGAGGGACTGCATCTCCTTGAGGAGAACCTTGAACGACTCCGGGATCGACGGCTCGGCGATGTTCTCGCCCTTGACGATCGCCTCGTACGCCTTGACCCGCCCGATCGTGTCGTCGGACTTGATCGTGAGCATCTCCTGCAACGTGTAGGCGGAGCCGTAGGCCTCGAGCGCCCAGACCTCCATCTCGCCGAAGCGCTGGCCGCCGAACTGCGCCTTGCCGCCAAGCGGCTGCTGCGTGACGAGCGAGTACGGGCCGGTCGAGCGGGCATGGATCTTGTCGTCGACCAGGTGGAGCAACTTCAGGATGTACATGAAGCCGACGGTGACTTGCTGCGAGAACGGCTCCCCGCTCTTCCCGTCGAAGAGCGTGACCTTCCCGGAGCAACGCTCGCCCGCGGGCGCCTTCTCGTCCACCGTCATCTTCACCGAGTCCGTAGCCGCCTTCGACCACTCGACGAGAGCCGCGTCCACGTCCTCCGGGCTTGCGCCGTCGAAGACGGGCGTCGCCACCGCGCGCGGGTTCGGCGCGTTGATCGGAGCTCGGGTGCTGACGGGGCCGCCGTCCTCGAAGATGCCGTGCGCCGCCGCCCACCCGAGGTGTGTCTCGAGGATCTGGCCGATGTTCATCCGACTTGGAACGCCCAGCGGGTTGAGCACGACGTCGACAGCGCGCCCGTCCTCGAGGAACGGCATGTCCTCCTCGGGGACGATCTTCGCGATGACGCCCTTGTTCCCGTGGCGGCCGGCGAGCTTGTCGCCTTCCGCGATCTTGCGCTTCTTGGCGACGTAGACCCGAACGAGCTCGTTCACGCCCGGCGGCAGGTCGTCGCCCGCGTCGCGCGAGAACGTCTTGACGCCGATGACCTTGCCGCCTTCGCCGTGCGGGACCTTGAGCGACGTGTCGCGGACCTCGCGTGCCTTCTCCTTGAAGATCGCGCGGATCAGCTTCTCCTCTGCGGTCAACTCGGTCTCGCCCTTGGGCGTGACCTTGCCGACGAGGAGGTCGCCGGAGCCGACCTCGGCTCCGATCCGCACGACACCCCGCTCGTCGAGGTTCGCGAGTGACTCCTCGGAGCGGTTCGGAATGTCCCGCGTGATCTCTTCGTCGCCGAGCTTCGTCGAGCGCGCGTCGATCTCGTACTCGTGGATGTGGATCGAGCTGAGCACGTCGTCGCGGACGAGCCTCTCGGAGATGACGATGGCATCCTCGAAGTTGAAGCCTTCCCAGGGCATGAAGGCCACGAGCAGGTTCGCGCCGAGCGCGAGCTCGCCGCCGTCGGTGGAGCTTCCGTCCGCCAGGACCTCGCCCTTCTTCACCCGGTCGCCCATGCGCACGATCGGCCTCTGGTGGATGAGCGTTCCCTGGTTCGACCGCATGAACTTCGTCAGCGGGTACTCGTCCCGCGTGCCGCGGCCCTCGACCACGATCGTCTCGGCGTCGACGTCGATCACGGCGCCGTCGCCGCGCGAGAGCACGACGTCGCCCGTGTCGACGGCGGCCCGAAACTCGATCCCGGTGCCGACGATGGGAGCCTGCGGGATCATCAGCGGCACCGCCTGTTTCTGCATGTTCGCGCCCATGAGCGCGCGGTTCGCGTCGTTGTGCTCGAGGAAGGGGATGAGCGCGGTCGCGACCGAGACGATCTGCGCAGGCGCGACGTCCATGTACTCGACGTCCTTCGGCGCGACCATGACCGCTTCGCCCTCGCGCGAGCGGCACAGCACCTGCTCGTGTAGGAACTTGTTCGTCTTCGGGTCGACCGGCTCCGAGGCCTGCGCGATCGTGAACTGGCGCTCCTCGGCCGCGTCGAGATAGACGATCTCGTCTGACACCCGTCCGCCCTTCACGACCCGGTACGGCGTCTGGATGAAGCCGAACTCCGAGACGGTCGCGAACGAGGCGAGCGAGCCCATGAGGCCGATGTTCGGTCCCTCGGGCGTCTCGATCGGGCACATGCGCCCGTAGTGCGTCGGGTGGACGTCACGCACCTCGATCGGAGCGCGCTCGCGCGTGAGACCACCCGCGCCGAGCGCCGAGAGCCGTCGACGGTGCGTGAGCCCCGCCAGCGAGTTCGTCTGATCCATGAACTGCGAGAGCTGCGAGGAGCCGAAGAACTCCTTGAGCGCAGCGACGACAGGACGGATGTTGATGATCGTCTGCGGCGTGATCGTGTCGACGTCCTCCGTCGTCATCCGCTCGCGGACGACCCGCTCCATGCGGTAGAGCCCGACGCGGAACGCCTCCTGGATGAGCTCGCCGGTCGTACGCAGACGTCGGTTGCCGAAATCCTCGTACTCGTCGAGCTCGCCTCGGATCGGATCGCGCGAGAGCTGGGCCGCCTCGGCCGCGTAGTCCCGCGAATCCTCGGCGACGCCGAGTATCGTCGGGAGTCCGACGAGCCGCTTGACGAGCGCAACGATGTCCTCGGTGGTCAACACGCGCGTGCCCTCGGGGACCGACACGCCCAGGCGCTGGTTCAGCTTGTAGCGCCCGACCCGCGTGAGGTCGTAGCGCTTCGGGTCGAAGAACAGCGCGCGGAGGAGGTTACGGGCGTTCTCGAGGGTCGGAGGCTCGCCCGGCCGCTGCTTCTTGAAGACCTCGATGAGCGCCTCTTCCTCGCGAGTCGTCGTGTCCTTCTCGAGCGTGTTGGCGATGTACACCGACCCACCGAAGAGCTCGAGGATCTTCTCGTTCGAGCTCGTGTCGAGCTGGAAGCCGGTGCTCGGGTCCTCCGCGGGGAGCGCCCGAAGCAGGGTCGTGATCGGTAGCTTGCGCTTGCGGTCGATGCGTGCGTAGACGATCCCCTTCTTGTCGATCTCGACCTCGAGCCAGGAGCCGCGCGACGGCATCAGGTTCGCCATGAACACCTGCTTCGTCGCGTCCTTCGGCTCCATGAGGTAGGCACCCGGACTGCGCACGAGCTGCGTCACGATGACGCGCTCGGTGCCGTTGATGATGAACGTGCCCCGCGGCGTCATCATCGGGAAGTCGCCCATGAAGACCCGCTGCTCGCGGATCTCGCCGGTCTCCTTGTTGACGAAGCGGACCGTGATCGAGAGCGGGACCTGGTAGGTCAGGTCCTTCTCGCGGCACTCCTGGATGGAGAATTGTGGCTCCCCGAACTCGTACTCACCGAACTCAACGGCCAGAGTCCCCGTGTAGTCCTCGATCGGGGAGATGTCGTCGATCGTCTCGCGAAGGCCGTTTTCCATGAACCAGTGGAACGACGCCTTCTGTATGTCGATGAGGTTGGGGAGGTCGAGGACGTGCTTCAGGCGCGAAAAGCTCTTACGCGCGCGCGGCGCGACAGCAACGCTGCTCAAATGTGGAAGCCTCCCTTGACTGCGTGCAGGATTTGGACGGGCAGGGTAAAGTGCTCAGCCTCGGCGGAACCCCGAAGGATAGCGCACGACCGCACCCCACCGCAACCGCCTGTGGCGGGTGGAAATGCGTCTCGGCAGTGTAGCGAACGCCGCCAAGATCAGGGCGTGACCAGTGTGATCAGGTCCCGAGCAGGGTTATTTCAGCTCGACGGCGGCGCCGGCCTCCTCGAGCTGTGACTTGATCGACTCCGCCTCTTCTTTCGGCACGGCTTCCTTCACCGGGTTCGGGGCGCCGTCGACGAGGTCCTTCGCCTCCTTGAGCCCCAGGCTCGTGACCGCACGTACGACCTTGATGACCTGGATCTTCTTGTCGCCGGCAGCCGTGAGCACGACGTCGAAGGAGTCCTTCTCCTCCTCGTCCGCGGCGCCGCCGTCACCCGCCGCAGGCGCGCCCGCGGCGGCGACCGCCACAGGCGCAGCCGCGGTGACACCCCACTCCTCCTCGATCGCTTTCTTCAGCTCGACGAGCTCGAGCACCGTCATCTTGCCGAGCGTGTCGAGCACCTTCGAAACATCAGTGGCCATTCCTACTCCTCCTCTTTCTCTTCGACGTCCTCAACGGCCGAGTCTGGTCGTGCATCTTGGTCGGAAGGTTCCGCTGATGCAGCACCTTCCGGGATGCGTACGGCATCCGCAGGCTCAGCCGACCGGACAGGCTCAGCGTCCGTAGCCGGTTCCTCTGCTTCAGCCGCGGAAGCCTGTGCCTTTGGCGCGTCCGCCTCGGTGACCTGCCCTTGCTCCTCGAGCTGCTCGATTCGCGCGTCGATCAGGCCGTGCAGGTCTCGCAACGGCGCCGAGACGAGCCCGAGCAGCTGCGTCAGAGGCGCGACGACAGCGCCGACGAGCTGTCCCCGCAGCACGTCCATCGGCGGCAGGGTCGCGAGTCGATCGATCTCCTCACCCGAGAGCGTGTTCCCCTCGAGGATCCCCCCGCGCATGACGAGGACGTTCGTCTCCTTCGCTGTCGCCGCCAGCGCCTTCGCGACGGCGGCTGGGTCGCCGCCGGACTCGATGAACGCGATCGCGGTCGGGCCCTCGAGCATCACCAGCAGGGCCTCTGCGCCTGCCCGCTCGGCGGCGAGCTTGCTGAGAGAGTTCTTGACGATGCGGAACCGCGCGCCGTGCTCGAGCAGCACGTCGCGCAAGCTCTCGAGCTGCTTGTTGGTCAGCCCCCTGTAGTCGGCGACGATCAGCGTCTCGGCCGCACCGAGCTCGCCGGCCAGCTCCGTGACGATTCGTTCCTTGTCCTCCCTCAGCACTCTCGCTCCTCCGGTAAATGAAGAACCCGCTCGAGGCGGGTTCGCGGAGGCCGTCGAAGCGACCAGCGGGAACCAGCCTCGGCCGGACTTCTGCCCCGAATCGTGGGGCTGCCGACTGTCTTGGGCGGGCGGGCCTGTTAGGCGGTAACTGTAGCTTCCTCCGCGATCGAAGAGCCATCCAGCTCGTCGGTCAGGTCTCGCGTCTTCGACGCGTCGACGTGAATTCCCGGTCCCATCGTCGTCGTCAACGTGATCTGTTTGATGTAGCGGCCCTTGGACGCTGACGGCTTGGCGCGGATGATCTCGTCCAAGAGCGTCGAGTAGTTCTCGAGCAGCGCGCGCTCGTCGAAGCTCTTCTTGCCGATCGGAAGGTGTACGTTGCCGCCGCGGTCGGTCCGGTACTCGAGCTTACCGGCCTTGGAATCGGAGACCGCCTTTCCGACGTCGAAGGTCACGGTCCCGGTCTTCGGGTTCGGCATGAGCCCCCTCGGGCCGAGCACCCGGCCGAGCTTGCCGACGACGCCCATCATGTCCGGCGTCGCGATTGACACGTCGAAGTCAGCTGCTGATCGGCGTGCCGCACGTTCAGTCCCAGGCGGAAATGGGCCTCGACCGTCTCGTCGAACTTGGCGGCCTCGAAGCCCTTGAGCAGACGGACCGCCTCGAGCGGCGTATACGCCTGCTCGCGCTCGAACTGCTCACGCGCGCCGCGATAGCGCCTTCCGTGGGCGCTCATGGCGTTTCGACCCCCATCGAGCGCGCCGTGCCGGCGATGACCTTCATCGCCTCCTCGACGTCGCGGGCGTTCAGATCCGGCATCTTCGTCTCGGCGATCGACCGGAGCTGCGCCTGCGAGAGCCGGCCGACCTTCGCGCGGTTCGGCTCGCCGGAGCCCGACTCGAGCCCGAGCGCCTCCTTGATCAGCACTGCAGCAGGCGGCGTCTTGGTGATGAAGGTGAACGAGCGGTCCTCGAAGACCGTGATCTCGACAGGAGTGATGCGGCCGTTCTCCTGCGCGGTTTGCGCGTTGAACGCCTTGCAGAACTCCATGATGTTGACCCCGTGCTGCCCGAGTGCCGGTCCGACCGGCGGCGCCGGATTTGCCTGCCCTCCGGGAATCTGGAGCTTGATCAGGGTGAGGATCTTCTTCGCCATCGAGCCTCAGTCGATCTTCTTCACCTGGTCGAAGGAAAGCTCGACCGGGACTTGGCGCTCGAAGATGTCCACGAGCACCTTGAGCTTCTGCTGGTCCGGGTTGACGTCGACGATCTCTCCGTCGAAGTCGGACAGCGGCCCGGACGTCACCTTGACGGACTCGCCGAGCGAGAACTCGACCTGCGCCTTCTGAGGCTGGCCGCCGACGGGTACACCAGCGTGAAGGATGCGGTCTACCTCGGGCTGCGACAGCGGAACCGGCTTCGTACCGGCTCCGACGAAGCCCGTGACCCCGGGCGTGCCTTTGACGACCGTCCAGCTCTCGTCGCTCATGTTCATGTTCACGAGGACGTAGCCGGGCAGGACGCGCTTTTCGGTCTGCACCTTCTGTCCGTCCTTCGTCTCGATGACCTGCTCCGTCGGAACGACGACGCGGCGGAATGCCGGCTGCTGGTTCATCGAGACGATCCGGTGCTCGAGGTTTGCCTTGACCTTGTTCTCGTGGCCGGAGTAGGTGTTGATCACGTACCAGTGGAACACGGTGGCGTCTCCTAGAGCAGAACCTTGTCGACGAGCGGGCGGATGATCTGGTCGAGCCCCCAGAGATAGAAGCCGACGATCACGCACGCGATGACGACGACGACCACGCCCTGGAAGGTCTGCGCCCGGCTCGGCCAGTCGACCTTCCGGAGCTCAGCGTACGACTCGCGGACGAACTGACCGCGCGGCTTTGTCTCCCTGCGCCCGGTCTGTTGTTTGATCGGCTGCTGCGCGGGACGTGGCTGCAGCTGGCGGCCGCGACGAGTCGACGTGCCATCGCCGGCCGCGGCCCGGGCCGCGCGTCGCTGCCTGCGAGTCTCACGCGCCATCAGCGAGTCTCCCTATGCGGCGTGTGGCGCCCGCACCAGCGGCAGTACTTCGAGAACTCGACCCGGTCGGGCGAGTTCCGCTTCGACTTTTGCGTCTGGTAATTCCGCCGCTTGCACTCGGTACAGGCGAGCGTGATCGCGACTCGTACTCCGGTTGCCATTCTTCTGCCTGATTCGGTTGGGACGTAAGAGAAAGAAGGGTGCGAGTAGCGGCGGTAGGACTCGAACCTACGACACGCGGATTATGATTCCGCTGCTCTAACCAACTGAGCTACGCCGCCGCGCGCGCCTGAGTGTAGCAGCGCTCGGCGCGCATCTCGCGTCAGGCGGCCTGCACAGGAACCGTTTCGGCGCCACCGATGAAGGTAGCCCTGACAGCGTGCGCGAGTTCGGAGCGGACCTCGGCGAAGACGTCTCCCGACGTCTCGTATTCGCGAGTGAACTCGACCGCTCCGTTCACCTCGAGCACGGTCCATTCTCCCTCCGCGCAAGGAAGGAGATCGACGCCGGCGAGCGAGGTCCCGGTCGCTCGGGCGGCATCGATCGCGAGGGTGCTCGCCGCGAGCGGGAGCTCGGGCACGGGGCTGCGAGTGCCTCCGAGCGCGATGTTCGTCCGCCACTCGCCCTCCGCCGCGACCCGGTAGATGGCTCCCAGCGCGCGGTTCGCCGCGACGAGCACACGCAGGTCATATCCCTGCGGCGGCACGAGCTCCTGGACGAGGGCCCCGTGCCGGTGGAACCACGTCTTGTCCGCGAGCTCCTCGAGCGTCGCGAGCAACGTGCTCTCGTCTTCGCAGCGGAGAACGTCTTTCCCCCAGCTCCCGAACCGCGGCTTGACGACGACGGGCGGCCTGACCGCCGGGAAGGGACGGCCGGGACGGATAAGGACGGTGGGCGGATGCTCGACTCCGGCGCGGCGGAGCAGCCACGCCGTCAAGAGCTTGTCGTGGGCACCGAGGAGGGCGGCAGCTTCGTTCAGGACCACTACCCCGCGCGCCGCAAGCGCGCCGAGAGCCCAGAGGCCGTCCTCGACTCCGTCGAGGGTTGGCAGGACGTCGAGTCTGCCGAGGGCGGCGTCGCCCACTCGAAGCGTCTCGAGTGCGACCTCCGGCGACATCGTCTCCCACGTCGGGCCGTCTGCGCCCGCGGAAGCGAGGGCAACGTTGGTCGGAGTGGAGCTGCGGGCGACGAGCGCAAAGCGCATCGGAGAGCATTGTTCTCCTGCGGGCATACGAAATCAAACCCCGTTCACTGGACCGACACCGGATCGCCGCCGCTCGGATCGCTCGGGCCCGAGCATTGGAGCCGCGCGAAAAGCAGCGTCGACGTGCGCGGCGTGGTCAGCACCTCCGTGGCCGTGATGAGTGGATGGCGGAAAGCCCAGTCGCGATCGCGTCCGCGCCAGAGCGGTCGGGCGTCAGGTCGTCGAGGACGAGAAGCCCGCCCTGCTCGAGCAGGCCGAGGACGAGCTCGCCATGCTCCGACGGGCTCCGTTTGAAAGTCGCCCGCATCGTGGAAGAGGAGCTCGAAGTCGTCGGTCACGACGCTCCGCGCGGTCTCGGCCATCGCCGCGGATCCTTCGGCGAAGGCCGTGCCCGCTTCGCCAACGCGCTCTCCAGTTGCGAGCACCGCGAGCAGCCGCTGCACCTCCGTGATCGACGACCCGCAGCGGGTCAGCGGGTGACGCTACTGCACGAGCTGCAGCAGCTTGAACATCGGCAAATACATA
>WNFX01007772.1_pt1 | contig 14024 bp, 8 predicted proteins | sample 5400111 | NCBI WGS metagenome assembly WNFX01 (sample SAMN13153363, study PRJNA577476) | soil metagenome | isolation source: 40 cm soil or saprolite under grassland replicate 1 | place: USA:California | collected 2016-06-15
GAGGCGAGCGGCGCTCGCGCCGCGGCGGCCGACCGGCCCCTGGTCGCGCCGATCGTGCCCGCGGGCGCCACGCCCTCCACCACGCCCACCATGCCCGCGGCCGCGACGCCCGCCACCAGGACGTCGGCGATTCCCACGGAACGCCCGGCGGTCCTGCGGCCGGACCGTCTGCGCGCCTCGGCCACGGCCGAGCCGGCGCTGGACGCGTCCGGTGAGCGGGTGTCCTACGGCGCCGCCAACCTGGTCGACGACGATCCCACCACCGCCTGGCGCGTCTCCGGCGACGGTGTCGGCACCACCATCCGGGCCGAGTGGGACGAGCCGGTCGCGCTCACCTCGATCGGCGTCGTCCCCGGCTACGCCAAGGTCGACGCCGCCGACCACACCGACCGCTTCCACCAGGAACGCCGGGTGGTCGCCGTGCGATGCTCCTTCGACCACGACCCTGCGGTCACGGTCACCTTCGCCGACCTCGCCGAGCTGCAGACCTTCACCGTGGACGTCCGCACCCGCAGGGTCACCATCGAGATCACCAGGACCACCGCCGCGCCGGAGCGCGATTTCACCGCCATCTCCGAGCTGGCCTTCGTGGGCCATCCGGCGTAGCTGGCCGGACCACCCTCGACCGTGAAACCATGCGGGACCGATGTTGGGATCCCCAGGAGCAGCCCGCCGGGCCCGCCGGGTCGCCGCCGTCGTGCTGGTGGCGCTGGGCCTGCCGGCGTGCTCAGGCGGTGGTCGCTCGCCGGCCGGGCCGGATTCGGCGGCAGCCCCGGCCACGACGGCCACCCAGGGCGCATCCGCGACCGCGGCGACTGCCCCCGGCAGCGCGACCACGGCGCCCCCGGGCCAGGGCGCGACCACCGCCCCACCGGGCCCAGCCGCCACGGCGGCGGGCCTGGCCGCCACGCTCACCAGGGCGGAGCGGGCGATCCGCGATCCGGCCACGCCGGACCGGGAGCTGCCCGCGCTCGGCCACGCCCAGCAGCGGGCCTACCGCGCGGTGGTCCGCGACCCCGCGTTGCTGCCAACGGTGCTGTCGCTGGTGCCGGCGACCCTGCGCCCGGTAGTGCGGGCCAACGTGGCCGCCGGCGTCGACCTGCGCAAGCTCAGCAGGCCCGGCCCCCGGCTGCCGCCGTGGCGCATCGTCGCCCCGCGCCCGGCTGCCGAGCTGCTGGCCGCCTACCACGACGCCGAGGCCGAGCTGGGAGTCCCCTGGACCTACCTGGCAGCCATCAACGTGGTGGAGACCAGGACGGGCCGCATCCGCGGGTCCAGCCCGGCCGGCGCGCAGGGCCCGATGCAGTTCCTGCCCTCCACCTGGCGGCGCTACGGAGCCGGCGGCGACGTCGACTCGGTCCACGACGCGATCCTCGCCGCCGCCAGGCTGCTGCGCGCCAATGGCGCCCCGGCCGACATGGCCGGCGCTCTCTACGCCTACAACCACAGCCCGCTGTACGTGCGGGCGGTCACCGCCTACGCCCAGCAGATGCGCGCCGACCAGCGTGCCTTCCTCGGCTATCACCAGTGGCAGGTCTACTACGGCGACACCCTGCTGCCAGAGGGCTACCCGGCCCGCCCGGCGTCCCGGGGTTGACCGGCCAGCCGCCGGGGGCATGTCCCACCGGGCAGGTCACTGCCGCTTGGTGGCGGCGACCAGCCGGCGGAAGCTGGGGAGGTCCCACAGGTCTTCGAGGAGGACCGGCAGGGGGATGCGCCAGTTCGGGCGCTCGGTGGTGGTGCCGGGGACGTTGGGCCGCTCGGACGACAGGACCGCGTCCTCGAGGGTCGCGGCGACCAGCATGGCGGGTGTGCGCGCCAGGAAGGCGTAGAGCGCGGCGACCACCTCGTCGACCGAGCGCTCGCCCTCCTCGAGGACGCCCTCCGCCTCCAGCAGGCGAAACAGCTCCGCACGCTCGGCTTCCTGGGCCTCGGCCCGGGCGGCGAGCTGGTCGGGCGGTACCACGCCGATGGCGGCCAGCTCGCGGAGGTCGTCTCCGCGCAGCCAGCCCGCCGCGGTCGGCAGGTCATGGGTGGTGACCGCGGCCAGCGCAAGCCTCGGATAGCGGGCCGCGCGGCGGCGCCGGCCGCGCTCCCGCTCGAACCAGACCAGCCGGTAGGACAGCACCCGCTCGGTCGCCAGCCGCTCGCGGACGCCCTCCTGGACCGTGCCGAGGTCCTCGCCGATCACCAGCGCCCTGGCCCGGTGGCTCTCCAGGGCCAGCACGCCGAGCAGGTCGTCGGCGGGGTAGCGGACGTAGGTCCCCTCGCTGGGCGAGGCGCCCGGAGGGATCCAGAACAGGCGGAACAGGCCCATCACGTGGTCGAGCCGCAGCCCGCCGGCGTGCGCCATCCCTGCTCGCAGCGTGCGCGCGAAGGGCTCGTACCCCGCTTCGGCCAGGCGCCCGGGGACGAACGCCGGCAGCGCCCAGTCCTGCCCGTACGGGCCGAGCAGGTCGGGCGGCGCGCCAACGGTCACGCCCGGGGCCAGCAGGTCCCGCATCCACCAGGCGTCGAACCCGCCGGGGTCGAACCCGACCGCCAGGTCGTTGACGACGCCGGCCCGCCCGGCGCCACCAGCCCGCCGCGCCGCGGCCCGCAACTGCTCGTCGAGCAGCCATTGCAGGTAGGCGTGGTAACCGACCTCGCCGGGGTTGGCCGCGCGCCAGGCGGCCACGGCCGGGGAGCCGGGATGGCGCAGCTCGGCCGGCCAGGCGTGCCAATCGCCGGGGCGCTCCCGCTGGAGCGCGCAGAAGCCCGCGAACTCCTCCAGGTCGGCGGCGGTGGCCCGCCACCGCTCGAAGGCGGCCAGCCGCTCCGGGCGCAGCCTGAGCGCCTCCCAGCAGGCCCGCAGCGCCTCGTCCTTGTGGCGCCAGGCGGCGACCCGGTCCAGCAGGCGCTCGGCGGTCAGCGCCCGCCCGGTGGCGGCCAGCCCGGCCAGCCGCTCCCGGTCGGGCGCGGGCAGCGCCTCGACCTCCGGGACCGTCTCGACCTCCAGGTAGAGCGGGTTGTGGAAGATGCGGCTGGAGGGGTAGTAGGGGCTGTCGCCGGTGGCTGGCGCGTAGTGCAGGGGGCTCAGCAGCACGAAGTCGGGCCGGTCCGGCCCGCCGGCGAGCCTGGCCAGATCGCCGAGGTCGCCGATGCCCCAGCTCCGCCGCGAGCGGAGCGCGTAGAGCTGCGCCGCCCAGCCCCGCGCGCGCCCGCCGCCGGCGAGCCGGTCCGGCAGGTGGCAGGCCTCGGGCGCGACCACCAGGCGGCGCTCGCCTCCCGGATGGACCAGCCGGTGCCGGCCGAGCGGCAGGTCACCGGGGAGCCGTGCGGGTGGCGCGCGCTCCTCGCCGGACTCCAGCACCAGCAGCGAACCCGCCGGGGGCGCCCAGCCGGCCTCGCGCCCCCGCCGGGCCACCAGCACCGGCGCCCCGGACGGGGTGGCCGGGGCGCCCGGGTCGGCGCCCCCGGTGGCCGGGACGCCCGGCTCGACGCCCATCGCGGCCAGCACGGCCTCCAGGGTCTCCGGCCGGACCCGGTTCCAGCGCCCGTTGGCAAGGCGGAAGCGGCTGGAGACCCCGTTCGCCTCCGCCAGGCGCCGCAGCTCCTCCACGCGCATGCCCGGACCTTACCGGCTCGCGTAGACTGCGCGCGGAGGCTTGGCCGAGCGGTCGAAGGCACACGCCTGGAAAGCGTGTAGGGGGGCAACCTCCTCGAGGGTTCGAACCCCTCAGCCTCCGCTCTTGTGACCTACGGCCTTGCGCCGCGGGGCGACCACGGGCCCACTCTGGGTCCGCGGGCCGCCTCGCTCTGGCTGCCTGGCGGACCGCCTCCGGGCGCTCGCCGGCATCACGCCGGGATCTCGCCCGCCAAGCCGCACGCTATCCTCCCAATGATCAGCGCGGCGTCAGTGGATCTCAAGACGTATTGGGAGAACCCGTAACCGTATGCCGATGGAACATTTAACTTCGGCACCTACGGACGCCTGCGACCTGGAAACGGCCGCCGCACGGCGGTTCCCTGCTGGAGCGGCGGCCACCCAACAGCGGCCGAGTTCACCTGGTTAGATAAGAGTCCGTTAAGAACCGTAATGAGAATCCGATGAGAACCACCACCTCGCAGTAGGCGAGTTAGTATATTTGGGTACTTGACTGGTTCAGCGTCCTCACCCGATCCTTCTTTTTTGAGGGGGCTCGGTGCCTTCCCAACTTCGTCGCGACGAGCGACCGTGTGGCTCGTTCGAGTGAACTGGCGCCCGCCGCCCGCTGCGCGTTCACGCAGCTTCCATAACCCCTGAAGTGCCCGCCTACCACGGCGGATGGCTGGATCACGCCCGCCGCTGCTCCGGAGGTGGTTTGGCAATGATCGCTGCACGGGGCGGTGTTCCGAAATGATGCACTGGATCATCGGGTCGAGTCTGAGGTTGCGGCTCCTGGTGGTGCCCGTTGCCGCGGGGCTGATGCTGCTCGGCATCACCCAACTCCGGAGCGCGCCGGTGGACGTCCTTCCCGAGTTCAACCCTCCGCTGGTCGACATCCAGACCGAGGCGCTGGGGCTCTCGGCGGAAGAGGTGGAGCAACTGGTCACCGTCCCGCTCGAGCAGGATCTGCTCAACGGGGTGGCGTTTCTCGACCAGATCCGCTCCCAGTCGCTTCCTGGGCTGTCCCGGATCGAGCTGATTTTCCAGCCGGGGACTGATGTGCTGAAGGCGCGGCAACTGGTGCAGGAGCGCCTGGTCCAGGCCCCCGGCGGCATCCCGAATGTGTCCAAGGCGCCCAGCATGCTGCAGCCGCTGTCGTCGACCGGCCGGGTCATGATGATCGGGCTGTCCTCCAAGGACGTGTCCCTGATCGACATGTCGGTGCTCGCCCGCTGGAAGATCAGGCCGCGCCTGATGGGCGTGCCGGGCGTGGCGAACGTGGCGATCTGGGGCCAGCGCGAGCGGCAGCTGCAGGTGCAGGTCGATCCGCAGAAGCTCCGAGGGCAGGGCATCTCCCTCGACCAGGTGATCCAGAGCACCGCGAACGCGCTGTGGGTGTCGCCGCTGAGCTTCACCGAAGCCTCGACGCCCGGCACAGGCGGTTTCATCGACACCTCCAACCAGCGGCTCGGGATCCAGCACATCTCGCCCATCACCACGGCCAAGGACCTGTCCCGGGTGACCGTCGAGGGCACCGGCGCCAGGACGCTGCGGCTGGGCGACGTGTCCCAGGTGGTGGAGGATCATCAGCCGCTGATCGGTGACGCGATCGGCGACAGCGGGCCCAGCCTCATGCTGGTGATCCAGAAGTTCCCCGGGGCCAACACACGCGAGGTGACCCGCGCGGTCGAGGCGGCGCTCGAGGACATGCGGCCCGGGCTCTCCGGCATCGCCATCGACACCAGCCTCTTCCGGCCGGCGGACTTCATCGACACGGCGACCCACAATCTCGCCCTGGCGCTGCTGATCGGCCTGGTCATCATGATCGTGCTGCTGGGCGGGTTCCTGCTCGACTGGCGCGTCGCGCTGATCAGCCTGGCGATCGTCCCGCTGTCCCTGGTGATGGCCGCGTACGTGCTCTACCTGCGCGGAGTGACGTTCAACACGATGCTGCTGGCGGGCCTCGCGATCGCTCTGGGGGTGGTGGTCGACGATGCCATCGTCGACGTGGACAACATCAGACGGCGCCTCCAGCAGCACCCCCGGGCCATCGCGGCTGGGGAGGACCAGCCGGGCGAGGAGTCGAAGCTCGCCACCATCCTCCGCGCATCCCTCGAGGTGCGCGGCCCGCTGCTGTACGCGACGCTGATCATCGCGCTGGCCACCGCGCCGATCTTCTTCGTGAAGGGCCTGACCGGCTCGTTCGTCCGGCCGCTCACCATCTCCTACCTGCTGGCGATCCTCGTCTCGATGCTGGTGGCGCTGGTGGTCACGCCAGGGCTGGCACTGCTGCTGTTCGGCAACGCGCCGCTGCGGCGCCGCGAGTCCCCGCTCGCCAGCTGGCTGGAACGTGGTCACACCGCGGCGCTCGCGCGGCTCGTACTGCGACCCCGCCTGGGCTTCGCCGCCATCGGCGTCATCGCCCTGGCCGGCATCGCGGTGCTCCCGGCGGTCGGCGGGCGCGGGCTGCTCCCGCCGCTGCAGGACCGGGACCTGCTGATCCGGTGGCAGGGCACGCCGGGCACGTCCCAGCTCGAGATGGACCGGATCACCGTGCGGGTCACCCGGGAGTTGCGCTCCATCCCGGGCGTCAGCGACGTCGGCGCCCACGTCGGGCGCGCTATCACCTCGGACCAGGTCGTCAACGTCAACTCCGGCGAGCTGTGGGTCGGCATCGACCCCAAGGCGGACTACGGCAGGACCGTGACCGCCATCAGGCAGGCCGTCGCCGGCTACCCCGGCCTCACTCACGACCTGATCACCTATCCCGAGCAGCAGCTGCGGCAGGTACAGACCGGCAGCGACGCGCCGCTGGTCGTCCGTGTCTTCGGCCAGGACATGCAGGTGCTACGCGGCAAGGCGGAGGAGGTGCGCCGGGCCATCGCTGGGGTCGACGGGGTCACCGCGCCCCACACGGACGTCCAGGCCACCGAGCCGACCGTGGAGATCGAGGTCAATCTCGGCGCGGCCGAGCGCCACAGGATCAAGCCGGGCGACGTGCGCCGGGCCGCGGCCACGCTGCTGTCGGGCGTCACCGTCGGCAACCTCTTCGAGGAGCAGAAGGTATTCGACGTGGTGGTGTGGGGCGCGCCACCGACCCGCCACAGCCTTACCAGCATCGAGAACCTGCTGGTCGACACGCCCGTCGGCGGCCAGGTGCGTCTCGGGGACGTGGCCAGCGTGCGCGTCGAGCCGAACCCGACCGTCATCAACCACGACGACGTCTCGCGCTATGTCGACGTCACCGCCGGCATCCGCGGGCGCTCGCTCGGCGCGGTGACGCACGACGTCGAGCAGCGCCTGCGCGGCATCCAGTTCCCGCTCGAGCACCATGCGGAGGTGCTCGGAGCGGCCGCCGAGTTGCAGGCCGACAAGCAATGGGTGCTGAGCGTCGCGGTTGCCGCCGCGATCGGGATCCTCCTGCTGCTGCAGGCGGCCTTCGGGAGCTGGCGCCTGGCGGCGCTGGTCTTCCTGAGCCTGCCCCTGGCGCTGGTGGGCGGCGTGCTGGCCGCGCTGGCGTTCGGTGGCCAGATCACCTCGCTCGGCTCGTACGCCGCGCTGTTCACGCTGCTGGGCATCGCGGCACGGAACAGCATCCTGCTGGTCAAGCGCTACCAGCGTCTCCAGCAGGAGGACGGCGAGGAGTTCGGCGCCGGCCTGGTCCTGCGAGGGGCGCAGGAACGGCTCGCGCCGATCGCGCTGACCGCGCTGGCGACCGGGCTGCCCCTGCTCCCGTTCGTGTTCCTCGGCGACGTCGCCGGCCTCGAGGTCGTGCGTCCGCTCGCCGTGGTCGTCCTGGGTGGCCTGGTCACCACGACGGTGGTCAGCCTCCTGATCGTGCCGTTCCTGTACCTGCGGTTCGCGCCGCGCACGCAGCCTGACCCGTCCGAGGCGCAAGCGGCCCTCAGCACGACCTCGGGGTGACCGGGCAGCAGGGATGCTCAAGGCTCGCAAGGGGGAAGCGATGCAGCACAGCAATCGATGGAGGGCCGCGGCACTGCCGCTCGTCGTCGCTCTGATTCTCGGCGTCTCGGCGTGCTCGCGCGGGCAGGCCGAGGAGCAGACCGAGGGCTATCGCGACGCCAGGGTCGAGCCGGTGGAGGGAACCGACCTCAGCCGCGTGACCCTGTCCCAGCAGGCGGTTGACCGGCTCGGCATCCAGACGGCCGAGGTTCGCGTCCAGCCGGTGACGGCGCCCGCGCGGGCTGCCGGCGTGGGGGTGCGGGCGACGCGGAAGGTCGTCCCCTACGCGGCGGTGCTCTATGACGAGCGCGGGGACACCTGGGCGTTCACGAGCCCGCAGCCGCTGACATACCTGCGCCAGCACATCGAGATCGACTTCATCGAAGGGGACACGGCGGTTCTCTCGGATGGCCCAGCGGTTGGCACCACGGTGGTGACGGTCGGTGCGGCCGAGCTGCTCGGTACCGAGCTCGGCGTCGGCGAGGAGTGACCGGGATCAGGTCCTAGGGATCGCACCAGGAGACCTCCAGCCATGATGCGTTGGATCGTTGGGTCGAGCTTGAGGTTCCGCTACATCGTCGTCGCGTTGGCGGCGGGGATGATGGTCTTCGGCGTGGTGCAGCTTCGCGGCATCCCGGTGGACGTCTTCCCCGAGTTCGCGCCGCCGCGCGTGCAGATCCAGACCGCCTGCCTCGGGCTCTCCGCGGCCGATGTGGAGCAGCTGGTTACCGTGCCGTTGGAAGACGGCCTCAACGGCATCCCTGGGCTCGACGTGATGCGCTCGGCCTCAGTGCCGCAGCTCTCGTCGATCGAGCTGATCTTCAAGCTCGGGACCGACCTGCTGCAGGCACGCCAGCTCGTCCAGGAACGCATCGCCACGGTGCTGCCCACCCTGCCGACCTGGGCGAGCCCGCCGGTGATGCTGCAGCCGCTGTCGGCCACCAGCCGGGTGATGAAGATCGGGCTGTCCTCGAAGACGCGGTCCCTGACCGAGATGTCGATGATCTCCTACTGGACGATCAGGGCCCGCCTGCTGCGGGTGCCGGGGGTGGCCAACGTGCCGATCTGGGGCGAGCGGCTCCAGATGCTCCAGGTGCAGGCGGAGCCGGAGAAGATGCGAGCGCACGACGTCTCGCTGGAACAGGTCATGGAGACCACCGCGGACGCCCTGGACGTGGGCCTGCTGAAATTCTCCAACGGTGCGGTGGTCGGCACCGGCGGCTTCCTGGACACCCCCAACCAGCGGCTCCAGGTCCGCCACATCCTGCCCATCACCACGCCCGAGGACCTCTCCCAGGTCATCATCGAGACGCAGAGCGGCAAGGCGCTGCGGCTCGGTGACGTGGCCCAGGTGGTGGAGGGCCACCAGCCGCTGGCGGGGGACGCGGTCATCAACGACGGCCCGGGGCTCATGCTGATCGTGGAGAAGCTCCCGTGGGCCAACACTCTCGACGTGACCCGCGGGGTGGAGCAGGCGCTCAGGGAGCTCCAGCCCGGTCTGCCCGGCATCGACGTCGACCCCACCATCTTCCGGCCCGCCAGCTTCATCGAGACGGCGCTCCGCAACCTCACCAACGCGCTCCTGCTCGGCTGCCTGTTCGTGCTCCTGGTGCTCGCCTTCTTCCTGTTCGAGTGGCGCAGCGCCCTGATCAGCCTGGTGGCGATCCCGCTGTCGCTGGTGTCGGCCGGGTTCGTGCTGTTCGTCCGCGGGGCCACCATCAACACGATGATCCTGGCGGGACTGGTGATCGCCGTCGGGGTGGTGGTCGACGACGCCATCATCGACATCGAGAACATCCTGCGGCGCCTGCGCCAGTACCGCAGGGAGGGGACCGACAAGTCGACAGCGGCGATCGTCCTGGAGGCCTCGCTCGAGGTGCGGGGCCCGATCATCTACGCGACGCTTATCATCGTCGCGGCGGCCGTGCCGGTCTACTTCCTGGAGGGCCTTACCGGCTCGTTCTTCCGGCCACTTGCGCTCTCCTACGGGCTGGCGGTGCTGGCCTCGCTGGTGGTGGCGCTGACAGTGACGCCGGCGCTGGCGCTGCTGCTGCTGCGGGGGGCGCCGCTGGAGCGCCGCGGGTCGCCGCTGGTCGCCTGGCTGCAGCGGGTCTACTCCGTAGGACTCGCGCGGGTCATCCGGCGGCCACGCTGGGCGTACGCGACCGTCGCGGTGTTCATCGCCGTCGGCGTCGCGGCGGTGCCGTCACTCGGGGAATCGCTGTTCCCGCAGTTCAAGGAGCGCGATTTCCTGATGCACTGGATCACCTTCCCGGGCACCTCCCAGCCCGAGGAACAGCGCATCGTCACGCAGGGCAGCCGCGAGCTGCGAGCGATCCCCGGGATCCGCAACTTCGGGTCCCATATCGGGCAGGCCCTGATGGGGGAGGAGGTCGTCGGCGTCAACTTCGGCGAGAACTGGATCAGCGTCGACCCCAAGGCCGACTACGACAAGACGCTCGCCTCCCTCCAGGACGCCGTCGCCGGCTACCCCGGTGTCTACACCGACGTGCAGACCTATCTGAACGAGCGCATCAAGGAGGTGCTGACGGGAACCAGCGAGGCCATCGTCGTGCGCATCTACGGCCCCGACCTGGAGGTGCTCCGCAACAAGGCCGCGGAGGTGGAGAAGGTCCTGCACGGGATCAAGGGGGTCGTCGAGGCCCACGCGGACTTCGTGGTGGACGTGCCGCAGATGAATGTCCAGGTGGACCTGGCCAAGGCCCGGCACTTCGGGATCAAGCCCGGCGACGTCCGCCGCGCGGCCTCCACACTGGTGGCGGGCGAGGAGGTCGCCGACATCTTCCGGGACGGCAAGGCCTACGACGTGCAGGTCTGGAGCACGCCGAGGACGCGCCAGAGCGTGACCAGCATCGAGGACCTGCCGATCGACACGCCGGCCGGCGGGCACGTGCGCCTGGGCGACGTGGCCACAGTTGCGGTCAAGCCGACCCCGAACCTGGTCGAGCGTGACAACAACTCGCGCCGCATCGACGTCGGCGCCAACGTGCGCGGGCGCGACCTCGGTTCGGTGGCGCGCGAGGTCGACCGCAGCGTCAAGGCGATCCAGTTCCCGCGCGGCTACGACGCCACGGTGCTGGGGGAGTACCAGGAGCGGCAGGCCGCCCAGCGGCGCCTGATGGTGTTCGCGATCGGCGCCGCGATCGCGATCCTGCTGCTGCTGCAGGCGGCCTTCGGGAGCTTCCGCCTGGCGGCGCTGAGCCTGCTGACCCTGCCCATGGCGCTGGTGGGCGGTGTGCTCGCGGCCTATCTCGGCGGCGGCATCATCTCGCTCGGCTCGCTGGTGGGGTTCTTCACAGTGATGGGGATCGCGGCGCGCAACGGCATCCTGATGATCAACCACTTCCAGCACCTCGAGCGGTACGAGGGCGAGAACTTCGGTCCCGCGCTGGTCCTGCGCGGCGCCCGGGAGCGGCTCTCGCCGATCCTGATGACCGCCCTGGCCACCGGGCTGGCCGTGGTGCCGCTGGTGATCACCGGTGACATCCCCGGTCACGAGATCGAGCACCCGCTCGCCATCGTGATCCTGGGCGGCCTGTTCACCTCGACGCTGCTCAACCTGTTCGTCGTGCCCTCGCTGTACCTGCGCTTCGGCAGGCGCCGGAACCAGCCCATGAGGGAGGCATCATGAGCAATCGATCGACCGCCATCCGGCGCCTGGCAGTCGCGGCACTGGCGCTGCCGCTCGCGTTGACCGCGTGCGGCTCGAACGGCGGCGGTGCGGCGGGAGCCCGGTCCGCGACGTCCGTCAGCCCGACGACCCGGCCGGCCCCGAAGGACGCCACCGACAAGGACTTCGACCGGACCAGGTTCAGCCACTCGACCGCGATCACCAACAAGTGGTTCCCGCTGCAGCCGGGAACCCAGTTCGTCTACTCGGGGCAGATCAACCAGGACGGCGAGCGTGTCGAGCACCGCGTGGTGTTCACCGTCACCGACCTCACCAAGGTGATCGACGGCGTGCGCAACGTGGTCCTCTACGACGTGGACTACAACGCCGGCCAGGTGGCCGAGGCGGAGCTCGCCTTCCACGCGCAGGACGACGACGGCAACGTCTGGAACATGGGCGAGTACCCCGAGGAGTACGAGGAGGGGAAGTTCACCGGCGCCCCGGACACCTGGATCACCGGTCTGGCGGGGGCGAGAGCGGGCGTCATCATGCGGGCCGACCCGCGCGTTGGAACCTCCAGCTACCTGCAGGGGTGGGCACCGGCGATCGACTTCAAGGACACGGCGAGGGTGCTCAAGGCCAGCGAGCGGACCTGCGTCCCCTCGAGGTGCTACGACAACGTGCTGGTGATCGATGAGTGGAACCCGGACGAGCCCGACGCCCACCAGCAGAAGTTCTACGCGGCCGGCGTGGGCAACATTCGGGCCTACTTCGCGGGGACCAAAGAGACCGAGAAGGAGACCCTGGCGTTGGTCGAGCTGGTGCACCTCGATCAGGCGGCGCTGGCGAAGATCCGCGAGGCGGCGCTCGAGCTGGACAGGCGTGCCTACACCTCCACGAAGGGCCTGTACCGTCGGACGCCGCCCGCGCAGCCGGCATGAGCACCGTGCTGCGAGAGCCGTGAACCGTCGCCGGGAGCGCCCTCCTGCCGGGGATGCCGCCGCCGCTCGACCCGCAGGATGTCTACGCGGCGGACCGGCCAGGCCAGCTCAGCCGGCCGCTACTCGCTCGCCACACCGGCGTCTTCCGCTGACAGATCGTCGAGCCGCCCTGTTGGCGTGGAGAGCAAGCAGGTCGGTGTCGTGGGGCCTTGTCGGAACCCAAGGGAGGGTGGGTGGGGCGGGCGCGGGCTGAAGCCTTGGGTTGGTGAGGAGCCATGGGTAGCGTACCGGCAGGAGACTCCTGGAGCTCGCGGACGACGATGGCGAAGCGGATGGCTGTCTTGTCGCCCGGGCGAGCGCACCTGGGGCGTCGGGTCGGCGGGGAGGCGTGGATGATTGGGGTGGAGGAAGTCTCGCTGGCAGAGCTGCGGCGCCGGACAAGCGCAAAGTGGCGAGCCTACCCCTCGGACGTGCTGCCGCTGCCGGTCGCCGAGATGGACTTCCCGATCGCGGGACCTATCGCCGAGGCGCTGCACGCTGCGATCCGCCGGTCTGACCTCGGCTACGCCAGCCCAAGACCTGGACTGGCGGAGGCGCTGGCCGGATTCACGGCCGGCCGCTGGGGGTGGCACATCGACCCGGCGGACGTGACCCTCGCCCCGGAGGTCGGCGTCGGCGTCGTCGAGGTCCTTCGGCTGCTGGTCCGGCCGGGCGACCGGGTCGTGATCAATCCACCGGTCTACGACTCGTTCTTCCCCTGGATCGTCGAGGCCGGCTGCCGACTGGTGGAGGTGCCACTCGGCCAGACCGGCAACGGGTGGGCGCTGGACCTCGACGCTCTGCAGGCCGCGTTCCAGGACGGGCCCGCGTCCACCTGCTGTGCTCACCGCACAACCCGACCGGCACCGTCCACCAGCGCCACGACCTCGAGCGACTGGCTGCGCTGGCAGCCCGCTACGGCGTCACCGTGCTGTCCGACGAGATCCACGCGCCGCTGGTGCTGCCCGGGCGGACGCACCATCCGTTCGTGTCGGTGTCGCAGGAGGCGGCAGGCCATGGCATGGTCTTCACATCGGCGAGTAAGGCATGGAACCTCGCGGGGCTGAAGTGCGCGGCGATCATCACCGCCGACCCGCCCGCCCGGCGGCTCGTCAAACGACTGCCGGAGGAGCTGCCGTGGCGGGTCGGGCATCTGGGCGTGCTGGGCAGCATTGCCGCCTTCAGGGAGGGTGAGCCATGGCTGGACGAGGTACTCGGCGTGCTGGATCACCATCGCCGCTACCTGGCGGAGCTGCTGGCGGCGCGGATCCCGGCGATCCGGTACCGGCCGCCGGATGCCAGTTATCTGGCCTGGCTGGACTGCACGGCGCTCGGGCTCGGCGACGACCCGAGCGCCGTCTTCCTCTCCCGCGGGCGGGTGGCACTCAGCCCCGGGCCGAGCTTCGGCCGCCCAGGCGTCGGCCACGCCCGCCTGAACATGGGCACCAGCCGGCAGATCCTTGCCGCAGCTGTCGACCGGATCGCTGCAGCCATCGACGGCGAGCCAACGCCGGGGCCGACCGGTAGACGCCGAACTCGCCAATAGCGCCGGCGATCAGAGGATTCTGGACAGAAACGCCTTGGTGCGGTGGTGGCGGGGGTTTGCGAACACCTCGGTGGGACGGCCTTCTTCCACGACGACGCCTTGGTCCATGAAGACGAGGTGGCTGCCGACCTCACGGGCGAAGCCCATCTCGTGGGTCACCACGATCATCGTCATGCCGTTCTCGGCCAGCTTCCGCATCGCGTCCAAGACGTCGCCGACCAGCTCGGGGTCCAGCGCGCTGGTCGGCTCGTCGAACAGCATCAGCTTGGGATCCAT
>WNFX01004296.1_pt1 | contig 14023 bp, 11 predicted proteins | sample 5400111 | NCBI WGS metagenome assembly WNFX01 (sample SAMN13153363, study PRJNA577476) | soil metagenome | isolation source: 40 cm soil or saprolite under grassland replicate 1 | place: USA:California | collected 2016-06-15
TGGTACGTCGTGGGTGGTACCAGCTCTGGCTCACCGCAGTGGGCCGGGCTGATCGCCATTGCCGATCAGATGGCCGGGAGAGATCTGGGCTACATCAACCCGGCGCTCTACCAGATCGCGAACGATCCATTGAAGTACGCTGCCGATTACTTCGATGTCACCGTGGGCAACAACCAGCTTACATCGATCCCCGGCTATACTGCTTCGACGGGCTGGGATGCAGTCACCGGCCTGGGGACACCCAACGTGGCGAACCTGCTGCCTGACCTGATCGCTGCGACGCCTTAGGGGCACTCAGTACCTGATCCTCTCTAAGGGTGTGTTGGGTAGCGTCTTCCAGAAAAGAAGGCGCGCTTAACACAGCCAAGGGACGGGCCGATGGCTGGCTTGACAATTCCTCCGTATGGTTGGAGGTGAGCGAGGCATTTCGAAGTGCTTCGCTCACACAAAGGTATCTGACAGTAACTATTGAAAAAGTGGATCTCCCTCACTTTTGGGGATTGCTGAGTTTATAGTTCCGACTGGTTCCTTTTTTCATGCTCAAACACATATCTCCTTCCACATTAGAGAAGAGCTTTCCCCAAATGTGAGGATGATCCGAAAAACTGAGCCTAGAAAGGAGCTAAGTTATGAAGCGTTTCATTGTCATCAGCGCTATCCTCGTCATCCTGGTAGCTGGCCTGGCTGTTTCTTCATTCACAAGGGTTTTTGCCGCGAACCCCCCCGGCACAGGGCAACCGAATCAGAATTGCGAGGCGATCTTTCCCTCGGGGACGAACGTCCCTAACGGATTCAATACCAACGGCTTCGCTACCGCGGGTGCTGTCTATGCTGGCAGTCAGGATCAAAACACGATCAATTCCCATACTGTGTCTCAGTACGATGTAGCCTGCTTCCAGAATAGCGGGCATTAGCATGAGCCATATAGGGTGAGGACAAGTCCTCGCCCTATATGGGGTGGCAATCACCTCAGATCGCATTGGCCAACAAAGGTCCTTTATGGTCGCCCGTGGGGTGGGATACGGCCCGTTCATCGACGAGTCGATGTCTTCAGGTAAACCACGGCGGGCGACCATGAAGGCCGACCAATTAGCATCACCCTAATGAAAAAGCACATCGACACCCGTAGGGGCGAGGGTGGTGAAAGGTGGATGGGTGGGCCTTTATGGTCGCCCGGGGGTGGGGGGCTAGTTCACCATGCATCGACAAGCCGACGTCTCCAGGCGACCCACGGCGGGCGACCATAAAGGCCCACCCAACCCCACATCATCCACTCTCGCCCCTACGGAATCCTGGCCTGGGGTATTGAGTTGTTACCGAGTCGACCACTCGATGCCCCAGGGTGCCTGGATTACTCCCTTGATTACTGAGCGCGTTTCTCCACTGCTGGAGTCAAGCAGAGTAATGCCGGTCGTGGGGTCAACCCCGTAGAGGGTGTGCCCATCGCCGCTCAAGGCCAGGCCGGTGAAGTCCTGCTGTTTCAGGTACTCGTCCTGCACCTGGAGTGTATTCGTGTTGATCACCCAGATACCGTGTAGCCCCGCAACATACAGCAGGTTCTGATCCCGCGAGAGCACCGCGCCATTGTGTAGCTCGCGTGTCTTGCCGGCTGCGGTCACCACGCTATTGCCCGCATTGAAGTGATTGATCTTCGCGTTGCCGATCAGCCAAAGCTGATACGAGTTCAGGCCGAGGTCGAGATTGATCGTCGCAACCGTACCTAGCGCGGCGTTTACCGCGTAGAGCGTTTGACCGTCGTGCGAGAGGGTCAGCGTATAGTAGTGCAATAGCGCGGAGGAGTTGCTCACTGGCAGGTCAAGACAGCGCGCAATAGCCGGGAAAGGGACGGAGTTGTTTACAGTATCTGTCAGCCAGAGAATGTGGATGAACGCTTTGTTCGTCACAGGGTTGATATAGAGCGTATAGGCCATGTCGCCATCATCGGACATCTGGCGTGCCAGGGCCACACCTTGCATTTTATCGCCCAGATCGTTCTTATCAACTATACTGCCGTCCAACAACTGGTTGGCAGTGACATCATAGGCCCGCACGTTATAGTGACTCGTCCCGGCCTGGTAGTACTCTAACAAGTAGAGTATCGTACCTTTGGGCGAGATCGCATCGAGCGTGAAGTCGCCGTTCAGGTGGATGCTCTTCACAAGCTTTCCGATTTGTGTATCGACCAGCGCAATGCTGGTTGCTCCCACGGATGTACTCTGCGCTCGCAGCGCCAGCCATCGTCCATCTCCTGAGAGCATTGAGTCCGCGTAACCCCGATCGGCTGTCGAATAGTTTCCTGGAATGCTGAACGTGCGCACAGTAGCACCAGAGCTTGTGTCGATAATCGAGATCGTGGTGTGTACACTACTATTACCATCAGAGAGGGGATTAGCGATGTATAACCGCTGATGTTCGAGATCTGTAAGCCCCGCAGGGAGCGTGAGACGGGCTGCCTGGTCCGTTGTTCCCACCGGTAGAGCAACGATGTGTTTGGCTGTCTTCGTGTAACTATCGAGGATATAAAGTTCTTCGGTTGCCTGGTGCGCTGCCGGTTTGGAAGTGCTACTTTTCTGCGGCGAGCTACCTGCGCAGGCTATCATAAGCGGGAGCAGCAGACCCAGTATCAGGCCAGACCAGACGAATGATCTCTTTTTCATTGTGACTCCTCCGGGTGTATATGCGCTGAAATATCAAGATCAACTTTTTAAACTACATAGAGCAACATCCGCCGAGGCCGATAAATCGGCGGTGTGCACGATAAATCGGCACCTACTGGTGTCTGGGTTATTTCGTTATTGTGCACGATCATTCAATGCATTCAGAACTACCTTTAGTATACATGAGGGTACTGAAGTGAATATAAATGTTTCCTGAATCTGACCTGAAAATGCATTTTCACAGCTTCAACAGATCATTCATCAAAGGCAGAGCTTTAGAGCGGGTCTGTGCAAAAATCCTACCCCATATCCAATCGCCACAAAAATATTGACAAACCTCAGCACCCTCACTTATAATTGCAGATAGAACTATTGTACTAATTGCTCGTCTCTCTTGTGGCAGAGGATCCTGATTTTGGGATCGTATTTCACTAGCCAGGAGTTCATTTCTCGTGCCCTCTCTCATGATCGTACTTCTCGCTATTTCATGTACATGTGTAGCGATAGGGCTTTTTCTGTCCCTTAAACCTCATACACGCAGTCAACATGCTGTACCTATGGCTCGAATGAGACGACGCATTGTGGTTGAACATGTGCCAGTTCGCCCTCGCTACATTGTTGAGTCAGAACGTTTGAATGTACGCCAGCTTCCAATGCGCATCGAGCGCTACGCAGGAGCCGCCGTTTCCATTCCTCTGAGGGCAGGAAGTGACTTTGGACAGCAGCAAGTAGCTAAGCCAGTTCCCTGGGCTGCCGTTCTTATTTGCCTGGTTCTCATGTTCTTTCTAAGCCTCTACATGCTGAATATCTTGTTTCCACATTCTGCAGGGTGGAGTCTTATCTCATTTTATGAAAACGCTCCCACTGCAACACCGCCGAGTCAAACTACTGCTCAATACAACGCATCACAAAGCCTTGTGCGCCTGAGCCAGCTTGATCCAGGACAATATGCTTCTTCGCAAGAATATAATCTATGGGCATACTCTGCTTGCTCTGCTGCCGCGATGACGGAGGTCTTTAATGCTTATGGGCATCATTATCGTGTGACGGACATTTTGAAGGTCGAAGCTCAGATAGGTGAAATTACGCCACAACTCGGATTGCTGGAAGATGTGGGAATCCAACGAACTGCAGCGCAATTCGGTTTCAAGACTACCTGGGGTCATTCTCTTTCACTTGATCAAATCATCGATATTTCTAATCATGGACGTCCGGTGATCGTGAGTTTCCCCCCTGATAGATATGCTGGCGGACACTTACTCGTGGTGACTGGCGGTAATAACAGCACCGTCTACCTGGCTGACTCATCCCTTTGGAATCGCCACTCACTCTCACGGTCGCAATTCTTGCAATGGTGGGAAGGCTTTTCTGCAATTGTGACTCCAAAGTAACGTTCAGTATGTGGATAAAAATGTGTACAAGTGTTCTAATTTGTGGATAACTCCCAAATGACTGGACAATCCATCTTTCCCCTGCTAGGATAAAGCAAACCGGAACATAAATGAAAGGATTCCATATATGACACAACTAGAAACCTACATAACAGAGAACGAAAACCGTTTTCTTGAGGACTTGAAAGGTTGGCTGCGCATACCCAGTATCAGTACATTGCCAGAACATGCTGGAGACATACGGCGAGCAGCCGAGTATGCAGCCGACCAGCTTCGGCGGATGGATTTTGAGCAGGTTCAACTGATCCAGACCCAAAATCACCCGCTTGTCTATGGCGAATGGCTCAAGGCTCAAGGCAAACCCATTGTGCTCGTCTATGGACATTATGATGTCCAGCCTGTTGATCCTGTCGAACTTTGGGAGTCACCGCCATTTGAGCCTACAGTGCGTGGGGATAATCTGTACTGCCGTGGCGCCTGCGATGACAAAGGTCAGACAATGCTCGTATTGAAAGCATTGGAATCGCTCCTGGAGATTCATGGTACTTTACCTGTTAATGTGCGCGTACTGATCGAGGGAGAAGAAGAGGCTGGAGGAGAGTCGATTGATCACTACGTCCGAGCATTTCCTGCAAGCTTGAGGTGTGATGCCGCATTTATTTGCGACACGGGTATGCCGTCGAAGGAGATTCCGGCGCTTGTCAATGGTCTGCGAGGCATTATTTACACAGAGGTCGCAGTTCGTGGCGCGAAAAGCGATCTACACTCAGGCACCTATGGCGGTGTAGCACCTAACCCTCTGCACACACTGGCTATCATTATCGCTGGTTTGAAAGACGCCGAAGGGCATATTCACATTCCTGGGTTGTACGATAAGGTACGCGAGGCGTCAGAGCAAGAAAAAGCGTTCTGGCACGATGACCCCCTGCATTTGAATGAAATGTTGTTGGAGGAGATGGGAGTTTCACAGCTTACGGGTGAAATAGAATATCCACCTTTAGAGCGCATCTGGGCCCGTCCAACCTTAGAGATTCATGGTATTTCGGGTGGCTTTGTAGGCGAGGGCGCTAAAACTGTGATTCCCGCAATCGCAAAGGCAAAAATCAGCCTGCGCCTCCCCGCTGACCTGAAGTCAGACGATGTGTTTGTGCTCCTTGAGCAGCGCGTTATGGAACTCGCTCCCGCGGGAGTAGAAGTAACGGTACGAAAAGTACATGGAGGCGAAGCGGTGATGGTTCCGATAGATACGCCGCCTATGCAAGCTGCCGCATCAGCGTTGAGGGAGGTATTCGGGAAAGAGCCTGTCTTTATTCGCGGGGGTGGATCGATTCCTATAGCAGGGCTGTTTCATGATATTCTTGGGGTACCAGTAGTGATGATGGGTTTTGGTTTGCCAGACGATAACCTGCATGCCCCGAATGAGAAGTACTCGCTTTCTCAGTTTTATAAGGGCCTTCGCACTGTGGCTCGTTTCTTCGAAAAAATGGGTTAGTCTGTGTTGAGCTGGCCGTCCGTGGCTCCGCCACGGACGGCCAGCTCAACACAGACACTTCACTTTAAGCCTTGCTCATCGGCGATCTTCGTCAACTGGTTGCGTACTTCCCAAAGTTCTGGATAGAACTTATCCCTGAGAGTACGCTCGAGTATCTCCATGGGTGTGCCACCGGTGCCAATAGAACCCGGGCCTATCATACGTTGTGCCAATTTGAAATGCTGAGTGCGGAACATCTGAAAGACTTCGTCGTAATCGGTCAGTGCCTCAGCAAAAGCCATCAACAGTGGGTAGCGATGAGCATAGATATAGATGTCTGTAAGCGTGACCTGCTCATGAGCAAGCAATGCCTGGAAATCATCCCATAAAAGGGGTGAAATCGTCATCAACGCATGAAAACCGGGAGAGTCTGTACCGGCGCCATCAGCGAGCACCTTGCGGAAGCCATGAAAATCCCAGGGAGACATGGTCTCCAACATGCGCAAATTACTTAGCATCAGATGCTGAATCTGGATGACACGCTGTAACAGGCGCAAGGCGGGTGGTAGATTGTACTCCTGGAGCAACGTGCGGATAGTGCGTAGCTCGTAAGCGGTTTCTTTCCACCACAATTCAAACACCTGGTGTACAACCTGAAATTGTAGCTCATCATGATGCGCTAACTCGTTCTCAGTTTTTTGCAGAGAGAGAAGTTCCTCGGTACGCAGGTAACGCTCATAGACGCTTTCCCCTGGCATATGCTTCGCCTTGTGCAGAGTAATGTTCTTAACCATCAATACACCTTCCTTCCGTGGAATGCGAACAAAGACAGCATTGTCCTGATACAAAAAGCATAACACAGAACGAGGAGAGTGAGTAGGGTAGAAATATCCATAACTACTTGCACATATCGCTCAGGCATACTATGATAGGGTAAAATTGTGGCTCAAAGGATTGGAGAAATATTATGGGAAGTATCCCCACACTTGCTTACATAATTGATTGGGGCTGGATACGCATTGGCCCACCCTACATCTACATCAATATTGACCCCGTAATTGTTCACATTGGCCCACTCGCCTTGCGCTGGTATGGACTGATGTATGTCGTGGCAATCCTGATGGGGTTATTGGTCATTCGAGGCTATACCGCACGTATGGGTATTAGCAATGAGATCAAGTATAGAGTACTCTGGTGGTGTATTGTTGCTGGCTTGATTGGTGGACGCCTGTACTTTGTCATCCAGCAGCCAAATTTTGTTTCGTTCTACCTTGCTAACCCTCAACACATACTCGCGACCTGGGAGGGCGGCATGGCTTTCTTCGGGGCCCTTTTCCTCGCCATCCCTGTGCTCTTTTGGCGAGCCAAAGTTGAGCGCATTAACCCGCTGGTAGCGCTTGATGCCGGTGTGTTGTTTGCGGCTGCCGGGCAGATTTTCGGGCGTATCGGCAACATTATTAATGGTGACATCATCGGCTATCACAGCACGCTTCCCTGGTCAACAGTCTACCAGAATCCAAATAGTTTTGCGTGCTTGAATCCAGCGACCTGTAATGTGCCTGTACAACCTGCGGCTACCTATGAACTGCTCGCCAACATTGTCTTACTCACATTGATGCTTTTCCTCTCCCATCGCCTGCGCAGGCCCGGCGTACTCATGCTGGTCTATCTGTTTGGCTATGTAACCACCCAATTCCTGCTTTTCTTCGTGCGCGATAATGTGGTTGTAAGCTTCCTGGGTTTAGACTGGAGTTTAAAACAAGCGCAATGGACATCACTTGTCGTCTTCATTCTTCTGATACCACTCACTTTCGTGGTGTTCCGCTTCTCGAAGCCTGTACCAGAGGGCGAGATCGCTGCAACTTACGGCATTCCGCAGGAGTCTGTTGCAAAAGAGGAGGTCGTAGATGAAACAACAGAGACTCCAGAGGCTGAACAACCAGCTCCAGAAGAGGAGATTGGTGAAGAGGGGTCAGAGACCCCAGAGGTTGAACAACCGGCTTCAGAAGATGCGGAGACGGTAGAGGCAGTAGAGATCCAGCAACCTGCGGAGCAAGAAGCAGAAGAGAAGATAGAGAAGTAGCCAGGAGAGGGCAAACGCAATACCATTCAAGTAAGCACAATCAAGAAGAATTGATTGATGTTTAGCCTGGCGGGGGCAAGCCCCGCCACTACATATCCTTTGATCTGCGATAATTCCTAAAATGTAGTGGCGGGGCTTGCCCCCGCCAGGCTTCTCAAAGCTGATACAACAGCTTGCGATGCATTACAGAGATTAATGCATCAGTAAGCGTAAGAATCATCTGAAATTGCTCAGTCTGCTGCTCAGGTGACAGTTCCTCCTCACGCCAATGTGGCTGTACATGCTGCTCAATAGCGGCTATTTCGCTGCGAGCAAGCTGGCGCAATTGAAAACGAATGAGTGCCGGTAGCGCTATTGGAAGACCAAGATACTCGAGGCGTTCATACAGTTGTAGCAACAGGATATCATCGCCGCTATACATCAGCCCATTTTCAGTTTTTACTGGAAAGAGCAGGTCCTGGCCAGTCAATTCGTCAATCCATTGCTCAGTCGCGCCAGTCTGCTGCTTCAACGTATCTTTAGAAAGACGCACTTCCTGGCCACCACCAGTGAGAGAGCGCTGCAAGCGTTGTTTGAGCGCCAGATTCATCTGAACTTCACCATACCTGGCACGAATTTCCAGCAGTTGCTTGATAGTTTCCAGAGGAAGATTCTGCTGCTCTTTCAGCTCTTTGATAATATTCAGCACCAGCAGGTGTTCTTCGTCATAATAGGCTACGCGACCGCGCATGGTGGGAGGAGGCAACATACCCTGAGTATTGTAAAAACGAATCGTCCTGCTCGGCATCCCTGAGATATGTGCCAACTCATCAATCGTATGCATTATTACACTGCTCTACTTCAATTAGGCTGTACCGCATAGGGTGTTACGGTGCATTGTAACATAAAGACTGTCACATATTAAGGGGCAGATATATCTGGATCTCTAGGGGAACGACGGGCGACCATAAAGGCCCACCCAGCCACTCCTCACCACTCTCGCCCCTACGGGGGAACGACGGGCGACCATAAAGGCCCACCCAACCACTCCTCACCACACTCGCCCCTACGGTAGGGAAATTTCCCTGGAAGGATGGGGAGTTACACACCTACGTGATTAATGACTTGATCATCTCGAGCAACACATCCTGCGGACAAGGCTTAATCAGGTAAGCATGAGCGCCTAACTCACTGGCACGTCGCTTATGCTTCTCTGAAGACCGTGAAGTCAACATGACAATTTTCAGCTCAGAGAATTCTTGATGTGTACGAATGATATTGAGGACATCATAGCCATTCAGGTTGGGCATCTCTACGTCTAACAGAAGTAAGTCGGGAGTTTCTTTCGATAGCTGTTCCAGCGTTTGCAGGCCATCTACCGCTTCCTTTACGTCATACCCTGCGTGGTTCAGGGTTGTGATTATAGATTGCCGGATAGATACAGAATCATCTGCAATGAGTATTGTGCGGCGCAATGGTGTTGTAGCTTGCAGAGACGGTAGGTCATGCTTGCTCTCCGTACCTGCTTCATTGGCCATTTCCTCAGCATACTGGCGTATTCCTTTCAGCCTGATCATTTCAGGCAAATTTACAACCAGAAGCACATTGCCATTACCATCGAAAGCGGCACTTGTTATTCCTGGACGACATAGATGAGCTGCAAGCGGCTTCATCACCAACGCTACTTGTCCTACTACCTCGTCCATCTCAACTGCAACCTGGGGACTATCCAACTCTAGTACCAACGCAGCCTGGATCTTCTCTTCAAAAGAATTATTAGCAGGCAAGAAACCTAACAACGAGTTGAGATGAACTATCTCGTGTGCATCAAGCAGGGACATATCTCGCGAATGATCCACTTTCAAGCGCGCTTTTCCCATGCCCTGTTTATTATAGTGTATTTGTCGTACTTGCGAGACCGGCACGATTATATGCTGGCTTCCTGCACGCACAAGTAACCCCTGTATCATGCGTTGAGAACGCGGCAAACGGAGTTGCAGGGTCATCCCTTCCCCACTACGTTCTTGCAGTGAGATTGAGCCATACAAATGATGGGCAGTTTCTTGCAGTGTAGTCATCGCCCCTGGAGAGGCTAATTGTGAGAAACCTATTTCAATCGTTACCTCATTACCCATTGCATGTGCATTGAGCCAGATTCGTAATTGTTGTTCAGTGTCGTGTTTCCATTTCTTCTCAAAAAACAAGATCTCGGCCACATTAAGCTGCACAAGTTCCAGGAGAGGTTCGGTCAACGCCTCTAGAATATCTTGATTGATCTCAATTGATTCACCCGAAGCCTCAAACTGGACGCGCTTTTTTTGCGCTCCCGTCATCATCTCTATAGCCAGCCTCAGGTGTGCCACCAGAACGCTGAATGGTGATGACCGCAGCAAAAACGCTTCATTGCGCACAGCGCTCGCCTGGCCCACTTGTTGCGCTACTAAGGATTTGAGGTGTGTAAGTGCCTGCCGTAGATGAGCAATAGCCATTGCAACATCGCTAATCGCTTCAGTAAGCGAATGTGCCAGGACATTCGTCTCCCAAAAACGATCTATTTCCATCTCGTCCCAGAGAGCGACTTCCTGAATCGGTAATGGCTGAAGGAATGCAGTACTTCTCACCTGCGGCATATATCCTATACGTTCCGTGGCCTCCTGTAAGATGCGCGCGACGAGCGACGAGGGAGGATATCCAACATCGCTAGATACAGCATCTAGTGTGGTATTCGATGTAACAGACAGGCTTGAAAGCAACGGCTCTAAACGTCGCAAGCGAGCCTGAGCAATTTGCAATTCATTGAGCGCCGTTTCTACCTGCTGATGGGCGTTCTCCAGTGGAGTATCCAGCTCGATTAATTTCTCAGTGTGCGCTATAAGTTGATTGAGGTGTTGAGAAAATCTTTGGGTAGACATGGTTTCAGCATCTTTGGGTGAAGAGAGTTTCACCGTATGCACAGCATATATATCGATATTGAGCGCTTCGTACTCCTCTTCGAGTTCTAGCAGTGGATTTTTACTTTCGTAGCCGTTGCTGGCTATACTTTGTAGGGTCAATTCCAGGGTTTGCACCGCGTGGGCCAGGGCAATCGATCCTGTTACATACATCACGTTTCCATTTTCAACCAGCTCGATTATTGTTTCCATATGGCGAGCAACCGTGGACATTGAATCACAGCCAATCGCCGCCGCTGTCCCTGCCATCTTATGCGCAGACCGTTTCAGAGCTTCAAGGTTCTGGGAATCTAAGCGGTCATCTTGCTCCAGCCGTTGAAGCGCTAAACGCATAGTAGCAATATCTTCATCGGCTTCAGTAGCGAAGAAAGCAAGCATTTCATCATCGGAGATAAGCGATGGGGATTGAGTTGTCTCTGTTTGAGATGCGAAAGAAGCCTCGAGTGTTGGCTCTTGCGACAAAGAGTTGTCGGGTAATGGTTCTTCATTAGAATGAAAAGCCCGCAACACCTCCAGGTCTTCTTCAGAAAGTTCATCCTGGTGAAACGGTGAGTTTCTATCATCCATAGTGGGCAGCCATTCCTATCTGCTGTACCACATCAGGGAGTAAAGCTGATACATCCAGGACTGGCTCCTCGGCATATATCCCTCTTACCACACCTGCTCGCATGGGCGTATAGAACACAGATGGCCCTGTAGATAGATTCATTTGTTCAAACTGAACAGTGGTAGTCAACCCAACGCCGGGAACGAGCAAACCAACGGTTACATCTGCATGATTAATCACCAGGAGCATTCCATCAAGGGGAGAAACGTTTACCCCGCTGAGGTACATGTCAAGATCGATTACCGCGATGGCTTCACCACGCCATGCCACAAGACCACACATCCAACTTGGGGTAACAGGGAGTTGAGCGAATAGATGAGGGGGTGGTACAACCTCGATAATGTCTTTCAAGGAAATTAAACAATTTCCCCGACTCAACTTGCATTCCAGATGTTGATCCTGGTAGTCTCTCTCCTGAGAAGAACTCTGGGGAATTATGCCCGCTCGCTCGTGGGCGTAATTCCAGAATTCTTCATCACTCATGCGCTCAAGGTCAAATGTCGATAAGCCATTTAGAGGCAACATTGCTCTGTTTCTATCCACACTCCAACGCTGCTACGCAAAAACCAGGAGGTGTGTTATGATCGGCCAACCGTCGGACTACTCAGGTGTGAATGCACAATAGTCATCACTTCTTGAGTTTTGAATGGCTTGGTAATATAGTCTTTTGCGCCTGCGAGACGACCTTTAAGACGATCAATCACCCCATCTCGTTTAGAGATCATGACAATAGTAGTATTACCAAACTGCTGTTTCGTCTTCAAATGGCGAGCCACTTCGTACCCATCCATTTTGGGAAGGCCTATATCAAGTAAAACGAGGTCAGGTATGGGATGTCGTCTTTCGTTCAGTGCTCGTAGCGCTTGAATACCGTCGGGGTAACTCACCGATGCGAAGCCTTCACGCTTCAGACTGGTTTCCATGATCTTACGCACCGTGAGAGAATCATCAATGATCATTACCAGTTTGCTCATAACTGTTGTCCTCTTTCTTTATCCACCCCACTATTTACACCGGCCTATTTAGAGTACAATTAATTCAGACCTTAGTACCAGGATCCAGAGCTAACCTGCTTGATTATGTGACCAATTGGAATCGCAAGAAGCCTATCCTGATCTCGGTTGAGAAATGCGGCCCCGTAGGGCATGAAAAATGGACGTTAGTCCAAAATACCGATCCCCTGCTAATAGTAACACATGAATATGACAAGTTCAACACATTTGTATAAAGATGTGATTAAAATATGCGATAGCTGTATTACAATGTAAAAGTTGCATAGCTTATGCGGCATGAACAGCTACCGGTAACATAAAGGTAAAGGTACTGCCCTGCCCAACTACACTTTCAGCTTTAATACGACCCCCATGAGCTTCTACCACGTGACGAGCAATAGCCAACCCCAGGCCACTGCCTCCTCCCCCTGGCCCAATAAAATCAATCTTTGAGCGAGCTTGATCGACTTTGTAGAAACGCTCAAAGATGCGTGGCAAATCCTCAGGCCGGATACCAATTCCCGTATCACGCACAAAAAAGGCTTGAGTGCTACCGCTCTCTTCTAATCGCGTGCCGATAACAACCATTCCACCAGAGAGGGTAAATTTGATAGCATTGTGAACAAGATTCACCATTACGCGCAAAATCTGTCTGCTGTCAGCAGCAACTAATGTCTTCCCTTGCTCTATTTCAGTGCGTAACGTGACACGATGTCGCTGGGCCTGTGTCAGCATGCGTGCCATTACTTCGCGTACCAGTTGCTCTGCCTCGATTGGTTCAATGCTCATTGGGACCTGGCCCGATTCGATACGTGAAAGCTCAAGGATTTCTGACACAAGTTCTGTGAGATTTTGTACCTCTGTTTCAATTTTCTCAACAAATGTTTGCGCCTGCTCCGGGTCTGTATCGATAGCATCTTCAAGTGTCTCAACCAGCAGACGAATAGAAGCCAGGGGGTTGCGTAGCTCATGCGAGATGTTAGCAACAAAGTCACGTCGCGCACGCTCCAGGCGACGCAATTCGGTCAGGTCTTCAATAGCGATGGCAAAATAAACATAGCGATACGCCTGGTTGAGGGCAGTATTCTGCTTACTAATTCTGGTCTTGCGAGGGCTATGTGCTAGCGGGGTAATTGAGATTTTCCAGGCAGTGCCTGTGCTGTCCCGGGTATACTCACCTGTGACCGGACTTTGGCTCTGTATACTCTGCTGCACAAGCTCTAGAATTCCGATATCAGAAACCAGTTGATTCAATTTCAACTGTTTCAATGGTTCCTGCGCTTGCAATAGATTAACAGCATGCTGGTTATAGAAATGGATACTCAACGAACCGTTCACGATCAATAGAGGCCAGGGTACCGCTTCGAGCAGCGCCTGAAAGAAGTGTTGATAACTGATGGTGCTATCGTCAACCAACTGGCATCACCTCAAATGGACTGGTACTCCTGCTTAACATACAAAAAGGCCACCCGTTTCGGTCGGTGGCCCTTTTCGAGGCTCCTCGAACAGGATGCGTATCTGGAACCTACCGGTTAATAGACAGTGTATCATAAAAGTACCGGTTAGTTGGTTCATTGTGGTCTGAGAAGGAAGTTCTAATAATGGGGCAATGTGGGAGCATGAGAAAGATATATGGTCATAACCATATATAAACAGTTGGTTAGCACTTTTGAATAGCATTATAACACATAAAAAAGCACCATTAAGAATATAGGCATATTAATACGCTTTATGATCATCATCTGGAAACTATATCTTTTCTCTTCCTTCTTGTCTTGACCCCAACCTACCGTTTCCTAGCGATATTACATATGATAAATTTATAGGATGTATGAAATACTTATAGGCAATCAAGCGAGTAAGCTAAGCTGATAAGGCTAGGAAACGCCCTC
>WNFX01004299.1_pt1 | contig 14018 bp, 7 predicted proteins | sample 5400111 | NCBI WGS metagenome assembly WNFX01 (sample SAMN13153363, study PRJNA577476) | soil metagenome | isolation source: 40 cm soil or saprolite under grassland replicate 1 | place: USA:California | collected 2016-06-15
GCCTATTTCGAAGGCACTTTTAATTACTATCTTTGGGCCGTGCCAAAAGCGGCACTTAAGTTGCTTGGGAAATCAGAGGCGCTTTCCGACGCTTCAAGATACGGCGAAAACCACGGCGATCTTTTGTATCTGTGTCGCTCGATGTCAGTGTTTTTTGACGTGTGCACGGTTATTGTTGTATTTCTCGCAATCAAAGAAGGAACGCACGAGTTCTATCCTTCACTTCTGGGGGCCCTTTGTTATGCCGCTCTACCGATGCAGGTGATCTACGCGCACTTCATGAGACCACACGTGTTGAGCAATCTTCTATGCAGCCTGGTCATTTGGTTATCCTTAAAGGTCCAGTCACGACCGACTTGGTGGATGCTCCTTGGCGCTGGTTTTATTTCAGGCTTGGGAGCCGCGACTCGCTATCCGGTGGCCATCATTGCAGTTATTCCGTGCCTGTATCTCCTCCTCGCGCGCGGGATGGACTCCGACGGTCGGGAGAAGAGATTGCTCGACCGCGTCAAAGCCTTTGTCTCGCGTTCACTTTGGTTAATCGTTGTCGGCTTTGCTGCGGGCCTTTTTATCGGGCATCCCGAGCTGTTTTTGGACTCTCGAAGAGTGATTGCTGCGATCACCAGAGAGACGATGAAATATGCGTCGTTACAGGAGTTCAACGCAAACAAACTCCTCAATCTTTCCCTGGTCTGGCAGTATATTACATACGTGATTCCGTTTGCGATGTACCCTTTCCTTTGGCTGCCTCCCTACTGCGCAATCTTATATCTTGTTTTTCGGCGAAAGTTGTACAGCCGATCCCTTCCTATACTAATCTTCTCTGCTCTATATCTGTACTGTATAGCAAAGGGTTACCTTGGGCAGGCGATTTTTGCTCGCACGACGATGCTCTTGTTCCCAGGATTTTGTATCCTGGTTGGCTTGGCTTATGGCGACCTATTGCGCCTACTGAAGAAACAGCGGATGAGTGCGATTCTGTTAACGATTGTTACTGTTCTCGTTATTGCACCTTCCGTAGTTTTTGATGCGGCATACGCCCACGCCATGGAGCAAAAAGACGTTCGTTCAGCGCTTCGCGAGGACTTGAACAAGGTGATCGCCAATTCACCGACAACGATTGCCGTGTCGCGTTTCGGACCTTGGTTTTACACTGTAATGCCTGCGGTTGAGCCACTGAAAAGCAAAAGCGTGACCGTTCAACCGCAAGAAGCTGATCAACCTGCTGACTTTTTCCTGGTTGGCTTCACAGGCCCCGTTGACACGACGCAAACCGAGGCGATGATCAGGCGGATCGAACAGCAGGGAAATTTCAAATACGAAAGAACGTACAACGTTCCTCCAAAGATTTTGGAGCGACAATTTCAGCTTGCGCGTTTCCCGCCAGATATGACTTATCCTTTCCCGACGATCTTGCTTTTCCGAGCTAACGCGAGAACATGAGTATCATAGCGATTGCCTAGGAAGCCAGGTCACATTCCTTGGGACGGGTTCAAACGTGATCCCATCAATTCCGGATTTCCCCCGACTTGCGAACAGGTTAACGTACCACGCGCTATCGCTTCGGACATCACGCGCTTGGCATGGAATCAAACCATCCATTCGGACGAGCATAGGATCGATGCTAAGGTCACGGAGCATCTGAATGAGCTCCTTCCAGTTGCTACCGGCCTCCTTGAGACCATAAGGCCAGAACTCGAGCAAAAGCTGGATGTTGCGGTTTTCCCGCAGAACGCGTTTTGCCCCTCGTAATGCATGGAGTTCGTAGCCCTGGATGTCGAGTTTTATCATATCGACGCGTTCGCCAGGCTTGAAGTAATCGTCGAGCGCCACCATCTCAATTGGGATGGCGCCGCGCGACTCGTCATCGGCCATGCAAGTCCGATGATCCACGTTTAGCTTATCTGAAATGTAGAGCTTAGACCCGCCGCTATGCTCTCCCACTGCAGCTTGAGATAGCCACACATTTCGGAGCTTGCGCATGGCAGTGCGCAATCGCTTGAAATTATCCGGCGAAGGTTCGAAGCAATGGACGGCGCCGGTAGGTCCAACACAGCGGGACAGAAATTGCGAGTAAATGCCGATGTTCGCGCCTGCGTCCGCGACCACTGCGCCGGGAAACAAGACCTTTTTCAGCAGCTGCCGCCCTACGCGATCACCATATGCTTTGTAAACTGCGTAAAGCGGCTGGTAGATTGGAAACCCGGTTTGTAGACTTTATTTCCAACACCGCGGAGAACAGAGGCCACGGACATTAACGCCGCGTCAGAGTTACGATAAAAAATGAGGCGCACAACCGCGGGAACCAACGGCTAAGAGCCAGATCAACAGGAAATAAGATGCGGTAAAGAAAATGTGGCACTGGAAGCTTGTGAGATATTCCTCCTGTAATCATGTAAGAGAGTGCGGTGAAGGGTCGAACAGACAGACCCACCATGTCATAGTTCTTATCCAAGCGTTGGAGCCAGTCGCGCTGCCGAAAAAAAATCATCCAGGGCAATGCCTGATTAGCCGACGCCAGGGGCCCCCGCACTTCACTTAATTCAGGCTCACGCGCGTCGAACTCAACAGCCTCGTGGTGGAGGTATTTGTAGATCCCTGTCGATAGGATAGAAAAGAACGGCTCAGTGGCGATCAGTTTGCCACGCGGTTTTAACTTGCCAGCCGCACGGTTAAGAAACGCAATGGGGCTTTTCAGATGATGCAGCACATTGGTGAGCGTTATCACATCTAGGGTGTTGTCTTTAATCGCGTCCAGTTTGTCGATTTCGTGGCAGTCAAACACAAGATCCAGATAATCCAGATCGAGCACGTCACTGGTTACGACGTTCGGGAGAAATTGTTTCAGCGGCGATGTGCCGCTTCCTATCTCCAATATCGAAAGCGCGGCCGGATTTTGAAAGTCCTTGAACTGATCACGGTAAAGTTCGCGATACCAGAAAAGGAGATTTTTGTTCGCGCCGAGCCGCGCGCGATTGCGCAATGTTGCGGCGCGGTCTTTCGCCTCCTCGCCGCGCATAGTTATCCTGCCATTCTTGACTGCGCGGATATAGAGTGAGCCAGCGATCTCCGACATCACTGGCACATTTTCAAGAAATTGGCCCAACGAGTCCATTCGGTCAACCAGAGGCAGTGGGGTTTTAGGGTGCAGAAAATCAAACGGATCAACACGAACGTCATCATACCCCGTTTCCTCAAGCAGCCGCCGGAGTGGCCACCGGAAGAATGCGGTCTCCTCCGGTGAGTCGCCAAGCTTTCGTTTAATCCAGGGAATGTTCTTTTGTATCGCGATCTGAGGGTTCAGCATATTCGGCTCTGTAAAGTAGATAGTACCACCGGGCTTCAACACGCGGTAGATTTCGCGCAGCGCCTCTTCGATCTCGAGGTGATGTAAAACCGAGCTGCCCACCACCGAATCAAAGACAGCGTCAGGATAGCTCAATTGATAGGCGTTCTGGATCTCGTAACGAACGTTTGATGCAGAACAGTTCGCCTTCGCGATTTCCAGGAGATCAGGTGAGACGTCAATCGCGACAATGTCCGCTCCAGAGCGCGCCAACTCGCGGGTGAAATAGCCTGTACCGCATCCCAACTCAAGCACGGTCATTCCTAGCTGCAAATGACTGCTGAGCATCTTTACTCGCCGGGCCCAGCGGATTCTGCCGGCCGGACTCTCCCAATTCCAAATCTCCCCTGCCCCGTGCTGTGCGAGGAAACGTCCGTGTTGAACTTCTTTAGCAATGCGATCTTGCACTAGAAAATCCGTGGAGATAGACTAAAAACTATAGGCCTGCCGCCAACCGACTAGCCTGTTTCGTCCGCGATCTATTCGCATGAAGAGTTTCGTGCCCCAGAAACTTCAAGCGCCGCGCGGCGAAGACCAGCATGCGCAGTAGAATCAGGCCATGGTGCCAGCGCTGAATATTGGTGGTGCCATATTTTCTTTCGCGGTAATGCACGGGAATCTCAACAATCTTCAGCCCCATCCGGGCTGCACCAAAAAGGAGATCAAAATCGCCAAATGGATCAAAATCGCCAAAGAACTCACGACTCGCGGCGAGCCGTTTATAGCGCGCCCGGGACAGAACCTTCGTACCGCACAACGTGTCTTTGAAGCGTTGCCCGAGCACAAAGGAAAAGGCGGCGGCAAAAAATTTATTGGCCACGATATTAAAGAACCGCATTGCCTCCTTCTCCATGGGATAAACCAATCGGCTGCCGTTAACGAACTCCGCTTTGTTTGCAGCAACTGCATTGTAAAATTTCGGCAGTTCTTCCGGAGGCGTTGTCAGGTCTGCGTCAAGGATCATCAGAATGTCTTTTGTGGCCAGATCGAATCCCAGTCGCACCGCATCGCCTTTTCCGTGGCCTTTTTGCTGAGCAAGGACCAGGCCGTGAGCGCCTGTGTACCCGCTGGCGGCCCGTTGAATTCTTTCCCATGTATCGTCTGTGGAATTGCCTTCGACGAAGATGATCTCGTCCTCCGGTCCCATCATCGGGCAGCGGGCAAGAATATCGTTGATGTTTCCCGATTCATTACGGGCCGGCACAATAACAGAAACAGACGGTCGCGCATTGCGCTCCGGTTTGAGCGCGCGCGCGATCACGATGTTGAGCATGGTAAAAAGCCGGAAAAAGGGCAGCGGCGCGACGTAACGATTTAAGAAGTTTGCCAGGAATGGAATTGGTATTGGGCAAAGCAGCTTTAAGTCGTGGCGGATGATTTCAAATCCAGCAAGATGGCAGAAATTCTCCAAATCCTCATGCGCGATCCAGTTCTGTTCAGGCGTTCGACTGCGTATGCTAATCTTTGAAGCGAAACGCGCAAGCGGCTTCCATAGCATGCTGTAATAAACGAACAATATCCGCTCCGATCCCTCCAAGGATTCTTGCAACTGATTCAGCAGCTCCTGAATGTCGCGTTCATAGTGGATTGTGCCGTTCAGCAACACGTAGTCCGGCAGCGGTTGATGAGTTATTTTGAACGTCGCGATACTGGGGACTGCGCGATAATTTGCGAATCTCTCCCCCAGGCCGGCACTGTGAGGATCGATTTCAACAATTTCATCTTCCGGGCGAACATATAGCGAAAGGTAGGCAGCCAAGCTGTCATAAAAATATCGCCGCATCGCAGACTCCTTCTCTTTACGAATGCCGGGATCCCATCGGCAAGTCCCTTGCCAACCTGCAACTTGGTGCTCGCTCTTCATTTCAGTAGCGATTTTCAACTCTGGCACGGCGAAGGGTAGTGAAAAATGAGCTGGAAAACAATTTGCGCCGCTCGCTTTTGCGAAACTGCTAGGGCGTTCCCCAACAGATCAATGAGTTTCGCTGCGGATCGTTCAACTTTCTCGCCGTCGGAGATTGTATTTTACTATGGCATAAATCGCCCTGACGCCGTCCTTCCAATTGATCTTCTTGCCCTCCGCATAAGTCCGTCCGCTGTACGAGATCCCGACCTCGTAAATTCTACAGCCTGTGCGGGCAAGCTTGGCAGTTATCTCGGGCTCAACGCCGAATCGGTCCTCCTCGATCTGAATTGCTTTGATAAGAGGAGCTTTGAAAGCCTTGTAGCCGGTCTCCACGTCGGTCAGATTAAGATTAGTAAAGATGTTCGAAAGCAGGGTCAAAAACCGGTTGCCAGCCATATGCCAGAAAAAAAGGACACGATGCGGCCGCCCGCCCATGAACCGGGAGCCGAAAACTGCGTCTGCTTTGCCTGACATCAGTGGCTCCAAAAGTAGCGGATAGTCTGCCGGGTCGTATTCCAGATCGGCATCCTGCACTAGAATAATATCACCACTAGCGGCTGCAAAGCCGCTGCGCAAAGCGGCCCCTTTCCCACGATTTACCGGATGGTAGATGATTTGATCAACTATTTGAGAAATCCCCTCCTTCAGCACAGATTGAGTTCCATCTTGAGAGCCATCGTCAACGATAACGATTTCCTTGTTCTCCAGCGGCGTGTTCCGAACGGTCTCGACAATCTTTTCGATCGTATTCCTTTCATTGTAGCAAGGGATTACGATTGAAACCTTCATCTCGGGAGCGAACCCCGGATGAGCTTTATTGCGTACAAGTCGCGGCTGTCAACACTGACGTTCAATCGTCACGCATCAAAACGCGTGCGGGCTGGGCCACAGCAACGATCAACAAGACTCGCGGTTATTATGGAGAATACCGCTCTCAGTCGGTTGGCCAGAAATAAATAGTTTGTTTGCCTCCGCGGCGTTGCCGAACCGTCGTCGCCGCGTACCCTCGCGGCAGTTGATTTATTTGGAAACGCCTTTCTGGCATAAACGAAGAATCGACCACAATCTGTTTCGCCGCCATGAACTTGGCGGTATCGAATTGCTTCGTCATGGGGTAATCCGGCGAAAGATAGAGGCTGAGCAACTCGGGTCTGAATTGCGCCGCCACCTCGGTCCCTTTAGGGAACCGACGTTCAATCGTGCGAGCTGTCTCGAGCCATGCTTCCATCGGCACGAAATGAAACGTTTTCTGGACGTGCCCTGCGAATACCAATGCTGCTATCGTGATCCCGAACATGATCCCGAGCCTTTGCCACCGAGGAGCCACACTCCGAAGGAGTCTCGCCAGAAGCGTGGTCGCAATAAAGCCGAACGGGATCACGGTGAAGGCCATCGTGCGCTTCAGGGGTGTTTGCAGTTTCAAGCACACCGTAAAGCTGAGCAACATGGCCAGTCCGAGGCAAAGCGAAGCCTTTTCCGACGGGCTCTTGATATGCCCTGAAAGAAACGCCACGGTTACGAGCGTTACAATAAGGAACGTCAACCAATCGCTCACGCGAAAGCAAAGGTAACGTGAAAAAATATCGCCGATCGCAGCCCAAGTCTCGAATTCCGTGCCCCACGCTCCGGCATAGCTTCTCGCACTTTCTAAAACCGCGTTGCGGACCGGCCAATACACCAGACCAATAAGCGCCAAAGCGAACGCGCCGGATGCAAGCCAACGCCAATCCCGCGAGTAAATTAGGAGGACAGAAAACAGCGCACCCCCAAAAAAGAGAAAAATCGGGACGGACCAGGCTCCGAGCCACACAACGAGTGCCATCCCAACAAACGCCACCAGAGATGGTCTGCGGAAATAATCCCATGTTAACACGATGCATGACATGGTAGCGAACGCTAGAACGCTGTAACCGCGCGCCTGTAAAATTAAGTCGAGATTCGAAAGATTCGCTAAAAAAAGAAACGATTGAAAACTGCCCTCAAAAAGCTGACCAGCTAATGCCTGAGATACAATGATTATGAGAAAGGCTAAAGCCACGAAAACCACAGACCAAAGCCGAGCTCGGAGCGGATTGAAGCGATCGCGGCCCGGTGTGACGGAGTTCAGCAGATTAAAAAAAATGTGATTGTTCGGAATATAATGTGTCATTGTGAACGAAGGACCCTTCGCGCTGTACTCTTTGATGCTGTAAATTTCATCAACCCATAGTGAAGTGGTGGCCATCCCCCGAACCTCCGGCCAAACGCACAGAAAAGTTGCTATGAGCGTGAGTGATGTAGCAAGACAAGGCAAATGAAAGAACCGATGCGCAAGCTTCTCAGTTGTTACCCCTCTTGAGTCCTGCATATGTTAGGAGCAAAGCAGTACAACCGGCAACCATCAATGTGACATTGTTATTTTTCTCGCTGTAAGAACCGCAATCGTTATTTCATGCCACAACGAAATTTCCACGGTCAAGAACGAAGATAGCAGACGTGAGGGCCATGGATTACGCGGATACCAGATTAGTTGAACGCGCAGAAGATGGAACCCATTTTTCCAAGACACCTCTCATGTGTGACCTCGCGCCTTCGGCCGTTTAATGCGAGTTAACTACCATCAGATTCGCGGAAGTCTTCGAGCACTTGCGCAAAGTCCGCTCGCTGGCGCGCTTTTGTTTTTTTTGGTCGCTCTGTGTGTACGCATCCAATTTAGCGTCGCGCATCCACACTTCGACAATATTTTCGCCGTGCGCGGTGTTCCGTGCAGCGATGGGGCCTTCTGGACTACGGCAGCAATCTCACTCGCCGAGGGCCGGGGGCTGGGAAACGTATATCGACCGGGGCTGTCGGTCGCTTTGGCCCTCTTTTATACGTGGTTTGGCTATTCCTCCCAGACCATTACTGTTTTAAACATTCTGATTGGCTCATTGTCCGCCCTGCTCATCTTTCTTGTCGCGCGCACTGTGTTTAACGATCTGATCGCTATAGCGGCTGCATGTTTCTTCGTTTTCGATCCTTCGCAACTTGTTCAAACCCCCCAGGCAACGACTGAGCCTCTTGGATTGCTGTTCTTTGTAGCAGCCATTTACTTTCTCCTGCTGGTTAACCGCGGGGGGAAAGCCAAGCATGCTATCATCGGTGGCGTTTTATTTGGGCTATCCAATTTAACTCACCCGCTGACTCTGGTCTGTGCGCCATTCTATGCCGGCCATCTTATTTTCTCTGAATGGTTGCGGATACGGAGAGTAAAGCGAGCTATCGTGCCGGCAATTGCCCTTTGCATGGGGATTGTGCTGGCCCTCTCTCCCTGGCTCGTCCGCCAAAGATTGGTGCAGGGGGTGTGGTCTATTTCGACGAACGTTGGGGAATTGTTATACAGCGCAACCTCTCCTAAATACAAAACATGGACGTCCTTGGTGCGAGCAGATGCGGACCGGGCCGGAGTCAGTCCCACACCCGGCGCTCGCTACAATTACTTTATTGCCGAGTCGCTCAAGAATGTCCGGCGCGATCCCATGTTCTATTTACGGCAGGTTGCGGGTTCATACTGGCAATACCTCAACTGTTTTGATCTCAAGGTGCGCTCGAGCGATAAGGCCTTCGCCTTTCGCCAATGGACCTGGCTGGTCGAATCACAGGTACTGTTCTTCTGGCTCACGGTCGCGTTGCTTGTCGTGAGCGGGACGCGAATTTGGATACGTTCGGGGTCACTCGGCGGCTGTGTGTTTCTAGTCGTCTCGTCTGGACTCATGATCGCATGGCGACTCGCGCCTTCTCGCGCTGGAATCATTATTCTCGCGATCGGAATGGTCACCAGCCTCCTGTATTGCCACTGGCGGGATGTCGCATTGCTTAGTTGGAGTTTGCTCGGCGCCGGGCTGGCCAATGCCCTGTTCAACAATCCTATCCTCTACCGCGCTGTTCTGATGACGGACTGGCTCTTTAGTTTGTTCTATCTGGCGGCCTTCTACTTCACCGCGACCGTCATCGCAAATGTCGTTCTGCGCGCCCTGCATCGGGCGCCGGATCGTCCTTTGCTTCACGCTTCGACAACAGCCGACCCGCTGATTTTACCTCTCGGAAATCGGTCTAGGGCGATCCTGAGAAGCGTGGCTGCAGTTCTGGTTCTTTTCGTCGCGGTGGGTTCTTTTCGACTCCTGGCCATGAACTTTGGCGTCGTAGCGACGTCCAGACCTGATTCTTGCAAGTTGTCCACGCAGGGCAAACGCGACATCATCGAACGCTTACGATCTGCGTCTTCGGTCTTTCAGAAAATTTTCCCTGATCCCGAAAAGGCGAACATAGTGTTCGTTGAGCCGACCCCGCCGCTTACTGCGCCTCTGGCCACGACCGAGCAAGCTAGGGACATCACGGCGGGCTCCTCCTCCGCGATTAAAAGCCAAGTCGTCCTTCAATGCGAGCCGCTCTCGCGCCTGGTATATTTTTTTCCTCGGGGCGCCGAGTTTAGTAAACGGGACGCGCTATTCATGAAAAGGCCATTCGATTGTTCCATTTTTGATGCGGCGCGCTGCACAGTGGTTTTCCCCGGTAGAATTCCCCAGTCGCTGTTAGGTCGCCAGGTGATCTTGGTGGGCTGGATTGAAGGTATCCATCCGGGAGGCGCTCGGACAGTGCGGAAAGAAGTTATGCAATGCGTGGCGCTCATTCCGGTTTCGCCGAACAAGGAGTTCGATTATGAACACGCTGTGATTGTCCAACCTAGGGCCAGCGGCATCCTCGCGTCGAAAAAGAGATGAACGGTCGCTTTCCAAGACATAAATGTGGTGACATCTGGCATGGACATATCTGAACCGCTCCCGAAGCTTTCGATCGTAGTCGTTTGCTATAAAATGGCCGCGCAGATTAAAAACACGCTGCAATCGCTCCTTCCGCCATACCAGCGCAGTGTTTCCATCGACGATTATGAAATCATTCTGATGGATAACGGTTCAGCTAAAATGCTGGACGAAGGGACGCGGAAGATTTCGCCGAACCTGAATTATGTTTATCTTTCACCGCACGAGGCGAGCCCCAGCCCTGCGGCAGCGATGAATCGCGGGGTTGCCCTTTCGCGCGCTCCGGTGCTTTGTTTGATGATTGACGGCGCGCGTCTTCTCACGCCGGGTGTTCTTTCCTGGGGAATGCGCCTGCTTGCGTTTGCGCCGCGAGCGATGGTGGAAGTTCGCGGCTGGCATCTCGGGCCAAAGCTTCAGCCGGAAAGTGTGATGGAGGGTTATGGGCCGGAACAGGAGCGCAAGTTGCTGGAGAGCATACGCTGGCCTGAAAACGGTTATCGGCTTTGGGAAATTGCAGCCGGCACTAAGCAAACGCGATCGGGATTCTCAGCGACGACTGCTGAATCGAACTGCATCTTCATGTCGCGCGATCTGTTCTTCGAGACTGGCGGCTTTGACGAGCTATCCCGCACGCCCGGCGGTGGCTTGGTTAATCTGGATTTTTTTGCGCGCGCGGTCGCGGCTGCGGGCTGTGTCTTCACGCTGTTAGGCGAGGGGACCTTTCATCAAGTCCACGGCGGTGCCGCTACCGGGTTAAGCAAGCCGGAGATGGACGAGAAATTCCAGGAGTGGTACGCCGAAAGTAAAGCACTTGGTCACGTGATCACACCGGATCACGAATTTATACCGGATTACGAATTTATTCTCGCAGGCCACATGCCGCCAGAATGCGCCAGCTGGCTGGCGCGGCACCCTCCAGCGCGGACTTGACCGATCGGTCGAAGGTTGCTGCGCGTTGCTCTTGCTCTTACTCTCCAGAGGCGACGTTTGGGGGCAGGAGCAAGAGTCTGAGCATGAGTAAGAGTAGGAAACCCGAAGGTGTTTGAAATATTTCAACGTTCACATAATCCGCTTTGGTATAGTAAGGCGGATGCGTTGTCCTGATCAGCGAGACTCCCCTTCGGTCGGCGGCCGAGGCTCAGCTACGTTCGAACTCATTCGGTCACGGACGAGTGGGCAAGGATCGACGAGTTCACTGCAGTAGATGGAATGATACTGTGACCGCTACAATGAGACGAATTCTTCTTGCCGGGGCGCCGACAGGGTGCTGGACGAACCTCGGAGACGAGGCGATTCTGGCCGGGATGGCAGCTTCGCTGCGCACCGCCTGGCCAGAGGCGGAGCTCGCGGTCGTTTCCAGTAACCCTGATGGTTTTCTGGATCGCCACGGCTGCGAGGCGGTGCCATTCCGCGACGTCCCTGCCCTGGCTGGGGCCGTTGCTACCAGCGATCTGGTGCTGCTCGGCGGTGGCTCGATCTTCTTCGACTATTGGGGTTGTGATCTCGACGCGGTGCTCACTCCCCGGCACCAAGGACTGTCGCTGTGGACAGGCATCGCGCTGCTCGCTGCCGCCTGTGACAAGCCGCTGATGGTCTATGGCGCTGGGGTCGGACCACTGCACAGCGCCGACGGACGGCTGCTTGCGCGAGTGGTCTTCGAGTTAGCGCACGCCGTTTGTGTGCGCGACCGGGAATCAAATGTAACGCTCGATTCCCTCGGGCTCGAGGGGGTTGCTGCGACGATCACCGTCGACGCCGCGCTCAGGGTGTGTCTGCCGCCGGCGCCGATACTCGAGCTGCCCCGTCCCTGGCTGGGGGTTGCGTTGCGGCAATGGAATCTGAATGCGGACTCCGAGCATTGGCAGACCGAGACCGCGGCTGCGCTCGACCGCTTTCTGGAGGAGTATGGCGGCACCGCCCTGCTGGTGCCCTGTCATCGCCCAGTGCGCTGGCCGCTGACCGACGATGCCGGCGCAGGCGAGGCCGTGCGGCAACGGATGGCCCAGCGTGATCAGGTACACGCAATAGACATTGAACGGCCTTGGGAGGAGCGCGCAGCGCTGCTGGCTCACTGCGATCAGGTGTTCGCCATGCGATATCACGCCGCTCTCTTCGCGCTGGCGGCAGCTGTTCCCACGGTGAGCCTGAGCTACGATCCGAAAGTGGAGAGTTTGATGGTCGAATGGGGGTTCGAGGAACTGAGCGTGCGATTGGAAAATGTCGGCCGAGAGGCTTTGGCACAACGGCTGGAACGCGCGCGGCGAGAGCACGCGAACATCGCCACGACAGCGCAGCGGCGCGTGACCCAGCTGCGGGCGAAGGAACACCAGAATGTTGAGCGAGCGCAGCAGCTGCTTTCTAGGCCAAGCGTGAGAAGATTGGGAGGTCGAGCCGTCCGCGAGCTCCTGACACGGCTCTCCAAAGATTCCGCCGACAGACCAGCCGCTGTAACTCAGGTGCTTGCACGTCTGGCCGGTAACGGCGCGATAGAGGCTCGCTCTGGCGGTCGGAAGCGAGTGGCGATTCTAACCAACCTGCTGCTCGACCGGGAGACGGGGGCACCCTGTTTCGGCGGCGCCGAGCGCTACGCGCTCGAACTAGCGCGCCTGCTGCGCGACCTCGGACTCGCACCTACGTTCTTCCAGCGAGACGGTGCTTGGGGCGAAGGTGAGTACTTTGGTTTTCCCGTGGTGGCCCTGCCTCGGGGTCAACACTTCTCCGAGTTCGAACCCGGCGTTGGGGAAGCGTTCTTTCACCGCACACGGGATTTCGATCACGTTTGCTATCTGATGCCCAACTATGCCTCTGGACCGATGCGCGAGGACGCGTTTGTGGTCTGCCATGGCGTCTGGTGGGATCACGATTTCTACCGTGAGGGGTTCTCCATTCGCACCCCCGAATGGTACGAGCACCTCAAGCGCGCCTTCGCCCGTCCCCGGAAAGTAGTAAGCGTTGACACCAACTCGATTAATGTCGTGCGCGCGCTCTTTCCGGCGGCGGCCGAGCGGATGGTGTTCATCCCGAGCTGGGTCGATACCGAGCGGTTTCACCCGCCGGCTGAGCGGACACAACACAAGCTGCTGATCCTCATCCCGCGACGCGCCGTTCCCATCCGCGGCACCCAGTTGGTGGGTCCGATCTTGGAGCGCCTGCCGGATGCCTGTCGCGTCCTGTGGGCTGGCGACGGGAGCCCGACGGAGCTCAAGGCACTGCGCCAAATTGCAGCGCGCGACGCTCGTTTCGAGCTGCGGGCGGCGACCTTCGAGGAGATGCCCGATCTCTATCGCAGCGCCGACATCTGCCTGATCCCGTCGGTAGGCAGCGAAGGCCAGAGTCTGGCTTGCCTCGAAGGGATGGCCAGCGGTTGTGCCGTCGTGGCAACCCGGGTTGGTGGGCTGCCGGAGCTGGTCCAAGACGGCGTCAACGGCCTGATCTGTGACCCCTCGCCGGACGCGATTGCCAGTGCGATTCGACGACTGCTACAAGATCCGCAGTTACGGAAGAACCTCGGTGCTGCCGCCCGCGGCACGGCCGAACGGCACTCCCTCACCATTTGGCGTGATCGCTGGAAAAACTTCCTCGTCGAGCTGGGCTGGGTGGAGCACGCCGAAACAGCCACCTCTTACGAGATCGTCTGTTTTTCCATCATCAACTGGGAGTTTCGCTGGCAGCGACCTCAGCAGATGATGGCACTCTGGGCGCGGCGTGGCCGACGGGTCTTTTACCTGCGGATCACCGACTTTCTGCCAGCCGATGACAAGCCGATTGCCGTCAAGCCGCTGGCCGAGAATGTGTGGGAGCTGCGGATCGCGCTTCCGAAAGGATTCTCCTTCTACAGCGGTGAGCACCCCGATGGCTTCGCGACTGTTGGGCTAGAGGCGCTGCGAGCCTTGCGCGAGGAATTCGAGATCAAACGGGCAGCGGCAGTCGTCCAGTTTGCGAGTTGGACACCCCTGGCTTGCGCGGCGCGAAAGGCCTTCGGCTGGCC
>WNFX01004302.1_pt1 | contig 14015 bp, 10 predicted proteins | sample 5400111 | NCBI WGS metagenome assembly WNFX01 (sample SAMN13153363, study PRJNA577476) | soil metagenome | isolation source: 40 cm soil or saprolite under grassland replicate 1 | place: USA:California | collected 2016-06-15
TCAAACTGGGCCCAGGCCCGACGCTGCGAGAGCGATCCATCCGGTTCAATGTGAAAAGCGGTCAGGCGGGCGGCATGACTTTCCGCCACGATGAGGGTCTGCCCATCGGGCGTGATCACCATGCCATTGGGGAAGGCCAAATCGTCGGCCACCACTCGCGCGTTACCCTCCGGAGTGACGAGCAAAATCGAGCCTGGCCGAGGCGTGCCCTGGCCGAACACGTACCCCATGTTACCAATGTAGGCCCGGCCCTGCCCATCGACGACCAGATCGTTGTTGGGATAGTTCACCACAGAAGACAGGTCAACAACTTCGACCAGCTCGCCGTCTTCGAGTCGTAACAAGCGACGGGCGAGCGCCGAAACGACCAGCAAATGTCCCTGCGCCGTCCAGCTAAGTCCGCCTGGCATATCCTCGAGCTGGGCTACCATCTGAACATTACCACTTAGATCAACACTCATCACCCGGCGCGCGAAGAAATCGGAGAACCAGAGTTTGCCTTCATGCCACCTGGGACATTCGGGGAACCTGACAGTGTCTACCAGAACCGTTGTTTTCATTTCCATCTCGATATTCCTTTCTCTGATACGTGGACGTTCACACTGAGTATACTCAGGAAAGATGGAGCACATTGTCCGGAACGCATGAGAGCAGGCAAGGTGCGAAAGGTGGGTGCGTCTCAGCCCAGGAAGAACTCTTCCAATACAGGGGCAAGCACATCGTCAGCCGGGCCGTGGTCTTGACCTTCCAGTGTGCGGAGCTGCGCACGAGGGATCGCCTGGCTTAGCGTTCGCGCCGTCTCATACATGAAGGGATAGCTCGCGCCACCGTTCATGACCAGCGTTGGCACACGCACCTGCGCTGCTCGTCCGGTGGGCACCGAAACGTCTTCGCCCAGGATGGCGGCGTGGTCGTAGGCCAGCGTCGGCGCTATCGCCTCAAGCGATGGCCAGGCCGGCGTATGACGCATCCCTTCGATCTGCTCGGCTGGCATCCCAACATACTGCATAAACAGCGCGACCGCATCGCCCCGGCGATTGGCTGCTAAAGCTTCTGTCAGTTGCTGGGTATATGCTCTCCATGCCCGCTGTGCCTCATGATCATCATTGTACGGAACCTCATATATGGCGAGCTTCTTGACTTTCTCGCCGCCGAGCTGTAGGGCCGCTTCAAGAACAAGAGCGCCCCCCGAAGAATGACCATACAGGTACGCCGACCCACCAGCCTCATCAATCAATACCTCAATGTCCTCAACTTCACGCGTGACGGCATACGGCTTGGTATCTCCACTGTCACCTCGCCCTCGACGGTCGTAGTTATACACCGTAAAGTGCGGCGCAAGGAGTTTGGCAAGTTCCGGTCCAGACCAGGATAATCGGGCACAAAGTGCGCCAGCCACCAGGATGAGCGCGGGTCCCTTCCCCAACTGATCGAACGCGATAGTCGTGCCATCGGCAGACTGGACTGTCTTCATAGTATCTCCTTTACCTCTCTTTTTCTGGGCTTTCCCTCATCAGGAGAGTGACAATGTGCTCCACGAACTCGTATGGGATCGGTTTATCTAACGGGAACTGGATTGTCCCCTTTGCTCTTTTATAGTGCGCTAGTTCTTGCTGGAACGCTTCATCGCCTGCCGGGAGCGGATGCAAGGAGATATGATGTTTCCAGCCAGCGAAGAACACGAGATGTTTGCCATTGAGGTCGAAGGTAGGCATCCCGTAGCTCATGGTCTCTGCGGCTTCAGGCGCCGCGTGATGTATGGCCTGCCTCACTTTTTCAAGGACAGCTTGGATCTCCCCTGGAAAGGGAGAGATGTATTCGTCGATAGTCGTGAAGCGCTTTTTGTCTGTCATCTGTTTCTCTCCTTTCGGCCTGTCAACTTCATCGCAGGCCTCGCAGCTACAAACACCCACAAGCAGTTGGAGAGGACGATCAGCCTGTCGACCCATCCATCTACTCCAAGCACTCCTGCTGGCAGTTGCGCCGGTGCGTACTGAGGTAAGTGGCCGCCAGTTACCTGGGCGAATTGAACCGTCATCAAAACCAATGTTGCCCCCAACAGGACGACGCTGATCCAATTCAGGTTCGCAATGCAGAGGAGCGGCGATCTCGCGCCACGCCACGCCTGGGTGCGGCCAAGGCTGACACTCAGCAACACTGCCGCAATGGGAAAGCCGCCCATCCCAAGTACCCCTGCGATACTGTGCCCAGGGTCATGAGTGACGTCAAAGACGGAAGCCATGGCCTCGCCAAGGCCCGCAATGACCAGAAACCACCAGCCGACTTTACCGGCTTTAGTTTTCACCTGTGACCAAATTGCGAGCGCCAATGCCCATGAGCTGATCCCCCAGGCGAGGAACATCAGCGACAGCACCCAGCCGTAATGACCCAGGGCATATTCACTCACCATGCGAAAGGACGGATCAAATTCTGGGCTCAGGATGTGCAAGCCGACAAGCAGCAGGAGAGTAGCCGCTGCCGCTACCATTGCCAGGAGTGCTCCTATGACTTCGATCTCCGGTAGATCGCGCGTTAAAACTTCATTTTTCATAGAACACCTTTCCTTTGAACGATCGAAGGCGATGGGGGTGCGGTCTTTGGAAATGACTGTTTTCATGGTAGCTCCTTCTGTGCTCGTTCGCTCCTTTCAAGTGAGAGGAGCGACAAGTTCAACCGACTCATCATGTTGAGCACTCCATAGAGTGCTGACTGATCCTGGAGAACGCCGGAAAGTCGAGTCGTGCCATCTGCTTCCTGCACGATCTCTAATCCCTCCAGATACTCTTGCCAGGACGGGTCCAGATGCCCTTTGATGCGGATCGACACGTACATGAGTGGCCTCGTGATCTGCAAGTTGTGTGCTGTTCTCTATAGAGGAAGTATAGTCTGGACGCGGGGAACGAACATCACCTGTCTGCATGATAGAACGGGTGATTGATGCCTCACCATTGGGGAATTGTCGGCCGACCCAATCCCCCAAGAGACTCCACCGGCGCTTTGCGCTGCTCGAATTAGAGAAGGTGCAGCCGCGAAGCCATCGCGATGGCTTCGGCGCGACGGCTCACGCCCAGTTTGCGATAAATACTGCTGATCTGGGTCTTGACCGTATTGGGGGAGACAATCAATTCCTGGGCCATCTCCACGTACGTCCGTCCGGCAACGAGCAGCCGTAATACTCGCTGCTCCTGCCGACTAAGCGGCTCGATGGGCCCTCCTTGGACGGCATTCTGTGGTGTATGTGATAGGGTCTTTTGTGTGGGGGCAGGTAATGCATCTCTGCCCTGTGTGGACCTACCCTCCTCCTGCTCGAAGGCTGACAGCACGCGCAAAACATAGGGCCTGGAAATGGAGAGAGCTGGAGCACCGGGTTTGCCATCTTGCAGGGCTGCCAGGAGCGCCTTGAGCACATGTTTCATCGGTGGACCAGCATCCAGATACACACGGATGTATCCCTCTGGTTCCGTCAGCGTGAGCAGGCGGGCTGCGACCGCTGCTGCTTGCTCGCGCTTCCCTGCCTGTTGCAGAGCCGCAACCTGTAGCGCCAGAAACTGGAGGGCGGTTTCGCTATCCCCGCTCTGATCAAGGTATTGGCTCCAGCGTTCCAGCATCTCGATGGCCTGGTCTGCATTCTGCTGGGCCAGGGAGACACGCACCAGCATCAACATCTCCATTTTGCGCAAGGGATCCCGTGTATCGAGGGAGTACATTGCCTGGGCTGCCCACTCCGACGCCTCCGCCAGATTTCCCTGGGCCAGCCACCATTGCACGCGAAGCATGCTCACCCAGGGAGCATGATAGGCAAACCCCTCCTGCTCAAGCAGCGCTTCGAGCCGTTGCAGGGCTTGTTGTGCGGTCTCCAGGTCCCCTCGTGCGAGCGCAAGCCGCCCTGAACAGATCTCTCCCCTGACCAGCAGTTCCACCTGTTGCCAGTCCTGCGCGATACGCTGCAAACGCTTGAGCCGGTCAGAAGCCTCCTCTAGCCGATTCCAGGCGAAGGAGACCTCGAAGAGCTGATAATACAGATATCCTGCCTGAAAGGTACGCCCACCGGTGTGCTCTGCCAAACGAAGTCCCTCCAGGCATTCACGTTTCGCCTGGTGCAACTGTGCGGACTGGGTATAGGCAAGAGCCAGCCAGCTCATCACGCGAATCGTCGCCAGGAAGTCTCCTGCCTCTGCCACCCGCTGCTTCGCTGCAAGGAGCCGTGAGATCAGAGACGCTCCTTCACCCTTGAGCACCGCGATCAGCCGAAAGGTGAGGAAAAGCGGGATGATGGTCCAACCCACCTCCTCGTCCTGGGGCAGCGCTTCGGTCTCTTGCGCGAGCTGCCGCAAGCGCTCGGTGTCGCCATGCTGAATGATCGCTCTCGTTTCGATCAAGGCCCGCAGCAGGCGCAGGCGCCGCTCGATCAAGGCGACCTCGGCCTCGGAGAGCACCAGTTCTCGCTTGCTCCGCAAGAGTTCTTCCAGACGCGTGAAGGTGTGCTCCACCTGGGCGGCCATGCTGGCATACAGCGTTTCGTTGCCCAGATTGGCGGAGTTCACGAAGCGCAGAGCAGCATCGAGAGCCAGGCGTATATGTGCACGCAGGACGGGGTCTGGTAGGGAGAAGACCCAGGTGTGGATGGTTCTGGCTTCACCGCTGAGCCACAAGGCAGGTGCCGCTTGCTCCATCAAGGAGGCGGCAAGGGGGTAGTCAGGTGCGGCGAGCGCGTGTGCAATCGCCTCCCGCAGCTCGCCCGTCGCCTCATAATAACTGGCAGCCCGGATGTGCAAGAGCGGGACCAGTTCTGGCTGGCTCGCGTGCAAATGAGCACGCAGGGCCTCACGAAAGAGATCATGATACCGATACCACTGCCGCTGCTCGTCGAGCGGCACCACAAAGAGGTTCGCTCGCTCCAATTCCTCCAGCACCTGCTGGCAGGCGGACTCGTCTGGCGCTGCCGTGACCATCTGGCAGACGGCCGCATTCATACGGGTTAAGATCGATGTCTGGAGCAGAAAGTCCTGGAGCGTGAGTGGTAAATGCGCGAGAATGTCCTGCTGCACGTAGTCCAACAGATAGCGGTGGGAGCCTCCAAAGTCCTTCACAAAGGCGGAGAGATCCTGCCGCTTGCGTAGAGAAAGCGCCGCCAGTTGCAAACCTGCGATCCAGCCCTCGGTGCGCGCCGCCAGGGTTACTACGTCTTCTCCTGAGAGGGGCAAACCCATCCCCTCTAAAAGGAAGTTGGCTGCCTCTTGTCGGGTAAAGCGCAGATCCTGGTCGCGGATCTCGATCATCTGCGAGCGAACGCGAAACCGGGAGAGAGGAAGCGCAGGATTCGTGCGCGTGGAGAGCACCAGGTGCAGATTAGCAGGTGGATGATTGAGCAGCGCGAGCAAGGATTCGTGAATGGCCTGGTCAGAAATCACGTGGTAGTCATCCAGGATGAGGATGAGCTCTCTGTCCACCTGCTCCACCTCATCGAGGAGGGTGATCAGGATGGTCGAGAGCGGTGGAGCCTGTGGTGAGTACAGTAGCTCTCGCGCCGCTTCGCCACAGGTAGGCTGGCAGGTCCGCAGTGCCGCAATGACCGAGAGCCAGAAGCGGATCGGATCATTATCTGGCTCGTCAAGGGAGAGCCAGGCAAAAGCCGGTTCGGATCCCCTCGGTTCTGCGCTCTGCTTCGTCTCCCCGCGTGGAAGTACCTGAGGCGAAGCTGCCAGCCATGCGGAGAGCAGCGTGGTCTTCCCACTTCCGGCAGCAGCCGAGACGAGCGTCAACGGGTGAGAGAACGCTGCATCCAGTTCACCGAATAAGCGAGAGCGTTCCACCAGCGAGCCTGGCAGACGGGGAGGAGAGAGCCTTAAAGAGAGCAACGTTCCCCGCTGCTCAACTTGCGGCGAAGAAGCGGTCCTCTTCCTTGCTTGGCCAGTTGCTGCTCGGTAGTCAGAGGGTGAGCGAGAGAGCTCCAGCGCCTCCTGCTCCAGACGTGCGAGTGTTACCTTGGCCGACGGTCCCAGATAGCGTTTGCGGGTGTGTCGATTTTGCGCCCGATAGGCATACCAATAGCCGGCCCCGCCAGGTCTCGCTTCTTTGAGGGCCGAGATTCGCCCCGATTGGCCCACAAAGGCAAATGCGGTGTGCGCTTCCAACCAGCGAGAGAATGCGTCATCGTCTCCTCCCTGGAAACACTGTTGGAGTTGCCCGTGCAGATGCAGTTCATAGCGCTCTCGCTCGTGCATCCAGATGAGCACATACTGTGATGGTTTGGACACAACTCCCTACCTTTGCTGGTGGGTGTTTCACCCACTATTCCCCAATACCGAGAAGTATAGCATACAAACGAGCCAGGAGGCAATCAGCAAAGTTGAAAAACCCTTGAAAGGATGAGCCTGATTGAGCGTTGACACCACAAACGCACATATGGTACCTTTCAGAAGTTAGCCTGGAAGTTCTCGCTTTCGCGAAGCGCATTGCGTCACGAGAAACCTTACCCAGAAGTATGATTCTTTCGCTCTTTCTCCTGGCTCATCTTTTTGTCCGCAGCAAGATCCCTGTACACGTCGAGCCGGGATGGAAATGATCAATCAGCAGGCCCCCTTTGCACGATCGGGGAAGATGTCTCATGAGGCAAGTGAGGGAGTGATCGTCGTAGCCGCTCGTCAGAAGGATCTCCCCTACAAAACCATCCTCTCCTCATTGACCACGAGTCACCGTAAGCGAGGATGGTTTTGTAGGGGAGACTCTCCAAATCGCTCTGGCATCTCTCATCAGCTAGCAGGAAGCATTCTTATAGTCGTTGGCTCTTCTGACAAAACCCAAGCGGCAAGACGGCCACCAGCAGAGATGCCTACCATCCCCTTCCTTAGAATAACTAATAACAGATAAGAGAGATATCGCCACGAAAAACCGTTTGTAGCGATACCACTCTCTTATAAGGAGGAGGTACGCATTGCGTCACGAGAAATCTTACCTGTAGGTACGATTCGTGTATGGGTTCTCCTCGAACGTTTTTGTCTACAGGAAGGCCTTCTGTGTGCGGTGTCTGATCGTCAGTGGCTCGTACGTCTCTGTGAGGAACAGGGGAGCTTCTTGGACCCGTTCCCCCTTCCGAGCGCACGTTCTTTGGGCGGTACTGCTCCAAGTAGCAGAGCACCTGATCCCATCCCTTGGGTGAGAGCCCGAGCCATCGCTCTTTGCCCCTTCCCTCAACCCTGAGGGTTTTCTGCTCACGGTTCACATCCCAGAGATGCAACCCGCAGAGTTCAGAGGCCCGCATGCCGGTGTCCATCAGGATCCAGAGGATGGTACGGTTGCGTGCCACCGTTCGCTCTCCCATGGAGCCGATGGCTCCTTCTGGTCGACAAGCTAGCAGCAAGCGGTCAAACACATCCGGTTCGATCAGATGAAGGCGTTTTTCCCTTGCTTGGGGAAGAGGCCACGAGTGATGGGAGTGTGTTGCAGATAGCCGTTGCGCACCCCCCAATGACAAAAGGCCCGGGCAGAGCGTCCATAGGTGGCAATCGTGCTGGCTCGTCTGGGCGTTCCGGCGACCGAAGACGTGGTGCGCAGGAACGCCAACCAGCCTCGCACCTCGCCTTCGGTGATCTGACTGAGGAAACAAAGATGCCGCTCCCTCACCAGATACTGTTGCAAGAACCCCAGCGCGGTCTGATGCCATTCCAGCGTTTTGCGACTGCGCCTAGCATTCCTCTGTTCCTGAAGCAGTTCACATACAGACGCAGGGCTCGATACAGCTCGCGAAGTTGCAGGTATGCCTGGTGCCCAGCAAAGCGGTCAAAGCCAACAAATTGGCGAACAATGGCTCCATTCTTTTGCTCGACAAAACACTGGTCGTCCTTGAGCTGGGGGCGTCCTCGTGTGAAGGTGATCTGTTGGGCTTCACAATACCTCATCAGGGTCTCATTGATGAATTCGCTTCCATTCTCGGTATCCAGACCCAGGATCGGAAACGGAAAGAGCGCTCGTGCCTGTTGGAAAGCAGCAAGAACAGCCTCCGGGCTCTTAGAGAGGAGCGGGAGGCATTCGGTCCAGCCAGTGGCAATATCGGTGAGGGTCAACATATACAGAGAGCATCCCTCACTGTATCCACCACCGTGGGCGACGAGATCGGCTTCGAGAAAACCAGGTTGAGCGTCATCCCACCCGTGGAAGGTACGAATGGGGATCTGGTGCTTGAGCAGAGGTCCAGCTTGTGTGATGCAAAGACCACGAGGAGCGGGCGTGCAATGGGAGCGCAAGAGGCGCTCGACGGTGCTAACACTCATCTGGAGCAGGTGGCTTCGGCTCTCCCGGGTCAACTGCAGGTGTCCATGCCGCTCCAATGCAGCAACCAGGGTGGGTAAAAACGGGATCAAGCGTTTGGCGCAGATGTGTCTGGCAGCCTTCCAGGTGAGCAAGAGGGCTTGCCGTACCTGGGAGCCATACCGAGGCACCCGTTGACGCTGGATGGTGCGCTTGCCCTCCGAGGTTTGGTTGAGAAGGCGAATCGCATACTTGCGGGCATAGCCAGTCATGGCCACCACCCTATCAAGCAGCAGCCCTTTTTGGGCCAAGAAGGCTTCACGGTAAAGAGGTGCCACTCGCTCGATGAGTTCACGACGAGCGGCATAGCTCAAGGAGATGACAGGACTCGACGACATAGGAATGCTCCTTCCTTGCAACAGAGGTTCACTGCCGCAGGTGGTGTAGGGGAAAAGAGGAGATGCATCGCTCCAGTTTCATGGAAAACCGATCGCTTCTCTTGCCAAAAAACCACGTGAGGACGCGCAAGACGCAACCCCTCCTCCACTGGCCACAGCGTGCGCGGAAATGGTTTTCCGGGGGATCTTCTTGATGAGGCAGCCACGACGAGCATCCTCCCACTTGCTTCATGAGATATCTTACCCGAGAGTGCAAGAGGTGTGTGCCGACTGGTGGTTCCCACAATCAGCTCGAAGCGAACGGAGGCCTTGCGGCAGACGCAAAAATGTGGGGAGGGAAAGGGTGCGAGAATCTTACCCACGGGTAAGATTTCTCATGAAGCAATGCGCCCTTTGGCGCATGATATCTTGACAATACCTGCATGGGAGTCAGATGACCTGGGGATCAAGACGCTGGCAACAGGGACAAACACACACTACCGGATGTATCACATCGACGGCTTTAAAGGTGGCAAGTGGTATAATAAACAACTGGATACGATCCGCTCGAAGCGAGATCGCTGTAAAAAGGGGTCACGCAGGTACCGGCACTTGAGCCAGGTGTACAGCCGTCTCTCGCAACAGAAGCGCAACAAACAAAAGGACTGTCTGCATAAGGCGTCCCATCTCATTGCTCACAAACTGGTTGAGAGAACCGTCAACCTGTTGAAAGACATGTAGAAAGGCAGAGATGCTAGATGACGACTCATAGTTCGAAATACCGCTCTTCCGCCGTTGGGCACGTCATCAGAGAACATCGCAAGGCGCGTGGGCTTACTCAGAAACAACTCGCGTGTGAACTGGGCGTAGAAGCGCGTACACTGCGCATGTATGAGAATGGCGAACGCGTGCTAGAGAATATCTCGGACCTGCGTCGCATCGCGGACCTTCTGGAGATAGATCCCGTAGAGCTTGGTCTCGCAGCCTCAAGGCATGATATCTCTACAACGGCACAGGTACAAGAACTTGTTGAACGCGTTTCATCCTTGATCCCGCAGGCGCGCTTTGTCGAGGCACGCACGACCATCGAAACATTTTTTCGCAATCTCAAACGGCAATCTGGCAATGAAGATCCTGTCTTTCTTCGCGCTCTCGCGCAGGCCTACTGTCTCGCCGGTCAAATTCAGGCAATCACGCGCAGAACACGCGAAGTGGAGCATATGCTCTACCATTTCCGGGAGATGGCACAGGTTGCGCAAGCCATCGATGATCAGACGCTACTCAATCTCGCGCTCTCCTACCAGGGTGATATGCTGCGCCGACGCGGTGAGGCTGCCCAGGCCATCTTCTATCTTGAGCAGGCGCGTGAGTGTACGCCGCTTGCCGATGCAGCAGCACGGGGTAACAATGCACTATTGCTGGGACGAGCATACTCAAGCAATGAAGACTACGAGGGTTTTGAACGTGAGATGGCATGTGCCGAGCAGATGGCGCGTATTGTTTCCACAACGCCTACTCCTCTCACTTTCTATAGCCCTGGCTCCGTCTATGAAGAGTACGCAAGCGGTTATGCGAGAATGGGCAAGCTCGAAAAGAGCCTTCACTATCTCCAGCTTGCTGAAAAGCACTTACCCGCGAATAACCTCTGGAATATGTTGCTCAAGGCGACTCATGCTGAAATACTGGTTCATAGTGGTGAAATCATTCAAGCCATGCCCTTTTTGGTAGAGGTGGCGCACCTTGCTCAGATGTATGGTCACCAACGCCTCATCGAACGCCTCTATCGTTTGCAGTACTATCTCGACGATCAATCTTTGCTGATGAGACAGGCCAGCCGATCCCTGAGCGAAATATTGCATGGACCAGTGGAGCGCTGACCTCTCCACTCCGCATTTCTACTATCTTTGCATCTCGCACGGCCTCTCCCTTAAAGAGGAACAATTTATTCCTCTTGTATGAGCGTGCTCTGTGCACATTGACCAATCTTACAGATATGAAAAGTTTAAATTTCTCATTATATCTGTGTAAATGCGCCTTTTGCATTTGTGACGTTGATAAAATTGTGCTACTTGCACAAAATATAAAATGTGACCCTGATTATGGCTAAATACATAACCATTTTTGATGAAGAGGAAAGATATATTCCTCAACCTTGAAAGATAGGAATGTGCACATTATACTATTCTCATAGCTGGTCAAAGCATATACATAGCAGTGTCGCTGTAGTTTATTGTCCTCATACTCGGCAGAGAGCCTGACGTATCAACGATGCAGTGAAAACAAACGGATATCCCGGATGGCGAAGACGCCTTTGAGGGTAAAACCCATAAAGGTAAAAAGTATGAAACAGGGCGATCGCGAGAATACGTCCTGCTGGCTTGTATCGCCGCGCGAACCGGGAGGAAACCGTGCTGGAAGTTACTGCATTAGAACAAACACAAGTCTCTACTGCTCGTTCAAGCGTTGCTACTCACTGCCCATATTGTGCTCTTCAATGTGGGATGTATCTGAAGGGACCGCGTGAGAACGCCACGGTAGCTGGAAACGCGTCGTTTCCGGTGAACAAGGGAGGGCTATGTGTCAAGGGGTGGACAGCTCCCGGCACACTGTCCCATCCTGATCGGTTGCTTTCTCCCCTGGTTCGTGATGGGGATGGGACATTAGTGCCAGTGACGTGGGACGAGGCATTGGGACGTGTTGCGGAATCTTTTCAGCGTGTACAGGCGCACTACGGACGCGATGCTGTGGGCGTCTTTGGCGGTGGCTCACTCACCAATGAAAAGGCTTATCTCCTCGGCAAGTTCGCTCGCGTCGGCCTGGGAACCTCGAATATCGACTACAATGGACGCTTTTGTATGTCGTCTGCCGCAGCCGCCTCTCAGAAAGCCTTTGGCCTTGATCGTGGCTTACCCTTTCCACTTGCCGATATCCCACATGCTGAAGTAGTGCTTTTGCTCGGCAGCAACATTGCTGAGACCATGCCTCCCATGATGCAGTACATTGAGGCACAGCGCGGCAATGGCGGCAAGCTTATCGTTGTGGACCCACGTTTCTCTGTGACTGCGCGTGCTGCCGCGCTGCATCTCAGTCTTACGCCCGGCTCGGACGCTGCTCTAGCGAATGGTCTCCTGCATATCCTGATCCGTGATGGCCTGATCGATCGCGGCTACATTCTTGAACGAACCGAGGGATTCGACAGGGTGAGAGCCGTTGCCGCAACCTACTGGCCGGAACGCGTGGAGCGCCTGACAGGAGTGCCGGAAGCGCAACTGGTGCAGGCCGCGCATATGCTCGGTACGGCTGCATCAGCGATGATCTTCACGGCGCGTGGTGCTGAGCAGCAGAGTCAGGGGGTAAATAATACGCTGGCATACATCGATATCGCGCTGGCGCTTGGCCTGGTGGGGCGTCCCTACAGTGGGTACGGCTGCCTGACCGGGCAGGGGAACGGTCAGGGTGGACGCGAGCATGGCCAGAAGGCCGATCAGCTTCCCGGTTATCGTAAGATTGACGATCCGGCTGCGCGTCGTCACGTCGCGAGAGTGTGGGGGATCGCGGAAAGCGAACTTCCAGGTTCGGGGAAGTCGGCTTACGAGATGCTCGACCGGCTTGGAAAGGAAGATGGTGTACGCGCACTCTTTGTCATGGGATCAAACATCGTCGTATCCGCTCCCAATGCTGTGCATGTCCGGGAGTGTCTCAAGTCGCTGGATATACTGGTAGTCGCCGACTTTTTCCTCTCAGAGACGGCGCAGTTTGCCGATATTGTACTGCCAACGGCTCAATGAGCCGAAGAGGAAGGCACGATGACCAACCTGGAGGGCCGCGTCATTCTGCGCAAGCGTGCCTTTGAGCCTCCGCCAGGAGTACGAAGCGATACGCAATTGCTTTGTGACCTGGCTGCTTGCCTGGGAAAGGGTCAGTACTTTGAGTATAACGGGCGTAGTCAGGCGGAGCAGATTTTTGCGGAACTACGCCAGGCCAGTGCTGGAGGCATTGCTGATTACTCGGGCATTACCTATGAAAAAATTCAGGACAATGACGGGGTGTTCTGGCCCTGTCCGTCTGAGGGTCATCCCGGCACGCCACGCCTGTTCCAGGAACGTTTTCCCACGCCTACAGGCAAGGCTCGTTTTCACGCTATTCGTCATCAGCTCCCTGCCGAGACGATAGATAGCGAGTATCCTTTGTATTTAACCACCGGGCGTGTGCTCGCTCAGTACCAATCGGGAACACAGACACGGCGCGTCGAGCCATTACGCTCAATCATGCCGAATCCATTGGCAGAGATGCATCCCATCGTGGCGAGACGCTATAAGCTCACTGATGGCAACAGTGTAACACTGGCGACACGGCGCGGAACTGCTACGTTCACTGTGAAAGTCACAATGGATATTCGCGAAGATACCATCTTCGTGCCCTTCCACTGGGGTGGAAACCAATCTGTCAATCGTTTAACCAACCCGGCGCTGGACCCCATGAGTCGCATGCCGGAGTTCAAAGTATGCGCAGTTCGCATCGCTAGTAGCAACGCGAGAGGATGAACTATGACCCAGAAGCAACGTCTTGTGATCATCGGAAATGGTATGGCTGGTGCGCGCCTGGTCGAGGAAGTGTTAGCGCGCCAGGGTGGTGAGCTTTTTGAGATCATCATGTTTGGCGATGAGCCATATGGCAATTACAATCGTATTCTCCTCTCTAGCGTACTGGCTGGCACTCACGACCCGAAGGATATTTTTATCAATCCTCTCACCTGGTATGAGGAGAACAACATTGTGCTGCACGCGGGGAAGCGTGTGAGTGCGATTGACCCCGTAGCGAAAGTAGTACTGGCCGGAGAAGACCTGGTAGAACCCTATGATACGCTGGTAATCGCCACCGGCAGTTCTCCTTTTGTGCCAGCCTTAGAGAATCTCACAGATAGGAGCGGTAAATTTAGAGATGGCGTTTTCGTCTTTCGCACAATGGATGATTGCCAGGAGATGATTGAATACGCTGCCAGCGCGAAGATCGCGGTGGTGGTTGGCGGCGGGCTGCTGGGACTTGAGGCCGCGCGTGGTCTGCTCAATCGCGGCCTCGAAGTGCACGTGGCCCATGTGACGACCCATCCTATGAATGTGCAACTCGATCCTCCCGCTGGCAAGATCTTAAAGAAGTCTTTAGAAAATATGGGTGTGAATCTCCACCTGAAGAAGCGAGCCACCGCTGCTCTTGGCAATGGACAGATCACCGGCCTGGCCTTCCAGGATGGATCCTCACTCGACTGTGATATGGTCGTCATTTCAACGGGCATTCGTCCCAACGTAGAGCTTGCGCAGCAGGCTGGCCTCGCTGTCGAGCAGGGGATCATCGTCAACGACGATCTCTCCTGTAAAGACACCCTGGATATCT
>WNFX01004303.1_pt1 | contig 14013 bp, 11 predicted proteins | sample 5400111 | NCBI WGS metagenome assembly WNFX01 (sample SAMN13153363, study PRJNA577476) | soil metagenome | isolation source: 40 cm soil or saprolite under grassland replicate 1 | place: USA:California | collected 2016-06-15
TTCCTTTGATCGTCGACAAGTCGATCAAGCAAGCTTTCACCACGCAAAGCCCGGTGGTCTTCATCCTGTCGCCGCTTCTCACCGGCGGAAATCCGGCGGCGGCAGCCAAATTGAAGTGAGGGAGATCGCAATCGTGGCCGCCCCAACGATCGATGCTCCGGCCGTCAAGGTGCTCAACCGCGCCGACCTGACGAAGCGTCTGGTGGCGAAGCTTGCCCGCGACGAAGCCGTGGTCGCGGGCATCGGCAACACCAACTTCGATCTCTATGCGGCCGGTCACCGCCCGCAGAACTTCTACATGCTCGGCAGCATGGGGCTGGCTTGCCCGATCGCGCTCGGCGTTGCGCTCGCAAAGCCCGAGCGCGGCGTCATCGCGCTCGAGGGCGATGGCTCGATCTTGATGGCGCTCGGATGCCTGACCACGATCGGGATGGTCAAGCCGCGCAACCTGACCATCGTCATCATGGACAACGGCATCTACCAGATCACCGGCAAGCAGGCGGCCGCGACCGCGAGCAGCGCCGACATCGTGGCCATCGCGCGCGGCGCCGGAATCGCTAACAGCCAGTGGGTGCGCGACGAGCGCCACTTCGAGCAATTGGTGTCGCGGCGCTTCGATGACGGCGGGCCGGTGCTGCTGGCGGCGAAGATCGACGACAAGCCCGGGATCGGGCAGACGGTGCGCGATCCCCCGCTCATCCGCAATCGCTTCATGCGAGGGCTCGGCACCGGCCGGGGCAGCGCGCTGGACGCCTAGGCGATCGCAGCGGAATGCGCGTACTCTCGAAGTGCGGCTGCGTTTGTCGTGCGCGAAGGCGCCGGGGCCGTCGCACGCCTTAGGAGGATCTGCTTGAGGCCGGCCATCGATCCTCGCCGTGGCGACATCGAGGATGACGCTTCGAGCTCCAAGCGCCGCTCGCTGCTGTCGCTCGCCGGCAGCCTGTTCGCGGAGATCAGTCTGCCGAAGCTGGCGGTGGCCTTCACTCTCCTGGTCGCCGTGCCGGCTTTGACGCTCGGGATCGCGCCGATCCTTGCGGCGATCTGGTTCGGCAAGCTTTCGGGCAAATTGGCAACCGCGCTCACGGGCTTTTGGCCTGCGATCCTGCTCGCGATCGTCGCCGCCGTCGGCTGGTTTGGCGGACGTCCGTTGTTCCGATTGGCCGAGAACAGTTTCTGGTCCTTCAATTCGCTCCTCGTCCAGCCGGCCTACGCGATTTGCCGCGAGGCGCTACGCCAGCTCGCCGAGCGATTGCTGCCAGTAGCGGCAACCGGGATGCAGCGGGCGAGACTGCGCGCGGCCGCAGCCGTGGTCTCCGGCGGCATGATCTGCGCCGTCGCGCTGCTGGTGCTGGTGGTGGTCTTGCCACATGCGGATCTGTTGCGCGGCGCAGCAGGGGTGGGATCTCCGAGCCACCTGGCAGCGGTGGCGCTGGCCAATACCGTCGTGCTGGTCGCTGGGTATCTCGCGGCGGCCGCGCTGATCTGGGGGATTGCGGATGCGATCATGGCCCAGCCCCGCGACCTCGAGCATTTCGATGAAGGCCCCGCCGATGGCCGCACGTGGCGCATCGCGCATTTGTCCGACGTGCACGTCGTGGGCGAACGCTACGGCTTCCGCTTAGAAAGTGGCCGGTCGGGGCCCCGCGGCAACGGGCGCCTGAGACGGCTGCTCGCGCAGCTGGAGATGCTGCATGCAAGCGACCCGCTCGACGCCATCGTGGTGAGCGGCGACATGACCGATGCCGGTCGCTCGAGCGAGTGGGCCGAATTCCTAGACGCCGTTTCGCGTCATCCGACCCTCGCCGAACGCATGCTGATCATTCCCGGCAACCACGATCTGAACATCGTCGACCGCGCCAATCCGGCGCGCCTCGACCTGCCGACCAGCCCGAACAAGCGGCTGCGGAAGTTGCGGGTGCTGTCGGCGATGGTGGCCGTCCAGGGCGAGCGCGTGCGCGTGGTGGATCGCGCGGGCGGACGTGTGGGTGCCACCCTTGCGTCCACGCTCAAGCCGCATCTCAAGGAAATGGCAAGGTTCGCCGACGTCGGCAGGCCGTGGTTGTCGAAACGTCTGACTGAGTTGTGGACTAGCGTGTTTCCGATGGTGCTGCCGCCCGATTCCGACGACGGGCTGGGGATCGTCCTGCTCGATTCGAACGCCGACACGCACTTCTCCTTCACCAATGCGCTCGGGATGATCTCGGCCGATCAGGCGCGCGGCCTGGACATCGCCCGGACGCAGTATCCGCGTGCGTGTTGGGTCGTCGCTCTCCACCATCACGTGGTCGAGTACCCGAGGGCGGCGAAGGCGCTATCCGAGCGGGTCGGGACGGCCCTGATCAACGGCAATTGGTTCGTTCGGCGGCTCAAGCCGCTCGCCGGCCGGGCGGTCCTGATGCACGGTCACCGGCACATCGACTGGATCGGGGAATGCGGCGGCATCCCCATTCTTTCCGCGCCGTCGCCGGTCATGGAGGCGACTGACGACGCGACCACGTGTTTCTACATCCACACGTTGGCCGTGGGATCCGATCGACGGCTCCGATTGCTGCGGCCGCAGCGGATCACCGTCGAAGGAGAACCGAGCTCCCGCTAGTGTGGTGGATTTGAAGTTCCTACGAGTATGAAGCGAGCTCGCATAGGAACTTCAAATCCAAAAACCATACTAGAGAGTCATAAGCTTGCTAGTGTCCCTTTGATCCCGAAGTTCGCACGAGAGTGCGCCGCAAGGACTTGCGAGCTTCGGAATCGGGACACTAGCGTCGCTCACGCCCCGACAGAAGCGTCGCGATCCATCGCGTGGACTCCCGCTGTTCGCACAGCGTGAGAGCTGCAATCACAATGGGCACGCCGATGAATGCCCCCGGGATGCCCCAGAGGAAGGCCCAGAAGAAAACCGCGAACAGAACCAGAAACGGCGAGACGGAGAGGGCGGCGCCGGCGATGCGCGGCTCCAGGTAGCTTCCGATCAGGAACTGGATGAGGTTGAGGGCCAAAAATACGACGATGGCCAATTGCCACGACCCGAACTGCGCCAGCGCGAAAAGGGTCGGAAACACGGTCGCGACCAGAGGACCGATAAACGGAATGTAGTTAAGGACGAACGCAATCACGCCCCATGCCGTCGCCAGTTCGAGACCGGCGAGGAGGGTAAACCCCCACACCACCAGGCCGGTCAGCACGCTCATTTCGCTGCGGACGAGCATGTATTTTTGGAACTTGCCCGCGATTTGCGTGCTCGCCTGCAGGATGGTTTGCGCGGCGTCTTTGTTGCCGAGGCGTTCGATGTTTTTCCTAGCGATGTCGACCTCGAGCAGGCCGAGAGCCGTGAACACGAAGGTGATGACGACGAATGTCACCAGGCCGTGCAGTCTGATGCCGATCTCCTGCACCGCGCGAATGAGCCAGCCCGCGTTGAAATTCTCGACCAGCAGGCTCGTGACCAGGATGCCGTGCTCCTCGAGCCAGTCTGTTGACTGGATGTAGAGTGCTTGCAATCGCAGCGCGTTGTCGATCAGCCAGCGCCCGACCGCTCCGAACGCCCATACGATCAAGACGCCGAGCACGGTGACGACCACGAGGGTCGCGACCAGCGCGACAACAAGCGCCAGCAGTTTCGGGATTTTAGCTTCGAGCGCGCGCTGGAACGGCCAGACGATGGCGATGACGAAGAGGGAGAATGCGACCGGCGCGAGAATCGAGCGCGCGAAGTAGAGCCCGGAAAGAACCAGGACCGCGGTGCTCAGTCCCAACATGGTCGGTACCGCGCGGCTGGTCATGCAGGTCTCGCCCGGGGTGTCAAACCACCCATCGTGTCAGACGCCTTCAAGCAACGCGTCGAGGTCGAAGGTGGAGCGCAGGCCCAGATCCTGGTGATGGGCTCGCAGGAACGCGTCGCCGGCGCGGCGCCCCTCATCGCGCAACATGCAGAGAAACTCCCACTCGGCGTTCAGCTTCGAGGAATAGCCGAGCTCTACCATCATGCCGCTGGAAACGCGGTGGATCCGCATATCCGCCCATTTGGCGCTCTCGGAATTATCCGGCTGTGCGACTTGGCGCAGCAAGGCGATCATGCGCAACTCTTTCAACAGCACGGCATTGAACGAGACCTCGTTGAGCCGGTTGAGAATGTCGCGGGCGGAGCGCGGCAATCCCGGCCGCTCGACCGGATTGATCTGAACAAGAATCGTATCCTTGGAGTTACATTCCCGCACCAGCGGCGTAATGGTGGGATTGCCGGAATAACCGCCGTCCCAGTAGCTTTCGCCATCGATCTCGATGGCCTGGAACAGCGTGGGAAGGCAGGCCGACGCGAGCAGCACGTCCGGCGTGATTTCGCTGTTTCGGAAGACCCGGCCACGTCCCGTGCGGACATTCGTCGCGGTGACGAAGAGCTTGATCGACGCTTGCGCCAGCCGTTCAAAATCGACGGTCTCGGCCAGGATATTGCGCAAGGGATTTGCGCCGCCTGGGCTGAGATCGTAGGGCGAGAACAAGCGCGCCATCAGGTCCATCGCGACGAAGACCGGCGAATGGTCGAGCGTCCAACGGCCCAACAGCACGTCGAGCGGAGTGCGCCGCAGCGGGCTCAACTGCGCCGCCCGCGATACCCGTTGCCAAAAATTTTCCAGCGCGGCGCGCGCGCCGTCGGCGCCCTCGTCGGCGTGGCCGTCGATCAGCACCGCGGCATTCATCGCTCCCGCCGACGTGCCCGAGATGCCGTCGATGCGCAGCCACGGCTCCTCAAGCAGGCGGTCGAGCACCCCCCAAGTGAAAGCGCCATGCGCGCCACCGCCTTGCAGCGCGAAGTCCACGAGAAGTGGCGTGCGGCTCGATTGCATGACGCTCGTCGTCATCCTAGGCCACGGATATGATGGTCTTCTTACGTGTCGTGCAGATCAAGATGGCTACAGCTACTCTTGCGTCGATCCCGTAGGGCCGCCCGCGGGGCGCTGCAGGTCAGTGACGGCTAGGCCGGAATGCGTTAGAAAAGGCGTAAAGCGCAAGCTCGACAGGCACTCGACCAACGAGTTCCGGGAGGAATCGCCATGGCCAACAGCTTGAGACCGGTGACGGTCGCTCCCAAAGGCATGGGGCTTTACGATTTCGTCGCCCTGCAAGAGGGCTTCTTCGCCGCCGAGGGCCTCGACGTCGATCTCGATTGGAAGACGTTCCGCGGCACGCAGTCGAGTTGGAAGAATCTCGACTATTTCCAACGTCCGCAGGACCGCCCCTATACGCAGGACAAGCGCGAGGTGATCCAGGGCGCCTGCGTCTGGGGCACGATCTGCAATGCCAGCGCCGGCATGGGCAAGATGGTGCCCGACGCCTACGGGGTCTCGCCTTGGGCGATCTTCGTGCGGCCCGATTCGAGCATCCGCCGGCCGGAAGACCTCAAGGATGTACCGGTCTCGGTCGGCATGCGCGCGGGAAGCCACTTCAACGTGCCGTATCGGCTGGAAAAATATCTGCCGCTCGAAAACATCAAGGTGGTGAATACGGGCGGTTTCGGCGCGCGGCTCAAAGCGCTGCTCGAGGGCGAGGTTGAAGCGGCGAGCCTGTTGCCGCCGCAGATCGCGATGGCCGAGCAGCTCGGATTGCGCCAAATCATCGCCGACACCTTCAAGACGCTGTGGTGGGTTCCGGACAATTTCGAGCCGGACGTCGTGCGCAGCTATCTGCGCGCGCTCGATCGCGCCGAGAAGGCCATGGACGCCGATATGGAAAAATATCTGCCCCTATGGAAGCTCGCGGTGCCGGCCGAATTCGAGAACTTCCATCCGTGGGACTATTCCAAGTTCGGCCGTGGCGAGCGGTGCTATTACCGCACGCTTCCGCGCGAGGAATTCGATGACACCCTCGCGCAGGTCAAGCGCTGGGGGCTCGATCAGTATCTCAAGGATCGCAGCTACGAGAGGCTGAGCTACTCGCGCTGAGCCCGCACCGTTGCGCTCTCGCTGCGGCGCCACGGCCGGCGCATAGAGGCTACGCCGGTGGAAATCGCGCTAGAAAGCGCTGAGCAAACCCCATCAAGGCGTTCCGCGCGCGGCTTGCGTTTCCTTATGTGCCGACCGCGTCGGCCACGCACTTCTTCATGTGGCTGGTTTTTGCAGCGCCTGCGAGGTTCTTTTGCTTGGAGTCCGCCTCACAGGTCGTCGTTGCATCCCGCTCGCACTTCGTCATGAAGCTCTTGAGAGCCGCCCCCGCGAGCTTCTTGTCCGTGGCATCCGACTTGCAGGTCGCAAACGCGGGTGCGGACGAGATCAGGCAGACCGCCAGCGCCAGCGCAATTTTCTTCATGGCTTTCCTCCATCATCCGTTTTGTGAGCCGAGAGGACGCGTGATTTTAGGGGAAGCGAGCCTCGCCGAAAAGCCGCTTCATCGGGTTGGTTGCGCCCGCAAGCTGTGATTAATTGCGTAGTCCGATCCTGCGCAGGTCATAGATGAAAAACATCAATCCAAATCCGTTCACCACGCGGCCCGAGATCGAAGGCACGTTTGGCGTCGTCACCTCCACCCACTGGATCGCCACCGCCGTCGGCATGGCGACGTTGGAGAAAGGCGGCAACGCCTTCGACGCCGCGGTCGCCACCGCTTTCACGCTGCAGGTGGTCGAGCCGCATCTCAACGGGCCCGGCGGGGACGTGCCGGTCATCCTCAACGACGTGCGCACCGGCAAGACCGACGTGATCTGCGGCCAGGGTCCGGCGCCGGCAAAGGCCACCATCGCGCACTACCACAGCCTCGGCCTCGACATGGTGCCGGGCACCGGCCTCCTCGCCGCCTGCGTTCCCGGCACGTTCGATGCCTGGATGCTGTTGCTGCGCGACTACGGGACCATGCGGCTCACCGAGGTCCTGACGCCCGCGATCGGCTATGCGAGCCACGGCCATCCCCTGGTCGAGCGCGCGCACGCGACCATCGCGAGCGTCGAAGCCCTGTTCCGCCAATATTGGCCGACCTCGGCCGCGGTCTATCTCCCCGCCGGCAAGGTGCCGGAGACCGGAACGCTGTTCACCAACAAGACGCTGGCCGAAACCTATACGCGCGTGCTGCGCGAGGCCGAGAGCGCGGGCGGCGACCGCGTCACGCAGATCGAAGCGGCACGCAAGACCTGGTCGCAGGGCTTCGTCGCCGAGGCGATCGACCGCTTCTGCCGCACGCAGGCCGTGATGGACACCAGCGGCGAACCCCATTACGGCGTGCTCACGGGAGACGACATGGCGCGCTGGCATGCCCATGTCGAGGCGCCGCTCACCTACGACTATGGCCGCTACACCGTGTGCAAGCCCGGCCCCTGGGCGCAGGGGCCGGTGATGCTGCAGCAGCTGGCGCTGCTCAAGGACTTCGATCTCGATGGCGCCGATCCGGTAAGCGCCGATTTCGTCCACCTCCTCGTCGAGTGCTCCAAGCTCGCCTATGCCGATCGCGAAAAATTCTACGGCGATCCCGACTTTGCCAAGGTGCCGATGGCGACGCTCCTTTCGGATGCCTACAACGACGAGCGGCGCAAGCTCGTAGGCGACAAAGCCTCGCGCGAATTGCGTCCAGGCTCGGTCGAGGGTTTCGGCGCGGTGGTGAAGCTGCGTCGCGAGGAAGGGTCGCGCCGCGCGGTCGGCGGCCTGGGCGCGGGCGAGCCGACCGTCGGCCGCATCGGCGAGATGCGCGGCGATACTGTGCATTTCGACATCGTCGACGCGGCCGGCAATATAGTGTCGGCGACGCCCTCCGGCGGCTGGCTGCAATCCTCGCCGGTGATTCCGGAGCTTGGCTTCGGTCTTGGCACGCGCGCCCAGATGTTCTGGCTGGAGGAGGGGCATCCCGCCGCGCTCGCTCCCGGCAAGCGGCCGCGCACGACGCTGTCGCCCACGCTCGCGCTGCGCGACGGGGAGCCTTATCTGGCCTGGGGTTCGCCCGGCGGCGACCAGCAGGATCAATGGACGACGCAGTTGTTCATGCGCCACGTCCATGCCGGCATGAATCTGCAGGAGGCGATCGATGCCCCGGCCTGGCACTCCGAGCATTTCCCGATCTCGTTCTGGCCGCGCACCGCGCGGCCGGGCGTGTTGGTGGTGGAGGGCCGGCTGCCGCAGGCGACGGTGAAGGAGCTCGAACGCCGGGGTCACATCGTCGAGGTCGACACCGACTGGTGCGAGGGGCGTCTCACCGCCGCCGCGCGCGACGGCCGCCGCCGCCGCGCCGCAGCCAATCCGCGCGGGACGCAGGGCTACGCCGCCGGGCGGTGAGGCCTCGGTCGATTGATGAACGCGCCCGCGAATTCGACGGCAGAGTCGGACCCGGGTGATCTCTTGCTCGTAACCGGGGCAAGCGGCTTTGTCGGCTCGGCCATTTCGAATGCGGCGCGCGCGGCGGGTTATCGGGTGCGCGTGCTGGTGCGACGGTCGAGCCCGCGCACCAACATCGCGCCGACCGACGAGGTGGTCGTCGGCGACATCTGCGACCGGGCATCATTGGTGGCCGCGTTGCGGGGCGTGCGCTATCTCGCCCACGCCGCCGCCGACTATCGGCTGTGGTCACCCGACCCGGACGACATCATCCGAACCAACGTGGAAGGGACGCGCGGCGTCATGGAGGAGGCGCTGCGAGCCAGCGTCGAGCGCATCGTCTATACCAGCAGCGTCGCGACGCTCGAATTGCGGGACGACGCGCCAGCCGACGAAACCCGTCCGCTCCCGGAGAGCAAGGCCGTCGGCGCCTACAAGAAAAGCAAGGTCGTCGCCGAACGTCTGGTCGAAGATATGGTCAGCCACCACGGGCTCCCGGCCGTCATCGTCAATCCCTCGACGCCGATCGGCCCCCGCGACGTGAAGCCGACGCCGACCGGGCGCATCATCGTCGAGGGCGCGCGCGGCCGCATGCCGGGATTTGTGGATACCGGCCTCAATCTCGCGCACGTCGACGACGTGGCCGCGGGACACCTCGCGGCCTTGCGAAGCGGTCGAATCGGCGAGCGGTATATTCTGGGTGGGGAGAACGTGCGTCTGGGCACCATGCTCGCGGACATCGCCGACATCGTCGGACGCCACCGGCCGACGCTGCGATTTCCCATTGCTGCCCTCTATCCCATTGCGCTTGGCGCCGAATGGCTCGCTCACCTGACTGGGAGGGAGCCGTTCGCGACCCGGGACGGGCTGCGCATGGCACGCCATTACATGTTCTTCAACGACGGGAAGGCCCGCCGTGAGCTTGGATACACGTCGCGGCCGTATCGCGAGGCCATCGTCGATGCGATCGCCTGGTTCAAGCAAGCCGGATATCTGCGTTAAGCGAACGCTGGGACGGTCCATCGCCCCGACCGGGTAAGGCCGAACACAGCGTGCGCAAGCCCATAATCGTCGGCCGTGACGACAAGGCGCTTCAGAGCGCTGGCTCCTGGCGCTCGCGCAAGAATCTGAAAAACTCGATGCCCTCGCGCAGCCGCCGGCGCAAGATCTCGGGGCTCCTGACCATTTCGCCGGCGATGGCTGCGATCTTCGGCGCGCGGAAGTAGAAGCGCTTGTAGAAATCGTCCACCGACTTGAAAATCTCGGTATGGCTCAGATGCGGGTAACTCAACGATGCGACTTGCGTGCCGCGTTCGGTCAGCAGCTGCGCATTCTCGTCGACGAGCCAATGGTTCTCCAGCGCCTGCTTGTGGAGGAACGTGCCGGGATACGGCGCCGCAAGCGAAACCTGGATCGTGTGCGGGTTGATCTCGATGGCGAAGCGGATGGTTTCCTCGATCGTCTCCTTGGTCTCGCCCGGAAGACCGAGAATGAAGGTGCCGTGCGTGACGATGCCAAGCTCGCGGCAATCTTTGGCGAAACGCCTGGCCACGTCGACGCGCATCCCCTTCTTTATGTTGTGAAGAATCTTCTGGTTGCCGGATTCGTAGCCGACCAGCAGCAGGCGCAGGCCGTTATCCTTCAGCACCTTCAGAGTTGCTCGCGGCACGTTGGCCTTGGCGTTGCACGACCAGACCATCCCCAGCTTGCCGATCTCGCGCGCGAGCGCCTCGACGCGCGGCAGGTTGTCGGTCAGCGTGTCGTCGTCGAAAAAGAATTCCTTCACTTGCGGAAAGGCCTTCTGCGCCCAGGCGAGCTCCTCGATCACATGGCCGACGCTGCGGGTCCGGTAGCGATGGCCGCCGATCGTCTGCGGCCATAAGCAGAAGGTGCAGCGCGATTTGCACCCGCGCCCGGTGTAGAACGACATGTAGGGGTGTTTGAGATAGCCGCTGAAATAACTCTCGATGACCAGGTCGCGCTTATAAACCGGCGTGACGAAGGGCAGTTCGTCCATGTTCTCGAGGACGGCGCGGTCCTCGTTGTGCACGATGATGCCGTCGGCGTTGCGCCAGGAGAGCCCAGCGATGCGGCCGAAGTCGCGCCCCTCCGCCACGTCCTTGATGGTGAAATCGAACTCGTTGCGTGCGACGAAATCGATCGCCGGCGACGCGTCGAGGCTCGCCTCCGGCTCGACCGCGACCTTTGCCCCGATCATGCCGATCTTCAAGCTCGGTTTGAGCGCCTTGAGCGCCTCGGCCGTTCGGACATCGACGGCGAAAGACGGGGTCGAGGTATGCAGCACCACGAGGTCGCGGTTCACGGCCTCGGGCGCGATGTCCTCGAATTTGAGCCGGTGGGGCGGGGCGTCGATGAGCTTCGAGCCGTCAACGAGCGCGGCGGGCTGGGCGAGCCAGGTCGGGTACCAGAACGACTGGATCTCGCGGCGCATCTGATAACGCGCGCCGGCGCCCCCGTCGAAGCCGTCGAAGGATGGCGCTTGCAGAAACAGCGTCCGCATCATGGTTAATGGGCCCCCCGATCAGCCACCCACGCCCCGCCCGCGACCATGCGGAAGCGGCGGCCTTTCCAGCTTACCTGCCAGCTCAGAAAGCTGAAAACGAAAACAGCAAACGACAATAGGTCACACGCGGGCACAAGCCAATACGCTTGCGGGGGAAGGGCGTAGCCTCGCTCGACCTCCCGCAAAAGCGCCATCCGGCACGCGATCGACGCCATCGCGATGCCGATCGCCGGCAGCAGGGCCGTCGAGCCGGCGCCGACGAGGGCTGCGATCAGCGCCCATGGGAAGGGGTGGCTGACGATCGTACCCGCATAACCGGCGGGATCGATGCTCCTGATCGTGCGCGCCCATCGCAGCTGGTGCCGCCACAATTCGCGCAGCGACGTCTGCGTGCAGACATGGGCGACGGCGAAGGGTGGTATCGAAATCTTGTAGCCGCGGGCGCGCAATGCCTCGCCGATCGCGTAATCGTCCGCGAGGCAATCGGCAAAGGCCTTAAAGCCGCCGATCTCCGCCAGCGTCGCGCGCCTGAGCGCCAGCGTCGAGCCGAAGCAAGGACGCGCCAGGCCGAGCGCGAGGCCGACCACCACGCTCGGCAGAAATTGTGCGTTGATCACGAGCGCGCACAGTCGCGCCCAGATGCCGGTGACGGCAACGCCGTAGTAGAGGCAGGTCACGGCGCCGATGCCGGGCTGTGCCAACGCCGCGATGACGCGGGACAGGTAGTCGGGGCCCACCCGCATGTCGCTGTCGGCGAGGACGATAACGTCATGGCGGATGCGCGGCGTCATGTTGACGAGGTTGGAGACCTTCCGATTCAATCCGTGCGCCTTGGGTTCGATGACGAGATCGATATCGCGGTCGGCCTGCGTCGCGCGAAGGCGCTCGACGACGGCAATGGCGTCGTCGTCGCTGTCCTGCACGCCGCAGACGATTTGCATGGGGCCGGGATAGTTCTGGACGCAGAACGAGGTGAGGTTGTCGAAAAGTCCCGGCTCATCGCCGTGAAGTGGCTTGAGCACGGTGACCCCCGGCGCGGCCGCCGGGCGCGCGGGCGCACGCTCGCGCGTGCGGCGGCCGACGAGGATCGCGGCCGTGACCAGGTACCCGCAGCCGACCAAGGCGACGACCGACGCCGCGACAGACGACCAGAACAAGATCATGGCTCGGCTCAGTGGCTTTACGAACGGGGATTGACGGGCTCGCGTGCCGGTTGCCTGCGGTAGCTCGGCAGCAAGCGTCCCCATTCCAGCATCTGCCAACCCAAAAGGCCAGGCACTCCGAGCACGACATCGGCGGCGCGCTTGACGAGCGACAGCGCAATCGCCTGTTCCGGTGGAATTCCGAATGCCGCGCACAACACGACGAGCGCGCCTTCCTGCGCCCCGAGTGCGCTGGGGATGGCAAATGCCGCTCCGCGAACCGCATGCAGCAGACTTTCGATGACGAGCGCTTCGCCGATGCTCACGGGGTGCCCCATGAATGCGAACACGATCGATACTTCCGCGACGCCGACGACCCAGCCGGCCAAATGCACGACGCTGCTGGCGATGAAGCTGGAACGCGCCGCGTAGATCATGGTCAGGTTCTGATAAACGGCATCGATGGTACCGAGCACGCGCCATTCCCGGTCGCCGGCCAGACGATTCACGATCGATTGAAGGACACGTTGCCCGCCACGCCGTTGCGCGAGATAGAACCCGGCGAGCAAGAGCGCCGCCACCGCAAGCCCGATCGCGGCGCTTCGCGCCAACGCATGATCCGCTCCCAGTGCCATGAGCGTCAGAAGGCCGAGCGCCGCGAACAGAAACTGTGCAGCAGCCTGAATGAGGATGTCGACGATGACGCTCGCGGCGGCGAGCGCGCCTGGGACGGCGTAACCCGTCAGCAGTCGCGCGCCGACCACGTCGCCGCCGACCTGCGCCACAGGCAACAGGACGTTGACCGCCTCCCGAACGAACCTCAAGAGCAGGCATGCGCCAAACTGCGGGCGCACCTTTGAGGGAAAGAGCAGCCACCAGCCCGCCCCCGCCACGGAAACCGTGACGGCGCGCACCATCACGACGAGCAGAATTCCCCAACCGACGCTTGCAATCGCGTGGCCAACCGCGTCGAGGCCGGACCAGATGGTGAGGACGACGAGCGCGGCGATCCCGCCCAGCCAGGCGACCACACCGGCTTGCTTGACCATTCCCCCCTCCGATCCCCACCGCTCTCGCCGCAACCCGCTGTCTGCCTCCGTACTGAGGCATGGGAAAGGCAGTGCGACCGGCCGCTATCCGCAGTCGCGGGCTACCACGGCGTTTTGATGTCGAAAGAGTGCGTTGCCCCAAACCCGATAGTGACTTGGTCGGGGGAACCCTTCTGCGTCACCAGCGGCGAGCCAGCGGGTTCGCCGCTGAGCCTTTCGTATTCCACAAAGGCGTGCGTCGCCCACTGCGGCGTCCATAGGTAGCGCGCCTGCGCGCCTACGCCGTACGAGCGAATCCCGCCCTTGGTGTCGTATATCGGCAGGCCCGATGCCACCGACTGGGCCGGCGTGATGTTGAAATACGGAGTGACCGCGGGCGTGGTTGCCAGCGTGAGCCGCGGACCAGCCGACAAGGTCCATTGCGGGCTCACCGGAACGACGGCGTCCGTCGTGATATCGGCGACGATCCCGTGGTGGCCGTTGAAGCCCTGCCGCACCTCGGTGCGCGTGCGCAGCCAAGGAACCCACCAATACTGTGCAAAGATGCCCACCTCGGCCGCCCAGGGAACGTTGCCGAGGCTGCGCACCGCCGGCGAGTCGGCATTTTCACGCTGCGACCACACGAATTGGCCGACCGGACCGACTTGGTATTTACCTTCGTCGATCAGTGCGACGTCCAAGCCGTCGCGCGGACCGCGGAAGGGTTCCGGCGTGCCGTAGCGGCGCACGGCGAAGATGGGATAGGGGCGCAGGCGCTCGCGGCTCGAGCCTTGGAACAGCGGCTCTTCTCGGCCTTCTGCACCGAGCGTGACGGTCCAATCATAGGCCGAGGCCGGCGGCGTAGGCGCAGGCGCATAGGTGCGCGGATTATCCTCGGCTGCAGATGCCAGCATGGGAATCGACAGCGCAGCCACAAGAGCGGCGATTGCGGCGCGCCAATCCGTCATCTGCCCCCCTCTGACTTCCCCGTGACGGATAGTATCGACCGACAATGTACAGCCCTCGTTAACATG
>WNFX01004305.1_pt1 | contig 14010 bp, 9 predicted proteins | sample 5400111 | NCBI WGS metagenome assembly WNFX01 (sample SAMN13153363, study PRJNA577476) | soil metagenome | isolation source: 40 cm soil or saprolite under grassland replicate 1 | place: USA:California | collected 2016-06-15
AGATGACGGCGCACCTCTTCGGAAACGAGCAGGAGGTAGTTCTCGACCATCTCCGGCGTCGCCGCGAACTTCGCGCGGAGCTCGGGACGCTGCGTCGCAATCCCGACGGGGCAGCTGTCGACGTGACACGTCCGGACCATCAGGCATCCCTCGGCGAGGAGCAAAGCGGTGCCGAAGCTGACCTCGTCGGCACCGAGGAGCGCGGCGACGACGACGTCGCGGCCGGTCTTGATACCACCGTCCACCCGCATGCGCACGCGGCCGCGCAGACCGTTGGCGACGAGCGCGCGCTGCGCGTCAACGAGGCCGAGCTCCCAGGGGATCCCCGCGTTTTTGATCGACGAGAGCGGGCTCGCACCGGTGCCGCCGTCGGCCCCGGCGATGTGGACGACGTCGGCGAGAGCCTTGACCACGCCTGCAGCCACGAGCCCGACCCCGGCCTCCGCGACCAGTTTGACCGAGACGGCCGCGTCCGGATTCACCTGTTTCAGGTCGAAGATCAGCTGCGCGAGGTCCTCGATCGAGTAGATGTCGTGGTGCGGCGGCGGCGAGATGAGCGCGACGCCCGGCTGGGTGTGGCGCAACCGAGCGATCTCGGCCGTGACCTTGTGACCGGGCAGCTGGCCGCCCTCACCCGGCTTCGACCCCTGTGCGATCTTGATCTGTAGCTCGGAGGCGAAAGCGGCGTACTCCGCCGTGACGCCGAAGCGTCCCGACGCGATCTGCTTGATGCTTGAGTTGCGGTCGGTCCGGAAACGCGCCGGATCCTCGCCGCCCTCGCCGCAGTTCGAACGGGCGCCGAGGTTGTTGAAGGCACGCGCGATCGTCTCGTGCGCCTCGGCCGAGAGCGATCCGTGCGACATGCCGCCAGACGAGAAGCGGCGCACGATCGACTCGGCCGGCTCGACCTCGTCGAGCGGGACCGGTTGCGCGGCCGCCCGCAACTCGAGCAGGTCGCGCACCTCCATCGGTTCGCGTCCGTTGACGAGCTCCGCGAAGTCGGCATAACGCTCCCACCCGTTCGTCCGCACGGCACTACGAAGCGCGTGCGCGGCACCCATGTCATCGCTGCGCGCCGCTGCCTGCAACGCCTCGAGCACGTCGGGGCTGGTCTCGTGCGCCTCACCGCCCTTGCGGAACTTGAAGTAGCCGGGGTTCTCGAGGCGTGGGCGTGTCCCGGCGGCGGCGCCGGCGCGCGCGACCGTCTCCCCTTCCAGCTCGGCCAGACCGATCCCCCCGATCGACCACGGCGTACCCGGAAAGGCGGTCTCGACAAGATCACCGTCGAGCCCGAGCGCCTCGAATGCCTGCGCGCCGCAGTAGCTGGCGATGTCGGAGATCCCGAGCTTCGACATCACCTTGAGCACACCGTCCTCGATCGACTGTTTGAAGCGGGCCTGCGCCTCGGCGGGCGACGGCCGGTCGCCGCCGATCCGGTCGTCCTCGGCCAGGGCCGCGATCGTCTGCAACGCGAGCCGCGGGCACACGGCCTCGGCTCCGAAGCCGAGCAGGCACGCGACGTGGTGCACCTCTCTCGGCTCGTCGCTCTCGACGAGCAGCGTCGCGAGCGTGCGCAGGCCGACCCTGACGAGGTGGTGGTGCACCACAGAGGTCGCGAGCAGAATCGGCACAGGCGGCCGCTCGGCCGTCGCGTCGGTATCCGAGACCAGCAGCATCCCGTGTCCTTCGTGCACCGCTGTCTCCGCGGCCTGCGCGAGCCGAGCACACGCGCCTTCGAGCCCTTCGACAGGATCGAAGCTCGCGTCGACTCGGACGACGGCGAGGTCGTCGAGGGCGGACGGAAAGAGGAAAAAACTCTCGAGCTCGATCCCTGCCGCGTCTTCCGGCGCCTCCACGAGCAACGGGCCACGAGCGCCGAGCAGCGTCGAGAGCGACATCACGAACCGCTCGCGGATGTGGTCGATCGCAGGATTGGTCACCTGCGCGAACCGCTGGCGGAAATAGCTGAAGAGCGGGCGGGCACGTCCCGCGAGCGGCGGCAGCGCCGTATCGTCGCCCATCGAAGACGTCGGCTCGTGACCGTGGGCGGCCGACGGACGCACGATCACCGTCAGCTCCTCGCGCGTGTACCCGAAGAGGACGTGGCGCACCGCGAGCTCTTCCTCCGGCGGTGCCGCCGGCTCACCGGTCGAGCCTTCGCGCCGCCACTCTTCGAGCCAGCGCCCAAAGGGGCGAGAGCTCGCGAGCCGAAGCTTGATCGCATTGTCCTCCTCGAGGCCGCGCTCCGGATCGACGGCGAGCATCAGCCCCGGCCCGAGGCGCCCCCGGCGAGCGCTCGTCCCCGGCGGCACGTCGAAGACGCCCGCCTCGGAGGCGCAGCAGACGAGGTCGCCGGCGACGACGTAGCGAAGGGGACGCAGGCCGTTGCGGTCGAGCGCGGCGCCGACGACGCGACCGTCCGTGAAGACAATGCCGGCCGGGCCGTCCCACGGCTCGACCAGCCCGGCATGAAAGCGATGGAAGTCGCGCACGTCCGGATCGAGCTCGGTGTCTCCCTGCCACGCGGGCGGAATCAGCATCGTCAGCGCATGGCGAGGGTCGCGCCCGCCGCGCACCAGGAGCTCCAGCGCGTTGTCCAGCATCCCCGAGTCGGAGCTCGCCTCTTCGAGCACGGGCCCGTCCACACCCAAGCTCAGCGCGCGGGCGCGCATCCAGTTGACGTTGCCGCGGATCGCGTTGATCTCGCCGTTGTGGCAGAGGAGCCGGAACGGCTGCGTCCGCTCCCACGACGGCTCGGTGTTCGTCGAGAAGCGCTGGTGGAAAACGCCGAAGGGAACCTCGAAGCTTGGGTCACGCAGGTCGGCGTAGAACGGAGCGAGCTGGTCGGCAGCGCAGAGCGCTTTGTAGACGACCGTGCGGAAGGAGAGCGAGGCGATGTAGAGGTCGGCGCGGCCGTCGAGGCGCTTGCGGGCGCGAAAGGCAGCGGCCTCGATGACGTCGGAAGCGCCGGCCGGCGGCTCGAGCAGCGCCTGCTCGATCGTCGGCGCCGAGGCCCGGGCCGATGGGCCCAGCGCGTCCAGGTCGATCGGCACGGAGCGCCAGGAGCGCACCGCGATCCCCTCCGCGCGGCAGGCCTCCTCGACGGCGCGCCTTCCAGCCGCGCCGCGGAAGAAGACCATGGCGATGCCGAGACCGGGCTCCGGCAACAGCGCGGCAGGCAGAGGCAGGAGGAGGCCCGCGCCGTCTCCCGAGCGGTGATCCGCCGCCACGGCTCCCCGGTGGCGGACACGCCTCAGTGCTTCGAGGAGGGAGTCGAGCACCGCCCGCGACGGGCCACCGGAGAGCCGGGCGACGAAACCGATGCCACACGCATCGCGCTCGCCGACCGAGGGATCAAACGTGGACAAACGCGCCAACTGCACACCTTTGCGGTCGAAAGAAGGAAGCCCCGCCCGGTGGATCTGAGCTAGCCGGCGAGGGCGGGAAGGCGAAGCCGCCGGCTAGCGAACGCGCTTGCGCGCGTTGCCGCTAAAGAGCGAAATCCGGCGGACGTTCGCGCGAGCCATGGGGACAGCATAGAGAGAAGGGTCGGACGGATCAACGTAGAACTGGCTTGGATGCAGAAATCTGTACCGTCTAAAGCGACTTGACAGGGTAAAGCGGATCGGCCACACTGGGAAGACGATGAGGATGGCCACGACTGCCAGCACGCTCGAGACCCGGACCACTCGGTCCCGGTCGATCGTGCTCATCCTCTCGATTCTCCCCCTCTAGGGGGAAATGCGAACCACGCGCCGCAGGGCGCATACACCCACCGTTGACGCCACCGGTACGCCCTCAGCGTGCCCTGACAGGAGGTTGTAGTGAGTTCGCGCAGGATCCAAATCTTCGACACGACGCTTCGAGACGGCGAGCAATCGCCGGGCATCGCCCTGCGGCCGGAGGAGAAGGCAGAGGTCGCAGAGCAGCTCGAGCGGCTCGGCGTCGACGTGATCGAAGCCGGCTTCGCAGCCGCCTCTCTCGGCGACTTCGAGGGCGTCCGCGCGGTCGCCGCGGTCGCCCGCCGCGCAACGGTCGCAACGCTCTGCCGCACCCGGCGTGAGGACATCGACGCGGGCGCCGATGCTCTTCGGGACGCCCGCCGCTCGCGCATCCACATCTTCCTGGCAACGAGCCCGATCCACATGGAGAAAAAGTTGCGGCTCACCCCCGACGAGGTCGTGGCACAAGCTGCCTGGGCGGTCGCGTACGCGCGGGCCGGCGTCGACGAGGTCGAGTTCTCCTGCGAGGACGCGACGCGTTCCGACCCGTCGTTCGTCGCACGGGTCTGCCGCGAGGTGATCGCCGCCGGAGCGGATGTGGTGAATCTCCCCGACACGGTCGGCTTCGCGCTCCCGAACGAGTACGCCGGATTCTTCGACGAGGTCAGGCGTCTCTGCCCCGAGCTCGAGAGCGTCATCATCTCGGCGCACTGCCACGACGACCTCGGACTGGCAGTGGCGAATTCCCTCGCTGCGATCGAGGCAGGAGTCAGGCAGGTCGAGTGCACGGTGAACGGGATCGGCGAACGTGCCGGCAACGCTGCGCTCGAGGAGATCGTCATGGCCCTGCGCGTGCGCCATGACCAGCTCGGTGTCGATACCGGCATCGACCCGGCCGAGATCGGCGCGTCTTCCGCGCTCGTCGGGCGGCTGACCGGGTACGACGTCCCGCCGAACAAGGCCATCGTCGGCGCGAACGCCTTCGCACACGAAGCCGGCATCCATCAGGACGGCTTGCTGAAGGACACGACGACCTACCAGATCATCGAGCCGAAAGAGCTCGGCCTCGCGATGACGCTCCCGCTCGGAAAGCATTCCGGCCGGCATGCGTTTGCCCGCGCCTGCGTCGACGCGGGCCTGAAGCTCGACGAGGAGCTGCTGACTCAAGCGTTCATGCGGTTCAAGGCACTTGCCGATACTGGCCAACATGTGTCGCTCGACGCATTGTTCGTGGAGGTGACTGCCGCGTGAACGTCGCTCGCCTTCGGCTCGCTCCTGTGAGGGAAACCATGTTTCCCTCACGAGCTTCCTTCTTTAGGGATCGCCTCAGCGCCCACGGCGTGGCGACCGCCGCCGCGTGCGCTGAGGAGAAAGAGCGGGGAAACCTCCCGGTTTCCCCTTACGCCCCTTCCCCCGCTCATCGGCCAAAGGTCAGCCGATGAGCCGCCGCGCATACACGGTCGTCTGCCTGGCGCGGCACGGGATCGGCCCTGAAGTGATGGCCGAAGCGAGCCGCGCTCTCACCGCCGTGTCTCTCCAGCACGGGTTTCACGTCGACGAACGGCACGTCCCGTTCGGCGCCGATGCATTGACGCGCTTCGGGCGCTCGTTCCCGCTCTCGTCGCGAAGCGCGCTGCTCGGAGCCGATGCGGTGCTGGTGGCCGCGAGGAGCGACGCCGCGTTGACGGCGCTCGAGGCCGATCTGGATCTCCGCGCCTCGGTCTCCCGCGTTCGGTTCGAAGGGCGCGCCGAGCTCTCGATCCTCGCGCCGCTCGGTAGAGACGCCTGGGAGTGGACGCTCGAACGCGCCTTCTCGCTCGCGTGCGAGAGCCGGGCGCGCGTCACGCTCGTCGGGGTCGACGAGAGCTGGGAAGGCGAAGCCCGGCGACTCGAGCAGCGCCATGACGGGCTGGAGATCGAGCGGCTCACACCACGCGACGCCGTTCGTGGGCTCATCTTCAATCCAGAACGCTTCGACGTCGTCGTCTGCGCGCCCGAGCTCGCCCGCACGGCGGTCGAAGTCGCAGCAAGCCTCGCCGACCGACGGACAGTCGCCTGGGGACGCCTCGCTCCGACCGCACCGAGCATGTTCGGTCCGGCGCACGGTGTCGCCGACTCGCTCGCGGGTCAAGGAGTCGCGGACCCGAGCTCGATGCTGCTCGCCGCCGCCCTCATGCTGGCCGAAGGACTCGGCGAGCGGAGCGGCGCAGCGACACTCTCCGGCGCCGTCGGCCTCGCCGGTGGCGACGATGCGCGCCGTCCGTCCACCCGCGGCCACGCCGACCTCGTGCTCTCGCAGCTGCCGGTGACTGCGGCCAACGCCGAGTTTTACCGGGAGGCAGCATGCGGATGAACGGTGCCGACGCCCTGCTTCGCTCGCTGGAGGCCGAGGGCGTCGGGGTCGTCTTCGGAATTCCCGGCGGCGCGATCCTTCCCACCTACGACGCGCTCGCGCGTGGGACGACCATTCGCCACGTCCTCGCCCGGCACGAGCAGGGCGCCGGTCACATGGCGCAGGGCTACGCGCGCGCCTCCGGCCGCGTCGGCGTCGCGATCGCGACATCGGGGCCGGGCGCCACCAATCTCGTCACTCCGATCGCAGATGCCTGGATGGACTCGACACCGCTCGTCTGCATCACGGGCCAGGTGCGTTCACATCTGATCGGGACGGATGCTTTCCAGGAGTGCGACATCACGGGGATCACGATCCCGATCGTCAAGCACTCATGGCTCGTGAAAGACGTCAAGGATCTTCCGCACGTGATCAAGGCGGCGTTCCACATCGCCCGCACCGGCCGTTGCGGGCCCGTGCTGGTCGACATCCCGCGTGACGTGCAGGAAACCGAGCTCGACTTCGAGTATCCGGACGCGGTGGATCTTCCCGGCTGGCGACCGCCGCGCCGGGGTCATCCACGCCAGATCCGCGAGGCTGCGACCCGCATCGCAGCTGCCGAGCGTCCCGTGCTCTACGTCGGCGGCGGTGTGCTCAACGCCGACGCTTGCCCCGAGCTCCTCGAGCTCGCCGAGCGTGGGCGGCTGCCCGTCGTGACGACGCTGATGGCGAAGAGCGGATTCCCGGAGACGCACGAGCTGCACTTCGGCTGGCCGGGGATGCACGGGCCCAAGTGGTCGAACTGGGCGCTCAACAAGTGCGACGTGCTCGTCGCCGTCGGCGCGCGCTTCGACGACCGGGTCACCGGCAAGCTCGCCTCGTTCGCCCCCGGCGCCACGGTCGTCCATCTCGACGTCGATTCCGCCGAGATCGACAAGCTCCGCCGCGCGGACGTGCCCGTCGTCGGCCCGCTGAAGAGCGTGCTGGCGGACCTCGGCCGCGACCTGCGGGAGCTCAGTCGCCCGGATGCGACGGAGCCCTGGCTCGCTCAATTGCGCCGCTGGCGCGAGGAGGCCCCTCTTCGTTACGGCGAGGGAGGCGCCCAGATGAAGCCACAGCCCGTGCTCGAGACGCTGCAGCGCCTCACGGCCGGGCGCGACGACATCGTCTGGACGACCGGGGTCGGGCAGCACCAGATGTGGGCGATGCAGTACCTCCTCTGCGACCGCCCACGCACGTTCATCACGTCGGGCGGCCTAGGCACGATGGGCTACGGGATTCCTGCGGCGATCGGCGCGAAGGCCGCACGGCCGGACGCAACCGTGATCTGCGTCGACGGCGACGGTTGCTTCCAGATGACGCAGCAGGAGCTGGCGACGTCCGTGCTCGAGGGACTACCGATCGTGGTCGTCCTGATCAACAACGGCCACCTCGGGATGGTCCGGCAGTGGCAGGACATGTTCTTCGAGGAGCGGTTATCGCAGATCGAGCTCACGCATCATCTCCCGGACTACGCCGCGCTCGCAGAGGCCTACGGCGGCCGCGGGTTCGTCGTCGACCAGGAGGACGATCTCGAGGAGACGCTCGCCGAGGCGATCGCGTGCGGCCGCACCGCGGTGATCGACTGCCGTGTCGACGCACACGAGCATTGCTTCCCGATCATCCCCGCAGGCGCCGCGGCGCTCGACCTCGTCGAGTACCCGGGCGAGCGAGAATCCGACTCGGTGTCCACATGAAGCACACGCTGGCCGTCCTCGTGGAGAACAAACCGGGCGTCTTGGCCCGAATCTCGAACATGTTCGCGCGGCGCGGCTTCAACATCGAGAGCCTGGCCGTCGGGACGACCGAAAGGCCGGAGATCTCGCGCGTCACGCTGCGAGTCGATTGCGACGACACCTCACTGGCCCAGATCGAGAAGCAGATGCACAAGCTCGTGAACGTGCTCCGGATCACCGAGCTCACGCCCGGCGACTCGATCGAGCGTGAGCTCGCCCTGATCAAGGTCACCGCGCCGCCCGCACGGCGCACGGAGCTGATGGCGCTCGGCGAGGTCTTCCAGGCCCGCGTCGCCGACCTCGGCCCGGACTCGATCGTCTTCGAGCTCGCGGGCGCGCCCGAGGAAATCGACTCGTTCGAGGAGCTTCTCCGGCCCCACGGCGTCAAGGAGCTCGTCCGCACGGGACGCGTCGGCCTCAGTCGCGCATCCTCCAAGTCGACCATCAGGCGCCGCCAGCTCGTGCTGCGCTGACACGAAGGGAGTTCCCGTTGGCAACCATTCACCGCGAAGGAAACGTCGACCTGCTCACCGGCAAGGTCGCCGTGATCGGCTACGGCAGCCAGGGCCACGCACACGCCCTCAACCTGCGTGACTCCGGAATCGAGGTCGAAGTCGGCCTCCGCGCCGGCAGCGCCTCCGGTGACGCAGCCGAGGAAGCCGGCCTGACCGTGAGCACCGTCGGCGACGCGACGAAGGGAGCGCAGGTCGTCGCGGTCCTCGTACCCGACCACGTGCAGAAGGGCGTGTACGAGCAGGAGATCGAGGCGAACCTCGCCCCGGCCGCCGCGCTGCTCTTCGCGCACGGCCTGAACGTCCACTTCGGCCGCATCGTCCCTGCCGCAGGCCACGACGTCGTGATGGTCGCGCCGAAGGCGCCCGGACACCGTGTCCGCGAGCTGTACGAGTCGGGCGCCGGGACACCCGGGCTCGTCGCCGTCCATCAGGACGCCAGCGGTCAGGCGCTCGAGCTCGCGCTCGCGTACGGCACCGCGATCGGCTGCGGGCGCGTGGGCCTCCTCGAGACGACGTTCGCCGAGGAGACGGAGAGCGACCTCTTCGGCGAGCAGGCCGTGCTCTGCGGCGGCGTCACGTCGCTGATCAAGGCCGGCTTCGAGACGCTCGTCGAAGCGGGCTACCAGCCCGAGATCGCCTATTACGAATGCCTGAACGAACTGAAGCTGATCGTCGACCTGATCTACGAAGGCGGCTTCGAGTACATGCGCTACTCGATCGCCGATGTCGCCGAGTACGGCGACCTCACGCGCGGACCACGAGTCGTGGACGAACGCGTCAAGGAGACGATGCGCACCCTGCTCGACGAGATCCGGAGCGGCTCGTTCGCGCGCGAGCTCTTCGCCGACGACGAGGCGGGGCGGCCTCAGTTCGCGGAGCTGCGCCGGCAGAACGCAGGCGGGCAGCTCGAGCAGGTCGGATCGGAGTTGCGCGCGCTCGCGGGCAAGGAAGGACTGCTCGGCGCGGACGTGCATGGCGTCGGTTGACGTTCCCGTCGCGCTACTCGGTTACGGCACGGTCGGCGCGGCCGTCAACCGGCTCCTGGTAGAGGGCGCCGACGAGATCGAGCGGGCTACCGGCCACAGGCTGCGGGTCACGCGCGCGCTTGTCCGTGACACAGGCAAGGACCGTGACTACCCGGCCGGCGACGGAGTTCTCACGACCGACTTCGAGTCCGTCCTGGAGGACGACTCGATCGCGCTCGTGGCCGAGGTGATGGGCGGAGTCGACCCGACCGGCGGCTACGTCCTCGACCTCCTTCGCGCCGGCAAGCCCGTCGTCTCCGCCAACAAGCAGCTGCTCGCCCGGCGGAGCGCCGATCTCTTTGCGGCTGCGTCGGAGGGCGGCGTGCAGCTCCGCTTCGAGGCGTCGGTTTGCGCGGCGATCCCCGTCATCAAGGTCCTGCGCGAGTCGCTCGTCGTGACGAACGTCCACCGTGTGCTCGGCATCGTCAACGGGACGACGAACTTCATCTTGACGAGGATGGAGGAGGGCGCAGAGTACGAAGAAGCGCTCGCGGAGGCCCAGCGACTGGGCTACGCGGAAGCCGATCCCACCGACGACGTCTCGGGTGCTGACGCCGCGGCGAAGATGGCGGTGCTCGCAACGGTCGCGTTCGGCTCGCGCGTCGAGCTCGCGGACGTCGCCTACGAGGGGATCGAGGGGATCAAGCCTCACCACGTCGCAGCCGCGCGCGAGCTGGATACCGTCGTCCGTCTCGTCGGCTCGGCGACGCTCGTCGACGGAGCGGTCGACGTGCGTGTCGGGCCGGCGTTCGTGGACGGCAACCATCCGCTCGCCGCAGTCGTCGGCGCGTTCAACGCCGTGATGCTGCAGGGCGATGCGATCCGCGAGATCACGCTCGAGGGACCCGGTGCGGGCGGGATCGAGACTGCCTCTGCGGTCGTCGCCGACATGGTCAGCGTCCTCGGGACCACCGGCACAGGATTTCTGCAGAACGACGCCTGCTGGCGCTCGCTCGACAAGTTGTCGCCGGGGGACCTGCCCTCGGCTTTTTACGTCCATCTCGAGGTCGCCGACCGGCCCGGCGTGCTCGCGCATGTCGCGGACTGCTTCGCGGAGCAGAACGTGTCGATCGCGCAGTTCACGCAGCACCTCGTCAACGGCAGCGCCGCGCTCGACCTCGTGACGCACGATGCCCCCACCGGCCGCGTCGAGGCCGCCCTCGATTCGGCGTCGAGACTGACCGAGGTACGCTCTCCACCCGAGGCTTTCCGAGTGATCACCGAACGAGGCTTTTGACCTGAGACCGGCGCTGCTCGAGCGCTACCGCGACGCGCTGCCGGTGTCGCCGTCGACCCCGATCGTGACGCTCGGCGAGGGCTCGACGCCGTTACTGCGCGCGGGGCGGCTTTCCGCCGGTCCCGGCGTCGAGATCTGGCTGAAGTGCGAGGGAGCCAATCCGACCGGTTCGTTCAAGGACCGGGGCATGGCCCTCGCCGTCGCAAAGGCAGTGGAGGCCGGGGCGCGCGCGATCGTGTGCGCGTCGACGGGGAACACCGCGGCGTCCGCGGCGGCGTACGCAGCACGGGCAGGGATCGAGGCGATCGTCGTGCACGCGTCAGGCGGGCCCTCGAGCTCGAAGCTCGCCCAGGTGCGCGCAGCCGGCGCGCGCCTGATCGAAGTGGAAGGCACGTTCGACGACGCCTTCGCCGCGGCGGAGGAGCTCGCGCAGCGTGAGGGCGCCGCGGTCGTGAACTCCACGAATCCGGATCGGATCGAAGGCCAGAAGACGGCCGCTCTCGAGATCATCGAGCAGCTCGGCGGGCCGCCCGACGTGCTCGCTCTGCCCTACGGCGGCGGCGGCAACACGGTCGCGTACGCGAAGGGCTTCCTGGAGGCGGGGTTCCCGAGGCTCGAGATCATCCCCGTCCAGGCGACCGACCGCGCGACGACAGGTGCCTCTGCGATCCGCATTCCGACTCCCGTCCACCGCGCCGAGGTCGACGAAGCACTCGCCCTTTGTGGGGGCGCAATCGTCTCCGTCACCGACGACGAGATCGCCGCGGCCTGGAGATCCCTCGCGCAGGAGGAGGGCATCTTCTGCGAGCCGGCGTCCGCAGCCGCGTTGGCAGGGGTTGACCTCTGGGGCTTCGCTGAAGGAACCCGCGCGGTGTTCGTGCTCACCGGCCACGGGCTCAAGGATCCGGACGCGCTCGACCGCCTGCCGGAGGCGAGCTGATGATCCACGTGCAGGCTCCTGCCACCACCGCGAACCTCGGAGCGGGTTTCGACTGCGCCGGCGCTGCGCTCGATCTCTGGAACGAGCTCGAGCTCGTCGAAGGCGACGGAGAAGCGGAGCCCGACCACCTCGCCGTCCGTGCCTTCGCCCGTCTCGCGTCCCCCGATGGCTTCGGCTTCACGTTCACGGAACGCATTCCCCGCGCCCGCGGGCTAGGGTCGAGTGCGGCGACGATCGCGCTCGGGCTGGTGGCCGGCGCGATCGTGGCGGATCGGGCTCCAGACTCCGAGGAACTACTCGCATTGGGACTCGACCTCGAGGGCCATCCGGACAATCTCGCGGCGGCCCTCGCGGGCGGAATCTGCCTGACCTGGGACGGCCGCGTTGCGCGCATCGCAGACGATGCGCCCGGAGTGCCGATCGCGATCGTCCCGCGCGACGTGACTGTCGAGACACACGCGGCGCGTGCGGCGCTGCCGGACACGATCCCTCACAGCGACGCGTCCTTCAGCGTCTCACGGGCGGCGCTCCTCGGTGCAGCGGTCGTGTCAGGGTCCGCTGAACTGTTCGCCGCGGCGGCCGACGATCGATTGCACGAGCCGTACCGCGAGCCCCAGGCGCCCGCTTTGGCCGCCGTTCGCGAGCAGTTGCCCGACGGGGCGCTCGGAGCGACGCTCTCCGGCTCGGGCCCAACCGTGATCGTGTGGGCCCGGCCCGAAAGCGCAAGCGCATGTGCGGCCGAGCTGACAGAGCGTTTCCCCCATTCGGACGTCCTCCATCTCTCGATCTCACCGACAGGAGCGGGCCCGCTATGAGCAATCCGTACGACCGTCCTTCAGACCCCGCGAAGCGCCACAGCGCAGCGCTCACCGACGGTGTCGACCGCGCTGCCGCGCGCGCGATGCTGAAAGGAACGGGCTTCGACGACGACGACCTTGCCCGCCCGCTCGTCGGTGTCGCGACGTCGTGGATCGAAACGATGCCGTGCAATCTCAACCAGCGCAAGCTCGCCGTGGATGTCAAGCGTGGCATCCGCGCCGCGGGCGGCACCCCGATCGAGTTCAACACGATCGCCGTGTCGGACGGCGTCTCGATGGGCAGCGAAGGGATGCGTGCCTCGCTCGTCTCGCGCGAGGTGATCGCGGACTCGATCGAGCTCGTCGCGCGCGGCCACCTCTTCGACGGGCTCGTCTGCCTCGTCGGCTGCGACAAGACGATCCCCTCGGCCGTGATGGCTCTTGCCCGTCTCGACCTGCCGGGCCTCGTACTCTACAACGGCTCGATCGCGCCGGGACGCTTCCGCGGACGCGACGTGACGATCCAGGATGTGTTCGAAGCGGTGGGTGCGCATGCCGCGGGGACGATGAGCGCGGAGGATGTGCACGAGCTCGAAGGCGTTGCGTGTCCGGGCGCCGGCGCGTGCGGCGGACAGTTCACGGCCAACACGATGTCCCTCGCGCTCGAGTTCCTCGGCATCAGCCCTGCAGGGTTGAACGGGATCCCCGCGCTCGACCCGGCGAAGCGCGAAGCCGCGGAACAAACCGGCAAGCTTGCGCTCGATCTCGTGCGCGGAGACGTCCGGCCTTCCACGATCCTCACGCGGGCGTCGATCGAGAATTCGATCGCCGCGGTCGCCGCCACCGGCGGCTCGACGAACGCCGTTCTCCACCTGCTCGCGATCGCGCGCGAGCTCGACCTGCCGCTCGAGCTCGAAGACTTCGACGAGATCGCGACGCGCACGCCGGTCGTCGCCGATCTCAAGCCCGGTGGACGCTTCGTCGCCACCGACCTCCATCGCGCAGGCGGCGTCGGTCTCGTCGCGCGGGAGCTCGTCGGGGCCGGCCTCGCCGACGGGTCCGCGGTGAACGTCGACGGCCGCACCCTCGCAGAGATCGCCGACGCCACACGGGAGACGCCGGGGCAGGAAGTCGTCGTGCCCATCGACCGGCCGCTGAAGGAGAGCGGCGGGCTCGCCGTGCTGCAGGGCAATCTCGCGAGCGAAGGCGCGATCGTGAAGCTCGTCGGCCACGAGCGCCGACTACATCGCGGTCCGGCGCGGGTGTTCGACTCGGAGGAGGAGTGCTTCGCGGCGGTCGCCGCGAACGCGATCGTCGCCGGTGACGTCGTCGTCATCCGCTACGAAGGCCCTGCCGGCGGCCCCGGGATGCGGGAGATGCTCCACGTCACCGCTGCGCTCGTCGGCGAAGGGCTTGGCGACGCCGTCGCGCTCGTCACCGACGGGCGCTTCTCCGGCGCGACGCACGGGCTCATGGTCGGCCACGTCTCGCCGGAAGCCGCGCGTGGCGGCGGGCTGGCCGCATTGGAAGACGGTGACGAGGTCGTGATCGACGTCGACGCGCGCGAGCTGCGCGTGGAGCTCCCCGACGGCGAGCTGGAGCGCAGGCTCGAGCGCTGGACGCCGCCGCCGCCGCGCTACACGTCCGGCGTGCTCGCGAAGTACGCG
>WNFX01010547.1_pt1 | contig 14008 bp, 12 predicted proteins | sample 5400111 | NCBI WGS metagenome assembly WNFX01 (sample SAMN13153363, study PRJNA577476) | soil metagenome | isolation source: 40 cm soil or saprolite under grassland replicate 1 | place: USA:California | collected 2016-06-15
TTCTCAGTCTTGTACGCATACCAGTAAGGTCCATGCCCAACCCCCTCGCGGCATTTCTTACAACGTGTCTTCCCACAGTAGCTCGGTTGCTGATGGTAGGTAACTTTACTATTCATCCGCCGCTCTCCTTCTCGCATCGGTTTTAACACCTATGGGTGGCACCCGATGCACCGTTCGCTCCCGCATAGATTTGCCTTCAGTGCCAATAAGCCAGGTACAGGCACATTATACGCGTACAGAAATTATAATGTGCGCGTCAATATTCTAAAGTACCATACAATTGCAAAAATTTCATCTTTTCTGACCAATCGGGTCATAGGTGAGTAGAGATGTGCTTGACATAAGTCCCATTCGAGTCTAGCATACCTATTAAAGAGGAGGAATTTATGACGCTACAGGAGAAGACACTCTATCACCAGATTCATCCGCTCAAGCTCGCTACCGATATCAGCGCGGAATTTGTTTCATACTACTTTTTCTGGAAACACCAACTGCTGGTTGGGCTGCTCGTGCTCTTCGTGCCGTCGGTGATTGCATCGACGCTCATTATAAAACTGGCCGACCTTGAGACGTACAAGCAATCGGCCCTGGGAAGATATATTCTCACCTATATGACCCCATCGGCAATTGCAGTACGTATCCTGGGAACCGTTATCACCCACATAGGAGCGTGGTATCGCAAACCTGCGCTCATCCCGCTCGGACTTCTGACAGTACTACTCGGTTGGCTGCGAGGGATACTTTTACCCGCGAAATCGAAAAAACAGGTCCACGACATTTCGTAAAGGCAAAGGAATCGGTGTAGGGGCGCGCGGGCTTATAAATCGCGCCCCTACACCACTCCTTGAAACGATATTCAAGGAATAATGTTATTCAAGGAATGGTGTAGGGGCGCGATTTATAAGCCCGCCATGGTCAATTGAACCTTGAAAGGAGACCGCTGAATGAGGATTGTCATTCCTGACGACTACCAGGATGCCGTGCGCAGCCTCGACTGCTTTAGCAAGCTCGCCGGACAGCAGGTGACGGTGTATCACGACAGTGTGAAGGATATTGAAACATTAGCTACGCGCTTTCGGGATGCGGAGGCTCTGGTACTTATCCGGGAACGTACCGCGATCACTGAACCGCTGCTCTCCCTTTTGCCGAAGCTCAAGCTTATCTGCCAGACTGGTCAGGGGATGCCCCATATCGATATTGCTGCATGTACCCGCCATAGGGTTGCGGTGACAGTCGGTGGCGGCACTCCCTATGCGCCTGCGGAACTGACCTGGGGGTTAGTGCTGGCGGCAATGCGCCATATTCCGCAAGAGGTCGCACGGATGAAGGCATTGCAGTATCCTGAGACGGATCGAAAGAATGAGAAAAAGCCAGATCGCCTGCCACCGCTCATCACGCTCCCCGATGAACTTGATTCTACCAGAAGGAATACAAACAGGTCAAGTGGTTTTGCGCTGGGGCGGAGCTTGCGTGGCCGTACGCTGGGTATCTTCGGGTATGGCAAGATTGGCAGCCTGGTGGCAAGCTACGGTCGTGTGTTTGGTATGAATGTACTGGTATGGGGACGCGAGGGAACGCTTGCCCGCGCCAGGGCCGATGGCTTTGAAACTGCGAGCAGTCAAAGTGCGCTCTTCGAGCGCTCCGATGTGCTCAGTCTGCATATAAAGCTGACCGAAGAGACACGCGGCATCGTCACGCCGGCCGACCTGGCAAGGATGAAGCCTTCATCTCTGCTTGTCAACACCAGTCGAGCCAGCCTGATTGAACATGGCGCACTGGAGGAGGCATTACGTGCTGGTCGCCCGGGGTACGCTGCGCTCGATGTTTACGAGGTTGAGCCGCTGACTGATTCCCCTTTGCTACATATGGATAGGGTCGTATGTACTCCGCACCTGGGCTATGTCGAGAAGGATAGCTACGAACTCTATTTCGGGACGGCTTTTGACCAGTTGATCGCGTTTGCTGAGGGAAATCCGGTCAATATCGTCAATCCACAGGCGCTGGAACATTCCTGAGCGACATGACCTCTTCCCCCCCTGGGTGCTTGACAGGATCGCAAGTGAATACTTATAAGGAGATCCTAATCTGCAGTTATTCTATTTTTAATATTTCGCTACATTCAACTTATTTCACCACTGAGTATGAAACTATTTTCGTTTTTTGAGCTTGATAGCGCCGGTATTGATAGTAACCAGGGTAGCAGAGATATACTGTAGCAATATAGAAAAGACGAAGAAACATTGTACCTGTTCAGGTGCTCTCTTCTGGCTTGCGAAGGGCCTGCGGCGGCGAAGAGACCTGAACAGGTATCATGTTTCTTATGCTCTTAAGATACAAAAAAATAGCGGGACAATTCGATTTGTTGTGTATCGTTTTCGTCTACTGATTCGTAGGATAAGAGTGGATGCAGTACAATTACCTGAACCGTGTGATGAAATCAGTTCAGTCATGAAACAACAGAATATGTAGCATCTGGTTGAAGAAGATCCACATAAATAAATTAGTACGTGGATACCTCTTTGTAGAAAGTAAAGGAGAGATAGACAGCATGACGATGAGAAATTCGACTCTTGTAGGTGTCTTTGATGAGCGTGGGCAGGCTGAAACCGTGATCGAACAGCTACATAACGCAGGTATCCCTGATGAGCAGATCCGCTATTCTGGTAGTGGCACTGGTACTGGCGGGGGCTTTCTTGCTGGCATCAAGAGCCTGTTCACAGGAGAGGACCCAGATGCATCCGGGGATAACCTGGCGAACGATCTGGCCAATATGGGACTGTCACAGGACGAGGCCAATTACTATCGCAACGAGCATCAGGCAGGACACTTTATTGTAGCTGTAAATCCTGGCGATCATTGGCAAGATGTACAGAATATTATGAATAGCGCTGGTGCATATAATTACAGCAGCCGTCGTGCCGGACGTACTGGCACTTACGCACAACCTGGTGACTATCCTCAGACACAGGCTCCTGATTATAACCAGGCAACCGATCAGGGCTATCCTCAGACGCAGGCTCCTGATTATACTCAGACGACAGCTTCTAATTATGGACAGGGAACCGATATGGCTGGAACGACGTATGACAATACGCGCGCTGGCAACTATGCGGATACCGACGATGAGGGGCGTCGCATGAAGTTCCGTGAGGAGCGGCTCAATGTAGATAAACAACCTGTACAGAGTGGCGAGGCTTACCTGCGTAAGGATGTGGTTGAAGAGCAGCAGAACATCGATGTTCCGGTCAATCGCGAGGAAGTCGTGGTTAATCGCCAGTCGTATGGTGAGGATCGTCCGACCGATGTCCCTGTTGGTCAGGATGAGACAATGCGCGTGCCCGTACGCGAGGAGCAGGTTAATACAGGTAAGCAGACGGTAGAGACGGGTGAGGTTGCGCTTGGCAAGCGTACGGTACAGGATCAGCGGCGTGTTTCCGACACAGTACGGCGCGAAGAGGCACGTCTTGACCGTGATGGTAACGCCACCATTCGTGAGAACGATGCTGACCAGGGCACCTACAATAACCCCAACACGGATCAGGATAACCCTTAGTCATGCATGAGCGATGACTGATGCACTGAAACGATTCGGGGTTCTCCTACGAGATTTGATGTGTGTGGAGGTGGCTGGAAAGGGAATAGTCCAGTATAGCAACCGGGCTGGGGTGTATACATCCTGGCCCGGTTTTTGGGTAGCTGTCACTTTTTTGCAGTAAAAAATAACCGACCGATGCATGGGCTTATAAATCGCGCCCCTACAATCTCGCCCCTACAATCTCGCCCCTAAGCAGAGCTGCGGCGCTGCGCGGGGACACAGTTCGATCCGGCGGTCGTCCAGGCGCAGCAGCAAGTACTTACCGACCAGGAGGAGAACATCCAAAAACACAACACGTTCTGGATAGGCATTATATGAAGATGATGATAAATAGGTGTATGGGGCCGTCAAGTATGAACGGCCCCATTATATTAGCCTCTTACCAGCGAGGAGGCACCATCGATCCAGACTTCGGTCCCGGTGATGTGACGGGCAGCATCCGAGGACAGGAACGCTACGAGTTCGGCGACATCCCAGGCGCTTGCGGGCTTACCGCCCAGCGGGATCGAGCCTTTGGCCTGTCAGTGTTTTTTTGACGAAAAGATACGACGTACCATATAACTATTTATAGGAATCACTAATCGTCTTCTGCTTCGTCTAACAGAGAGAGTTGGACCGGGATCATCTCCTCCTCTTCTTCCGCGAAAGCGACTGCTGCTTGCTCCGTGTTCTCAGAGCCAGGGAAAAGGCGCGCACGTGAGCCATGATACTCGCGTAACGGACGAAAATCTCCTTCGAGTTGAACATCGGTGAAGTGGTAGGAACCATTCAAATGAATGTGCGCCCATTGGAAAGGGGAGAGATGCTGCCATACCTCTTCTGGAACCGGAACGCCCTCGTGCGCGAGCGTTTCCTGAGCTTGTTCAAAGTAGCGCGTGTTCCAGACCGCAATGGCGTTGATCACTAAAGACAGAGCTGATGCGCGGTTGAGTTGCGCTTCGTAGCCCCGATCATGAAAGCGACCTTGTCTGCCGAAAGCGATATCGCGCGCGAGCGAATGCACGTGTTCCCCTTTATTCAGCCCAATCATTATGTATAATCTGGCTCGACCTCTCTGGAAAAGGATATCGGAAACGAGCTCAGAATATACATAATGAAAGTTATTTAGTAATCTTCCACTGCGTTTCAGATTATAAATAACATTCAGGACACGCCGGCGAAAGGCGGGATCATCAACATAGGCCAAAATGTGCAGAGTTTTTGCTAGCCTGCCTAACTCCTGGATTGCCTGTTGCAGGGGGTTTTGCTGCTGCATCGCCTGAAGTTTTGAAATGAGCAGAGATGGACGAAGTAGCCCATCTTTGAGTGAGGCCGCCACGCGGTTCAAATCATCCCAGTGCTCAATGATGAGGTGAACCTTGATATCTTTTTTGAGCGTGGGTGCAATCACTCCATAGTCAACCCCTTTCCTCCCGCGATAGAGGGTTTGGTCAGGGAGATCACGCAAGCGTGGAGCAAAACGAAACCCTAGTAGGGTAAACAGACCAAAAATCAAGTCGGTGTACCCGCCGGTATCAGTGTAATGTTCCTTAATTTCCGGTGCATCCTGGTAAAGGAGTCCATCCAGGACATACGTGGCTTCGCGCATAGTACAGTTAACGACATCAATCCAGTATTGTTCGCCTCGGTTATTCACATGGTTGTAGAGTGTGATCCCACGCCTTCTGACAAAAAAACGCTGATTCCATCAGAGGAAGAGGTTTTCCCATCGCCAAAGCGGGGAGTCAGCGCAAGGGTGCCATGATAGGTAATCACATGCTGGATGGCCGCTCGCAGCGTCTCTTCGCGAAAATACCAATCGTAGACCGCCTCCAATTCATGTAAGGCGATGCCAGAGGAATTCGCCATGGTGGCGAGACCCAGATTCGTGGCCTCCGCGACCAGCACTGCCAGCAAGGCAGGAAGGATCGCGGCATCGCTCTCAGCAGAGGATTGGCGGCGACCACCCAGATGGGTCAAATCCTGGTCAAAATGCATCCAACGATTGACCTCCATCAACACTTCTGGCAACCCTGTCGAGGGAAACAAGCTGACCAGATCCGCGCGGGCAGCGAGCACGTCCTGGGGCAGCTCAATTTTCTCTAGGGCAGTGAGCACGAGTTTGTGGTTCGCGAGGCGTTTGGAGACGTGCAGCGTCTGCCGATGGAGCTGATCGAGCATGGTCGAGAGAAAGGTTTCGGCATCTCGCGGCAGCGCCTGTTCACTGTACCAGGCATCCCGTCGCGTCGCCCACACGTCGCTTTGATACAGATCGCTATCCCAGGCAGCGTAGCGCTGGCTGCCTGTGACGGTTAAATCCCCGGCGCGTAAGGCTGTACGGGCTTCATGCAAGAGGGCAAATTCCCAGGCGTGTTTATCCACCTCCTCCCCTTTCTGCATTACCTGTTCCCATTTTTTCGGCACGAAGGTCACGGAGATATCCTCAGGCAGGGATTTCTCGCCCTGTTCGTTCAGCATGCCCAACGTCTCCAGGCCCTCCAGGACTGGATTGTTGGCTCTGGGTGAGCCGAACTGGAGCGTTCGTAACACGACGGGCGCGAACTCGCGCATATAGGCGTAGCGTCGGTCGAGCGAGGCAAAAAGGGTGGTCGTGTCTCCCTTCTCCAATTCTTCCGAGAGGGTGACCAGACCGCTGACTTGCGCACGCGGCACCCGTTTGAAAATCTCTTCCCGCACACGCTCTTCCGGGACGCCCGCATCCAGGAGCACTTCCGCGACCTTGCGAAACAGGCGCGCACTTTGTTGATGCGTCTGGAGCTTTTGTACCTTGGCCTGGGCGAGATCTTCCTCGCTTTTGCTGAAGAGTTTGCCCACCAGTTGATCAAACATGTCCACGATAATGGTGGTGAGTTCTTCTGCCTGGATATGCAAAAACGCGCACACCATGGTGTAGCGCTTGGTCTCGGGGTACGCACGCAGATTGCGTGCGCGATGTTTGCGGACAATGGCGGCCCATTGGCGCAGGCGATTGGTGGTCATCGCTCCCCAGTTCAGCGCGAGCGGCGTGGCTTGCCGCACCGCGACTAAACGCGCGCAGGCGTCTTTGATCGCTATCTTTGAGGCAGCGCGTGGTGGGGACGCCAACCAGGCAATCTGGCTGCTTCCGCTTGTGGTCTCAAGCAGGGCATCCAGACGTTCCCCATCCTCTGGCGAGAGTTGAGCCGCCAGCTGCTCAAACAGGGCCTCTTCCGCTTGATTGCGGGCCTGGTAGATCAAACGCTCCAACGTCGTTTCGCCGTGAGGGCGTAAGATCCCTTCATTCACTAACCAATCCATCGCAGCTTGAGCGAGAACCGCGTAGTTGCCGGTATGCGTGACCTTTTCCATCACATAGGTGCGCAGTCGATCCTCATCGCTTTCCTGAAAGGCTCGGACCTCAAGATAGGTTCGCACGGCCTCAAAGGTGGCGGAGCGCATCGAGGGGTGTGTACGCAGGTGCCCCAGGAGCGCCGGGGAGAGGCCTAACTGCTTACAGACCTGGGTGATGACGCCTGCGGGGATACTACTTGTCTCGGAAAGCAGCACGCGCTCGACCCGCGCCCACACCAGGACCAGGGCACGGTACAGTCGTTGCGAATCGACCCGCAGTGGGCTCAGGAAATACAGGTCATCTGGGGTCAAAGTGAAGAGACGGCGCACCTCCTCGGTGTTTTCCTCCCCTCCTCCGTTTTTGCGTTCCTTCGCCATATTTATGGTTGCCTCCCTTTCCGCCGCTGGTAGCGAAGCAGATCCTGCTTGATCGTGGCCTGGTCCACTTCCGCATAAAGGAGCGTACTTTGAATATTCCGGTGGCCGAGCTGCTTGCGCACTGTCGTGACTGGCACGCCTGCTTGCAAGAGCTGGCTGGCTCGACTATGGCGCAATTGATGAATCGTCGCCTGGACCTCGGCTTTCTGACAATATTTCTGCCAGGCGTAGTGGGCCACGCTGTATTCTAGTGGCAAAGGGCTCCCGCCATAGCGAGGGTCGCCACGGAAGACGGAACCAGAGGTAATGTGGCTCTGTTTGAGGTGACGGCGAAGCAAGCGCACACTTTCAGGAGCGGCGGTCAGCATCACCGTGCGTTCGCGTTGTCCTTTGCCGAACACGCGTATTTTCTCGTCGTCGGTACTCAGATCCACTTCTGTGGCAAGCAGGCTGAGCGCTTCTCCCACGCGAATGCCCGTTTCGTACAGGAGCGTAAAGAGTGCGCGGTCGCGCAGATTAGCGGTGGGAATCGCCTGAAGGATCTTGGCCACGACTTCCGGCGAGAGTGGGCGTGGCTCACGCTGGACTTGTTCAATGGGATCAAGATGATCCATCGGGTTGGTGGCTACTATGTCATGGCGGAGCAGCCAGTGATAAAAAGTGCAAAGGGTGCTATATCGTCGGCGACGGGTTGCGACGCTATGGCGTTCATCGCTCGTTAAAAAGGTCTGGATCTGTTCCGAGGTCACGATTACCAGATCGGCAGGCATAGCCTGGACGAACAGGTGCAAATCATGTGCGTAGGATTTGATGGTATTGAGAGGCACCGCACGCTGGCGTAAACTGGCGACAAAGGTTTCGACCGCATCAGCCAGGGGAAGAGCAGGTTGGTCGGACATCGTGTTTTTTTCTTCACTTTCTTCCAAGTACCATATAACTAGGAAAACTGCCCGATATCCTGTCCAGTAACATGGACAGGAACATTGGCTAAGAAAGCCATGCGATCGGGCAGAAGCGTCTTCCATTCTAGTCGATGATACCATATAATAACACTTATATGGTACATGGCACCCAGCTGTCAGCGTTGCCCTGATTCATCCGCACGTCCAGCAGCAGAAAAACGCGGGACGACTCCTCTCCAGAGATGATCTCCTCACTGGCTAAACGCCAACTTCATCACCCGCCCCAGGCCTGGCTTTTGCCCATACATCAGCACGCCGTAGCGATACAGGCGCGCGGCAAACCAGGTGCAGGCCAGAATGGTCAGCAGCATCAAGCCGACCGTTACGACGATCTCCCACCAGGCCACCGTACCCACAGCCAGACGCATCAGCATCAATATCGGGGTCCAGAACGGAATGTACGACAGCACTTTCGTCAAGGTCGTATCGGGAGTAGCGACCGTGAGAAAGAACAGCAGATAGCCAATAGCCATCAGCATCAGTGGAAGGATAGTCGCGTTTTGTACCTCCTCCTGCCGTTTGACCATGGTGCCCAGTCCGGCAAACAGCGTGGCATACAGGAAGAATGCCAGCAGAAAGTAGATCAGGAACAGAAAGTAAAACGGGATGGACACGCCGGTGAGATACTGGCTGAATCCTCCCGCATGTGCCCCGAACAACGCTGCCTGAAGAGGGGTTTGCAGCAGGAGCCCCGTAATGCCAACCACCACCACGCCCCCCATCTGTGTCAGGCACGCCGCACCGATGCCCACGATCTTGCCGGCCAGCAGCTGGAAGGGGGTCGCGGCATTCACCAGGATTTCCATCATGCGGCTGCTTTTCTCTTCCGCCACTCCCGCCGCCACGATAGCGCCATAGATCTCGACAGAGATGAAGATCAGGATAACGCCGGCAGTAGCGAGCAAATAGCTTGCAGTACTTTCACTCTGCGGGCGAGTATTCTGGCTCTACTGGGTACGCGTGACTGTCAAGTCAGGTGGAGCGACGAGGCGCTGGGTCTGAGCCGAGGTGAGGCCCAGGCGATGAGCAGTATCAAGAAAGGTGAGCAGCTGGGCCAGCCCCTGGATGGTGGACAGGTTGCTGTCGTTGGTGGCACTGGCGTTGGTGTCATACATAAAGCGTAAGTTCTGGTTTGCCGCGCGATTAAGCACCAGCAGGATATCCAGCTGGCCCTGCTTGACCTGACTTTGCAGGTTGCCCAGATTGGTGGCTGGCTGGCTGGAAATGGCATAGGGAGCCTGGCTCCTAGTGTTTGTGCCGTTCAATTCCGTCCTGATGTAGGAGGTCAGCGCAACGTCATTCAGGCCTGCGACTGTCCCCGCATCATTCACCACCACGATCTGGGTAGGCGTCGGAGTTCGCGCCGTAATGAGCTGTCCAACCGTTGGGATAAAAGCAGCAAGAAACACGATCACCAGGAGGAGCACGCTGGTGATGATGAAACTACGCCTTTTCACGAGGTTTCTGTACTCGCGCCCGATAATCAAGCCAATATTGCGCAGGTTGTTCTGGGCAGCAGCGCCCGAACTCACCGCGACGGCCCCTTGCTGTTGTCCCGCCACGTTCTTTTCTGGCGTTTCCACAGTGTTCGTTGTCATGGTTTCTTTCCTCCTTTCTCTGCTGAGACAGCAGATGGAACATCAGGGTGTCACGCCACACTCGTTTCCTGCGCACCTAAAACAGGAGAGTGGATACTGCACGCGCTCATGCCCTCCTGGTCTACATGCGCAGGTCGGTCGACTTCCGCGAGACCCTGAACATCTGGGAGGGAACTCGTCCCCACCAGTTCAATGAAGATATCGGTCAGGGATGGCTCGGTCAGCTCGAAACGGCTGATGATGCCGCCGTGGTGCAGCGCGGCCTCTACGATCATGTTGGGGTTGATGTTAGCCGGGAGCTGCATTTCGATATAGTCCTCCCGGCGTTTCGTGACTTGCACGCCCGCCAGCTGCTCCAGCCAGCTTGCCTCTGGATCGTTGTCGAGTTTGAGGCGGGCCACATGGCGCCCGGGCTTTCGTTTGACCTCGCGTACGCTGCCCTGGACAACGCTTTGCCCCTTATTGATAATCACGAGATCCTGGCACAGTTCCTCGGCTTGCTCCAGCTGGTGGGTGGAGAAAATGATGGTCTTGCCCCGGCGATGCATCTCCAGGAATGCTTCTTTCAGCACGTTCGCGTTGACCGGGTCCAGGCCGCTAAATGGCTCATCCATCACCAGGATCGTCGGGTCGTGCAGGATGGTCGCCAGAAACTGCACCTTCTGCTGATTGCCTTTAGATAGCTCTTCAATCTTCCTCTTGCGATTGGCGCTGATCTGGAACCGTTCGAGCCACTCAGCCAGCGCTTTCTCGGCGTCTTGCTTCGACAAGCCGTTCAACCGCGCCAGGAACAGTAGCTGCTCATCCACGCGCATTTTCGGATAGAGCCCACGCTCCTCCGGCAGATAGCCGAAAGAGCGGCGCGGCACCTCGCGGACATCCCTGCCATCCCAGGTAATCTGGCCGGAGTCGGGACGGAAGAGGTCGAGGATCATGCGCATCGTGGTGGTCTTCCCCGCACCGTTGGCGCCCAGGAAGCCGAAGAGCGCTCCCTCCCTGACCTCCAGGGAGAGATCTTTGATCGCTTGAAATGAGCCAAAAGATTTGGAAACACCTGCCAGCATGAGTCCCATAAGAACAGCTCCCTTCGCGAAAACACATCATGCACCTGCTCTTGCTTGCCCGTCATACGGTTGCTTTGCGCAGCAGCACATAGGACGCGAGGGCAAAGATGGCCATCACCGGCACCAGCCACACACCGAGCGCTGCCGCGGTCTGCTGGACGAGCCAGCCGGAGATCGTTCCCCACCATTGCCAGTAGCTACTCAGCAGCACAAAGACGTTGAGGAGCAGGAAGACGATGCCAAAGAAGAAAAACTCCCCCGTGCGGCCAAAGCGCTGGTAGATGCTGCCGAGCAGCAGTCCCAGCAGGTACATGAACAGCAGGAGGACGAAGAAGACCCACAACTGCTGCAAGGACGAGCCACCCCTGACAGAGTTGGGGTCTGAGTATGCGCAGGACCGATTGTAAGGGAGGGGTAGCCAGCAAAACTGCCGCAAGGGCGAGCCATCGCTGAGAATAGGGAGGTGGAAGAAGTGGAGACCCACGCCCCAGTTCTTGATCACGCTGGCCTCGATGAGCGAGAGCAGCCCCAGCAGGATCGCCCAGGAGGCGCAGTACGCGACGCTCCATGCCAGGGTGCCCAGCAGGTAATCTGATCGGCGTATACCAAAGCCAACGGCAAACGGAAACGTTCCGCCGACGGTGCCGATGGCTACAGCCAGCATCACGACGGCGAGGCAGGGTACTGCGCCGCCATAGACCGGGATTGATCCCCTCCAGAGCACGTCAATGGACAAGGCAATCAGCAGACAAATAACGAAGATAGCGCCCAAAACGATCCAGGGACCCAGGAGCCAGGTCCTCCAATCCCTGGCTTGCATCACTATGACACTTGCAATGCGCTTCATCGAACTTCTACCGCCTTTCTTGCGGATTGTTCACTGGTTAGATGGACAAGCAACTGCTGCAACGAGACCGGGGCGAGGGAGAGGCCGAGCGCTTCGGCTTGCTTGCGGTCTTCCATATTCCTATTGCCCATGATGGTGGCCGCGACCTGCCCGCCCAACGGCGAACGCGCAAGCAGTTCCTTGCCCGCCGTAAAGGTGTCGACCCTGGCCGCCAGGCCGACGACGGTGAACGCTCGTCCGCGGAGGGCTTCGGCCTCCTCGTCGCGCACCAGCCGGCCCTGGTCGATGACGAGGATATGTTCCAACAACCGGCTGATCTCGTCGATCAGATGCGTCGAGAGGATGACCGTGCGTGGATGCTCCGCGTAATCTTCCAGCAGCCGGTCGTAAAAGATGCTCCGGGCGACGGCGTCCAGGCCAAGATAGGGTTCATCGAAGATGGTCAGCGGCGCGCGGCTGGCAAGGCCGACGATGACGCCGGCCGCGGAGAGCATGCCTCGGGAGAGTGCCTTCATCAGCCGGGAGAGCGGCAAGCGGAACGCTTCGACCAGCGCGAAGGCGTACTCCTGGTCCCATTGGGGGAAGAAGAAGGCGGCTTGCTCCAGCACGTCGAGCACGCGATAGCCGTTGGGATACTTCTGGCGGTCCGAGACTGCGCAGATCTGGCTCAGCACGCGGCTATTTTCATAGGGATGGGCTCCGAAGACCTTCACCTCGCCGCTGGTGGGAAAAAGGTGGGCGGTGATGAGCCGCATGATGGTCGTTTTGCCCGCGCCGTTGCGTCCCAGCAGGCCGTAGATTTTTCCGGCTTCGATGGAGAAGCTCACCTGGTTGACCGCCACAACGCGGCCAAACGATTTGGTCAGATTGCTGACTTCAACGACCCTGTTCATGGCACGTTGACCCTTCTATGAACCATCTCGATCACCTGTTCTGTCGTGATGCCTAGCTTTTCGGCCTCCCGGAGCATCGTCATGACGTACTGCTCGAAAAACTGTTCGCGGCGCTTCTCCAGCAGTTTCGCACGAGCGCCTGGCGCCACATACATGCCGAGTCCACGCTTTTTGTACAGCATGCCCTGATCTACCAGCAGATTCACGCCCTTGGCCGCTGTCGCTGGATTGATCTGGTAAAACGACGCGAACTGATTCGTCGAAGGCACCTGTGCTTCTTCGGCCAATTCCCCGGCGATGATGTCGGTTTCGATCCGCTCAGCAATCTGCACAAAGATCGGACGATTCTCGTCTATCAAGTATTCCATCGCTTCATCACTTACCTGGTTAGCCACTCATATAACTAACCATAGTACAAAAGATGACCGCTGTCAAGGGGTCTTTTCACTCTATTTTCGCCTGGAGCTGAGGAGAGATGCTGAACTCTCTTCAGCTCTCCTTGTTTTCGGAAGAAGAAAATGATCTGTAGCCACTTTGACAGTTATATGGTACGTCGTATCTTTTCGTCAAAAACACACTGAGAGGCCCTTTGGGGAATTCCGTGGGGAACTTGATCTGCTCTGTGTCGCGGACCCGGTGTTCTCCTTGATTTCGGTATCCGTAGCACCGGGGCAGACGACATTGACGCGAATGTTGCTCTGGGCGAGTTCGACTGCAAGCATTTTGGTCATGGCGACCTGGGCGGCTTTGGTAGCCGAGTAGGCAGTAGCTCCGCTGTATCCACGTTTGTGGGAACGTGAGGGTTTCAGGGGGTATGCGATAATGGTTCAGCAGGGCAATGGCTGATTTACAAGAGGAAAGGGATCAGGGCATAGATGCGAATGAACTGGTGTCCAACCTTAATATCGATTGTACTGCTCCAATATTGTCCCAGGTGGAGACGTGTCCAGACCCAGAATGAGGATGATGACTCCAGTGATGAAAGCAACGTTCCGGTTAAGTAAGAGTCAAAGCGCCCCTACAATGACACGCATCTCCCGGGCATCGGTTTGTTGATTCTAGCACGTTTGATTAGGGATGTGGGACAACCATAATCTGTTCGGCTCTGGTTGCTTCAACCTGGCTGGGAATACTCGTCATCTTTGTAGGGGCATTTCATCCTTGCAATGCACTGCTTCCTTGCAGTCACCTTATTCTCCTCACTGTCCACATAATAAGAATAGCCACTATTGTAATGCAGCTTTGAGAATCTTGTCCACGGTCTCCTTTTTGATTCTATAGGCCTGGCGATCGTTAACGTGAGGTAAAATCACGGCTTCGAGGGCACCCTGCTTTACCCAACGACGTACGGTTGTGTCGTCA
>WNFX01016339.1_pt1 | contig 14006 bp, 9 predicted proteins | sample 5400111 | NCBI WGS metagenome assembly WNFX01 (sample SAMN13153363, study PRJNA577476) | soil metagenome | isolation source: 40 cm soil or saprolite under grassland replicate 1 | place: USA:California | collected 2016-06-15
GGGTTGACCGCATCCTACATCTGGGGCACCGCGGTGAACCACGACCCGGCGGCTGGCGTCGCGCCCTCCCTCGCGCGCGCGCGCCAAGCGGTAGTGAAAGTCACCCTCCGTCCCACGTCACAGCTTCGCCTCGACCAGTCCTACAACTATGTCGGGCTTCGGACCTCGGCAGGCTCCCGCATCGTCGGCGAGACGCAGTTCCGGGAGAAGCTCAATTACCAGTTTACGCCCCTGTTTTCGCTCCGGGCAATCGTGGACTGGACGGCAAGCGACGCCGATACCACGCTCTCCGCCGAGGACGCCCGGCAGCGGAAGTGGGGCGTCGATTTCCTCCTCACCTACCTCACGCACCCGGGGACGGCATTGTACGTGGGGTACACTGATCGCTACGAAAACCTGCAGATCCTCCCGGGGCCGCCGCGCGACCTCGAGCCCAGCCGCTCCCCCTCCATGTCCGTGGGCCGACAGTTCTTCGTCAAGGCGAGCTATCTGCTGCGCTTCTAACGGAGGGCCACATGACGCTCGCCGCGATTTGTGCCATTCTGTTGCAGGCTGCCGCCAGCCCGCCCGTCGCACCCGCGGTGACCGCGGTCCGGCTTGTTCGGGCGCCCGCCGTGGACGGCCGCCTCGATGATCCGGACTGGGCCCTCGCGACGCCCGTGACGGCGTTCCTCCAGATCGACCCGGACGAGGGCGCCGCGGGGTCCGAGTCGACCGAGGTGCGGGTGCTGTACGACGCGGACGCCATATACGTGGGAGCGCGCCTGTTCGACTCCGCGCCGCGCCGCATCATCAGCCGACTCGCGCGACGCGATGCGTCCACGCACAGCGACGAGTTCCGGCTTTTCCTGGACAGCTATCACGATCACCGCACCGCCTTCGAATTCATCGTCAACCCCGCAGGCGTGAAAAAGGACGTCCTCCTGGGCGGTGACGGCGAGTTCTCCGATGACTCCTGGGACCCGGTCTGGCAAGCGGCGACCGCCATCGACTCGCTCGGCTGGACCGTCGAGATCCGGATCCCCTTCTCCCAGCTGCGCTTCTCCGCGGCAGCGGAGTTGGTGTGGGGAGTGCGGTTCGCGCGCTGGATCGAGCGCAAGAACGAGCTCGCCATGTTCCCGTTTGTGGGGAAGAACGAGAACGGCGTCGCGTCGCGCTTCGCTCACCTTGTCGGCTTGCGCAACCTCGTGCCCCCGAAGCGGGTCGAACTCCTCCCCTACGCGGTCGCCCGCGGCACCTATCATCAACCCGTGGCCCTCAACAACCCGTTCGACGGCAAATCCACCTACTTCCGCAAGGCCGGCGGAGACCTGAAGTACGGCGTCAGTTCGAGTCTCACCCTGGACGCAACCGTGAACCCGGACTTCGGCCAGGTCGAGCTCGACCCGGCAAAGGTGAACCTCACGGCGTTCGAAGACTTCTTCGATGAGCATCGCCCCTTCTTCGTCGAGGGCGCCGAGATCCTCGAGTTCGGCGGCGACGGGGGCGGCGTCAATCGCTTCAGCGCGAAGCCGCTGTTCTTCTACTCCCGCCGCATCGGCCGCGAGCCGCAGCTCGAGCCCACGTCGCCCGGCGACTACACGGACATGCCGGCGAGTACGACGATTCTCGGCGCCGCAAAGCTGAGCGGGCGGACTGCCACGGGCTGGTCCATGGGGCTGCTCGAGGCGCTGACCGAACGGGAGCGCGCGACCGTCTTCGACGCCGCGACCGGTGCCCGCTACAGCGACCCCGTCGAGCCCCTCACGAACTACTTCGTGGGCCGCATGAAACACACCTCCGCCGACGGGAACAACACGATCGGCGCGCTCGGCACGGCCGCGAACCGCCGCCTCGACGCGCCGGTCTTCGACGAGCTACCCACCACCGCGTACGCCGGCGGCATGGATTTCTTCCATCGCTGGAGCCGGAACACGTACACGCTCGCCGCGAGTGTGGGGGGATCGTATCTCGCTGGCGACACGATGGCGATCCAGCGCGCGCAACGCTCGTCGAACCGCTACTACACGCGCCCCGACGCGCAGTCATTCCGGTACGATCCTTCGTTGACCGCACTTACCGGGGTCACGGCCGATCTCTATCTCAACAAGGTGGCCGGAACCTGGCGCTGGGGAATTGCCGCAAGCACGACGACGCCGGGGTTCGAGGTGAACGACCTCGGCTTCCAGAAGCGCGTGGATTTGATCTCCGCCGCCGCCGCACTCGGTCGGCGCTGGACCAAGCCGGGGCGGTTGTTCCGTCAGGGATACGCGTACCTCACGTTTGACCCGAGCTGGAACTACGACGGCGATGCGATTCAGCGCGACGTCGGTGCCTTCGGCTACATGCAGCTGCGCAACTTCTGGTCTTTCAACTGGACCGCGAAGTACAAAACGCCGGTACTCGACGACCGGTTGACCAGGGGGGGACCGCTCGCCGCGACGCCACGGGCCTGGTATGGCAGCGGCGAACTGACCAGCGACACGCGCAAGCACTCGAGCTGGTACGGGTTCGCGTCGTACTACCGCGACGCGGCGGGCGGGTGGTTGGTGAATCTGCTGCCACAGTTGACCTTGCGACCCAACGCCGCCCTGTTCTTGAGCGTCGGACCGGGCTATGTCACAGGACGATTCTCGGCACAGTACGTGACTCGCCGGCGCGACAGCACTGCGGTGGCAACCCTGGGCAACCGCTACGTGTTCGCCGAGCTCCGGGAGCGGAGCGCATACGTGACGCTGCGCGCAAACGCCACCTTCTCGCCCGTGCTCAGTTTCGAGCTGTACGCGCAGCCGTTCACGTTCTCGGGCGCGTATGACAGCTATAAGGAGTTGCGGGCGCGGCGGACTTACTCGTTCGATCAATACGGCCGCGATAACGGCTCGACCATCACGCCGGGACACACGACGGTATGCGGCAGCGCCGGTCCAAATCGTTGCCTCGGTGTCGATCCCGACGGTGCGGGCCCGGCCGCCGAGTTCGCGGTGTACCGCCCCGACTTTCGGACACGAGCGTTCAAGGTGAAGGCGGTGGCGCGCTGGGAGTATCGGCCCGGATCCACCATGTTTCTCGTGTGGACGCAGAGTCGTTCCGGCTACGTGCCCTACGACGGGACCTTTGACATGCAGCGCGATCTGGCGACCGAACTGTTTCGTGACCGGCCGACGAACGTGTTCCTGGTGAAGGTCAACTTCTGGTTGAGCCGCTAGCGACGACAGGGGGGCCTCGCCACCCAGTACTACGCCAACACCCACCCCTCGATCGGCAACTATTTCATGCTGGTCACCGGCGAGATCATCACGAATGACTCCCCCGGCTTGTGAAGAGCGGGACCGCCTACGCAGAATTCTCCTTAACTACGCTGAGATGGGGGTGATCTGAAGACCTGCCGCCTCAGTGTCGCGCTGGTCGCCGTCACGCTGTCGCTCATCCGTCCAGCCGCGGCGCAGCAACCGGACACAACGCGCGAACTGTCCGCGTACGAAGAGCTGCGGCTCTTCTCCGGTGTGCTCAATCACATCCGGGTCAATTACATGGATTCGGTACGCTACCACGAGCTGATGCGCGCCGCCATCGACGGCATGCTGCACAGCCTGGATCCGCACAGCTACTACCTGTCACGGCGCGACTGGGAGAAGCAGGCCGACCTGGAGCGGGGTGAGCTGCCCGGGGTCGGTGCGGTGCTGGAGCAGGAGGACAGCGCAATCACCGTGCTCACCGTCATCCCGGGCAGCCCCGCTGCGAAATCCGGCATTCAGCCCGGCGATCGGGTCACCGCGGTCAACGACACCGTCGTGTCGCAAATGAAGGTCGCCGACGTCACGCTGCAGCTCGCCGGTCCCGAGGGATCGACGGTGCAGCTCCGACTGGAGCGCGGATCGCGGCTCGAGCCCGATACGTTCACGGTCGTCCTCACTCGCAAGGTCTTCAAGCTCCCGGTGGTTTTCGCCACGGTGCTCCCCGATCACGTCACGGGGTTTATTCGTCTGGCGTGGTTCGGACCGAAGGCCGGAGACGAAGTGCGGGACGCCCTGCGTGGGCTGCAGCGTCGCGGCGCGCGGCAGCTGATTCTCGATTTGCGCGATAATCCGGGCGGGCTGATGACCGCCGCCGTCGACATGGCTTCTCAATTCTTCCCGAAGAGCACGCTGATCTTCCGCACGCGGGGACGGAAGTCGGATGCCACGAAGGAATTCTACACGTCGCGCGACGGCCCCTTCCGGACGTGGCCGCTCATCGTGCTCGTAAACGAGCGCAGTGCGAGCGCCGCAGAAGCGCTCGCCGGATCCCTGCAGGATCATGATCGCGCCCTGATTGTGGGACGACGGACCTTCGGGAAGGCCCTGGTTCAGGCGCCATTTCTGCTGGCGCCTTCAGGCGACGTCGTGATGCTGACGATCGCCCGCGTCATCACGCCCAGCGGTCGCGTCATCCAGCGCCGCTACCGCAGCTTGAGCTATCGCCAGTATCTGTCGTTCGCCGGAAGGTCGGGCGCCCCGGAAGATACAGCCGACGTGTTCAAGACCGACCACGGACGCGAGGTCCGTGGCGGCGGTGGGATCGCTCCTGACGTCTCCCTGCCTGGCCGCGTAAGTCTGCCGGTCTGGTGGAGCATCGCCGCAGACAGCGGGTTCGACTTCGTGATCGCGGATAGCGTCGCCGCGACCCTCCCGCCGACACCGGCCGCGCGTGACCAGTGGCTCACCGATCCCGACCGGTGGTCGAAGGACCTGCTGCCTCCCTTCCTACAGCGAGTCCGCACGCGACTCCGGGTTGCGGCCCAACCCGACAGTGCGGTCGCGGCGCGGATTTCGTGGTACCTCGCCACGCGCGCGGCAGCGGTGCGGTGGCCACCCGACGGAGCCGACGAGCTCCGCGTCCGCACCGATCCGGATATTCGCGCGGCGCTGCCCTATTTCGGCCGCTTGACGAGTCTCTTGGGAGAGCACCGACCGTGATGCGACCACGCGCGCGCGTTCGGCTGTGGCTCGTGCCTCTGATCGTGGCTGCCGCGCAGTGTACGCCCCCGCCGGTGACGACCTCGGTGTCCAGTCTCGCCGGTCTGCAAGCGTTGGCCGATTCGGGTAAGGAGATGCCACGGCCCCATCTGCCCGCAGGCGCCGACACGAATTTGGCGATGAACTACTATCAGTGGGGCACGCGGCTTGGCGTTGACGCCGACACGGCAGAGATGTCCTTGTACTGGGCATCCAGGCTCGATCCGTCGTGGGCGGAACCGCTGTTCGCGCGATTCCTGAACGCGGTCAAGGCGCTTCAGCGCGACGTCAATCTGACTTTGCTCCGTACCCGGTCGTCGCGAGCCGCAAAGCGGGTCGCGTTGACGCCGCGCCAAATCGCGGTCATCGATTCGTTGCAGCGCATCGCTTGGGAGCGCAATCCCTTCCTGTTCTCGGAGCTGGAGTTCCGCTTTCCCGAGCCAGGACGCTACGGTGAACCCATTAATGAGGCTTGGTGGGCGTTCTCGAAAGGCCGGTTCGCCGCGGCAGAGAGCTTGTTTGCGATCGCGTTGCGCCAGCACCCCGATGTCGTCTCCATCCGCATGTTTCGCGCGCGCGCCCTGTTCTACCTAGGCCGGTACGACGCTGCCGTCACTCAGTTGGAAAGCGCCCGCGATACGGTGCGTCGCAGCACCGAAGCCCGGCTCTCGCCCGTCCTCCCTTCTGTGGAGATGTTCGATTATGCCATCGGCATCGTGCGCGTCCAGCAGGACGATTTCCCGGCGGCGCGCGCCGCCTTCGAACGGGCGCTCATGCAAAATCTGGCGTTCTATTGGGCGCATACGCGGCTGGCGGGGTCAGCGCTGGCACTCCATGACACCGCCACGGCGTTGGCGGAGCTCGACATGGCGGTTCAGATCGAAGGACGCGACCCGGCTCTCCGCTTGTATCGGGGCGTGGTGCTGAAATCGGCCGGGCGCATCCGCGAAGCAGAACAGGACCTACGGCAGGCGATCGCGCTCGATCCGTATTTCGCGGAACCGTACTACTGGCTCGCGGTGAGCTGCCACCAGCAAGGGGACACCGCAACGGCGGTCGAGAACTACCGACGGTTTCTTCGGCGGGCCCCGAAGGACGCGCCCGCCCGGCTCAATGCCGTCCGCGGAATCTCCGCGCTGGGCGCGATGGCCGCGGTAGACTCGAGCTGAAAAGCAAGAGGCTAAGCGCCTCTCGTCATCGCTTAGCCTCTCGCATACGCGTTACTCCCACTCCCTCTTCGGTCCCTTCTTGGGCCGGAAGTCGTCCTCATCCGTGTCGTCGAACTCGTCGTCGAGATCGTCGTAATCGTCTTCGTCCAGATCGTCTTCGTCGAGATCGTCCTCGTCCAGCTCATCATCGAAGTCTTCGTCGAGTTCCTTGTCCTCTTCGAATTCTCCGAACTCCTCGTCGACTTCGTCGCTCCTGCGCTTGAGCGACCAATGAGTCGACGTCTCACGGGCCAGCACCTCAATCAGCTCGTCGTCTTCGATGTACTCGAGCGCCAGCTCCAAGGTCATCTGGCGTGGCGGCTCCAAGATAATCATCTCGTCCGCCGCGGTGGTGCGCATGTTCGTCAACTTCTTTTCCTTCGTGGCGTTCACGTCCAGATCACCCGGGCGCACGTGCTCCGCGATGATCATCCCCTCATAGACCGGATCTCCCGGCTGTACGAACATCGTACCGCGCTCCTGAAGATTGAAGAGGGCGTACGCCACCACCACCCCCTCCCGGTCCGCCACCATCACCCCCCGGTTCCGCCCCGAGAGCGGACCGGCCCACAAATCATACTCGAAGAAGCGGTGGTGGATGATCCCCGTCCCCCGCGTATCCGTCAAGAATTCCGACCGGTAGCCCAGCAGCCCGCGGGCCGGGATCTTGAACCGCATGCGCACCATCCCCAGCCCGGGATTCTTCATATCCAGCATGGTCGCCCGCCGCGGTCCGAGCTTCTCCATCACCACGCCGACATACCCCTCCGGGCAGTCGATCATCAGCTCCTCGTAGGGCTCCAGGCGCTCGCCGTTCGGGCCCTCACGCGGGATGATCCGCGGCCGGCTGACCTGGAATTCGTATCCCTCGCGCCGCATCGTCTCCATCAGGATGCCGAGGTGCAGCTCCCCGCGCCCCGATACCGTGAAGGCGTAGGGTGTGTCCGTGTCCTCCACCCGCAGCGCGACGTTGCGCTCCAGCTCGCGATACAGCCGCTCGCGCAGCTGCCGGCCGGTCACGAACTTGCCCTCGCGCCCGGCGAGGGGCGAGTTGTTGACCAGCATGTCGACCGAGATGGTCGGCTCCTCGACCGCGATGCCCGCCAGCCGGTCAAGATGATCGGGCGCCGTCACGGTCTTCCCAATTTCGACACCGGCAAGACCGGCAATGGCGACGATCTCGCCTGCCGCAGCCTTCACGAGCTCCACACGCTCAAGACCCTCGAATGCAAAAAGCTTCACCACGCGCGCCTGCTCGAACTTGCCGTCACCCACAGGACCCGGCTCCCCGATCGGCAGTAACGCGACGGTGTCACCCACGTGCATACGCCCGCGCTCGATCCGGCCGATGCCGATCCGTCCCAGATAGGACGAATAGTCGAGCGTCGAAATGAGCATCTGGAGCGGTCCGTCCGGATTTGCCTTCGGTGCGGGGATCGTGCCCAGAATCGTCTCGAACAGCGGCGTCAGATCCTTTCCTTCTTTCTTCAGGTCGAGCGTCGCAGTCCCCGCCCGGCTGGATGTATAAAGGAAAGGGCAGTTGAACTGCTCGGGCGACGCGTCGAGGTCCATCAGCAGCTCCAACACCTCGTCGTGCACCCGGAGCGGCTCCGCGTCAGGCCGGTCAACCTTGTTGACCAGCACGATCGGCTTGAGTCCGAGCGCCAGCGCCTTGCCCGCCACGAACCGCGTCTGCGGCATAGGCCCCTCGGCGGCGTCCACCAATAGCAGGAAGCCGTCGACCATCCGCAGAATCCGCTCGACCTCGCCACCGAAATCGGCGTGCCCCGGCGTGTCCACGATATTGATCTTCGTGTCTCCCCAGCGAACCGACGTGTTCTTCGCCAGGATTGTAATGCCGCGCTCACGCTCGAGGGGATTGGAATCCATGATGCGGCTATGCCGAGTGCCCGCATCCGGTCCTGCACCGCTTCCAGCACCGGCTGATTATCGGTGGGGTTCTTGACCACGAGGTGGCCGCTCATCGCCACCACGCCACTCGTCACGGTCCAAAGATGCAGATCGTGCACGGACTCGACCCCCGGTACCGAGGCGATCCGATCATGCACATCAGCGAGCGCGATGTGCGCCGGCGTCGCCTCGAGGAGCACGTCGGCGCTTTCCTTGACCAGTCGCCAGGCGCTGCCCAGCACCAGCGCGCCGATGAATACGGAGATGATGGGATCGGCCAGCGTCCATCCGAGCGTCAACACGATCACGCCCGCGATGAGCGCGCCCACCGAGCCCAGCAGATCGCCGAGCACGTGTAGATATGCGCCTCGCTGATTGAGCGAGTGTTCATGGCCGCGATGCAGGACACCGACCGCAACGAGATTGGCGACGAAGCCCACCGCCGCGACGCCGAGCAGCAACCCGCCGTTTACGAGCGGCGGAGTCCGAAAGCGATGCCACGCCTCGACGCCGATCCCGATCGCGATGGCAAAGAGCACCGCACCGTTCACGAGGGCGGCCAGAATTTCGAGCCGCATGAAACCGAACGAGCGCTCCGGAGTCGCGGGACGCTGAGCGATCCAGGCCGCGAACAGCGCCAGGCCGAGCGCGGCGACGTCCGCCAGCATGTGCGCGGCGTCGGCGAGCAGCGCCAGTGAGCCCGCCATCCAGCCGCCGATCAGCTCGACCAGCATGACGACGGCCGTGATGGCGAGCGCGAGCGTCAGGCGCCGTCGAGTCTCGACGTTGAGGGGGGCGCGATAGGTGCAGTGGGCTTCGGCGGGCAGCACGAGTGTTTCCTCGGGGAGAAACATAATACCTTTTAGATCGTGAACGCCCTCTGGCTGCGCCTGGTCGCCGTCATCGTGCTCGTTGCGGCCAATGCGTTCTTCGTGGCAGCTGAGTTTGCCCTGGTCGCCTCACGCCGCACGCGGATCGAGGCGATGATCCGCCGTGGCGACCGCAAGGCGCGGATCGTGCGCAAGGCGCTCGGCGAGCTGTACCGTCTGCTCTCGGCGACGCAGCTCGGCATCACCCTCACCTCCATTCTGCTCGGGTACGTCGCGGAAGACACCGTCGCGCACCTGTTCCACGACTGGTTCGCCACGCTCCCCGCGGCACTGAACTTCCTGACGCGCGGGGGCATCGCGTCGGTGATTGCCGTCGGAATGATTTCTTTTCTGCACGTCGTATTCGGCGAGCTGGTTCCCAAGACGTGGGCGATCACCCACCCCGAGGGCACCAGTCGCTGGGTCGCCTCGCCGCTCATCATTTTTTCCTGGATCACCCGGCCGTTCAATTTTCTGTTGAACGCGAGCGCGCGCTTCGTGGTCCGTCTGCTCGGCATCAAGACCACCAACCCCGAGCTGGACCGCGTGCATTCCCCCGAGGAGATCCGCATGCTGGTCGAGCAGAGCCGCAAGACCGGCGGTCTCGGCGCCGGCGACGCGCGCCTGCTGGAAGGCGTCTTTGAGTTCAGCGAAAAGAATGCGCGCGAGGTCATGACGCCGCGGACGCAGATCGTCGCGCTCCCCGCCGAGGCATCGCTGGCGGAGGCGGCCGACCGCGTCGCCGCCGCCGGCCGCTCGCGCTACCCCGTGACTGGCGACTCGGTGGACGACGTCGTCGGCATCGTGCATGCGAAAGACATCCTGCGCGGCCTGCTGTCCGGATCCGAAACCCCGGTGCAAGACATCGCGCGGCCCGCGTTCTTCGTGCCGGGGACGCGCGAAGTGGAGGACGTACTCGCCGACATGAAACGGCAGAAGGTGCACCTGGCGATTGTCCTTGATGAGTTCGGCGGCACGGCGGGACTGGTGACGATGGAGGACCTGCTCGAGGAGATCGTCGGTCCGATTTACGACGAATACGACCAAGCTCCCCCCCCCCTGGCGGGGTCAGGCGCGGCGGCAAGCGGCGGTGGCGGAGCGGGGGGGGGCGGCGTGCCCATCCTGGCGGGCAGCACGGAAATCAGCGACGTGAACCGCGCGCTCAAGCTGCAGCTCGACGACACCGATTATACGACGATCGGCGGGCTGTTGTTCGGACGGCTGGGCCGCCTGCCGAAGGTCGGCGACCGGGTCAACCTGGAGGGTGCGACGTTCGAGATTCTGGAGATGGACGGCCGGCGTGTGGGGCGCGTGCGGGTCTGGCCGGCGACCACGCACGTACCGGAACCCTCGAGCTAATCCCCCAGCGATTGACGCGCGGTCGCGAGCTGCACCGCCAGCTCGAGGGAGGCGCGCATCGACCCGGCGTCCGCGATCCCCTTCCCGGCGATGTCGAACGCCGTGCCGTGATCGGGTGACGTGCGGATGAAGGGCAAACCCAGCGTGACGTTCACGCCCGTTCCGAATCCCGATACTTTCACGGCCGTCATGCCCACATCGTGATACGGCGCGAGCACGGCGTCGAACTCACCCCGCAGCGCCCGTACGAAGACCGTATCGGCGGGCAGCGGCCCCGCCGCTTCGAGCGCCGCCGCGGCCGGCTCCAGAATGCGGGCATCCTCGTCGCCGAATAGCCCGCCCTCGCCTGCGTGCGGATTGAGGGCACAGAGCGCCAGCCGCGGCGACGCCACGCCCCACCACCGCTGCAGCGCATCCCGTGCAATACGCCCGGCCTGCACGACCCGCTCCGTAGACACAGATGCGATCGCGTCGCGCAACGACAAATGCGTGGTCACGAGCACAACCCGCAGCCGGCCCGTCGTCAGCATCATCGCGACGGGAATATCGCCCGCGATGTGCGCCAGGAATTCGGTGATGCCGGGGAACCGGTAGCCGGCCGCGTGTAGCGCAGCCTTGTTGACGGGGCCGGTGACGATCGCATCCACCTCGCCCGACAGGGCCAGCCGGGCCGCCGCTTCGATGCCCTCCGCTGCCGCACGACCGGCTTCCAATTCATTCGGGGCTCCGTCGTCCCAGCCGCCGACGATGCGGACCTCTGCATCCAGCGGCTGCCGGAGCGCTTTGCGGACGACCTCGGGACCGATCCCGCGGGGATCCCCTACAGCAACGGCGAGACGCGGTCGGGTGGGTGCCACCGCTACAGTCTGATATCGATGTAGATCTGGCGGCGCAGCTGATCGATGAAGTGCCGGATCGCGAGCTGATCGCTGAGCGATTGCCGAATCTTCAGCTTCACGTCGTCGAACGACAGGTCACCGGCCGCATGGCGCGCCGTCACCTCGAGGACGACGAACTTCGCGCGGGGCGTACCGGCTCCTGCTGTGATCACCGGCTTCAGCCCGAGCGTCGTGTCGGCCGAAATGATCTTCTGATACTCCGGCGGTATGTCGGTGAGCGCGGCATCCTCCGCGAGCTTCGGCTCCTGCGGGTCGCCGTACACCTTTGCCAGTGAATCGAATGACACGCCGCCGGATCGGCGCGCGAGCACGTCGTGCAGCGAATCGGCCAGGCGCTTGGCGATGGCGATCTGCGCCTCGCTGACGACCGGGGTGATCAGGATATGCCGCGCCAGGATCTCGGCCGGCTGCGTGCGCTCGACGTTGATGATGTGGAAGCCGAACGGTGTCTCCACCGGCGGCGAGATTTCGCCCGGACGGAGCCGGAACGCCACGTCCTCGAACTCCTTGACCATCACGCCGCGCCGGAACCAGCCCAGCTCACCGCCCTGCGCCGCGGACGCGCTGTCGTTCGAGAATCGCTTCGCCGCCCCCGCGAAGTCCGCGCCATGCCGGAGCTCGACCATCAGCGATTCGGCGTGCTGGTACGCCTTGCGTCGCGCCACTGAATCGGGCACCGGCTTGATGACGATCTGGCGGAACGAAACGGTCGCCGGTCGCTTCGGCTGCTGATCCTTGTTCTGCTCCCAGAATTCCCGCATCTGCGCTTCGGTCGGCGGGATTGGCCGCAGCTTGCCCTTCTGCCGCTGCGCTTCGATCAGCCGCTGTGCGAGGAGTTGCCGCCGCTGCTGGTCCCCCAGCCACCGCCGCCATTCCTCGACGGAGCCAAACCGCGCCTGGCGGATCTGGTCGCGGAAGTCGTTCTCGTTGCTGAACTGCTTGCGGACGTTCTGGTAGGTCTGCTCGACCTGATCGAGGACTTCCTGATCAGTGACCTTGATCGACGTATCGCGCTCGGCCTGCTGCACCAGTATTTCCAGCTCGATCAGCCGGTCCAGCATCTGGCGCCGCAACGTCGCGCGACCGGCGGAGTCGGTCGGCAGCGTCATCCCTTGCGCCTGCTGCTGGACCATTTCTTCATCGATCTGCGATGCCAGGATGGGCCGCGTGCCCACGATTGCGACGATGCGATCGAGGGTCTCGTCCGGTGCCGGGTGCTGACTAAGCGCGGCGAGTAACAAGCAAAGAGCTTTCATCGCGGCCGTCTGCCCTGCTGGTGTCGAGCGGTGTCGATCGGCGGCGGTCCCGGCGCGGGCGTCATGCGAGGTGCACCGCCCGACCCGCCGGCTTGTCCGGAGTCGGCGCGGAGCTCCTCACCCCGCTCCGCCGCGCGCCGAATCCCGGCCTCATCCACGCTCCAGCTTCCTTGATCACGGAGTTGCTCGGCCAGGAATATCGGCACTGGGAAATACCGCGCGCGCTTGTGAAGGACGCGGTCCAGATAATCGTTGACGCGGGCGGCGGCGAAATTCACGCGCGACTGCGACGATGGGCCGGCCGAATCCCGCAGCACCTCGGGCGTCAGATTCAGAATCGCCGTGAGCGTTGCGATCGTGGAGTCATGCTCCTCGCGGATCTGCCGCCAATCGTCCGGACTCAGTGTGACCCGGGCGGAGTCCGCCTGCTCCAGCAGGAGTTGCCGCTGCGCGATCGCCTTGAGGAACTGATCGATTTGCTGATCGCCGGCCGTCGGGAGCGACTGCACGAGCTGGGGGTTGAGCGCAGCCAGCCAGCGCATCAGGTCACGCACCCGGAGCGAGCCGCCGCGATAGGCGACGAGCACGCGATTGCTCGTGCGCGCCGCATCGAGATCCTGCACGGCGGTCCGCACGTATTCGGGCGCCCGATCCACGGGTTTAATGCGACGCTTGATATCGAGGCTGTCGACGTACAACGAATCCAGCTCCCGGGTGATCCGCGACTCCAAGTCCACGCGGAAGGAGTCACGCACCTCGGCCAGGGGCGGACGGCGAATGATGTGATAACCAAACTGCGTTTTCACCACGGGACTGACGGCGCCTGGCGCGAGCTGCCAGGCCGCCGCCTCGAACTCGGGCACGAACTGGCCGCGCGTCGCGAGCCCCAACGACCCACCGCCAGCTTTGGCGCCGGGATCTTCCGAGTAGCGCACGGCCAGCTGCGCAAACCGCGCTCCGGCCGCGCGCGCCTGCGGCAGCAATTGCTCGGCCTGGCGATGCTTGCGTTTGTCGATGCTGTCCGCGGCGTTCTGGGGCACCTGAAACAGAATGTGCTGGAACACCCGGACCTGCCCCGCCGCGTAGGCCGAGTCGACCTGCTGCGGCGTGAAACTCTCTCGGGCAGTGAGCCGGTTGTGCAGCTTTTGCCATTTCAGCTGTGAGACCATGGGCCACATCGTGGCCGCGGCGGTCGCCGAGTCGCGCAGATCCTTGCCGCCGGCGACCGCTTCCGCGAACAACGTATAATCGACCCACGCGTGCGACACCCGGCCGAGCGTCAGCGGATCGAGCGGCAGGTCTCGGTTCGCGCCGGCCCAGCCCGCGACCCGGTCCACCGTCAGAGTCTGGTCGTTGGCACGCGCGACGACGTCGGCGCGAGACGAAAACGCGTCGCGGAGCGCCGCGCATCCAACCAGCATGAAGGGCAACAACACCAGACTCAGCCGTCGCATCCGTTTCCTCTCTCTAGTGACGGTGATGATCCCGGAGTACCGCCGTGAGCGCCCGGACCAGACCGGGGCCGATCGAC
>WNFX01004312.1_pt1 | contig 14004 bp, 16 predicted proteins | sample 5400111 | NCBI WGS metagenome assembly WNFX01 (sample SAMN13153363, study PRJNA577476) | soil metagenome | isolation source: 40 cm soil or saprolite under grassland replicate 1 | place: USA:California | collected 2016-06-15
CCCATCCGAGAATGAGCGGGAATTTATGAGGCCAGAAGTCTTTCATGTGGCCTTCACGAACTTTCCAATCGATCGGGTTCACTCCCGCTGCGTGAACACGGACGAGAACTTCACCCGCTTGTGGCTGCGGACGCGGCGCGTCTTCGTAATTGAGGACCTCCGGTCCGCCGTAGTTGTGAATTCGAATCGCTTTCATTTTTGATGTCCGCGCGGCATGCGCTAACCTTTGAGCAGCTCGGTTCGATACTTCGGCGCAAGCTCTTGCACTTTCTTGATGAATACCTCCTGAGCTGCTTTGCCGAGCTTTGGAGGAGGTGTAATGCGCGTTGCAACCGGCGTGCCTACTTCCGTAAAGAATTCTTCCTGCCCAGCAGGCGCGCAGATGCAAAGCATTCGAGCCGCGGCGGAAGAGGAATTGTGAAACTGATGCGGCGCATTGGCTGGAATGTGAATTGTGTCGCCGGCCTTCACCACGCGTTTTTCTCCGCGAAACGTGGCCTCGATTTCGCCTTCAACGATGACAAAGGTTTCCTCGAAATCATGCCGGTGTGGCGGCGGTCCGCTGCCCGGCGGAACGTGCATGTCGATCAAGCAATAACGGCCGTTGGTATCATTGGCCGAGAGCAGAATGGTATAAGTGTCTCCGACCAAACCAATGTGTGGCAGATTCGGATCCGAGTCCGGGTTGACTACCTTCGATATGCGCTGCAGATCGTCCGGCGGTAGCAGCTTTTTCTCTTTCCGCAGTTGATTCTTCATACGGACACGATCCGCTGCGCGTCGCGCTCTTGGGAAAGACTATGTTTCTTGCCTCAGCATAACGAAAAGGCATACTGCTTCTCAGCCGTGGAATTGAGGCACTTGCGCTACTTCGTGGCCGTGGCCGAGATGGAAAACGTCTCGCGCGCGGCGCTGAAGCTGCATGTCTCGCAGCCGGCGCTCAGCCGGCAAATCCGCGATCTCGAAGACGAACTTGGATTTTCCTTGCTCGAACGCACGGCCAAGTCAGTTCGGTTGACCGATGCGGGCCGGGCGTTCCTCGACAATGCGCGCGCGTTATTGCAAAACGCGGACGAAGCCATCACGAAAGCGCGCGCCGTTGCAAACGCAGAGCCTACCGAACTCCAGGTCGGCTACTCAGCGGAGAACACCGTCGAAATTCTGCCGAAAACCTTACGAGCATTTCAGCAGGCGATGCCAAACGTGCACGTCAGATTGCACGATTGGAACAACAAAGACATTCTCGACGGGATACGCGATGGCCCGGCTTCAACTCGGGCTGATCGTTCCTCCCGCGAAGGCTAGCGCGCTGCACGACCTGCGATATGAGGAGTTGTTTCACGTACGCGTTTGCGTGGTCGTCGCCCCGCAGCATCCGTTTGCCCGACGCCGCGCCATTCCGATTGCCGAGGTTGCGGCCGAACCGTTGATTGGCCTCACCCGCGAAGATTATCCGGGTTACTACGATTATCTCTCGATCATTTTTTCGAAGGTGAAACAGAAACCGCGGGTGGTGGAAGAGTACGACAGTTATAATGGCATTATTTCGGCCGTCGAAGCAGGAACCGGGGTCGCTTTGGGTGCAGACGTTTTTGGTCACAGTTTAGGAAACCGCGTCAAATTTCTGCACCTCACTCCTGAGCCGAAACCAATCTCGGTCGGCATCGTCGCGCCAAAGGGCCGACTCAGCCTAGCGGCGGAAAAATTCTGGCAGTGCGCCAAAGAAGCGCCTTCGAGAGAATAATGAACTTTAGAATTCCCTAACGAGTCAGTTTCCGTCAGCGCTTACGTTCGGATCTATCTTCAATCCGTAACGGCGATGGATTAGCCCCATAAAATGAACAACGGTCTTTCGTAAATAACTGATTGTTTCCTCAATCCCCTCGAATCCTTTATGGAATCGCAATTGATGCACCGCCTCATGACGTGCGCGATCAATCGCTTCTAGCCTCTCACGCGAGTATACGTATTCGCGCACTGTAGACGCGTAATCGCCAGGTCTTATCACGCGATACAGTGTATCCGCCTTTTTTAGAATGGATTCCCTTTCGAGCTGACTCAAATATTTGTCGATCGAGTCCAATAACGTCCGGTATTTAGTGCTTTCCTTGACCTCCGCAATTGACACTTTGCGGTCTTTGACGAGCTCCACCCACTCTTTCCATGACCACAAAGCAATCGTACGGCAGTAATCAAATAGCGTCGCGTCAAAGACTGCATGAGCAAATACGAGTGACGCCGCTGCCACCAAATTGCTTGCGCCAACCATCGACCGCTCAGTAACGTCCTTTGCGAATGTCCGATATTCTCCCTTTTTCATCGCCTGCGGATCTTTGAAAATTTCAGCCGTCTTAGGGTCTTGTAGAAACTCGAGTATCCATACCACGTTCTCCGATTCCAACGCTTGCTTCCCGAACGGCATTGTCTTCTCCACTGTATCCCGCACTCCGGAAATAAGTCCCAGGAATTGGAGCGCCCTCGTGCTTGCAAAACTAAAAACACGACCCGCCTTCAACATTCGATCAGCGGAGTCTATTGTATCTTCAAAGTTTTCTGAGTCAGGCATTGGTTCCCATCAATCACCCGTCTGAAAAGCAATTCAAGGGACTGATTGCGTGCCCCTGCTTGACCTTTTCTGGGTGTGAACAGCGTTGGAAGATTTCAAGCAAGCATTCGATTTCGTCGCCGCGAGCATGCGTTCGTAAAACGTCTCAAGTGTCGCCAGCATTGAGGGAAGGAAGTCAGATTCCAAACTGATCTGCGAACGAGCATGGTGGTGAACACGCAGACCGGAGTTCGACGCTTCCGCAGCCTTTTTGACGCGCTCATGTTGAGCGTTGCCCGGTTCAAGATAACCAGCTGCGTGAATCAGGACATTTCGCACATCGGCGAAGACTTTGATCCTCTGCCACTCGAGTGTGTTCACAGGAAATGGGAAACCCGCGACTTTCGTAAGGTAAGCCTTTGCGCGCTCTATTCCTCGGCCGGGAGTTGCGGAGACAGCAAGTGTCAGCTTCTGCTTTGCAGCGATCGCTTTGCAGAACTCCGTGAGATCATCTTCAAGCAAAGCAAAGATCATCAGGAATGACGCCTTCCGATGGTACTGGGGAAAACTCATTCGCGAGATCAGCCCAATGGTCGCGCCGGCCAGCGAAGCTGTTCAGATTGAGGTCATCATCAGCAAGAGATCGATTATAGCTCGCCAACTTATCTTGCCAGTTCGCCTCCGAGAACTGGACATAGGTTCTCAGCCGGCGGAGCCTGTCCAGGAAGTAAGCCAGATGCTGATACGGATCCTTGGCCATTGTGATCGTGCTGGGAATGTCGTCATCGACCTGCTCTGCGCAATCTGGTAAAACACACGATCGTCATGGTTACTTGCCAACCGAAGGATGCAGGCCGGTCAGCGAGAGACGACTACGATCCACTCGAACGCGAAGACTGGAATTTCGATGCTGTCGACGACGCCGAGTTGATTTCTTGCTGCCTTTGGGAGTACGCGCGCGAATCGCGGACGATCAAAATGGCGGCTGATGTCCGCTGGTGTCATGTCAGGCACATCACGCACCGGCAGGAGTACGCTGATCACCCAAATAGAAAACGCGCAGACAGTAAAGAGGCTAAGCACATCCAGGCGCGAGCAGCAGCGGCACGATTCGATTACGACGCGTTCTCTGAAGCCTTCTGGAACACCGAATATCCACTGATTAAAATCTACGACTCAGTCGTTACGTATGTGCGTGAAGGTGGATTTCCATGGCAGAAATTGCCGGCTGACGCGCGTCTCGAGTTGACGAGACAAACTGCTGAATACGGGATTTTGCACCCGCTGGCACCGGCAACAGTGGGCGAACTCGAAACAGTTTGGCTCAAGAACAGCGAATGGCTGCGGGAGGTTCGTGAACAAATCAGCGCTGCGAATGATGACGCGGAAGAGGCCGCGCTTTGGGAGGAAACGAAGGCGGTCACGCATTCCGATGAAGCAGCCCAAGCTACCCGAGAAACCACCGTCGCGTTCACAATCGATTTCTCCCGTTTTTCTGATAGCGAGATACTGGAGCAGTTTCGCTCTTGGGTGGCGCAGAACCGGCCTGCAAACGCGCGATCACCGTGCCGTATTCTTCCCGGCGCGCCGCGGAAGGGCAAAAAACTGATTGAGTACCGAGTAGCGCTGGAACGGCTCGGCACGATGCGCTTGTTACATTGGCGCACACCTACTGAGTTGCAGTTGGAGATGCCTGAAGCTTGGAAGAGAATCGGCGCGAAGGAGCGGGATTTCCGACGCGAGATCCGCCAAGTTCGAATCTTCTTCCGCAGGCTGTTTCCGTTCTTGCCGGAAGATGAGGCACCCGAGTCGGAGGAGCGCAAAGGTGTTTGGCTTCCGCCTCTGTTGAAAATCGCCGACGACGTCGCTCGGAAGATGGCTATCGCCGGGGGCAATAAATAGGTCGTCATTTATCGCCTCTGGACCGTTCAGTCGTGGACGGACAGCGTTGCGTCGATGTCGCCTCGCAACTTCTATGCGTTTCGTATATTAGAAGTCATGCCTGCCGTTGACGACGACGAGATCAAGATTCAGCACGCGTTACCTGGCCGTCCCCAAAGTCCGGCGCTAGAGCGCACGGCACGATTGGCAGTTGAGGCAGCATTCGGTGAATTGATTTCTCGAAAGTTGTTGTACCAGAAAGTGACGATCGATATTTCAGGTCTTTCTCAGGCGATCGGTTCACCCGAGCTCACGACGCCTGACCAGTTGTCGCTACTCGAAACAGAGGTTTCCGCCCGGCCTTGGGAGCTTGAGACGCACCACCAGGGCGATAACCCGATCCATCTTCCGATATTCGCGTCAGCGAATGTAGGCGGGCAGCCCATAGGAACGCCGCTGCATCAGATGAATATCCATTTTTACGCGCCGGGTGTGCAGCTGGACTGTCCAACCTGCAAAGGAGAACGAACTTTCATCGCGTTACAATCGTCTCGGCAATTCAACTTGGAGCAGCCGTATCCGCGCCCATCGACACGTGGCCAAACCGAACAGGTCTACACTTTATATTACCGATGCGAAGGCTGCCGGAAGTTCATGCATGCTGTGCTTGTTCGGCGAGAGGGTCTGCGTCTGCACCTGTCCGGGTTTGCACCACGGCGTGTGCAGAAAAGCGATCGCACTCTTCCGCCAGCGCTTGAGCCGATTTTGAACGATGCAAATAACGCAGTCGCAGAAGGCGATCTCTACGCGGGTTTTTACCATCTCCGCACCGTGGTGGAGCATTTCGCAAAGCTGAAGCTCGGCCTTCCCCTCGAGACACGTGAACGCGGTGAGGATTTGCTGGCGAAATACGGGAAGACAATCCCTGCTTCTCTTGCCTCAACCTTGCCGTCTTTGGCGGCGTCCTGCGATGTGCTCAGCAAACACATGCACGCCCGATCTGGAACGCCTGAAGAGTTCGCGAACCAAGTTGATGCGATCTGCGATCACATCGAAGGCGCAGCGTTGCTGGCAAAGTACGCTACCGCGTGATTGCGCCTGCGGTTTCGTTAGGCCGCCGACTCGGCCTTAGGCGGATTGGCATGCACCTCGAGCAAATCCAGAAATGTATAGAAGTCTCGGAAGAGATACGTGTGCGGCAGCTCAAACCGAGGCGGACTGGGTAAGACAAAAGGCACCGAACGAATCACAGTTCTTCCATCTGTGATGACGTGAGCCAGTTTCACCCCAGCCGTCGCCTCCGGGCACCGTAGTAGCCGAATTGCCAAATGATTTAATTGCAGCGCAAAATCAACGCTCGCGCTGTGAATCTGATAGGTGAGCCGTCCCGCATTCCAAGTTGGGAACCCGCGCGTCAAATGAACAAGAAAATTGGCGTCAGGGATATATCCCGCCCAAACGTGAAAGTCGGTCATTGCAGATTTACCGGCCGCAACGGGAAACAAATCCGGATTTACCGCTTGGAGATCCCCGCGGGGCGACGCTAGCTCGAAAATTATCGCTGTCTTGAGCAACCAACGTATCATCAACTCCAACTCCCCTTCGGGAAGGAGGAGTTGATTCATTGCGTTAAGCGAAAACCCGGGCGCGACGGCACTGCCGATTTTCGCCTTTGCCCACCCCTCCAAATCGGACATCCACCTGCTGTTGCATTTTTTGCAGACTTGGCGCGTTCGAAAATGCTCGCACTTAATCTGCGGGCGCAGTTCCAAGCCTTTTCCTTCGGTGAAATGCGCGGGCTGAAACGCGAAGTCGCGAATCTCCATCGTCTTGGACAGCCATTCCGGAATCACGTGCTCCCTAGAATTGCACGGCGCTCCGCAGAACAGGCAGGCTCGCTTTTTCTCCATCCGGTAATATACCGAGTCGATGTTTAGCGTCGAACCCCCGCTGTCCAAGGCAAGGCGGTTAACCCGTCAAACTCGGTTAGCGTGTCGCGTTACGCTTGTGATCCAGCCAAACGCTAATCGCCATACTCGCGCCGTCGAGAAACGCCGATAGCTGCTGCATCGCCGTAAAGAAGTTCACAACATCGAGGTGCTGCATATCTTCCAAATGCCGCTTCCCATGTTTGTCTTCCGGATAGCGAAATCCCATGGAGATCGGATCGCGAGCTTGCAATTCCAAAATCAGTCTCTCGGCATTGTCGAAGTCGCGCTCAGGCTGTTCCGGTGACGCGCTCTGCAAACGAGATCGAAGTCTCCGCCATAAGTCTTCCATATTATGGCTGCACTCCCAGTTCTTTGGCAGGTCGAGGAGGTTTGCAACCGATTGCAAAAGCTCCTTCAGGCGCAATTCGATGTACTGGCGGTACAGAAAAACTAACGGGAATACCAAATCATCACTACTGATTTGGCACCAGCTCTGATACAAACGATCAGCCGCCTCCTTGTAACCGTCGGCATATCGATGCCACTGAGATGCCGTTTGTGGAATCCAGGCGAGATCGCGGCTTGGGTCGCCCGCACAAAACACACTCGTAGTTTCATCGGGCCATGGTCGCTCGCTCAAATCAGCGTTCAGATCGATCTCTGGCATCCCTGATGAGCAAACATTGAGATCGAACTCTGCGCCAGCACCAACTCATGCAACATTTTCAAAAGGCGGTTCGCGGTTCTCGGTTTTCACCAAAACCGAGTCGCCGGCTTCCCTAGGCGGATGCGCAAAAGCTTACCGCCTCCCGCCGTAAAGTTCGTGCCCGCCAACCGCGGGTCGAGCGCGCTCGGGCCAGATGTAGTTGAAGACGAATGCGGTGACGATGAGACCGAACAGAATTTCAACGACACAATTGCTGACGTTATCGAGATCGGTATCGGGCGTGTATCCATGCTTGTTGTACAGCTTCTTCGATGGCTGAAATTGTTCGCCATCGTCTATCCGAGCTTCGCGAATTCGTAATCGTTAGGCCCCTTTGTAGGCGTGCTTGTTGATCTTTAACGTCCGAATTTTCGATTCCAAGGTAGATGCTGGTATGCCGAGTATCGCCGCGGCGCCTTGTCGGCCGGAAACCTTGCCCTTTGCTTGCGCAAGAGCGGCTTCAATCTGTTCCTGCTCGGTCGATATTCTACTGGCTCGTCCCACCCGCCGACTCGATTGGAACTCGTGTGAAAGCCAGTTCTTATCGACTGAAAATTCGTTCGTATCGACAATGATCAGTGAGCGTTCGATCACGTTTTGCAGCTCGCGAACGTTTCCAGGCCAAGAATATTCCTGTAAAGCTTCGATAGATTTCTTTCGAATCGTGTCAATCTTCTTCCCGGCTCTCTGTGCATAACGATTGACGAAGTAGTTGACGAGAATCGGAATGTCCTCTTTGCGTTCGCGCAGCGGCGGCAATTCAATTGGAAAAACGTTGAGCCGGTAAAAAAGATCGCTGCGAAACGAACCAGCGGCGATCGCGGAGTGAAGATCGCGATTGGTCGCGGCAATCATGCGCACGTCGCAGCGCAGCATCTCGGTTCCGCCAACACGTTCAAATTCGCGTTCCTGCAGAACGCGCAGCAGCGCGATTTGTGTTTCCAGGGGGAGATCGCCCACTTCATCGAGGAAAAGTGTCCCGCCTTCTGCTAATTCAAACCGGCCAAGCCGCCGTTGCACCGCTCCCGTGAATGCTCCTTTCTCGTGGCCGAATAATTCGGACATGATCAACGACGAGGGGATCGCGGCGCAATTCACTCCAACGAACGAACGCGCGCCGCGTTTCGATCTCTTGTGAATCGCCCGCGCGATCAACTCCTTTCCGGTCCCCGTCTCGCCCGCGATCAAAACCGTTGAATCTGTCGGCGCAACTTTCGCGGCCAGCGCCAGCACGTTCTGCAACGCCGAAGAAGTGCCTAACACCTCTTCAAACATCGACGTGCTTCCGATTTCGTGGCGCAGGACAATGTTTTCTTTGTAAAGCTCGTCCTTCAGTGCCCTGATTTCCCCGAACGCCTTCTTTGTCACCGTAACGTCCATCACCGTTCCGACGAACTCGACCTCGTTCGATTCACTCGTTAGCGGACGCGCAATCACATGGACGTGCTTGACCGAGCCGTCAGGCATCAAGAGTCGATGCTCGAAATCGAAGCTCTCGCCCTCTTTCGCATTCTCGATCACTCGCCGCACCAGGGTCAGATCTTCCGGGTGCGTGCGCTTGAAGATGTGATCGACAGTCGGTTTGATGTTTCGATCGTACTCAAGGATCCGAAAAGTCTCGTCCGACCAAATCAATTCACCGGTCGATAGATTCCACCCGAAGCTGCCGGTGTGACCGAGCGCCTCTCCTTGGTCCATATAGGCCTTGCGCCGCCTCAGTTCTTGGACCGCATTTTCCTGCTCAGTGATGTCCAGCGTATTGCCGATCAATCGCGTGACTTTGCCATTCTCGAACACCGGCTCGCCGGTGCTATGCATCGTTCGTTGGCCATATTTAGGATGGCGGACGCGATACTGGACATCGCCTTTCACGCCCTCGGAAAACATTTTCCGGATCAGATCGGCTAAGACATGCCGATCATCCGCATGTAGAACATCCAGCCATTGGCTCAGCGTTGGAATGCCTTTGTCCGAATCGAAACCGAAGTTCACGAATGTTTCCGGCGACCAATAATCAAATATTCCATCCAGCCGGAGCGACCAGCTTCCCATGTGCGCGAGCCGTTCTCCTTCTCGCAGATAAAATTCATTTCGCTCCAATTCACTCGCCTTCTCTGCCACCCGTTGCTCAGCACGTTTTCGGTCTTCGATATCGATGCTCGATCCGAACCACTTTACGATGTTTCCGTGCTCATCACGGAGCGGCACTTTTCGATGTAGAAGCGCTCGATAAGATCCGTCGGCCCGCCGAACACGCGCTTCTATTTCGAACGGTTCACCGCTGGCCAAAGCCGCACGCCATTTTTGAACTAGCGTAGCTACATCTTCCGGATGGACCGATTCGGTCCAGCGCCATCCACAAACCTCTTCGAGGGACTTACCAAGAAAATCCAACCATCCCCGATTAAAGTAATCCAGGTACCCATCGGGCCGGGCGGTATGAATAAAAGCAGGCGTCGTATCGACCGCGCGTCGAAGGGCGTTTTCAGTCGCGGTCGATTGATTGTTCTGAAGGGACTTACTCGCCTTCATACGCGTTTGTTGCCACTCGTTGCTAAATGCCTCTCAAAAGTTACACCAACGGGTGGGTGGCTTCCATTTCATTCGCGCGGGGCGTGCCAGGTGGAAGGAAATCGCGGGCAAGTGCGATCGCGAGGGCCGCGAACAATTGCACGGCTAAGAAACGCAGCATCATTAGCTGCCTTTCTGTTTCGTTCTTCTTTGCCCTATCTTTTTGCCTCGAATATAATCCCACTCAGTGCTGACTCACTGGAATCGAATCCAATAAAGGAGTCGTATGCCATTTGAAAAATTCGAGGACGCTGAAACCATCGACAACGAGCGGCGCAAAGCCATTGCCAAATCCATCCGAATAATCAGCGTTGAAGAACTCAAGACGCTTGGCGAAGAGATGTTTGATGAGCCTGATCGACCCTGGCGGCAAACGTTCCTTCGATTTATCGCGGAACATCCGGGCGCCATTTTTCACCACGCTTCCGTAGGCGACGGCGTCGTCTTTCTTTATTCTCGCGACGGAGACAAAGGCCTGTGGTATCTGCGCGGAAGCGGCATAGGGCCATTGTCAGTGGCAGGTCGCCAGATAATGAAAGAAGCGATCGAAGCAGGCCATTGAATCGTGCATGAACAGCGCCCTCGCTGAGAATCGGCGCGCCGAATCACGTACCGACATTTTATGAATTTTAATCGTTACACCCAAGTCCGGCAATTTTTTCTACAAGTCATCACATCGCAACCAACTCGGTTCACTCCGCGAAAACTTTCGGAGAGCGCGGATACTCTTTTTTTGCCGCTGTTCCAATGAGAAGCCAGGCAACGATCGCACCAACAACCGCCAGCAATGTTCCAATCGCCATGATTAGCCGGAAAGCATGAATGAAAGATTCGGCGATTGCGTGCCCAATTATTTGTTTGGTCGTCTGATCCAACTCGTCAGGGAGAGAGACGGCTGCGAGTTTGCTGCGCTGCGCTTGCAGTGATTGCCACGCCGTGGCTGGCAGATTCCAGCCAGTGGACCGCTGATCAAGCGCACGGTTAAAGACGTGAAGCATAACGATTCCAAGGGCTGCGATCGCGATCAGTCCGGCGCCTCGCGCAACCGCGTTGTTAACTCCCGATGCAATGCCGACGCGATTCTGGGTAACCGAATTCATCACAGTGGTTGTAAGCGGCGCAACAGTTACAGCCATTCCTATCCCAAGTACAACGACAGCAGGGAAAAAGTTCTGCCAGTAAGATGCGTTCACGGTTGGCAACATGAAAAGCGCGAAGCCAAGGGCTGCGATCAACGGGCCGATAACCAGCGGAATTTTCGGCCCGTAACGTCCGACGAGTCCACCTGCCCAGCGGGAAAGGAGAAACATGATCAAGATAAATGGGAGGAAAGCCGCGCCGGCGGCAGTGGCAGAGTAATGCTGGACTTGAATGAGATTGAGCGGCAGAAAAAACAACGTGCCGCCGAGCGCACCATAGAGCAGGAATGTCAGCGCGTTCGCGCCGGTAAATGTTCGCGAGCGGAACAGCGCTAGTGGCAGCATGGGATTGGAGACTCGCGTCTCTACTATCAGGAAGAGTGCGAGAAGCGCGGCTGCGGCGACGAGCGCTACGATCACTGATCGATCGCCGAAACCGAGTCGCGAAGACTCGATCAATCCATAAACCAGCGCGCCAAGGCCGAACGCGCCCAGAATTGCGCCCCACCAATCGAGTCCCATGCTTTCCTTGTCGGAGCTCTCCGGAACGCGCCACAGCGAGATTAAGATTATCAAAAGCGCGATTGGAATATTGATGAAGAACACGGCGCGCCACGAAACGTGTTCGATCAACCAGCCACCGATCACTGGCCCGATCGCAGTGGTGATCGCGCCGAAGCCCGACCACGTGCCGATCGCGCGTCCACGTTCGTGTTCGGGAAACGAACTGCTGATGATTGCGAGACTGCCGGGCACGAGCAGCGCTGCGCCGAATCCCTGCACTGCACGCGCAACAATCAGTTGACCAATGTTGGGAGCAAGTCCGCACCACGCTGATGCAAGCGCAAAAAGTGCTACGCCAATTAGGAAAACACGACGGCGTCCGTAGTGATCCCCAAGAGATCCGCCGACAAGGAGAAACGCGGCAAGCAGAAGCGAGTAAGCCTCGATGACCCACTGCACATCCACGATCGTGGCGTTCAGGTTCGTTTGCAGTGCGGGCAACGCCACGTTCACAACTGTTCCGTCGATGAACGCCATGCTGGAGGCGAGCGTCGTGGCTGCGAGCACCCAGCGCCCGGCGAACTTGGAACAAGGCGCTGCGGCTGGGCGCGAGCGAATTATGCTCTCATCACACGGTTCTTGGAGAACTGGAAACATCAGGCGATTTCTTACTCGCTTCTTCGGTCGGAGCCGCGTTTGGAATGTTCATCGCGTCAGCTATCCTATCGGCAGCACCTTCGCGTGCACTTCTTCAGGCACGCACACTCAAGCCGCGCGTGCCGGTTCGGGGTGGAATCGAATCACCGCGCCGGTGCCAAGCAAAATGAAAATCGCCAGAACAATGAGTTGTGTGAATTGAAATGGTGGCTCGGTCTGGGTTGGTGCCACCGCATGGAAAGGCGGCACCTTTTCAAAGGACTGCACGACCAGGACAAAGACATTAAAATACAAACAGATCACCGCGCCGATCACATAGATCCAACGCCATGCTCCTGCGAGGTGTTTGCGATAACGCGCGTAAATCGTCAGCGCGAGAAACGGCAGCGAGATGATTCCGAGACCGATGGCTGGTGTGAAACCACGAAACGGGAAAAAGAATCCCGTGATAGTCGTCGCGACGGCTGTAATAAGAAACCATTTCGTCCAACCGTCGAGACGCTTACCGCCGAGCATGCCGAGCAGAACAACTAACCCGGTAAAAATCGCGATCAGGCTAATCAGCGTGTGAATGATGGTGTAGCTCTGCAGTATCATGGTCTTCCGATTACATCCATCTTCGCGCGCAATGTCACGTCACGTTTTCTTGCGATCACTCGACTCCAACGCGGCGTGGAGATTCGCAGCCATTATTTCGCAGTCTTTTTATGAACGCCTCTACGGTTGGGCCGTTAATACTGGACAATTCGGCGGCACAATGAGGCGAATCGCTCTCGGTACGGCTTCATATCGGACGCTTGAAAACTGCATCGGTTCGCCATCCAGGTTGACCGGAATTTTCTCCTCTGTGTGGACCTCGGCCCAAGGCGTTTGCCAATAGGAGATATACTCGCCATCTGGTGAGAGTTCTTGTAACTCGCGCGCGGCGGTGAGCAATGCCAGCGCCGGGATGTCACGAACCGTGAGAACGTCCAGTAAACCGTCGTCGACGCGCGCTCGAGGAGTAACTTGGAGACCGCCGCCTGCTTGACACCCATTGCCGACGATCGCCATCGGGCCGCTGCCAGTGATTTCGCGATCCGGCAAGGTGAGTCTCCCTCGATAATGATGGACGTTCATTGCCAGAATCGCACCCATCACTGCGTATGCGGCAGGGCCAAGCAGGTGTTTGAGCTCCGGCGGCGTGATCGCTGTGATCTCGGCGCCGAAGCCAATGCTAGCTGCGTTCAGGAACCAGTGTTCATTAGCTTTGCCGACGTCGACCGGTACCTCTGTCCCTTCCATACAGAGCGCCAGCGCCTGCTCGGGGTCATGCGGAATGCCGCACCCGGTAGCAAAGTCATTCGCGGTCCCTAGTGGCACCACTCCCAAAGTAGGCCGCGCTGGCATGGGAAGCTCTATTAAACCGTGAACCACCTCGTTCACTGTACCGTCCCCGCCGGCAGCAATCAGCAAGTCTACTTCGCCTGCTTCCGCCACAAATCGTCGCGCATCTCCCTTTTCCAAAGTCACTCGCACGTCGATGCCGTGCCCGGCTGCTCGCTGCCGCGCAACTGCGGTCTGGAGCGCGTCATTGCCGGCCGCTTTTCCGTTGAGAATCAACTGAATTCTTTTAGCTCTTGATCTGGTATCCATCGCCATTCGCAACACGCGGCGGTGCACAGCGCGGCGTCCCTGCCTATGCCTTAACCGCAGACTCAGGCTCCGGCTGCGGTTTAGCGACCTGTGGCGCCGGTGATTTCTCTTTTCGGGCGGCGAAGAGTCGCTCGATGACATAAAACGTCACGGGGATCAGAAAAATCGCGATGGCGGAAGCGGCGATCATTCCACCGATCACGGTGGAGCCGAGCACGCGACGGGCGACTGCGCCCGAGCCGCTGGCAAACCAAAGCGGCAGAAGCCCGAAGATGAAAGCAAAGGAAGTCATCAAAATCGGGCGAAGACGCAGGCGAGCGCCTTCAAGCGCAGCATCGAGGAGCGGTTTGCCCTTCTCGTATTCATCCTTCGCGAATTCAACGATCAGAATCGCATTTTTTGCAGCCAACCCGATGAGCATAATCAAACCGATTT
>WNFX01009733.1_pt1 | contig 13995 bp, 12 predicted proteins | sample 5400111 | NCBI WGS metagenome assembly WNFX01 (sample SAMN13153363, study PRJNA577476) | soil metagenome | isolation source: 40 cm soil or saprolite under grassland replicate 1 | place: USA:California | collected 2016-06-15
GGTAAATATGATTGTATAAACCCGCCAGGCGAGACCTCATGTCCCTATTATGGTTGACATTTCGAGAACTCGCCTCAAATGAGTGACAAGTTGTATGATCGCTAGAGGCAACCTTCTGTTTGTGATTTCTCGCCACATAGGATTAGGGATTTTTCAGATCACCCCATTCATCCAATATCAAATTCATCTGATCTTGATTAACCTTTCATTCCTTAAATCTGAATCGAAGTGAATTAGATCAATAATCAATTACATCAGTAATCAAAAGCTCCAATTACATTTGAAGCTCTTAGTGGCAACCGATAAAATCTTTTTATAATACTACTAGTAGGATATATAATCAGAATGAGAATGAACACAGTATCTAAGATGACGGTCGTCTGCATTCTTACAGTCCTTGTAGTGGCTATCTCTTCGAGCAGATACAGCATGATTCAAGTCAACGCGCAAGGATCAGGGGCACAGGATCCATGTTCACAACCACCAAGCCAACAACAAGAGCAAGCATGTCAAGAATCCATGCAGAAGCAAGATTGTATGATGCTAAAGAGCAAAATGAGCGGCGATAACGAAGCTGCTGCCCTATATAAGAAAAAAGATTGTGCTGGACTTCTGGGTCAATAAACACAATATACGCTCATACTGCACCCCTTTTTTTTAATTTTCGGTAGGCCAGTATTTATTTAGCGTAAATTGCTTTTCATGTCCAAAACTTTAACGAACGGACAGGAAATCAAGTATGATGCATAGCAGTGTACTCAGTTTCCTTAAATAGAATCTCTAAAACTTTGTGTTGTGTTTGCTATACCAACATGGTTTAATAGAAATCGACTGTACAGAACACCAAAGAGCTTATACGACTACGGCTACTGCAAACGGATTACATTTCCTGAATACTTACAATACAATGAGGGGCTTTTATAGAACCAGAGACAAGCCGGAATCATCGTGTTGTAGAACAGCTGAGTTGGCAAGGCTACCATGCAATCAACTAGATCGGCTTCAATTATCCCCTTGCGGATTTCCCCCTCGCCCGAAGTGTTAGAAGACATAGAGCCGTTGGCCAATACAAACCCCGCAGTTCCAGTAGGCGATAGATGGTGGATGAAGTTCTTAACCCAAGCAAAATTAGCGCTCCCTTTCGGAGGCACGCCGAATTTCTTCCACCTTATATCGTCCTGTAAAAGTTCTCCTCCCCAATCGCTATCATTGAAGGGAGGGTTTGCAAGAATGAAATTCGCTCTCAAATCCTTGAACTGGTCGTCACGAAAAGAATCGCCCCATTCGATATTTGCATCTATCCCTTGGAAGGCCAGATTCATCTTGCAGAGGCGCCACGTAGTCTGGTTGCTTTCTTGGCCAAAGACAGATATGTCACCAATCTTTCCGCCATGCGCCTCTATGAATTTCTCGCTTTGAACAAACATTCCTCCAGAACCGCAACAAGGGTCAAAGATTCTCCCCTTGTATGGCTCGAGCATCTCGACCAGGTGCCTGACGATGCTTCTGGGAGTATAGAACTGTCCTCCTTTCTTGCCTTCTGCATCTGCAAACTGACCTAGGAAATATTCATAAACTCTTCCAAGAATATCCTTGCTCCTGTTTTTTTGTCGTCTAGACCGATTGTCCCGATCAAATCAATAAGCTCGCTCAATCTTTGCTTATTCAGTCCGGGTCTTGCGTAATTTTTCAGCAGAACGCCTCTGAGGGAATGGTTGTAACTTTCAATGACGTCCATTGCTTCGTCAATAAGTTTTCCGATTTCAGACCTCTGCGTTTTTTGACAGGTAATCCCATCTTGCTTCTTTAGGAACCCAGAAAGCCCTTCTGGCAACATATTCGTCAACATCCTCTGGATCCGCAGATGGATCTTTCTTTAGCTCTTCATAAACTTCGCCAAATGCATCGGAAATATACTTGAGAAATATCAGACCCAGAACTACATGTTTGTAATCGGAGGCATCCATGTTGCTACACAGTTTGTCAGCAGCTCCCCAAAGCTTTTCCTCAAAGCCTAGCTTGCCATCACCATTAGATTTTCTAGCATTATTCATTTACCTGACAGATGCCACCACGTAGAAGTATGTTCAATAGTTATTGTCTTTTTTTGATGAAAAAACTTTTGTTACTTATTACGTGTGGATCTTGCTCAATCATGTAGCATCTAGAATATTGTATACACCGTAGCTAAATAGCAGAAAAGCGAGCAAAGTATACGGAAAAATGGCCGAGATCTTTGAGCAGGACAACGACGCTCACATGAATATTAAGGAGAATGATATGTCATCTTTTCAAATTGCTTGCTCCCGTAGTTGCCAAGGGTTGGTGATGCCCATAACCTTTTACTTTCTATCCAAATAACTATAATTCAACAGTATAGTTGAATTTCTTTGCAGATCATTTACAGATTATTCGACTATATTACATACACGATACTCCTCAACACTTAACGGTACTATGGTCCTATGTTATATATCGTCGCAAGAAAGTTCCAGGTTCAACTCCTCTACCATATAACGCTGCACTTGAGATAGAGATTGTCAGAGCATATGTTAGAATGAGTCAGCCACAATTTCGTATATGTCATGCAAGAGTTGAAGGCAGCGGCCATCACACAATGAAGAGTAATCTGTTCAATGCGTCAGCAAGAAGAAAAGTTTTCCTGTACTCACATCCAATATCAATAATGGAGATTACTATGGGGATGAGAATGGCAACTTCATTGAACCCCAGCTTGAGTTTGCGCCACCGCGGTATATCTGCAGGAATGGACACATAATGCAGACTTACAAACGATCTATGAGAAGAACCCCTCTCTTCAGCATCGGCGGGTAAATCTGACATCGCTCATGACATTTCGCTATTAGTCTTAGACTGAGCCTGTCATTTGCCGACATCAGACTAGCATAGGTAGCGGTGCAAGGTTACTACGATCCGTGACTGAATCGAAGAGTTTAGAGCTTTTACTTCCTATTTTATTTAAGCTCTAATAAAGTTCACTAAATGAGCGTTTGAGACTTTTGAACTCGTGGGATACCTGCGTCCATTTATATCTTGTGTGGTATATGATATAATAGATTGTCGTCACCAACCGATGAGCGTCTAGGTCCTTCTAGTATTGCTGATACCACGGCCACAGCCGTGGACAGCGATATTCAAGGTAACATAGAAACAATAAAGAATGTTGCAGGTAATATTCGCGACGCATCAGCAAAGCTTAGAGATACAGTTCGAACCCTACGTCAAAGTGGTGCTATAAATGAACTCATCTATGCTATTCATGACACAGTGATTGCTGCTCGTGATACTACAATAGAGATTAGCGAAATTGCTAGAGACTTAAGAGAACGCGGTGTTATTAAAGATACTGCGATTGCATTGGAACAAGCAGCTAAAGCAGCACGTGAAACAGCCGAGACTGTGAAATATACAGCTCAGCAGGTAGGAGAATCAGCACCCCAAACAGCTGAGATAGTAAAGGAAGCTGCGAATAGAATCAAGTCAATGAGGAGTGGTTATAATAATATGACTCCACCTCCCTAACTATTTTTGTTCCGTTGAACACAAGAACAAACTTCAATTGATCAGCATATGGGATATATATCGACTCTAAATATTGCATAAAATTATAGTGAGAATATCAGAAATTCTTTGAGACACAAATCTAGTGTCCCTACATGCGGCTCTTTAGGTGTTTTCTAAACACTAATGCAGCAAATATGGCTATCCATAGTGGGATTGTAGAATTTAATAGTGCTGTGATTCCAGAAGATAGATTTTGAGCACCCCAAACTAACAGCCCTTGTCTACTAAGAATTATTGATACTCCCAGTATTAGTACGTCTTTCCACTCGTGCTTGCCTATATGTTCGTGGTGATTCTGGCCTCTATGAGATAAATAATATGCTCCAAGAAGCACAGTCCCTGAAACTGCAAATCTAATACCAAAGGAAACTAGTGGCGGAATAATCTCAATGACCACTTTAATAGCAAGAAAACTTGATCCCCAAAGAATAGACAACGTAATGAGTGCTATCCATATCTTTGATTGTTTCAAGATTTGAGGATATGATGATTAAATCTTTTCGCAATAATACTGAATATGTATACTTTGGCGTCCGGTCAAAAAACCAGGCTGATATACGAAAAAAGCATCTACCATCAAATCCAGATTTAGCTTTTAATCAACCGCTACTAACAGCCGGTGGGATGCGTCCACAAAAGTATCAATGGTGCAGAGTGCAGTCTTGAGGACAGGTGTAATTTTCCAGATAGTTATGCATTACTAGTTCTGCATAAAATGCAGTCTTTGTCAACCAATTCTTGTTACTAAAGATGGTAAACATAAGCCTTAGACTGCTTATTTAATTTGCTAGCTTTCTTTATAATGCTCTGAAAGATTTAAAATTTATCGAAATAGCAGATGCTACAGAGCAAATTCTTAAAAAATCAAACCTAGCGGGACTTGATCACGTCAATTACTAATCACTATTTATTGTAAATGCGTTTGGACATTGTGATTGTTCAAAGGACGCTACGCTGCGGTTGTAATATTCTCTTATGACAAAAAAATAAACTGCTTATTGATGACCACTTATCATCTCCGAAAAAGCGTCTCCGCATAACCATCAATTAGCGCTATTGAGATCAACCAAATGGGAAGTTGGAAGGGAAGACTATGTCTGGAATGCGGATTTCTGGAATGCGGATTTCTGGTATACGACTGCGGCTACCGTTATCTTTAGCTTGAGCAGCTGGAACACTAGCAGGTAAAGGTTTAACCTTAAATGTGTCTGTTGCTGTTTTATTTTCATATCCAATTGCAGATGCATTTACGTCTACTTGATAGGTACTGGATTTACCTTTTCCGCCTATTTTCCATGAATAGGTGACCAAACCGTCTTGGTCAGTCTTTGCTCCAAAATCTTTTTTCGAGGATCCAGACGGATTAAAGATATGTCCTATTACATTGGCTCCAATCACTTTTCCAGTCGAGTTTGCGTCGTGGACCATCACTGTGATATCCTGGGTATCGCCACGAATTACAGGATCCTTGCCTAACTTAAGATCAATTGCTAATGCTTTCAGAGGCTTCACTTTAGGTGATGATACGGCGGGCGACAAGATACCAGATGTAGCATTTTGTGATAGAATTGCCGATTGTTGTTGCTGTTGTCCTTTCTGTGTGTTATTATCTGCTAGCCCAGTAAAGTTAACGCTATAAAACTTTGTCAAGTTGGCAGGAGTAATACTATTCTGGCAAGCTATTTTAGAAGTTATCTTGTTTTGTCCTTCCTTAATGGCCGCATACTTAGTACTAGGTGTAAAGCTCCAATTAGAATAGTCTTGTGAACCGTGAGAACCAGTTGGGATCGCCTGTTGGTAGGGTTTTATGCCATTCATAATTACTGCGACTTTACAATTCGAAGTCGAACTAGCGTTATCTGTAGATGTTCCCGTGATAGTTAGATTTTTGTTCAAAATGATCATAGCTTTTTTCATACTATTATTTTAAATGTATTTCTTCACACAGATTGGGATCAATAGGCTAGAAGAAAGCAAACGAAAATATATACTGAAATATTTCTTCTGATTGTTGTGAACCTTAATCAACCATCAGTGTAGCTCTTATTTACCTTTACCTTTAGAGATTTCATCTTTGGACAGGCTGTTGTCGGTCTAAAAGATGAATCTCAGTTCCCATATGATTATATTTTAGAAAGAATAATCGGCCTTCTCTGTGTCCGTGCTTAAAGCCAAAATTATTTGACTACTTACGGCGTTATTCTTACATTGACTTTTTAATTTCTAAATTGGGACGGATCAGGGGCTGAGTAATGTAAATGATATTTAAAGTTGACAAATCAATAAGGATGGTAAGCGGCTCTCCAGAAGATCAAAAATTGCATTCCAACAGAAGTATAGGTGAAGCTATCAGAAGAGGCGGTTGTGGATATCATCATATTTTAATATTCTTCTTAGGATGAGGAGGCCTATTTGATAATAATGTTTTCGATGTCGCTAAAGCAAGGATTGTCCACAAAGAAACCCCATCAGGCCTTTTTACTACTGCATTCATTCCAGCTTCTAAATTGAATGAAACAATCTTCAATTATCAGTATAAATTGATCTGATTTCTAATCAAGCAATCTATTGGTTGATTTCTATATTATCTATGACTCACAAGAGCTTTAGTCGATAATGCATAACAGTATATCCAGTTTAGCTTTGTATTGTTTCGTTATAATTAGAAAGGGTCACAAATCAGCCCAATTATCGTTTGTATATTTCTGTATTCAGTCGGTAGTCGAAAAGATACAACTCAAAGGTATCTTAACCTAATTTTTCTCCTTTGACTATCCATTTACCTGTCTTCGAACCTAATTCCAGATTTCCAACAAGATTGCCTCGATTATAGACTTTGGCATATTCCCGAGAAACTCCAAATAAAGAAGATATTAAATTATTCTTTTGATGATACCCTGCCTCTATGACCTTCATATTTAATTTACTGCTTACTTTCAAAATAATATTACGTGCATGACGCCATTCTCCCTTCCATGATACGACCTCAAAATTACCAAAATTTATCGTAGACAAACAATATCCTTCTGATTTCACTTGGAAATCAATATGATTCCTCTTAGCGAAAGAATTCATCCATTCTATCCCTTTCTCCGCGTTTCCCTGTTCTACCGCAAAATTATTGATGTGTGTCAATAAGTAAGATCCTATACAATATTGTTTTGAATATTAAGATAATCGTTCCATTGCAGAAATATAAGGATATTTATCGGCAGTTAGTCTAATATATGAACAGATGCCCGATAAATTATCGATAACTCTCACCTAGATGGAGTCTTGTGGCTCTCTACATGTTCTCTGAGGTAATCTGTTTCATCGGCCGGATTTGATCAAAGCGAGTATATTTCTAATAAGCTGCACATATTGGCATGACAAGACCATTTGCAATGAAGTTGAAATTCGTTTTTGTTATAGCTTATACAAGTACATATTTAACGAATTATAGGCTTCAATAGAATACATTTGACCTTTATAGAATAATGCTAGAATAGATTAAGATATTGTATCAACAGAGGAATTCTAGTAAGTTAACTAAAAAGTTTTTCTACTCTCGCTATCAATTCTTGTTTCAAGTGATTCAATTATTTTTTATGAGGTATTATCATAGACAATAGTGCCTTCTGAACATGAAGTCTATTCTCAGCCTCAAACCATATAACAGATGATTTTCCATCAATAACTTCCGACGTGACTTCTTGTCCACGTATAGCAGGAAGACAGTGCATAAATATTACATCTTTTTTCGCAAGCTTCATCAGATCAGAATTTACTTGGTATTTTGGAAGGAAAGCTATTTGCCTTGTGATCTTTTCTTCATCTTTTCCCATTGAAATAAATGTATCAGTTACTACAGCGTCAGCATCTTTAGCAGCAAAAGAGGGATCGTCAGTTATAATTATTTCAGATCCTGTCTTCTCTCCTTCTAACTCTGCCAATCTTATTATTTCTCCTATTGGCTGATAATTTTTCGGACAGGCAACTTTCAAGCTAACTCCCGTCTTTGCACAACCAAATATTAGATCATTGCATACGTTATTCCCATCTCCGATCCATGCAATATTCAATCCTTTTAGGACTTTTTTGTGCTCATAAACTGTTAGTAGATCTGCGAGTATCTGGCAGGGATGGAAAGTCCCAGAAAGACCATTTATAACAGGAACAGAAGCTGCTACGGCCAACTTTTCAATGTCTGCATGGTCATAGAAACGCGCTACAATACAATTAGTATATAGTGATAACGCCCGTGCGGTGTCTTCAATTGTTTCTCCTCTTGACAACTGAATATCATTAGCCCCTAAATATATAGCGTTTCCACCGAGTTGCAAAATACCGCTCTCGAAACTTATCCTAGTTCTGGTCGAAGGTTTTTGAAAAATCATTGCAAGAACTTTTCCTTTTAGCAGACGACTTGACTTTCCATTGCAGTGCTCTTTTTTTAGTCTTCGAGCTACTTTTAAGATTAGAAGGATTTCCTCGGAACTCAGATCTTGTAAACTAAGAATATCTTTCTTATTTAAGTAGGTCTTCAATGTCTTCATCTGTAAGATATATTTTTTCTTCTTTTTCTGATTTCTCCGGGTCTTTATTCTCTTCCTTTTTATCCCTCATCTTTGAGGCTTCTTTTATTTGTTTATCATTCACTGACAAGGGTTCTGAATCTTTTGCTGCCTTCTGCTCTCCTAAATCCTGGGGTAGCTCCCCCTGAATGCCTTTTGTACTTCTATATTTTCGGCTAAACAGTCGTCCGAAGAGGCCTTTACTTTTCTTTTTATCTTCCAGCTCTGTTATAGACGTACTCTCATATGAAGTGATCTTATTGGGATGAATTTCTGATGTATCTTTTTTTTCTGTAACAGAGTCTAGATCGGTTGTCTCAATGGGGGATGGTGATATTTCATGTAATGTATCCTTTGATTCTTCCTCTTGGCTTTGTTGAGCAACGGAAAGATTACCCTCTAAAATCCGAGGTGGTAAAATGACTGGTTTTTGCAAATCCTTAACTTCGGAAGTATCAGATTCGGTTCTGATGGGTTGGGGAACCGCAGAAATTGAAGGTAGATTCTGACCGTCAACTATTGAAACATTACTAAATATTGATCTAAGAAACTTATTGTAATCAAAAGGTATTATGTCACTATACCTCTGTCCTATTCCAAGATAGACAATAGGCTTTGAGGTGTTATGAACGATAGAAACTGCAGCGCCACCTTTTGCATCAGCATCTGTCTTAGTCAAAATGGCACCATCGAACTTTGTGTACTGAAAAAATTCAGTTGATTGATTGATAGTATCATTTCCGGCTAGTGAATCGCCAATAAATAATTTTAGATCGGGCTTGACTACTCTAACAATCTTGCCAATCTCGTCCATTAAATTTTTGGCTGTCTGCATTCTGCCAGCCGTATCAATTAGCACTGCATCGATGTGGTGTTTTCTAGAATAATCCACTGCATCCCTGCCTACTGCTGAAGGATCTGCTCCATATCTTTGGGCAATAACTTTTAGAGATAACTTTTGAGCATGCTGAGTGAGTTGCTCTATGGCGCCCGCGCGGTGGGTATCTCCAGCAGCCAAAACCACAGAGAGTCCATTTTCACGCAATAGATGAGCAATCTTGGCAACTGTGGTCGTTTTGCCGGTTCCATTGATTCCAAGAAATACAATAACGTACGGTCCGCCTTTGGCTTCTTTTTTCAATTTTATTTCATGAATTAGATCCACTTGTCCTGTTTTACTAAACATAACCTCGAGATATTCTTGAAGTTTTGATCTAATTACCTCCTCTGCGCTATTACCCCTTTCGAGTTGTAAACCTAATAATCCTTTTTTCAACTCTGCTACAAGATCATCAATTACCTCTTGTGCTACATCACCTTCTAATAAAGCAAGTTGTAAATCAAACAAATTGTTTTCTAGTTCTTTTTCAGAAAGCTCTTTTTGAGCTATACTTTTGGTGGCACTGGAAAAGGCTTTTCTGAGCTGGTCAAACATTTATTCTTAACCTGATCTGAGTATCGAAGACTGTCGTCATCCTCGATTCGATGGTTGTTGAGAAGGAGACTTTACGGTAGAACTGGCTTGTTGCAACATTTGGTTAATTTGTCTCTGAATCTGTTCCATACGGATTGCAATCTGTTGTTTTTGACTGGCAAGTTGCCTCAGGGCGACTTCAAATTCTTTTAGTCTGGATTCTATGTAATTGATAGTATCCTCCCTATTTTTTTCTATCGTGACTCCTGCTCCTACATTTATCAATAATTTCTTGACAGGAGGAATCAAGGCTTTTACATAAACACCGATGCCTACGGGCATTAATGATTCAACTTCATTATCAGCTATATTTTGAACAGCACTGGAAGCAAGCCGAGCCTCTTCTATTAACCTTGAAACAGCAGCTTCTTTGTTAATAATATCACTCATGTATGCTTCTAGGACCCGGGATTGTTCAACCATTTCATTGATTTTCTGCTCCGCCGCAGCTTGCTGTCGATTAACTCCGCTACTCATTTATGGTCAATTTCCTTTACTATCTTATAATTGTGACTAAATTGTAGCCAAGCACACCTTAAAATTTACTTTCGAAAAATGTGGAGCTTAAAAATATTCACTATTGACGATTCACTTTCTTTCATCTAAAGACATTCTTGAATATGAGATTAGATAGCCATCATTACAAATTTAATTTTTGATTCCAGACTTTTTTTATCTAAACCTGCTTCTTTTAATTTCTTTGCGACCCTTTTTTTGTGATGAAATTTTACTTTGATTTAATTGATCATCTAAGAATATATTAGTCAGTGCCTACGATAGGCAGAACTTTATTAGATGGCAAATTGAATGCATTTTGTTCTTGTTCCTCTTTTGTCACTTTCTCAAACTCAATAGTAAGTTCTACTTGTGCATCAAATTGTAGACTTAACTCATTTGCTAAAACGCCAACGGATTTTGGGTCAGTAAATTCTTTTGAACCCTGTAAGAAAGCTCTGGTCTGTCTGTATAGAATCTTTCCTCCAAATTTAGAATGTAAGAAATTCGTAATGTCTTGGACTGTTTTTTCTTGGATCTCATTATGATACATGCATATTCCATGAACTGGTTCTTTATCATAAGGCGTCCCGTATTTGTACCAGAACACACCAAAATGCTGATATTCTCCTTGCATACATTTAATTTCCCAATGATTAGCTTTTTCAATAGGATATTTTGCTTCTAGAACATCGGCAATACCAAGTCTCCAGTACCTCACACGCATAGTATGAGATCTAATTTATTAGCTTTATAATAACGTGGCGAAGTCGGGTTGGAGTTGGCAACAAAGAATAAAATGGCGCCTGGTGCTACATGAGAAATTAATATGAGTAATGAAGTACACTCCAAACAGTATGAAAGGTTAATGCTGTTAACCGAGATGGAAAAAAAGTTTGATAATGGAAATGAAAGTTACTTTATTGATTTGCTGGACCATCCGGATAGTGTAATTAGGACTAGAGCAGTATGTATTTTAGCTGATATCGCAAGTGAAAACGCAGTCATCCAAATTAGTCATGTGGTTAAGGCAGATAAGAATGCGTTAGTCAGGCATGAAGCTGCGTTCTCTCTGGGTCAACTTGGATTCGCAAGTGCAATAAATGCGCTCTCTGATGCGGTGAGTTCAGACCCCAGTAGCTTTGTGCGCCACGAAGCTGCTATTGCTCTAGGAGTTATTGGATCCGAGAAAGCTAGGAAAGCACTTGACAGTGCACTTGACGACAAGAGTGCGGAAGTACGGGAGTCGGCTACTATTGCATTAGCAAATCTTGACTATATATTTACGGTAAAAAGAAATAATAGATTTACGAAAATGACTGGTGGTTGATTGCAATCACTATGACATAACCCAGATGGAATAATGAGTATCTTAAATTTGACCTGTACGCTAAGTTCTTGACGTTAATGGTCTTTCCTATTCAATATACGAGGTGTTTGAGTCCTCTTCCAAATGTGATTATAGCTTATTATAGATACGAAAAATATCGCATGACAGTATAATATAATTAGGTATACCTGCTCTGAGATCCACCGATTTATCTATTTCTTTGAAGAACTCATAAATGCAAATCGAACTGCTAACTCGGGATAAGAGTTATACTCAGTCGTGTGGGCGGATGTACAATTATAGTCGTTTTGAATGCCCTGAAACATTTTGCTGTCCATGCAACGACTGTGATTATACCCTAACTATAGGTTTTCTTCAATATGACATTATCCCATGTCGTCTATTCGCAACGTTAAAACTTATCGGATAACTGTAATCGATTGAATAATGAATATTTATAGAATATGTATAAATGGGTAAATGTTTCAACTATTCTTCAGGCTTGTTATGGGTATTCCAGAAAAAATAAAAGCCATCCAAGATGAAATTCATAAGACGCAGATCAACAAAGCTACTGAATTTCATATTGGTCTTCTGAAAGCAAAAATGTCTCGACTGAAGAGAGAAATGGAAGAGAATACTCATGGTAAAATAGTATCTCGTGGCGGCGGAGCTGCCGGATTCGATGTTAGAAAGGCAGGAGACGCTACGGTTGTGTTGATTGGCTTGCCAAGTGTAGGCAAATCTACTCTTCTGAATCGACTCACAAATGCCAAATCAAAGGTTGCTTCTTATCAATTTACAACTCTAACGGCTGTTCCTGGGTTATTGGACTATCGTGGGTCAAAAATCCAGATTCTTGACATGCCAGGAATTATTGAGGGAGCTGCTGCAGGAAGGGGACTTGGAAAAAGAGTGCTTTCGGTGGCGAGGAACGCTGACTTAGTATTACTCATTCTGGATGTATTTCAACCACATCATCTACTAGTCCTAAGAAAAGAATTATCTGAAATCGGGATCAAGGTGGATCAAAAACCGCCTAACGTAGTCATAGAAAGGACAACCACCGGTGGACTCTCTGTTAATACACAAGCCCGAATAAACATGACAGAAAAATTAGTTAAGGAGATATTGCGTCTATATGGAATTCATAATGGTCGTGTAACAATAAGAGAGCCTGACTTAACCGATGACCAGTTAATAGATGTTTTAAATGGTAACCGGGTGTATATTCCATCCATTGTCGTATTGAATAAAATAGATCTAGTAAATCAGGGATTTGTAACTGAGATTCAATCAAATATTGGAGACAACTTTATTCCCATCTCAGCAGATGCCCATATCAATATTGATGCATTAAAAGAGATTATTTACAAAAGACTTGACTTTATTAGAGTCTATATGCGTCCAAAGGGTGGAGAAACAGACTATAAGGAACCGATGATTATACGTAAAGGCGATACCGTTGAGGATGTATGCACTAGAATACATCGTAATTTAATCAGAGATTTTCGATTTGCCCAAATATGGGGCAAAAGTGTCAAATTTGAGGGTCAGAAAGTAGGATTAGACCACACACTGGTTGATGAGGATATTCTAACGATAGTTAGAAAAGTTAATGTACTTTAAAGACTAGAGAATAAAAAGCCTGACGGGTATTTAGCAAATGATTTTCTAACATATGACGGTCTAAATCAAAATCAGGATATAAACAGTAATAAAAGTATTTGATTGCTTGAGGATGAGAATAGTAGGACCGTTACCCCTGCAGGTATAAATTACTCTCATGACTTCTTTCGTAGTTCTAGTATCGGTTACCATAATATCGCTCTTGTTCCCTGTCCAATAGTGATAGTGGTCCTGTTCGCCTATTGCCTTTACCAAAGCTTCTACCGCTGCTATCAAATTTATCTAGTCCTGCTCCAAAATCTAGCTTTCTATGACTAGTAGATACAATAATTTTCCAAGCGGTCGCTTGAGGTTTTAGGGGCTCATCTATCTACATTATTTTGTACTATTCTGTTATGATTATATTAATCGGCTGGAGCATATGGATCTAATTTCTCAAGCCCTCCTTTAAGATCTTCATTAATGAAGGCGCTGTAGAAATCATAAAATGCGCTATGTGGCAGAGGTTCCTTAATCCTACTTTTTTTCAATGATCTTTATACTTGATTCTATGTCGAATAATTCATGTCACCTTCTCCTAGTAATAAAAAATGAGATAAGCGGTTTTTTTCATATTTCAACGTCAACCCCTGGGAGAAGATGGCGGAGATGGTGATGAAGGAGGTGGTGGAGAGGAAGAGCTATCTAAGGCTCCTCCTGATGATGGTTGGGACGTTTCGCGATCGTTCTTCTTCCGTAGACGATTCATGAAAAGAATTATGAGAATAAGGCCAATGATGATATAGTTCACTGGTGGACTAAAGATTTTAGTAACTAACCCGGCACCTGGAATAACGAAAACTACTTTTCCGATATAATCGTTCTTTCTTATAGGAAAATCAGTTCCTGGGATCGATGATGGATTGGCATCGCCTTTTGTCCTAATG